>Ga0265298_10005224_pt1 | contig 16376 bp, 17 predicted proteins | sample AusTroGonzalo_MG_3_FD_193486 | JGI IMG/M metagenome (GOLD analysis project Ga0265298, IMG submission 193486) | Bovine rumen microbial communities from tropical cattle in Woodstock, Queensland, Australia - Gonzalo_01 | ecosystem: Host-associated > Mammals > Digestive system > Stomach > Rumen ... | reverse complement strand
TCCGGCGCGGATGCTTCTTCATGGTGACTACCCATGATCCGCAGATCAAGCAGTGGGCGGAGCAGACAGACAAGGTCATTTCCGCGCGGATGGCTTTTGACCGGGTGAGCCTGAAACCGCTGTATCATCTGGAAATGGGCATGAGCGGGGAAAGCTGCGCGATTGAGATTGCAAGGCGTCTCGGGATGGATGAGAGCCTGCTTGCGAGAGCAAGGCAGGTTGCCGATCACGGGCCGGAGGCAAAACCGGAACGAACTCGAAAAGAGATGCGTATTCCGGCGGGCCGTCTGCAGCGCCTTTCCGTAAAAACGGAAGGAACATTCGAAAGGTTCAGTATGGGAGACAGCGTCCGGCTGCTTCCGGACAGGAAGAACGCGATTGTTTATCAGCCCGCGGATGATGACGGCAATGTGATCATCCAGTTCCGGGGACAGAAGATGACCGTAAGACATAACCGGCTGGAGCTGCTGGTGCCGGCGTCCAGTTTGTATCCGCCGGACTATGACTTCTCAATCATTTTCGACACTGTGGCAAATCGCAAGGCAGCGCATACCATGGAACGCAAATTTGATCCAAACGCCGTGGTTGTACTGAAGGAAGGAAAAGAACCGTGACCGGTCGGTTGCTTTGGAAGGAACATTTGACAGAAAAGGAGCAGTATTGTTTGATCAGAATTGAATTGTTATCAAAATGATTCGCAAATGGTTTGTTATTTGGAAGGTTGAGAACCTTCGAATTCCTTAACCTTTCTGCACTTCGGTTTTATCAGAAGCGTGGATTTGAGATGTACCGTCTTTGCTATAATGCTCTTGACCATGCCAGGAAGATTAAGCCGGGAATTCCGCTGATCGGCATGGACGGCATCCCTTTGAAGCATGAAATTGAGCTTGAAATGATCCTGTGAAGCCTGATGATCCGACTGGATGAGCAAGTGTTTTCATGCGGATTTCACAGACAGGATTCCATGCGATCAGCAGCGAATCATAAAACTGCGGCTTTCAGTTCCTTTGCCATGCGGCGAAGTGAGAGAAGATCAGAAGAGGCAATCAATCATGAATGAGTTGTATGTTACAGATCTTGACGGCACATTGCTGAACAGGCAGGATCGGGTCAGCCCATTCAGTGCCCGGGTTATTAATGAACTGGTAGACAAAGGCCTGCTTTTTACCTATGCGACAGCCAGATCCCTGGTATCTGCCTCCAGGGTTACCGAAGGGCTGAGCACAAAGATTCCTGTGATTGCCTATAACGGCGCATTTATCTTTCAGCCTTCCACCGGGGAGATTCTGTCCAGTGAAGGCTTTACGGATGACGAAAGAAGCATGGTGAGAGAGAAACTGAAACAGCACCGGATCAGTCCCCTTGTTTATTCCTTTATCAACGGAGTTGAAAGAGTATCCTGGATTCCACAGCATGAAAACGACGGGATTCGCAGATATCTGAACAACAGGCCGGGGGACAGGCGATTCAGGGCTGTCCATGATTCGGATTCGCTGTATCAGGGCAACGTATTCTACTACACCTGTATCGGTGAGAAAGATGAATTGCAGCCGGTTTATGATCTGTTTTCCAATGACAGCCATTTCCGCTGTACGATACAGCAGGAACTGTATCGACCGGAATACTGGTGTGAGATTATGCCGGCAATGGCATCCAAGGCGAACGCGATCCTGAAGCTGAAGGAAATGTGGGGATGCAGCCGGGTTATTTCCTTCGGTGATGCTGTGAACGATATCCCGATGTTTGAAGTTTCAGATGAATGTTATGCAGTGGAGAATGCGGTTGACGAATTAAAGGCTGTTGCAACAGGAGTCATCGGAAGCAACGATGAAGACGGTGTCGCCAAATGGCTGCTTGATCACCCGGTTCAGGAAATGAATCGGAGATAAACAGAAAATACGGAATAGCTTACAGAACAGCATAATCTGCGTTGGGTTTCCAATTATTTATATTACTCAGGGAGGCGGTTTAATCATGATTACGGTAAGAAACAAAGCCTTTTTGATTTTATGCATTCTGTTAACGGTATTGTTCATCGGCTGTGCGGGGGCAGATCAGACAAATGCGACCATTGAAGCCGGCAATCCCTATATGACAGAAGCAATCAGCGAAGCACTGGATGGGATTTCGCAGGGGCATGGCGGGCCGTTCGGCTGTGTGATTGTCAAAGACGGGGAAATCATCGGCCGGGGGCATAACAGGGTTCTGATCGACAATGATTCCACCGCGCATGGAGAGATCGTGGCGATTCGAAACGCAGAGCAGCAATTGGGCAGCTACGATCTGCCCGGATGTATCTTGTATACCACAGGGGAACCCTGTCCCATGTGCCTGTATGCTATCCTCTGGGCAAATGTTGAACATGTGTACTACGGCTGCACGATTGAGGACAATTCTGATATCGGTTTCAGGGATGGGAAATTTAATCAGCTGGACGGCAGCAGAGAGACGCTGTCTGATTATCTGACTTGCACAGACCGAGACGCCTGCCTGAAACTGTTTGAAGTATACAGTCAAATGAAGCACACTGTTTATTGACAGAATCCGGTTTTGAATAACAATGAACTGCCGGGGAGACAGCACATGGATCTGAGTAATGTATATTTTGTGATAGGAACATCCTACGCGGGCAAGTCCACGCTTGTAAAGAATCTGGCCCGAAAACATCATGGGATTGCTCTGGAAGAAAACTATCACGATGCAAAACTGCCTGAGCTTGACAGCAAGGAATTTCCGGGTCTGACATATACCCGTGATCTTCAGGATTGGCATGAATTTATCCGGCGTACGCCGGACGAGTATGTCACCTGGCTGGAAAACACAACGAAAGAATGTGAAATTGTTGAACTGCAGATGATTGAAGAACTTCTGGAAAAACCTGAAACACAGGGAAAGAAAATCTTTGTGGATACCAATATCTGCATCGAGACGCTTCGCAGGATTTCAGATACTCAGCATGTCCTTGTCATGCTGGCTGACCCCGAAATCGCGATACACCGTTTCTTTGATCGCCCTGATCCTGAAAAACAATTCCTTTATCAGCTCATGATGGAGGAGCCGGACCCCCGGGCTGCGCTGGATAATTATCGGGAGATCCTCACGAGGATCTGCTCAAAGGAAAGCTATGATGAACTCCTGCATTCCGGGTTCAAAGTAATCTTCAGGGATGAGGCGCGCAGCCAGGAAGAAACGGTTTTGCTGGCTGAGAAGATATTCGGCATATCATAATATGCAGGTTGTACCGGATGTGACGAATCGTGTCACGGACGACACGGAGAGATTCTTTTCCTTTTTCTGCTCCTGCGTTATGGTTGATCCGTTCCTGAAGACAAGGACGAAAGGACGGATGAACGATGAAATGGAAGAAGCTGCTGCGGACAGGGATCGGCCTGCTGGTGCTGTTCGTTCTATGGACGGTACTGATCCGGTGTGTTGATGTACAGGCGGTCGGGCCGAAAGGAACGAAGGTTGGCTTCGCCGCATGGAACGTATGGGTTCATCACCTGACCGGCGTTCACATGACGCTTTATACGGTGACCGACTGGCTCGGGCTGGTTCCGATCCTGATCTGCGGATGTTTCGGGATCCTCGGCCTGTGCCAGTGGATCCGGCGAAAGAGACTGCTGCAGGTGGACCGCGATATTCTCCTTCTGGGCGTTTACTACCTGCTGGTCATTTCGGCGTATCTGCTGTTTGAGATGGTTCCGATCAATTACCGGCCGGTTCTGATTGACGGGTATCTGGAGGCGTCCTACCCGTCCTCCACGACGCTGCTGGTGCTGAGCGTTATGCCGACGCTGAAATTCCAGACGGACAGAAGATGCGAAAAGCAGACGCTTCGGTATCTTGTGACTGCGCTTTCTGTAATATTCTCCGTGTTTATGGTTGCCGGCCGGCTGATTTCCGGGGTTCATTGGGCAACGGACATTATCGGTTCGGTGATCCTGAGCGCCGGCCTGTTTATGCTGTACTGTGCCGCGGTGGCCCGCGCAGATCTGAGAGATGAAGCAAAACTGTGAGGAACAGGGTATGGAATTTCATGAGAAATTGCAGGAACTGCGGAAAAGCAAAGGCCTGACACAGGAAGAGCTTGCCGAAGCGCTGTATGTTTCAAGAACCGCCGTATCGAAATGGGAATCAGGCAGAGGATATCCCAGCATCGATTCGCTGAAGGAAATCTCCCGCTTTTTCGGTGTTACGATCGATGAACTGATCTGTCCGCGGGAGATGATGACAGCCGCGGAGGATGACAAAAGGCAGTCGATCGGCAGATATGTTTCGGTGATCTGCAACGCGCTGGATATTCTGACGGCCGTTCTGCTGTTTCTCCCCGTGTTCGGAAACGGAACGGATTCTCCCGCTTCGGTGTCCCTGTTTCATCTCACCGGCGTTCAGCCCTGGCTGAAGATTGTTTTTATTGCTGTCATCGGGATCATCATACTGAACGGAACCTGCGGCCTGGTTCTTGCCCGTTTTAACAAACCGGCCTGGAGCAAACACCGGCTCGTGACCGGCATGGCGCTGTCTGTCACAGCCGTCGGTGTTTTTATCGCTTCCAGGCAGCCGTATGCGGGAATCGTCTGCTTTTCCATCCTGGTGATCAAAACCTGGCTGTTGGTGAAGGGCAGGGAATGATCTCCTCTACGGAGCGTAGGTTGCAAGGGGCCATGCTGTCTGCTATGCTCGTCCGGAAAGGAGGAATGGTGAATGAATCATTATGTGACAGGATCCACGATCAAAGCATTGCGCGAAAAGCACCGGATGACGCAGGCGGAACTGGCCGAACAGCTTTGCGTGAGTGATAAGGCTGTTTCGAAATGGGAAACAGGGCGCGGTTTTCCGGATGTGGCCCTGCTGGAGCCGCTGGGAAAGGCACTGCATGTGTCTGTGCCGGAACTGCTGTGCGGGCAGCCGGTAGTAAACACGAACAGAGCCGCCAATATAATTAAAAGCCGGTTTTTTGTCTGCCCCGTCTGCGGGAATGTGCTGTTTGCGAGGGGGGACGCGCTGATCTCCTGCTGCGGTATTCAGCTTCCCGCACTGGAAGCGGAGGAACCGGATGAAACACACAGGATGGGTATTCAGCGGGTGGAAGATGAGATCTATGTTTCTTCGGATCATCCTATGAGCAAGGATCATTATTTTTCATTTGCCGCGTATATGACGCCGGACCGCTGTGAAATCAAGGCGCTGTATCCGGAGGGAAACGCGGAAGCGAGGTTCTTTTTCCGCGGAGCGGGACGGCTGTATTATTATTGCAATCAGCACGGATTATTCGTTCAGCAATGCGCCCGCGGGCATACACGGCCCTGAGCATGCTGCGCGGCGGAAAAAAGGAGCCGGTGAGAATCTCGCCGGCTCCTTTATCGATCAGTTATGCCTGCTTCAGCGGTACCCAGATATACACCTTCGAGTCATCGGATCCCTCTTCCGGAGGAAGATAGACCTCAATGTCGTATTCACCTGCCAGTTTGTAGCCCTGCAGCGCGGGCAGCCACTCCGCCCAGATCCTGGTGTTTGTGTCCTGCAGCGTTTTGAGGGTGCAGGGAAACTGGGCCCACAGGCTTCCGGGAATCACCCGGGTCTCGCAGCCCTGCGGGATATCCTCCCATGGGAAATAGAGATCCGCGATCCAGTAGTCAAAGTCCTTGCCTTTCATATCGACGCACACGCCGAAAGTTCCCATGATCGGACGATTTTCGCCCTGAGCCAGCCATTCATTCCAGAACTTCGGGATCTCCTCATAGCTGGTGTCCGAGTTGAACGGTCTTTTCACACCGATGATTGTAAACGGTGCTTTTTCAACAATGCGGTAATCCATCATACTTCCACCCTCCAATGTGATTTTGATATGCAGCGGAGCGAAAGAACGCAGGGACGCGCCGGGCTCGCGGGCTCTGGACGGGGAAACGCCGTGAAAGCGCAGGAAGGCTTTGGTGAAGCTGTCCGGTGAATCATAACCGTACCTGAGTGCGATATCGATGACCTTCGCGTTCGTCCCGGCCAGTTCCTGGGCCGCCTGCGACATCCTGCGCGCCCGGATGTATTCGCCGACGGTCATTCCGCACAGAGCGCCGAAGATACGCTGGTAATAGAAGGGAGACAGTGCCGCTTTTCCGGCAATCTCTTCAATGTCCAGCTCATCTGTCAGATGCTGCTCAATATAGTCGATTGAGCTCTGGAGTCCATCAATCCATCCCTGCATCATGGCCGCTCCTTTCCGTTGCGTGATCATTGTACCAGATCGGGAAGTCTGATACCCGACTTTCTGTGCTCTCCTGTGCCGGGTCCGGCCTGTTTATTGTAACTGATCAAAACCCTGAAATCAAACGGTTTACCTGCCGGATACAGCAGAATATACTAATTTTACTATAGATTTAAATGGACGATAAGTGGTATACTTGTCATACAGAATATAACTCGGTTATCGAAGTCTCAGAAGAAAGATGCACAGGAAAAGGGGGGCCGCCATGAGAGCTATTGGAAATCAGCCGCATTCAAAGAGAAGGACAACAGCTGTTTTTCTGCTCGTGATCTGTCTGTGTTTTGTGTTTTCTGCCGGACATGCACCGGCGAAGGCTGCTGCCGAATCAAACGGCAGCCGGGATCCGATCGACCACAGCGCGGAACTCGTTGAGATCATGAATCTGAATCTGCGGTATATACTGAAAACATGGTGGCCTTCGGAAAAGGATTACGTATATGCCGCGGCGACCAGCATGAACAGCGATCAGCAATTGACAGAGGAACGGCGCACTGCCATCCGGGACAGCGCTCAGGCCTTTGCCGGCTGGCGGGATGCGGATGAGCTTCCCATGTTATACCTCAGCAGGGAACAGGCAGAAAACGGAATTCGTCCGGTTTCCCATGCCATCTACTGCATCGCCCTGGCGCTGCATTGCGGGTATTATGATGCAGAGACCGTCGGCGTGTCCCGGGAAGACGCGGAGGCCATGTGCATCAAGCTGGTCAATTCGGTGGTGGCGGAGCATCGGTCCAATCATCCGGAAGATCAGGAGGACCGGTACTGGGGAGACAGCTGGCAGAGCCCCCTGTGGGCAGAAAATATCGGGTTGGGCGCCTGGCTGCTCAGGGACAGTATGAAACCGGAAGACTACGCAAAAGCGGAAAGGATGGTCCTCGACGAAGCGGACAGGATGGCCTATGATTTTGAGATCCCGTATTACCAGGATGAAACCGGGAAAATCATTTATCCGGGAGATACCAAGGGGGAGGAAATCGCATGGAGCGCGAAGATCCTCGCGCTGGCCTGCGCCATGTTCCCTGATTCTGAAAAACTCCCTGACTGGAACGACAAGCTTGAGCGCATGCTGGTTTCTTCGACCGCCATGCAGGAAGATCTCGGGAGTGGGCGGATCATTGACGGGAGGAAAGTCGGGGATATGATTAACGGATCCAACGTGAATGAGGACGGAACCGTGGTCAATCATGATCTTGTCCATATCGATTACATGGCGACCATATATGAAGAGATGGGCGATACAATCGTTATTTACAAAATGACGGGCAAGCCTGTGCCGGAGGCAGCGGTCTTCAATCTGGACAAGATATACCGGGGCCTGATTGATGTGGATCTGGGAAAATATGATGAAAGCCGCGCAGGGAAAAACTTTTATCTGCGGGACGGGAACGGGCAGCCCACGGGAGAAGTCACAATGCCCGGCAAAAACGACTGGGGCAAGCCGGGCTATGCGATCTATTACCTTTGCGATGTGATGGCAGATACGCTGAAACTGGATACGGACATCGAAGAAACCTGTAAGGCGCATGTTTGGGAAGAACTGCATTATGAAAAGATGCGCGACCAGGTTTACAGGCAAACAGACGGCGAGATTACAGGACAGTTTTTCCAGCCGGGAGAGAATTCCTTTGTTTCCGGCGAATTATTCATGATGCACAACCTGGCGGAAGCATACGTGCTGCAGCATTAATTCCCGATGAAGGATTGAGATGCGTTCAATCATACATGTGAAAAGAACCAGGGGTGAAGAAAACGCAATCGAAAAAAATGACCGGAAAGATTAAATTACCATATATCGGCCAGCGGATGGTCAAAACGGCGGTTGCTGTTTTTCTCTGCCTGGTCTTCTATCACCTTCGCGGATATGACGCAGGAACCATTTCCGCGGAGGCGGCCATTTCTGCGATTATCTGCATGCAGCCTTATGTGAACGATACCTGGGAGTATGCCGTCAACCGGATTGCCGGCACACTGCTCGGCGCGTTCTGGGGATTGCTGTTCCTGCTGATTGTACCGATGTTTCCGATCCGCGGAATCCCTTTGTATGCGCTGATGGGCCTCGGAACGCTGATTTCCCTGTACAGCGCGGTAGTCATCAATAAGCCGGACACCTCCAGCCTGGCGGCGATTGTTTTCATCTGTGTAGTGATTGCCTATCCGGAGGTCGAGTTTCCGCTGTATCATGCTTTCCATCGGGTACTGGATGTGCTGGTCGGCACGCTCATCGCCATCGGCGTCAATGTGTTCCGCCTGCCCCGCGTGAAACTGCGGGATCAGCTGTTTTTCATTTATACAAAGGATCTTTCCCAGAATCATCTGTCGCAGATTTCGTCTCCCGTGCTCTTCCGTCTGAGCTATCTGAACAGGGACGGCGCGAGAATCTGTATGATTTCAGAACATGCCCCCGCTTTCTTTATCAGCCAGATCTCTCAAATCCACCTGAACGCGCCGATGATTGTCATGGACGGCGCAGGGATCTATGATGCCAATGAGAATATCTATCTCTCCAGAAGCTGCATTCCGCCCGAAACTTCCGAATGGCTGATGGGGAAGCTGAACAGTATGGGCGTTTCCTATTTCATTTATACGGTCAACAAAAACAGGAACTTTATCTATCACCATGGGACGATGTCCCAGGAAGAGCAAAAGGTGATGCAGCGGATGAGAAGTTCCCCCTACCGCTACTATCTGAACGATGATTCGTTTGATCAGAAGGACATTGTTTACATGAAGATCATCGGCCGGGAGGAGCGTGCGGAACGAATCTGGCGCGCGTTGAAGGACATCCTGCCCCCAAACGGTCTGCGGGTTGCACTCAGGCCCCAGTCCGGACTGGACGGCTGCAGCAGCCTGTACTTTTACGCATCTGACGCAACAGTCGACAATGCAAAGGCACAGGTTCTGGAGATGATGCGCGAAGAGCACCCGGAACTGAAAGCCAGGGAAATCATCTCAACGGCCAGACACCATTCGGAGTATGAAGCGATTCATCTGCTGCATACCCTCGGCCATGCCTATGAACCCCTTCGCCTGACGCATTGGATTCGAAAAGTATTTCACAGAGAATCATGAAGCAGATGTCCCCGGAAAAAACAGAATATGATGTAAACGATTATTTGAAACAGGAGGGAACCGTTATGTTGACGATCGGAAACAAGGCCCCGGACTTTTCCCTGCAGGATCAGAACGGAAAGGAACGTACGCTTTCCGAATTCCGGGGGCAGAAAGTCGTTCTGTATTTCTATTCAAAGGATATGACCTCGGGATGCACAAAACAGGCCTGCCGGTTTGCGGAGCTTTATCCGCAGTTTTTGGAAAGGGGCGCTGTTGTGATCGGGATCAGCAAGGATACGGCAGCTTCCCACAAGAAGTTTGAGGAGAAATATAATCTGCCGTTCATTCTGCTTGCCGATCCGGAGAAGGAAGCCATTCAGGCCTATGACGTATGGAAAGAGAAGAATATGTACGGCAAGACAACCATGGGCGTTGTCCGAACGACGTATCTGATCGATGAGAAAGGAATCATCGTCAAAGCGTTTACCAAGGTGAAAGCCGCGGAGAATCCGCAGCAGATGCTGGATGAGATGGAATGAGAAAGAACCAGGCGGGCCAAACGGAACCGTCCCTGCCGTACCCATGAAACGAAGTGCTTAAACGGAGAATTGATCATGTATATAGGAAAATCGGTGAAACGGGTTGATGCATTCGATAAGGTTACAGGCCGTGCAAAATATACGGACGATCTGTGCCATAAGGATGCTTATGTTGCAAGGGTCATTCATTCGGAAATTGCTCATGGGAAAGTGATATCATTCGACATATCGGAGGCTGAAAAGGTTAAAGGGGTCATAAAGATCCTGACATGTTTTGATTTGAAGGAGAAGCATTATTATGCGACTCCGGGGCATCCGTATGAGCTTGATCCCAAACAACGCGATGTGGAGGATCGCCTGATACTGACAGATACGGTCCGTTACTATGGAGATGATATTGGGGCGGTAGTGGCGGAGAATGAGGTGGCGGCGGAGCAGGCTCTTAAGCTCATCAAGGTCAGATATGAGGAATATCCGTTTGTTCTCGATGTACGGGAAGCTATGAAAGACGGTGCTCCGCAGATCCATAAGGCATTTCCGGGGAACATTCTCGACCATTCGACGATCAGGGAAGGGAATTATGAGGAGGCGATCAAAGAACCCGGCCTTATCAAAACAGAGGGCTGGTACGAGATCCCTATGGTGCAGCATTGCCATATGGAAAACCAGATCTGTTATGCCGAGATGCATCAGAACCGTATCCATATCGTTACGTCGACGCAGGTCCCTCATGCAGTGCGAAGGATCGTGGCGCAGGCACTTGGTATGGACTGGGGATCGATCAGGGTCGTTAAACCATACGTTGGCGGTGGTTTTGGAAACAAACATGATATCATATATGAACCGCTGTGTGCATGGATCTGTACAAAGATCGGCGGACATTCCGTGAAACTGGATGTTCCCCGTGAGGAAACCTTTGTATGCACCCGTGTGCGGCATGGTTTTCTGGGACATCTTATTTCATGGGTGCGTCCTGACGGTTCCATCGCGGCACGCAAGCTGGAAGCAATATCCGATACAGGAGCTTATGCTTCTCATGGCCATGCCGTATGTCTGGTTGAAATGTCTGCGTTCAAACAGCTTTATCCCTGTGAAAATACAGAGATTGACGGTTGGACGGTGTTTACGAATAAGCCGGCAGCCGGCGCCATGAGAGGCTACGGTGTTCCTCAGATCATGTGGGCGCTTGAACGCCACACAGACGAGATCGCTTCCGCGATTGGTATGGAGCCGGTCGAATTCAGATACCGTAACCTTATTCCGGTGGGATATAAGGATGATTTTGCCAAAAGGGAAGTTCTGTTCAACTCTCATAAGCAGTGCCTTGATAAGGCAATGACGATCCTTGATTATCAGAAGAAACGGAAGGAATACATGAATCAGACCGGAAATATCAGGCGCGGAATCGGTGCTGCCGTATTTTGGTTTGATACGGGAACCTGGCCGGCTCTTCAGGAAAACTCTTCCTGCCGCATGGCATTGAACGGGGACGGTTCCATACAGGTACAGATGGGTGAAACTGAGATCGGACAGGGAGCTGATACCGTTTTTACACAGATGGCTGCCGATGCATCAGGCGTCAGAATGGATATGGTTCATCTGGTCTCCTTTCAGGATACGGATATCACTCCTGTCGGGCTTGGAGCATATGGTTCAAGGCAGACTTATGCAGCCGGATATTCAATACGTAGAACGGGCGCTCTTTTTAAAGAAAAGATCCTTAAGCGGGCAGAAGAACTGCTGCAGATTCCGGAATCCGATATGGATATCATAGACGGAGAGATCATCAGCATTAAAGACGGCACGGTATTAAAGGATCTTGGTTCGCTGGCAAAGGAAATACAATACAGCCGAAAAGACGGTACCCAGCTGACGGCCGAGAGCACAGCGCATATCAGTGCCGCACCTTATACCTTTGGCTGTACGGTTGCGGAAGTGGAAGTAGACATTGCATTGTGTAAGATCAAACTAATTCATATCGTTAACTGTCATGATGCGGGTGTTTTGATCAATCCTGCATTGGCTCAGGCTCAGGTACATGGCGGTATGAGCATGGGAATCGGTTATGGCCTGCATGAGAAACTGATATTTGACCCCAAAACCGGCCGTACGCTAAACAATAATCTGCTGGATTATAAGCTTCCAACCATTCTGGATCACCCTTCCCTTCAGGCGGAGTTTATAGAGAATCCGGAACCTGAAAGTGCGTTTGGAGCAAAGGGGCTTGGGGAGCCGCCGGTCTGCTCGGTAGCTCCGGCGATCGGGAATGCGGTGTATTCAGCAACAGGTGTCAGCCTGAACAGGCTTCCGATGGACCCGCACGAATTGTATAAAGCTTTTTCCGAGGCCGGTCTTATATAAGGGGTTCCGGGTTTCTCGCTATCATTCCCACTCAGCTCTAAGATCGCGCCATTCTGTGATAATATGCACTTTTGATGCGTAAAACGAAGAGATTGTCCACGAATTATACGACTTCCGGTACGTCTTCAGGATTTTTGTAGCCATTTTGTAGCCAATGGCTACAAAAGGAATGATAACTCTCAAGCCACCGGATACGAATCAAAACGAATGATTCCGAGGAGGGAAGCGACATGTCAGAAAAGGTGTTAGATGCGCACGGGCGCTGGAAAAATATCACGGTTGCCTTTCGGGTTTCTCCCGAAGAGGATGAACTGATCGAGAGACTGGTCAAACTGACTGGCCTGACCAAGCAGGATTATATCATACGGCGGTTGACGGAACAAGACGTTGTCGTTCAGGGAAATCCGAAAGTCTTTGTAGCCCTGCGCCGGGAGATGAAAGCTATCTTGGATGAACTGAGCAGACTGAACCCCGGGGATCAGCTGAGCGATGAATTGACAGAAACATTATCGATGATCGGCCGGATTATGGCTGGAATGAAGGAGGCGTCATGAATATGAATATTCAGTATCGCAAAGAAGGAGATTACTACATCCCGGACTGGACGATTCCGAAGGATCAGCAGAAACCTCTTGGACTTTACGGTAGAATGAGGAAGGCATACCTTGAGGGGCATCGCTCTGGTCTGTACACCAGAATGCTTCTGGCCGGCACGCTGTACGATCACCTGTATGATACTGATCGTGCGGCACAGGAACGGCTGGATACGATTCTTCCGAAGCTGGCAGCAGCCGCAGGTGCGACAGAGGAACTGAAAGCCAGAGATCAGATGAAATGGGTTGGGATCATGAATACCTGCAAGGCACAGGTTGAAGAGATCATCTATAATGAATTGATCTATGAAGATTAACTGTCGGGGCGTCACATGTTGTGGCGCTCCGTTTCTTTTCAGCCAAAAACAATACGAATGGTATAAAAAATCTCGCCAAAATCATACCAACCGCATCTTTAAAGCAGCAGCCGTCTGCTGTATACTATGCGTGTGCTGGGAGGTGAGTAAGCGATGGAAACGAGGCTTGCGGAGAATATCTGGGTGTTCCGGAAACAAAAGGGATTGACGCAGGAGCAGCTTGCGGAGGTGCTGGGAGTAACCGTTGGTGCGGTGCATAAATGGGAAACCAGGATGTCCACGCCGGAACTGGGCCTAATTACGGAAATGGCGGATTTTTTTGACATATCCGTAGATGTCCTTCTGGGGTATAAAATGAAAGACAATCGACTGCAGGCCACGGTGGAACGTCTGTGGAAAGCCAGCAATAGCCGGGATTACGATGCGGTTTCAGAAGCGGAAAAGGCGATTCAGAAATACCCACATTCCTTTGATGTGGTGTATGCGGCTGCGAACCTTTATTATACCTTTGGCGCAGGGACAAGAAAGGAGTCCTGGCTCAGGCGGGCCATTGAAATGCTTGACAATGCTCGCCTGCTGGTGTCTCAGTGTACGGATTCCCGGATAAACGAATCTTGGATTTGCGGTATGATCGCAGAGATGCACGACATGCTGGGTGAAACAGGCAAGGCGCTGGAACTGTTGAAAGCAAACAACCCCGGTGCGATCTTTAACGACAGGATCGGAATTATGCTGCTCTCCCATGAAGGAGATCCGGAAGAAGCGAATGATTTTCTGGAAGACGGGCTCCTGCGGACAGTCAGTCGGCTCATCCAGACTGTAATCGGTTATGCGATGCTGTTTGACGTGAAAAACGAGAATGTATCCGGCATAGCACTGATGCGCTGGATCATTCCCACCCTGGAAGGACTGAAGAAGACCGAGGAGCCAGACTTCCTTGATAAAATGATTGTGGTTTTCGATGTCTTCCTGGCGGTCTTTCAGTACAAGTCCGGCGACCGGAAAGCCGCAGTAAATTCGCTTGGAAATGCAAAGACCTTGGCCGATGCCTTTGACGCTGCGCCTGACTATGCGGCGAACAGGGTAAAATACGTTCGCGAGCCAGAAACGACCAATGCCCACGATCTGCTCGGAAAAACAGCCATAGACGCGGTGGAGTACATCCTACGCGACAAGGACCCGGAACTACGGAAACTCTGGGAGGAGGTGCGGGACCATGAAGACTGACCAGCCAACGACAGGATTCCTTCTCTGCCCACGCTGTGGCAGGAAGACTCGCACGCAGGTTCGGGAAGATACGGAACTGATTCGCTTTCCATTGTTCTGCCCAAAGCGCAGATATGAGTGTGTTATCACGTTCAAAAGCGAAATACTTGAAATGATAGGAGAGCCAGACGCACCAGAGTAATTCTGAGACGCAGAGCCGGACAGAGTTTTTTTGTCCGGCGAAATGCCATGATGCTTTATGACTGCCGGACGAAGGTTAACTGAACCGGAGGAAAGCAGCTATGAGCAAATGGATCGAAATCGGATATAAATGGAAAACAGAAACAGCCTGCAGGGTCAGGGAGTTCCTGAAGGAAAACAGGATTCCCTTCCGGATGCCCTTTGACGAAATGTTTTTTCAAAGCATGTACCACTTGCCCCACAGAGACCACATCTGGGGGATCAGGGTCGGGAGGAAGAATCTGGCCTTCGTACTGGCCTTGCTGGAAAAGGAAGGGTTTATACACAACCCCAGCAGTAAGGTATCTATTGATCGATTTGCTGGACGATAGGCAAATGACATGCCTTTGGGAAAGAATCGCGGAGAATGAACATGCAAAAGACTGAGAACGTCTTTCATAACCGGAATTTCCGGCTGGTGTTTCTGGGGGCGCTCGTATCTGAGCTTGGGGCACTGCTGTACAGCTTTGCTGTCAGCTTCTATATCCTGCAAATCAGCGGAAATAACGCGTTCCTGCAGGGTCTGTACCTGGCGCTGTGCAGCGTCGCAATGCTGCTGTTCACCCCTGTCGGCGGCGTTCTGGGCGACCGTTTCAGCAAAGCAAAGATCATGTACGTCTGCGATTTCTGCAAGGGCGGAACGATCATCCTGGCCACTGTGCTGATGCTGCTCTTCCCGGAAAGTGACGCGCATATCGTGATCCTGTTCGCACTGGGAATTATCGGAAACATCATCAGCGGCATCTTCAACCCCGCTTCCGGCGCACTTTTTTCGCATATTGTGGAGGCGGAACAGCTGCAGCAGGTCAATTCGTACTTCACGATGAAAAGTTCCCTGGAGAGCATTCTGGGCGTTGTGCTGGCCGGAATTCTCTATGCCGCGTTACCATTCCATATACTCTTCTTCATTGTCGGCACTGCCTTTGTTGCTTCCGGTATCTCCGAAATGCTGATCCGCTGTCCGCACACACCGGCTGAAGACCGGCTGACCCTGAAAACAGCTGTTCACGATATGCGGGATGGGTTGAATTACCTGAAAACCCAGCGGGCGATCCTTGCGCTGCTGGGAGCGATTGTATTCATCAATTTCTTTGCAGCCCCTGTAACCGGGAACTTTCTGCCTTACTTTGTGCGGACAGATCTGGCGAATGCCCCGTCTTATCTGCTGGATCATCTCCTGACACCGGAGCTCTGGTCCTCTGTGATCAGCGTGTGCATCGGGGTCGGTTCCCTGATCGGGGCAGCCGTCCTCAGTGCTCGGAAGCCGCCGGAAAAATGCGGGCACGCGGTAGCTGTTCAGATTTGTTACGAAGCCGCGGTGATGATCTTCCTTGCACTTGCCTATTGGTTGCTGGTGGATCGAGGAAACGGTCTGAACATTTTTCTGCCGATGCTCTGCGTGGGCGGCTATGTGATCGGGATGTTGCTTTCTTTCATCAACATCCCGGTCAATACGGCGATCATGCGTGTAGTGGACAGGGATAAGCTCAGCAAAGTCAGCAGCATCATCAGCATCGGCTGTCAGGGAATGGTCCCGATTGCGTCCGTTCTGGCCGGAATGATTCTTCAGTCTTTCGGTTCGTCTGTTCTGCTGTTCTTTTGCGCATTGGGATTTGCAGCCGCAGCAGTTATTTTGCTGATGAACAAGCCCGTCAGGGAACTGTAAGGAATGGAAACATCAAAAAAATCTGAAATGTATGGGCGGAGGAGTATATGGATAACGAGAAATACACGAAACGCTGCTATGAACTGGCGATCCAGGCGGGCAAGAAAGGTTATGATACCTTTGGTGCACTGCTTGTCC
>Ga0265298_10005222_pt1 | contig 16379 bp, 12 predicted proteins | sample AusTroGonzalo_MG_3_FD_193486 | JGI IMG/M metagenome (GOLD analysis project Ga0265298, IMG submission 193486) | Bovine rumen microbial communities from tropical cattle in Woodstock, Queensland, Australia - Gonzalo_01 | ecosystem: Host-associated > Mammals > Digestive system > Stomach > Rumen ... | reverse complement strand
CCGGTAGTATTTCATGGACAGGCTCAGGGAAAGCTGGTCGGGTTTCATGCGCCACCGCCAGTTTCCGCCGATGGTCCCGGGGTAGTTCATCCGGGCGGAATTGTCAAGGCCGAGAATATCCTGCATGGGAATGATAACTGTGTCGCAGGGACCTCTGAAAAGGAAACGGATAAAGGCTTCCGGAGCGTCTTCGGGTTTGGAGAATCCGAGGAGTTTTCCGGCGTAGTCCAGGACCTTCGGATCTGCCCGATCCGCCCATCCGCGCGTGGTATCGTTATCGTGTGTGCCGGTATAGGCAACGGAGTTGTTCCCGTAGTTATCCGGATGATGGGGATTGGTCTCATCGGAATCGAACCCGAAGGTCAGGACCTTCATCCCGGGATAACCGCACCAGTTCAGCAGGCGGCGCACACGGTTGTTGACGCAGCCGAGATCCTCCGCAATGATCTGGATGCCGGGGACCTCCTGATTCAGCCGTTTGAAGAGTGCTTTCCCGGGGCCGATGACCCACTTGCCTTCTCTGGCGTTGGGCATTCCGTGCTTGACGGAATAGTAATTCGCGAACCCGATGAAATGATCGATCCGGATCATGTCATACAGTTCGGCCATCCCGCGCATCCGAGCCACCCACCAGTCGAACTTCCGGCAGAAACGGAGATAGGTCCAGCGGTACAGCGGATTTCCCCACAGTTGTCCGTCCTCCGAGAAATAGTCCGGGGGGACACCGGCAACCTTTTTCGGAATCAGTTCCCGGTCCAACTGGAAGATTTCCGGATGGGTCCAGGTATCCGCGGAATCTTCAGCCACATAAATGGGCATATCACCGAAGAGCCGGATCGAGCGGTCATTGCAATACTTCTTCAGGTCGAACCATTGACGGCGGAAGATATACTGGCAGAAGATGTGGTAATCGATATCATCCCGAAGCTCTTCTGTGTACTTGCGTATAGCTTCCGGACGGCGGAAACGGATCCCTTCATCCGGCCAGGAAGTCCACATGACCTGGTTGAAATGGTTTTTGACTGCTGTGAAAAGAGCAAAATCCTCCACCCAGGGATTCACGGAAATAAACTCACGGATCTGCCCGCTGAGGCTGGCGGCGGACTGCTTATAGCAGCGGCGGAGAAGCATCTCCTTGTTTTTACGGACAGCATCAAAATCAATTGTCTCCGGGTCCTCCGGAACAAATTCCTCACTGTCGTCGTATTGCAGAAGACCTTCTTCCCGAAGCCGCTGGCAGGAAATCAGCAGCGGATTGCCGGCAAACACGGAAGAGGACTGGTAGGGGCTTTCGCCGTAGCCGGTCGGACCGATGGGCAGAACCTGCCAGATGGTCATGCCGGAGGCCTGAAGGAAGTCCGCAAATTCATATGCTTCCTGTCCCATAGAGCCGATTCCGCCGGGAGAGGGGAGAGAAGAGATGTGCATCAGGATACCGCTGGAGCGCATAGAATACCGTCCTTTCAGGAAAATAGTTTAAGAGTGCTTGCACTGGGCCAGGGATTCACGTTTGCGGAAAGCGGCTTCCACCAGAATATGGCGGGGGGCTGCATCCTTTTCCATCATATCCAGGAGCAGATTGACGCTCCGACGGGCGATTTCATCGACCGGCTGTTCAACCGTTGTCAGGCGCGGTACCATAAACCGGCTGATATCAATCCCGTCAAAGCCGACAATGCTGACATCTTCGGGAACAGAACGTCCGAGATCCTTCAGGGCCCGGATGGCGCCAACGGCAACCGTATCGCTCATGGCGAAGAGAGCGGTGACGTCAGGCTGCTCCGCAAAGAAGACCTTGGCGATCTCATACCCGGCATCGTAGGAAAAACGGGTTTCCCGGTACAGGGACTTGTCATAAGTCAGGCCGCGTTCCGTATAGGCTTCGCAAAAACCGCTGAATCGCATGGCGAGTGAATCGCCGGCCACGGGGTTGGAACCGAAAACGGCTGTCCGCGTATGACCGAGGGACAGCAGTTCTTCGGCAACAAGGCGTCCCATGGCGCGGTCGTCAACTGCGACGGAAGAAGCGCGGGGCAGGGCAGCGGTTTCGGCGTTGACGGTGGTGAAGACCATCGGCACATCCATTCCTTTGATTGCCCGGACGCGGTCATCTATCAGGCTGCCGACGAAGATCAGGCCTTTGACGTGATTTTGCCGGGTCATGCGTACGGCAGTCTGAAATTCGTCGTCCCTTTCATCGATATATTCGGTCATAAAATTGTCCGGTACTGTGTCGGCCCGGTCCAGGATTGCCTCCGCGAGAGAACTGAGAAACGGATTGGAACGTCCGCGGATGACGACACCGATAACTTCATTTCCCTGTTTTAGTCCCCTGGCGTTGGAATTACCGACAAAATGACAGTTCCGGATGACTTCTTCCACCCTTTTTCGGGTAGCCTGATTGACATCCGGCCTGTGATTAAGCACACGGCTGACAGTGGTCACGGAGACACCGGCCATTTCAGCGATATCGCGGATCGTATAAACCTTCATGGTGTACAACCTCCGTTTTTTGCCGAATTCCGGAAACGGTATCGGTAACGTTTTCAGCGTTAGAATATCATAGGTTTTTTGCTTCGTCAATAGACTTTTTTCTGCCGGAAAGGAGGTTGCTTTTTTTGCCTGCAGGCGATATAATTATACAAGCTATATGGTTCGGGAGGTGATCAAACTGAAAAAGCGTTTGCTTGCGCTGTTGCTCGCGGCAGCGGTTCTCTTCAGTTTTGCGATTGCCTGCGCGGACGAGTGGGACGATGAAGATTTCGGGGATGACGAATTCGAGGAAGAGGAAGAATTCGAAGAAGAAAGCAAACCCGATTTCATGAATGTTTCCGGATACGATACAGGCGAAAAGTATACCAGCGGAGATTTTATTTATCAGCTGCCTGATGGCGTGGACGGCGCCGTGGTGATCAGCTATATCGGCACTTCGCCCGAAATGGTGATTCCGGATACCCTGGATGATCATCCGGTCGTCGCGATCGGGGATCAGGCCTTCAATTTCCTGACGATCGAGACGGCAACGCTGCCTGATACGGTCAAAACCATCGGCAGCATGGCTTTTTACCAATGTGCGAACCTGAAGCAGGTCCTGATCCGGGATGGCGTGGTGAGCATCGGGACCTGTTGTTTTGGCGGGGATCCTTTGCTGGAAGAGGTTACGATTCCGGAGTCGGTTGAGACAGTGGATGATTTTGCCTTCCTTGCCTGTGCCAGCCTGAAGGAGGTTTCCTTCGGTTCGGCACTGAAAAAAATCGGCGCCAGCGCTTTTCAGATGTGCGCCACGCTGAGTAAGGTTTCCCTGCCGGAAACTGCGGAAATCGGGGAGAATGCGTTCACGGATTGTCCGGCCGATATGGAAATTGTTAAACAATAAAAAATAGCAATAATCAACGGGCGGTTCATTCTGAACCGCCCGTTAACAACTTTATTGGCCGAAGGGGTTTAAGGGGGCGATCGGAAAGCCCCCTTATTGTATGATCATTCTTCCGCAGGTTTCACACTCAATAAGCGCGCCGTTTTTGATCTTTGAAAGCGTTGCGGAGGGAAGAGAAGTGTTGCAGCCGGAACACTGACCGTAGGTCAGCCGGGCTACCGGCGGAGAAATATGCTTCTTGATCACCTCATACTCCTCCAGCAATTTGGGATCCACCTGATCCATCATCTCTTTGGCTTTCGCTCGCTGCGCGTCCAGTTCGACCTTTTTGCTCTTTGATTCTTCTTCATACTCGGTCTTCAGCTGGTCAAAAGCTTTTTTGGCGTTGGCCGCTTCCAGCCGCACGCTGCGCTGCAGCTTGTCGTTCGCTTCGGTTTCTTTTGAGATCCGGCTGATCTCTGCTTCATACTGGCGGATGGTATCGCGGCACTTGCTGACCTCGGACAGCAGGGCTTTTACATCTTCCGGGGTATCAAGAGCTTCGGTTTCATACCGGTTCTGCAGGATCTGAAGCTGTTCCCGGGAACGTTCAACCGCCTGGGCGATGATGTCTTTCCGGTCTACCATGGCCGAAACATCTTCTTCAATCTGCTTATACTTCTTCTGCCGGTCAAGGATAAAATCACGGGCTTTTTCAAGCTTCTGGCGGGTGGGTGAACGCTTGATTGAGTTTGCGATGGCATCCGCCTTCATGTCTTCGGTTTGATAAGCCCACAGCGCTTCATACTTCTCCATACAAGGAGCCTCCTTCTGGCAGGATTGATGATCAACCGCCTGCCGCGGTCAGTAAGGGAAGGTATAGGCCGGAACCTCCGACACATAAACCCTCACATTACATTCTAACGCAGGAAGCGCCTTTTGTAAAGCAACTGCCAGAACCTCCATGGCCGGTTCTTCGGTGGCAAAATGTCCGCATTCGAAGGCGACAAGGCCGCTGTCAGCCATTGCCAGGGCGAGATGATGCTTGATTTCTCCGGAAATGAAAGCGTCGCAGCCGGCTTCTGCGGCGGATATCCATTCATCGCTTCCGCCGCCGCTGCACAGGCCGATTTTCCGGATTTTCGCGTCTTCCGGACCCATGAGGCGGACAGTCGTCCCGAGCCTGCGGCTGAGTTCTTCCGCACAGGCGGAGGCTGTCATTGTTTCTGCCAGCAGGCCGCAGCGGAAAAATCCTTCTCCGGACACCTCCGTGAGTCCGCAGAGTTCAGCCAGCGTGTCGTTGACGCCGCAGGACGCCTGATCCAGATTGGTGTGGGCGGCAATGAGGCTGATATTCTCCCGCACAAGGCGGCGAATCAGGCGGCCTTCATAGTCTTCATCGGTAAGCTGCCGGCGGGGGGAGAACATCAGCGGATGGTGGGTGATAATCAGCTGTGCACCGAGGGAAACAGCTTCATTGATGACTGCTTCCGTGACGTCCAGTGCCAGCAGAACGCAGGATACTTCAGCGGCGGGGGAGCCGATCAGCAGGCCGGAATTGTCAAATTCGGCCTGGGTCTCGAAAGGGGCAATTTCGTTGATAAGAAGGTAAAAATCGCGAACTGTCATTTGAGATTCCTCCGCTTTGGTGTTTGTAATCGGATTTTGCCTCAGGGCCCGGGACGGTAAGCACTAAGGGATTCTGCTTTCATAGAAGGCGATGTCTTCGCGTACCTGGTTGATCAGGGACTCCTCCTGCTTTTCGGCGGTCAGGAGCCCCTGCAGTTTTTCATCCAGAACATCGCGGCGGCGGATGAGGAACGGGATCAGCTGATCCGACGCGGAATCGAACAGCGGACCGCCCAGCCGGATTTCCCGGGGAGACAGATCCGCCGCGCCGGGTCTGGCGCGAAGCACCAGATAGAACCGTCCGGCACAATAGCAGGGTTCCTCCCGGTCAAGGTGGTAACCGATCCGGCAGACCGCTTCCCGGATCAGGGGAAGGTCCGTATGGGCTGAGAGCAGGAGCGAGGCACCCTTCAGCCGGTCCTGCCCGGAAAGCAGGATATCCCGGATGGTCCGCCCGCCCATACCGGTCACGGAGATCATTTCGCATTGTTCCCGAAGCGGCTGAAGGCCGTTCCCGCAGCGGAAGGTGACCCGGTCTGTCAGCCGGCAGGCAATGATCCCGTTCCTGGCGTTGTTCAGGGCGCTCTCGCTCAGGTCCGTCAGAATCATATGCTGACAGCGGCCGCGCTGCAGGAGCGCGGCCGGTAGATGGGCGTGATCTGTTCCGATGTCCGCCGCCAGCTCGCATGGATCATAGAGATCAAAGGCAAGGGACAGGCGGGCATCCAGATTGACAGGGGTGGGCATAAGCTTAATCCAGATAGTCGCGCAGTTTTTTGCTGCGGGAGGGATGACGGAGCTTCCGCAGAGCTTTGGCTTCGATCTGACGGATGCGTTCACGGGTAACATTGAACTCTTTTCCGACTTCTTCCAGCGTGCGCTGATGCCCGTCGTCCAGGCCGAAGCGCAGGCGGAGCACCTTTTCCTCCCGGGGCGTCAGGGTATCGAGCACGTCCATAAGCTGCTCCTTCATCAGCGCAAAGGATGCGGCTTCTGCCGGGGCAGGCGCGTCCTCATCCGGGATAAAGTCGCCGAGATGGCTGTCCTCTTCTTCGCCGATCGGGGTTTCCAGGGAAACCGGTTCCTGGGCAATTTTGATGATCTCGCGTACTTTGGCTTCGGAGATGCCCATTTCCCTGGCGATCTCTTCCGGCGTGGGTTCCCGGCCGTATTCCTGCAGCAGCTGGCGGGAAACGCGGATCAGCTTGTTGATCGTCTCGACCATGTGGACGGGAATACGGATGGTCCTCGCCTGGTCGGCGATGGCGCGGGTGATGGCCTGCCGGATCCACCAGGTGGCGTAGGTGGAAAACTTGAATCCTTTCCGGTAATCAAACTTTTCAACAGCCTTAATCAGACCGAGATTGCCTTCCTGAATCAGGTCCAGGAAAAGCATGCCGCGGCCGACATAGCGCTTGGCGATGGAAACAACCAGCCGGAGATTGGCCTCTGCCAGCTTCTGCTTGGCGCTTTCGTCGCCGGCCTCCAGCTGTTTGGCGATTTCGATTTCTTCTTCCGCGGTCAGGAGCGGGACCTTGCCGATCTCCTTCAGATACATGCGCACAGGATCGTCAATGCTGATCCCCTCGGGGACCGACAGGTCGATCTGTGTATTGTCTTCGCCGCCGATGCGCGCTGCTTCTGCCGCCTGGTCGGCTGCCTGTTCGTCCGTCAGGATAACCTGTCGGTCCGCTGTTTCGTTGATTACGCTTACGCCGTAAGCTTCGAGCGTTTCAAGTACATGGTCCAGCTGATCGGCGTCCATCTCGAGCTCGACCAGGCGGTCCATGATCTCTTTATAGGTGATTGTTCCCTTGGATCTGCCGTATTCGTACAGTTCGTCAAGTTTGTTTTTGATCTTTTCTTCAGGCTTCTTCTCTTCAGGCTTCTTTTCTGCGGTTTTCTTTTCCGCAGATTTCTTTTCTGCGGCTTTTTTCTCTGCAGGCTTATTATCCGCGGGCTTCTTTTCTGTGGCTTTTTTCTCCGCAGACTTCTTTTCCGCAGGCTTCTTTTCTGTGACTTTTTTCTCTGCAGATTTCTTTTCCGCGGCTTTCTCCGCAGGCTTCTTTTCCGCGGACTTCTTTTCTGCGGCTTTTTTCTCTGCAGGTTTCTTTTCCGTAGATTTTTTCTCTGCAGGTGTTGTTTTCTTCTCTGCAGGTTTCGTCTTCTTTTCTTCGGTTTTCTTTACTTCAGATTTCTTTTTCTGCTCCTCGGGTTTCTGCTTCTGCGGCAATGGAATCCTCTCCTTCTGATTCACGTTGGTCGGTCAGGTTCCGTAAGGGTCACGGCAGGATCACTGCCGGAAAGCATCACTTCAGTTTCTTCAGCTTGTCGGAGATTTCCTGCGCTTCTTTCAGCAGTGCGGGCACTGTATCGGGTGGCGCGGTGTCAAGCATCCCGCTGATCTCTTCAAAACGCTTCTCAAGCTTTGTTCTCCGGATCCGGTTCAGACAATCGTTGGCCATGGTGATCATCTGATCCGTGTCGCCGGCGGCAGGGGAGAGCAGAATGCGGGTGTATCGGGAACGGGTAGCTTCATCCGGCGCGAGATCCGGCAGCGAAGCGGGAGAGGCGCCGGCCAGAAGTTCCCTGTATAATGATTTCAACTCGTCATCCTCAAAATCCTTTTCGTCGATCATTTCTTTCGGAATCTGACCGGAAGCAAAGAGGCTGAGCAGGAGCTCCTGGGCTTTCAGATCTTCGGAGGTGCCCGTTTCGGCGGCTGCAGAACGGATCCGTGAAGGCTGCCGGGCAGGCGTTTTTCCGGTGGACTGCCGGGCGGCGGTCAGGTTCATCTGCTCCAGCAGCGTTTCACGTGTAAATCCGGTCGCGAGGGAAAGATCCTTCAGGTGGATTTCCCGTTCAACCGGGTCCACGGCGGCGATAATGCCGGAGGCAGCGCGGGCGTAGGCCAGTTTTCCGTCCTGGGTGGAAAGGTCGTACTGTTCTTTCAGGCGCCGGAGTCGGTATGTTGCCGGCGAGATGGCAGGAAGTTTCCGGAAGCCTTCGATTCCGTCCCGGCGGATAAATTCATCCGGGTCCAGGCCGTCCGGGAAATCAAGCACCCGGGCGGGAACGCCTTCCTGCTCCAGAATATCCAGCCCCCGGAGGATTGCATGCTGTCCTGCGGAGTCGCCGTCATATCCCAGATAAACCTGTGGAGCGAACCGGTGCAGCAGGCGGGCCTGCTCATTGGTCAGCGCTGTGCCGAGCGTGGCGCAGACGCCCTCCACTCCGAACTGGGTCAGGCTGACTACATCCATGTAGCCCTCCACCAGGATTACCCGTTCCAGATGACGCTGCTGGCGCAGCAGGTTTGCCGCGTAAACGCCCTGGCGCTTGTTGAATACGGGCGTGTCGGAGGTGTTCAGGTATTTCGGTTCCCGCTTTTCCAGTGTGCGTCCGCCGAAGGCGATGACGTTTCCGTGCGTATTGATGATCGGGAACATAGCCCGGTTCCGGAACATGTCGAAATATCGTTCTTTGCCGTCATCGTTCTTTTTCCGGACTGTCAGACCGGCCAGCACAAGCTCATCCAGTTTCCAGCCTTTTTCCATTAGCCGGTCGCTCAGCGCTGACCAGGAATCGGGCGAGGCCCCCAATCCGAACTTCCGGATGACGCTGTCGCTCAGCCCGCGCCTTCGCAGGTAGGCGAGGGAGGCTTCACCGGCGGGAGTGAAAAGCGTTTCGTGGTAGATTCTCGCGGCCTCCCGGTTGGCGTTCAGCAGGCGCTCCCGCTGGGTGCGTCGCCGTTCATAGTCTTCGTCTTTTTCCATTTCGGGAATGGTCATATGGGCGCGGTCGGCAAGCTGCTCCACGGCTTCCGGAAACGAAAGCCGCTCTATGTCCATCATAAAGTGGATTACGTCTCCGCCGGCCTTGCATCCGAAACAGTAATACAGCTGATGCTCCCCGTCCACGGAAAAGGAAGCGGTTTTCTCTCCGTGAAAGGGACACAGCCCCCAGTAGTTCCGGCCTTTTTTGTTCAGAGCAACATAGCCGGAAACGATCTGAACGATGTCAGACCGGCTTCGGAGCTCATCCAGCCATGCAGCGGGGTAACGGGAAGCCATCTGTTCAATCACCTCAGCGGATGCAGATCAAAGAAGGGAATCCATCGGTATTGTCCGGGATCACAGTCATCAGAATGCCGGGAAAGCGGAAGGGACGAAAAGATCCCGGAATTTTCTGGTGGCATAGCGGTCCGTCATACAGGAAAGGAAATCGCAGACGCTGCGTTCCGTCCCGTCGCGGTATCCGATCATCACAAATTCCTCGGGCATTTCGCCGGGGTGCTTGCAGTAGTATTCAAACAGGTGGCGCAGCACATAGTCGCAGCGGGCTTCTTCCGGGTCACGCCATCCGTCCCGGTAGACCCGGTCAAACATGAATTCCCGCAGGCCGTTCATGGCGTTCTCTGTTTCCTCTGACATTTCCAGATGCGGTTTTCCCTCGCTGTTGGAAACGATATCCAGGATCATGGTGTTGATCCGTTCCCCGTGGGTCTGCCCCAGGATGCGCAGGCAGTCCGTTGGAAGCTCAAAGGGCTTAAGGATTCCGGCACGCAGTGCGTCGTCCAGGTCGTGGTTCAGATACGCGATCCGGTCCGCGCGGCGGACGCACTCCGCTTCCGCTGTTTCGGGCTGCACTTTTCCGGAGTGGGAAAGAATGCCCTGGCGGACTTCCTTGGTCAGGTTCAGCCCTGTTCCCCGGTTTTCAAGCACTTCCACCACCCGCAGGCTCTGCTCATTGTGCCGGAAGCCTTCAGGCAGAAGTTCGTTCAATGTTCGCTCCCCGATATGGCCGTAGGGAGTATGCCCCAGGTCGTGCCCCAGGGCGATGGCTTCGGTCAGGTCTTCATTCAGGCGGAGGGAACGGGCCAGCGTCCGTGCAACCTGGGCCACCTCAAGCGTGTGGGTCAGGCGGGTCCGGTAATGATCCCCTTCCGGAGAAAGAAAAACCTGGGTCTTGAATTTCAGCCGGCGGAAGGATTTGCAGTGGATGATCCGGTCCCGGTCCCGCTGGAACTCCGTCCGCAGATCGTCCGGGGTAACAGGCGCATCGCGTCCGGCGGATTCTGCAGCGTGAGCCGCCCAGGGTGCGAGGATCTGGTATTCCTGTTGCTCGAGCCGTTCTCTGATGGTCACTGCAACCCCTCCTCTCAGATCTGCCGCCGGAAAAAGCAATATTAATATTCAACACAAAGCGTTAAAATCCTTCCGCAGGCCTAAAACCTTGACAAGTGAAGGGAAACAGATACAATGAGAAAGTCTGAAAAAGGGATTTCAACAGGGAGATATACAGATGACTTTTGATCAAAATCAGCAGGTTTTCGGCTTTATCGTCAGGGAAATCCGGGAAAGCAGCGAGCTGCGGGGTAGAACAGTGCTCATGGAGCATCTGAAAACCGGTGCACGCCTGTTCTGGGTGGATAACGGGGCAGAAAATATGGTGTTTTCCGTTACGTTCCGGACCCTGCCGCAGGATGATACGGGCGTTTTCCATATTCTGGAACACAGTGTGCTTTGCGGGAGCGAAAAGTATCCGGTTCGGGAACCTTTTGTGGAATTGCTGAAGAGCAGTATGAATACTTTCCTGAACGCGATGACTTTTCAGGATATGACGATGTTTCCCGTTTCCAGCCGGAACCCGCGGGACTTGCTGAATCTGACCGGTGTATATCTGGATGCGGTGTTCGCCCCTACGGTGATGGAGGACCGGAAACGTTTCTGCCAGGAGGGCTGGCATATAGACCGGGATGAGGAAGGAAACCCGGTTTACAAGGGTGTTGTTTATAATGAAATGAAAGGCGCCATGAGCGATACGGATACCCTGATCGACCGGCAGATCATGCGCCAGCTCTTTCCGGACACTTGCTACGGTTTCAACAGCGGCGGCGATCCGGAGGCGATTACGGACCTGACCTATGAACAGTTTCAGGAACAGTACCGCCGGCATTATCATCCTTCGAACGCGTACTTTTTCCTGGATGGAAAGGTACCGATGGAAGAGATGCTTCCGCTGATTGCCTCCTATCTGGATGACTTTAACCGGCGGGAGGAACTGCCTGCATGCGGCCTGCAGCAACCCGTCGCTTCCGAACAGACTATTCAGTATGAACTCGGGCAGGAGGAAACGCCGGAAAACCGGGGGTATCTGACCCTGGCCCGCATCACGGGAACCTGGAAGGACCGGGCGGAAAACACGGCTCGCGGGATCATCTGCGATGTGCTGACGGGCAGCAATGAGGCGCCGCTGAAACGGGCGGCGCTGGAACGCGAACTGGCGCAGGATCTGACGATTTCCGTGGACGACACGGTTCTGCAGAGCTGGATCACCATCCATGCGGAGAATGTGACCGAGGGGCGTGAGCAGGAGATTCTGACCCTGCTGGATGAAGCAGGGGAGAAGATCCGGCGCGAGGGACTCGACCGCTGCGCGGTGGAGGCTTCCATGAACCGGGCGGTTTATGCCCTTCGGGAGGAAGAAGAGCCTCAGGGCATCGGGCGCTGCATCCGTTGTCTGGGTTCCTGGATCTACGGCGGCGATCCGACCGACGCGCTGGAGTCCGGCAAACTGGTCCGGGAACTGAAGCATCTGCTTGAAGCCGGACGCTTTGACGAGTTGGCGGTGGATATGCTCCTGAATCGGGAGAACGCGGCGGTCCTGCATACGCTGCCGTCACTGACCCTCGGAGAAGAAAAACGCAGGGCGGAAGAAGAAAGGCTGCGCGGAATCATCGCAGCCTGGACGGAGGAAGAACGGCAGGAGAACACGCGGCTGATCGAAGACATTGAATCCTGGCAGGAATCGCCGGACAGCCCGGAGGCGCTGAAAACCCTGCCGCGGCTGACCAAGGAAGATGCGGACGTGGCGCCGGAATGGCCGGAAACGGAACTGCGGGAGTTCGAAGGCGTTCCGGTCATGGTTCATGAGCTGAACTGCAACGGGGTTGTCCATCTGCGGGCTTATTTCCGCCTGACGGATTACGCGCTGGAAGATATTACCAAAGTGAGCCAGCTGGCGGGGATGCTCGGGCGTATGCCTACGGCGAAGCATGATGCGCTGACGCTCCAGCAGGAGATCAAACGCTGGACCGGATCGATGGGTTTCTCGATCATCACCCGCACGGAAATCGGGCAGAACAAGGTTTGCGCGCCGTATCTGACGGCCTTCGTCAGCGCGCTGGAAGAGAGCCGGGAGCAGGCATGGAACCTGCTGGCGGAAATCCTGACCTCGACTCGCTTTGAAGATCACGGCAAGATGATTGAGATGTTCCGGCAGAACGAGCTGGGAGCGCGTCAGCGCATCCTCGGCGCGGGCCATCTGATCGGCGTGAAGCATGTCCTCAGCCATTACAGTGCTGACGGCGCGGTGAAGAACGCGCTGGACGGCGATGCTGCCGCCCGGTATATCCATGCCCTTGCGAAGACACCGGAGCAGGAACTGCCGGGTCTCATGGCCGTGGCGGACCGGTTGATGAAAGAGACCTTCTGCCGCCGGAGAATGACGGTGAGCGTTACAGCCACAGCTGCCATGGTGCCGGAGTCGCTGATCGCGGCTTTCCCGGAGGGCAGCGCGGTGCCGGAGACCGCGGCCTACCGGAACGACGCGCCCATGAACGCGGGTTTCAGGATTCCGGCGCAGATCGGTTTTGCGGTTCGCGGCTGGCGGATCGGTAAACCTTTCGAGGGCAGCATGTGGCTCGCGACGTCGATCCTGAGTCTCGGATACCTGTGGAATGTGGTGCGGGTTCAGGGCGGCGCTTACGGAGCAGGAATCCAGATAGACCGGGCCGGAAATCTCTTCTCCTATTCCTATCGCGATCCGACGCCGGCCAAAACCCTGAATGCGGACAGCGGGGAAGCCGGTTTCCTTCTCGACTTTGTGAAGCGGGGAGAGAATCTGGATTCATATATTATCTCTGCTCTGAATGAACTGAATCCGCTCCTGAGTCCCCGGGACAAAGGTTCTCTGGCGGACGGAAGGTTCATGGTCGGCTATACGCGTGAGGAAGCGGAACGGATCCGGAAGCAGATTCTTCATGCGACCCCGGAGGATCTGGTCCGCTGCGCCGAATGGCTGGAGTCCTTTGCGCGGGAAGGGGCCGTCTGCGTGGTCGCGCATCAGGACGCACTGAAGGCCTGCGAAGGCCTGGAAATCAGCGACCTTTAAAGGGCGATGGATCAGGAGGCAGATATCAATGGACCGTGACCAGGCATACGAAGAAAGCCGCCGGAATCCGCCGGGAAGCCGGTCCCTGCGGTGCATCTGGTACTGCGGAAAAATCAATGAGGAGATCCGCAAGGCGGCCAGGCTGGGCGAAACCAGCCTGGAGCTTCGCTTTCCCCCGAAGCACTATGTGGCCCTGCACCGGGATGTCTTCAAACAGATCTATCTGAATCAGGGGTACGACGTAAGCTTTGCGCCGAATTTTCAGTATATTCAGCCTACCGAGTGGATCTTTACTCTCAACTGGAAACCGGAAACAAAATGAAAACGCCTGATGATTGTGCAAGGGAACAATCATAGTTGTACATACAAATGTTAGTGTGTTAGTGCGTTAGTGTGTTAGTGTTTTCCCCTCGCTGAGAGGAACTTTTCAATTTTGTGCCCTGCAGGCCTTTATTTTCGGTCACTTTATCAACTTTATCAACATTATCAAGATTATCAACATTATCAAGTAAAAATACATACGGGGTCGTATCTCAGGATCTCATGAGGCACTGCTCGCCGCATTTTCTGATTTCAGTGGTATGCATGATTATATGATAGTTTGAAATATAAAAAGGAAAAATTCCCTTTTTGTCAAATCAAACAAGGAAACGTTCTTCCCGGGGAGGCAGGGCAGATGGCACAAAAAGCGGATATTCTCTGTATCGGCGTTGCGCTGGTGGATTCAATCATTCGGGGCTTTGATCCGGAGCCGGTTTCCGCTTCAGGCTACCGGGCTGTATCCGGTTCGCTGAAGGTCGGCGGGGAGGCTGTCAACCATGCTGTTGCGGCAGCCAGGCTTGGCATGAAAGCGGAAATTCTTTGTTCGCTTGGTGCGGACAGTGCGGGAGACATGGTGCTCGCTTACCTGAATCAGGCCGGCGTGAACACGGATCTCGTGATCCGCTCTGAAGAGCATCCGACGCCGGTAACCACGATGTTCGTCCGGGAGGACGGTACCAGGAAATCCATCACAAATCTGGCACACCGTTATAATTTTCATCCGGAACAATACGCTTCATGCTTTTCCGGCACGCGGGCCGTTGTTCTCGGCTCGCTGTTCCGGGCGCCTTTTGATGATCCCGGCATTATTTTCAGTGTGCTTCGGGCCGCCCGGGAGGTGGGTGCTTCGGTCTTTGCGGATACAAAACTGCCGAATTTTAATGTGCTGGCACTGGATGACCTGAAAGAAGCCCTGCCGCTGATCGACTATCTCACGCCCAACGAGGATGAAGCCCGGTACTATACCGGAAAAGAGGATCCGGATGAAATGGCGGAGGTTTTTCTTGCATATGGGGTTCGCAATGTCATTATTAAGCTGGGAAGCAGGGGCTGTTATTTCCGGAATGCAGAGGAGGCGCTTTCTCTGCCGCCGCTGCCGGTTGATGCTGTGGACAGCACGGGAGCAGGGGACTGCTTTATGGCCGGCTTTGCTTCTGAGATTCTTCGGGGAAGCAGTCATAAAGAAGCGCTGCGTTTTGCCAATGCATGCGGGGCAATCTGTACAACAGCGGTTGGTGCCGGCGCTGCGCTGAAAAGCCGGGAACAGGTTTTGCGGTGGATAAGCGGTTGATGCTGAAGGAAATGCGAAAAAACAGTTTCCGTGAGAAAACAGCAACGGTGCCGATGCGTTTACAGATGCAGAGGATCTTTATATAATACCGGAGAGCCTGGGTTTTAGTGAGGGTTTGCGATGAAAGTGCTTTTGGCGACGGACTGTTACCTTTTTCAGACGGGAGGCGTGACAAGCGTCGTAACTTCTCTGGAAAACGGCATGCGGAAGAACGGATGTGAGGTAAAAGTCCTGGCGCTTTCCAACAGTAACCGGTCTTATCGGGAGGGCGACAGTTATTTTGTCCGTTCCCGCCGCTTCCCTGATTATCCGGAGCATCGCTTCAGTCTCGCCATGCATGATCCGCTTCTGGATGAGCTGATGGAATGGAATCCCGATATCATTCATATTCATACGGAAGCCACTGCGGGCTGGATGGCACAGATCATTGCGAAAAAAACGAATACGCCGGTTGTGATGACGACCCATACCGACTTCGAGTATTTTATGTTCGGCCGTTTCCGCGGCCTCCAGATCATCCAGACGCTGTTCGGTGTATGGGGTAAGAGGGCGTACAGGATCGCGGAGAAGGTCATCGTGCCTGCGGAAAAAGCGCGGGATTTTCCGCATCTCCGGCCTCTCAGGGATAAAGTGGTTGTGATGCCGAACGGCATTCAGCTGGATTGTTATCAGAAGCCGGTTTCATCCGAAGAAAAAAGCGAACTGTTCAGCCGGTACGGACTCCGGGATAACGGATATACGCTGGTGATGGTCACCCGGGTAAGCAAGGAAAAGAATATTATGGAAATCCTTCAGTTCTTTCCGGATCTGCTTCGGGTCCTGCCGGAGGCGCAGCTGGTTATTGTCGGCGAGGGGCCGGACCGGAAACGCCTCGAAAACTATTGTGCTCAGAAGGGTTTGTCGGATCGTGTGCGCTTCACCGGCCGGATTCCTCCGGAAGAGGTATACCGGTATTATGCCATGGGCGATCTTTTTGTCTCTGCGTCCACCTTTGAACTTCATAGCATGTCCTATCTGGAGGCGATGGCCTGCGGGCTGCCGCTGGTATGTCGGGAAGATTCCTGCCTTCAGGGCGTGCTGGAAAACGGTGAAAACGGCTTCAGCTATCGTGACGAGCAGGAATTCATTGACGCGGTCGAAAAAATACTGGAGTCGGACGAGCTTCGCAGTCGGATGAGCGCGGAGGCGCTGAAACGGGCGGAAGCATCGGGGAACCGGTATTTTGTGGAGCGTACGCTCGCGCTGTATCAGGCTGTATGTTCGTCATATGAGTCCGGAGCCTGCTGAACAGCATAACGGATCCCGGGGTTCGAAAAAAGAACCCCGGGAATTCTTTTTTTCCTGCCGCGGATCGTGTATAATGACGGGGTGGTTTTACCATAACCCGGAAAAGAGGAACGAACTTGGAAAAAAGGAAAGTTACAGTTTCGATCGGCGGGAAGCCTTGCACTTTTTATTCCGATGATTCGGATGAGTATATCGCTGCCCTGGAAAAAAGGGCGAACGAAGTGATGAAACAGACAGCGAAGTTCGCGGGATCTTCAACCTGTACCAATGCCATCCTGTCCGTGCTTTGCCTCACGGATCAGCTGCTGAGAACGGAGCGGG
>Ga0265298_10005221_pt1 | contig 16380 bp, 4 predicted proteins | sample AusTroGonzalo_MG_3_FD_193486 | JGI IMG/M metagenome (GOLD analysis project Ga0265298, IMG submission 193486) | Bovine rumen microbial communities from tropical cattle in Woodstock, Queensland, Australia - Gonzalo_01 | ecosystem: Host-associated > Mammals > Digestive system > Stomach > Rumen ... | reverse complement strand
AGGACGGGGCGGCTTTGGCTGGATTAACGTTTGGGCTGTATCCGGAACAAGCATGTGCGGAAGGCACTGAAATAGCGACATACAGCGCGCAGAGCTTCATAATCAGTACGAATTTGGATACGTTGGAAAGCCATTTGCCGACAGGGACAGGTGCGGAAAACGCAACAACGCTGTATCTGAAGCAGATTGCGACACCAGCCGGGTATAATGCGGACACGGCGAAACATCGTGTTGCGATTACGAAAGCGGAGAGTACGGACTTTGTTGTAGCATCAAATACGTACGTTACGACGACAACTTACGGGATTACGATTGACGGTGAGAGTAGAATCGAGATTACGAATACGAAACGAACAGATAAAGAACGCGTGGACGGAAGTATTACGGTCACGGCCAAGGATCAGGACGGGGCGGCTTTGGCTGGATTAACGTTTGGGCTGTATCCGGAACAAGCATGTGCGGAAGGCACTGAAATAGCGACATACAGCGCGCAGAGCTTCATAATCGGTACGAATTTGGATGTGCTGGAAAGCCATTTGCCGACAGGGACAGGTGCGGGAAACGCAACGACGTTGTATCTGAAGCAGAAGGCAGCGCCAATCGGATACAATGCGGATCCGGCAGTATATCCTGTAGTCATCACGAAGACAGTAAAGACAGAGCTTGTTGAAGTATCAAATATGTATACGTACGTTACAACGACAACGTATGGGATTGCGATTGACGCCAGGAACGCGATTGATGTCACGAATACGAAGCGAACGAAAGAAGAATGGGTACATGGAAATGCTACTGTCACGACCAAGGACGCGGCGGGGGAAGCTCTGAGCGGATTAACATTCGGACTGTATCCGTCGCAAGAATGTGTAAAGGGGACAGAAATAACGATATATACCGGGCAGAATTTTGAGATCAGGACAGATTTGGATGCATTGAAAAGCTGCTTGCCGATAAAGACAGGTGTGGACAACGCAAGCAAACTATACCTGAAGGAGACAGAAGCACCTACGAATTATGATATTGACATGACAATCCATACGGTTTCTATATCGAAAAAAGAGACGATGTATCTGGATGCAGCAAAGGATACGTATGTCGCGAAAGTTACATACGGGATAACAATTGATAACCAGAACTCAATTGTTATAACAAACAAAATACATATTGACAGCAACGGAGAAGAAGGGAATACAACAATCACAGGAACAGAAGGCATTGCGACCGGCGGAAATGACGGGGATCCCGTAATCACAGAGGAAAACGGGAACACAACTACCGACGGGAAAGAGAATAACGTAACAATAGAAGAAGTCGGGGGCACAACGGCTACCGGAAACAATGGGAATGGAATGACCGGAGGAGAAAACGGAAAAACAACAACGGGGAGCACTGGAGAAACTTCAGCAACGGGCATGAAGAGAGATGCCGGAGCGAAACACTCAGCCCCGAGGTTAGGAGCTGAAAAGATAAATACCAACAAGAATAACGAAACATCAGGCATACAGGCGGACGATACTACCGATTCGGAAAAACAAATGAATTGGATTACATCTGTGCTTCAGAAAACGGTAGAAATTCTTACCACAGTACTGGAACTGCTATCGAACATTTTACACATAGGTTTTCTGACTTTCTGAAATACCATCAAATTGTAAGATAAGCCACCCCTGATGAGTTACATGGGCAGAATGCAAACAGATCCATTCAGATATTTACCAGAATATGATGGTATGTAACCAAAAGTAAGGAATTATACGCAAACCGAATAAAAATCAACTACATATGTAACTGACATAAGAATGAAAAAACGCCAGAAACGTTGAAAAATAAGGGATTTACACTGATTTTACCAAAGGACGGTACTTCTTTTCCACACTAATAAAACAGTACAGTATCATGATATACACGTTACTTTTCTTGGCATGTAACCGTTGATGAAACCATGGAATGGTAAAATATGTAATGTAGAGGTGGAGACCTCTGCAAATACGGACGAAAAGACAGCCAGACCGATAAATGGAGGAACCTGAAATGACGAAGAGAATCAAAAGGATTACTGCCCTGGTGACGGCAGGCATTCTGCTGATTGGCATTTCGTTCGCTTCCACGGCTGAAGAAACGAGTGATCTCTTCACGGAGACGGAAGAGCCCGTTGCCGAAGTTGTTATAGAAGAACCTGCGACAGCAGAAGAACCGGCCGCCGAAGAACCCGCGGCGAAGGAACCCGCTGTGGAAGAACCCGCGGCTGAGGAGACAGCTGAAGAAGAAGCCAGCATTCCGGAAGCTCAGGCGGAACCAGAAGAAAACAATACTCCCGCCGCAACCGCGAATGAGACAAGCGAAGATTACGGCGTGATCATCGACGACGAGGGGTTTGTGGATCCTGAGTTGGTTGAAACGTATTTCCCGAACGGAACCGGCCCGGAACTGGAGACTGCTGCAGGAACCGAAGCAACTGAAGAAAGCGAAACTACCGAAAAAGCCACAGAGAACGAAGAAACTGAGACCGAAAACAACGAGACTGAAGCGATCACCGAGGGAAACCGGATCTGGATCGCTACGGAAGACGACAAGGAAATCTACATTGGCGAAACCACAACCCTGATTGCGAAAACTGAAAAAGAGCTGGTCGGCGTCATTACCTGGGAAGTCCGGGATGAGCGCTGGGAAGAAGATGTATGGCAGACCATCGGGGAAGGCGAGAAGCTGAACCTGGACGTGACCGAAGCGATCACCGAGCTGCTGGTTCGGTTCACGCTGAGCGACGGAACCGTATCCGAGATATTCGAACTGAGCGCAATCGAGAAGCCTGAAGAAGAAAACACGGAAGAAACCGAAGAACAGACTGAAGTCCTGAACAAGAAAGACGGCGAAGACGTTGAAAATACAGAAGCGGACGAACAGGGATCAGAGGATGAAGAGACCCTGACCGAAGAAACAACCGAAGGAACAACTGACGAAGAGACTGAGACCGAAGAGACTATAACGGCCGTGATCATTACCCGGGCATGGATCACCGCAGAGATTCCGGCGAACGAAGACGCCGGAGAAGCTGCAGAAACTGAAGCTACTGACGAGATCAAAGCCTCGGAAGAAGCGGAAGCGGCCGAGGAAACCGAGACGGCAGAAGAAACCACGAAGGTTGTGATGCTGACGGCAAACGCGGATCCGGAGATGATCGGCGTCAACATCTGGGAGACCCGGAATGTGAACGAGGAGACATGGACGCGGATCGGATACGGCGATCAGATCGCGGTCGAAATTACCGAAGAGAACAACGGCATTGTTTACCGGTTTGTCATGGAGAACGGGTTCGTTTCCGAGGAATACGCTCTGACCGTTGAGACGGAAGAGGCGGAAGACGAGACTGCAGAAACCGAGGAAACCCTTCCGGAAGAAGCAGAGGAAACTAAGGAAATCGAACTGCCGGAAGACCGCAAGGTTGACGTTGTGATTTCCTGGGAAGATCCGATACCCGGCATCGGGTCAACGGCACACCTGGACGCTGTTCTGACCGGATATGAAGAACTGGAATATACACTGCAATGGGTTACAAGCACCGACAACGAGAACTGGGAAGAAATTGAGGGCGCGACCGGACCAAGGATGGACGTTGTTGTGACAGAAGAGAATTACGAAAACTACTGGCGCGTGAGGGTTCATGTTGAAGGATATAAAACAGAACCTGAACCCGCGGAGAACACAGACGAATAAATTCAAGACCAGTCGATCCTGATTTCAGGACCGGCTTGTCTGCATCTTTTGAGATCACCGAAACCGAATACCCGCGCATGCAAAGAGGTAAGAGCACATGAAGAAGATCACCAGAATTACAGCGTTTCTGACAGCCGTCATGATGATGGTTTGCGCATTTCCTGCGCTGACGATCTCCGCCGGAGCGGTTGACGATGAATCCGGTTCTGTGCAGCTGAGCACGCAGAACCAGTCCTCAGACGGAAAGATTATCCTGATTCATACCGGGAACCGGGAAAGCATGACCTACCAGGAGATTCTTGGAGATGCTTATACAGATCAAAAGGAATTCTATAAGGATGAAGGAACCCCTTACGGAATTGACTGGCAAAACAAAAGGATTTGCAATCTGAACGGTACATCCTTAAACGATCAGAACACAGGACATTTATCCGTATTCGACTGGGACAGCGAACAGTGGGTTCATGAGGTTTATCTGAGCCGGGACGCCATTTACTATGTTGAAGAGACCGGCGAGAAGAGACTCGGAGAGATTCTGAACAAAGCAGGCGTTACAACAACCGACTATAACAACTTTTCCTTCAGCACAAGCGATTCCACGGAAGGATACCTGGAAGCAAATCCTGACAACGGTACATTCACGTTCCTGACAACCCAAATGCCTGAAAACGGCATTACGTTTGTGCTGTCCAAGGGTCTGCGCACAGCAGGCTTCTATCTGGTTTTCAGAAGCGGAGCGGAGGCTCCCGCCGAGGTTCCCGAAAATCCAGAAGATGGAACCTTCCTGTACAACCTGGACGGCGTCAACCACACAGCGAAAATTGTCGGGCTGTCTTCACATTATGACAATACCGTAAAGGACATCACAATCGGAAGCTCGGTTGAATTTGACGGCGTGACCTATCAGATCACCGGGATCGGCGAAAGAGTGTTCAAGGGCATGGACGGCCTGAATATTACCGTTGCCGGAAACATCACGATCGACGGTACATATATTGACGACGGAAACGGATCCACAGGTGCTTTTTCCAATTGCTCCAACATCACGGTTACATTCAAGGGACAGTATGTGACATTAGGTGGATCCGCATTCCAGGGATGCAAAAACCTGAAGGTTGAAGACACATATTCAGGAAGCGACGGATCGATTTTCCTGGGACAGAAGGCTTTTGCTTTCGTGAGTGATCTGAAACTGACCGTTGGAAGCGATGTCAAGGTTACCGGAGATTACTACAAGTTCAACGTTTTCCAGCGGACAAGCGGAACACTGACGTTCCTGGGCGGAGTTGAGAACATTGGCGGATATTCGTTTATCGATTCCAACTTCAGTTCCATCATCACCACCCCCAAGGATACTTACAACTGGGGCGACTACGGACTGTACAACCCGGCTCACAAGGCGCCGGTGACAATCAAGGCAAACAATTCCGACAGCAATATCGGATGGAACCAGTGGAACGGCATCAGCAGCCTGACAGTTGAGTTTGATGATCCGATTACGGACTGCCCGCATTTCGGAGTGCTGGGCGGCAACGGATCGGCGCCTGTCGTGATCACCTTTGAAAAAGGCGTCAGCGGGATTCCGGCCTATACTTTCAAGTTTGTTAACGGCGCAGCGGGATCACAGATCAATATTAAAGGCGATTCTGTCACAGTAGAAGACGGTGCTTTCCCGGATAACGCAAATCTGACCGTTAACTTTGAAATGCCCCGCAGGACGGTGAAGGGCGCGGCCTATCTGGACGCCCTGCAGTTAACAACGGTTACCTATCAGAGCGTGGAATACCACGACGATCTGTTCTCATACAATCTGGTTACGGACGACAACGACAATGTTACGGAAGCCGTTATTACCGGCGTTTATTCCGGATATACGGGAAACACGCTGGAGTTTACGGGAACAACGCGGAACGAAGATGCCTACCCGGTGAACAAAATAGCAGCGGATGCATTCAGAAACAACAGCACCATTTCCGCTGTCACTTTCACCAACACGAATGAAATCAAGGTCAAGAGCGGAGCTTTCCGGAACATGACCGCGCTGCAGACGATTGCATTCAACGGGACAGGATTGGTTTCCATCGGCGAGAGCAACTGGGACTACACCTTCGGTTACAACCGGGCACTGACTGATATTACAGCCTCGGATGACAGCAGCGTTACGTTCAATGTGATGGGCACTTTCTATGGGTGCTCCTCCCTGAAGAATGTCACACTCGGCAATATCAACGATCTTCACCAGAACACTTTCATTGACAACAACGCTCTTGAGACATTTGAGGCAAATAACATTACAGAGATCGGCCAGCAGGCATTTAACCGCTGCACTGCGCTCCGCTCCTTCAAGACGAAGGGAAACATCACAACCATTAAAGGCTACGCATTCGACGGCAGCAAGCCGTTGACAAACGTTCTGATCGGCGGAGACGTCGGATCCATTGAAGGCCGGGCGTTTGGCTCGGTGAATCAGATGGACACCTTTATCGTGCTCGGTAATGCGGGTTCCATCTCAAACTACGGCGTTTTCTCCAACACACTGCGGGTTGCTGTTATCAAGGGTACGCTGCGTTCTATCAACTACTATGCGTTCGGCACCAAAGCATTCACGCAGAACAACAGCCTGATCTATGTCGGCGGCGTAGGCGGGTCGCAGAGTTTTGACAGCTATGCCTTCGGAAATGACGGAACGAAGGGCAAAGCCTATTTCAATACAACATTTGACAAGCTGGACAATGCACTGACCGGGTATTCCCTGTACATCGGACGCTACTATACTTCCAGCCAGGAAGGTAAGCCGGATATCTATCTGCGCATCGGTGGCTCCTACGGCTACGGCACATCCGCAACAGACGCCTGGAACACGTATACAGTGCTCATGTACAAAATGTACAACCAGGTGATTGAGAAAGAACATTTCGCGGAAGACTGCACAGCTGCAGGCGTTAACGATCTCGGTCTGGAGTTCAGCGGGGATCTGCCGGAGAATTTCGACGGATTTACGATCCATATTCTTGCCGAAAAGAATACTGACAGAGCTATTCTGACTTCGGACATGTACGGCGAGATGGTGGACTACTACGGTCTTGCAGCTCCAGCTACATTTAAATATGTGAAGGCGCTTGTTTTCGAGGAGGACGTCAGGAACATTACGATTCCGGACAGCGCGCTCAGCAAATTCCCGAATCTTGAAAGCGTTACAATCAAAAATCCGAATGCAAAAGTAACCATCGGGAAGAATGCCTTCAAAGGCACCAGGGTTCATACGATATGCTCCGTTGAACAGACTGTTGAAAGCAATGCCGGAACTGTTACACTGGCGGGGGGCGCTGCACCGATCGGTACGGAGCTGGTGATGACTGATGCTTCGGAGAACCACAACGAAGCCGTGATCGCGGCAGCGCGGAAGGCTGGAATGTTCGAGGGTATTAGTGATGCGGATATTCAGATTCATTCCTATGATCTGGCGCTGGTTGCACCGAACGGAGAGACGGTGAACGTGCCGGCGAAAGTAAGCATTTCCCAGAAACTGAGCGTATACGGGGGTGCGGACACCATCGCCCCGCAGGAATTCGGTTTCTTCCATATTAACAGTGAAGCAGCAGAACTGGTCACAAATGAATTCACTGCCAATGCTGTGACCGGACAGATCCAGTATGGCTTTGACGCGACCGGGTTCAGTCCTTACGCGGCTGCGTACTACACCGGCGCGCAGGCTGCAAGCGACGGAGTGTTCACTTATCTGACGGAAGAGAACGGAAACGCGACCATTATCGGATATGACGCCGGATTTATCGGCAGCAAGATTGCCATCCCCGCCGAGACCGCCATCGATGGGAAGGTATATAAGGTTGTCGGCATTGCTGAAAACGCGCTGGCTCAGCCGCCAGAAGGCATTACGATTACCTCTGTGACTTTCCTGAATGAAGAAACACTGGTTGTCGGCAGCGGCGCAATGAGCAGGCTCGGAGGCATTATCGAGATTGCGTTCGAGGGAACGGGAAATGTGATTTTCACGGACGGGACTGCCTTCAACGGAAGCGGAATTGGCATTGTTGCGGTGACCATGCCCAACGGTCTCACGGCCGGAACAAGAAACGGCTTGTGCGGTGAGGTGTTCAGCGGAATTACGGACGGATACACGCTGACAGTGGACAACATCTCCAGTATCCCGGACAACATGTTTAGAAATGACACGAAACTGACAGAAGTGACAATTCTGTCCGCGCTGAAGAACATCAGCAAATTCAAGCCGTCGTGGGTTAATTCCTCACGGGGAAACTTCAAAGACTGCGCCATCGGCACAAGCGCTTTTGAAGGTGCGGAAAACCTGACAAGCTTCACGGTTGCGGGAAGTACGGGCGAGAGCATTGCCATTGGAAACGAAGCCTTCATGAACTGCACAAGTCTGACAGAATTGAACATTGCGGACAAGATCAGCGGCCTGGGCGATCACGGATTGAGCAATACCGGGTTTACCGAGCTGACGCTTTATACAGACAATGCGGAACTGGGCAAGGAAGCGCTTGCCTACAACCAGAAGCTGGAAAAACTGGAGATCATCGGTGGCGTGTACGGTACAGGCAGCCGCTTCCTGGGAGGCACCGGGACCAACGCGACAAAGCTTCGTCAGCTGATTTTTGACGGGACGGTTAATCCACAGCTATATGATGGCGACATTCGCGGCGAGCGGCTGAGCGTACTGGTTTTCAAGAATGGCGGTTCCCGCGGTATTACGGAAAAAGCGATTTATACAGAAGAACCGATTGAGGCACAGCATCTGACGGTTTATGTCGACGGCGAATTTGATGATAATCCTTTCATCGTGTATGATGGATTCCCGGCAGACCAGCAGGTACGGATCTATCTGAATTTCCCGACAACTTCGGAAGAAGCCCATCAGACGAACAACCTGATTGGCAAAGCCAATATTGCGGATGTTGTCTATGCTATGGATGGCGCGCCAACGGATTTCTATCTGGATACTTCCCTGAAAGAGGACAGTGCAGTCAGCTTTAACAGCCTTGAAAAAATAAAGGAAGCCGCAGATCGGACGTACGACTACGCAAGCAAATTCCGCGGGTATTTCCGCGAGGCAGGGTATGATCCGAGCGATCTGGAATTCAGAGACGGAGAGTACAAAGTTTCCAATTATACGCTGCATGTGATCGGAGCAACGGACAGAGTCGGAAACGCACTGGCCGGGGATGAAAGAGTAACCGAGGTTGAAATCAAGCTGAACAGCGGCCGCAGCATCGTATTTGATGATGGCGCATTCAAGGATTGCACCAACCTGAGCGACCTGACCTTCACGACGGTTAAGAACGCCGATATCGGCAAGAACGCGTTCGAAAACTGCACGAAGCTGAGCCAGGTCAAGGCTTACAACAAATATGACTTTACATTCCGGGAAGAATCTTTCAAGGGATGTTCCGGACTTAATTCACTGTATATCTATGGACTGGACAATGTGAACATTTACGCGGACGCGTTTGCCGGCACCGCCATTACCGAACTCAACATCCGGTATAATTATGTCGGTGTTATGATCGGCGACAACGCATTCCGCGGAATGACCGGGCTTGAGTCCGTAGTAATTGATAACAAGAACAACAGCAACAAGATTTCGATCGGAGAGAACGCATTCGCGGACTGCGGAGAATTGAAGGAAGTTTCGCTGAAGAAGTCTGAGGCGCCAACAATCGCCGCCAACGCATTCAGCGGGACGACCATTGATACACTTCGGATTGACGGCGGATCCACGAATGTTGCGGACGGTGCGGGCGTCGGCGGAAAGACGTATATTGACGGCGGAAAGACTTTTAACGCTAATCTGGCCCGGAAAATCGGAAACTTTGAAAACATTATTCTGACCAACGCGCAGTCCATCAGTAAAGATGCGCAGGTGTTCGCCGGAAACGAGAATCTGAAGATCGTATATCTGGGCAAAGACTCCGGCATATCCGACATCGGCGGAGCCATCTTTGACGGTATGCCCGAGACAGCCGCAGCCTTTGTTGCGCACAAACAGACAGACTTCACCAGCGACACGAAACCGGAACGTGAGGACGGGGAGCTTCATTTCCTTGATAATGTTACGGTTAAATACATCGACGGAACGAACAACAAAGCCAACCCGGACGGCAGCGAAAACAACGGATTCAGGACGTTTGCGCAGGCAAAAGCATATACGGAAAAAATCGCGGAGCAGAACGAACAGAAGCGGACGAGCGGATCGGACACATACTATTACACAGAGGCTGCGAAGATTCTGCGTAAAGCACTTACTGCTGCAGGCGTTTCCTTCACAGAGAACGACATCCGGTTCCCGCTTGCGACGGAAGAAGCCGACAGCGCGGTGTTCTATGTAATAGGCACAGTAAACATTCGTGACAACGAAACCTGGGAGAGCCCGGAGGGCAGCACCATGATGCTGCTGCGCAACGAAGGATTCACAGCGCCCATGGTTTCCATCAACAGCGGAAAGAGCCTCAGCCTGAGCAACGTTGTGCTTGACGGCGTCAATATTCCGGCAGCCGCGCCCCTGATTCAGGGAACTACAGGCGCTACGCTCAACATCAATGAAGGTGCCGTAATCTGCAACAACAACCGCACAACATTTAATTCATATCCCAACTATGCTGGCGGTATCTATATCAGCGGAACAGTGAACATGACAGGCGGCACGATTTCCGGAAACCGGGGCACATATGGCGGCGGTATTCAGGTTTGCGGATCAAGCACTTCGTTCTTCATGAGCGGCGGTGTTATCGAGGAAAACGTGGCGTTTGACAACTGGAGCAGGTATGGACAGTGCTCTTACGGCGGCGGCGTCAATGTCGGAAGCGGCGCGAAGATGTATATGTCCGGCGGCGAGATCCGGAACAATCAGGCGATTGACGGCTATAATCAGCTGGGCGCGGACGGCGGCGGCATTGCGATCGGCTGCGACGTGTCCGGCATGTGTCAGCAGGCAAAACTCTATATGACCGGCGGTACGATTTCCGGCAACTACGCGGAACACGACGGCGGCGGCATTTACATCCAGGACAACTGCGAAGGCCACTTTACCGGTGGCCTGATCGAGGGAAACACTGCCAATACGGGTGTGTTCGGCGGCGGAGGTATCTACGTCAACGGTAAGCGCGATGTTAAGGATGGTATTGCATATCTCGAATATGTGCTGATTACCGGAAACTCCGCGAAGGAAGAAGGCGGCGGACTGGCCGGCTGTTCCACTTCCACGTCCACGGTGTATGCTATCAATGGCGGTGCGATTTACGGCAATCATTCCGGAGACGGATCGGATATTTATACAGACACGATTCAGAGATCTGCCTTCCCATCTCTGCGTATGACCGGTATGATTTCCTCAGTCATGTTCAACGGCGCCCCATACAACTGGACGGATTCACGCACAGGAGAGAAACTGACGGCCGCGCAGCTTTCGAGAATCAATAATGTGCTTCATGACAGCATGGTCACCCTGACAGCGAATCCGGACGGATCACAGCCGACGGGTGCTCCGATGATCATTCGCAACAACGTTTCCAACACTAAGGGAGGCGGCATCGGTTCCAACGGTTCTGTCATCATCGGCGGTACACCGGAATCACATGAAGTGACCTGGAAGCCTTCTGCCAGCAAGATTCTCTGGAACCGCAATATGAAGGAAGGCGAAACCTTTACCTTCAAGGTTTATAAGGAGAATGCGTCTCAGGGAAAGAACTACTGGTGGACGGTCTACGAAGACGAAGCTGTCGGTCAGGGAACTGTGACCGGCGGCCGGGATGGCCAGCCCAAGGCGATCAGCTTTGACACGATCAACCTCGGCGAGATGTATGCAAAGGATATCGGAAAGACCTTTACATACCTGGTCGCTGAAGTTGATCCGCATGACGAGAACATGATTGTTCCCGGAACGTATCTGGCCTACACGGTTGCGATCGTCACTGAATGGGACGACAAAAACAAAAAGGAAACTCTGGGTACAGATATCCTACGGATTGAAAAGGGTACGATTCTTACCGATGGCAGCTTCGAATTTGACAATGAATTCGACGGCGAAATCGTGGAAGAAGCGGTGAACAACAACAATTTCGGCCGGATTCGGACCGAAGTGACAGCGGCTGATACCGTGTTCCACAATTATTCCACGAAGACAGAGCTTTCCGCGAGCAAACAGTGGCTGCGGTACAACGGCAGCAGCATGCCGCCGGACGGTGCGAAGGTCGTGTTCGAGCTTTATGCAGACGGCATGGAGACCGGAAAAACGATCGAACTGGACGGACGAGCGGACCCGAGCGGCGAGTTCGCGGCCTGGACGGCAACATGGAAGGACTTGGACGTTTATCGCAGGAATGCGGATGGTCTGTTCGAGAGAAACGAAGACGGCGGATACATCAGGATTGAGTATGCTGTCAAGGAAATCTCCGTGACGCCTGCGGATCGGTTCAGCGTGATAGAGGAACTGATTCCGACGGCCGTGAACGCACCCGCTGTGTTCCTCAACAAGGAAACCGGCTCATTCACCGAACGTACCGTGCGGAAGGAATGGGATGACGACGGAAATCGGGACGGCATGCGGCCGACGAGCATCGTAACCACGCTGACGGCGGACGGCGCCTTCGTCCAGCAGGTTACGCTGAGCGACGCAAACGGCTGGGCGGCGACAGTCAGGGATCTGCCGGTGAATAAAGACGGAAAGGCTATCACCTATGCCTGGACGGAACAGGAAGTGAGCGGATACACCCAGGAAGAAGTTGAAACGACTGGCACGGTGACTGTGTTCACCAACCGGGTGATCCGGGTGATTGTTGAGGTTCCGCCGGAAGAACCGCAACCTGAAGTGGCGCAGCTTCCGAAAAACGGCAGATGGATACCTGGGATGATTTTTGACGATTACCTGACTCCGTTGGGCGGAGAATGGCTGATTAACCATGTGGGTGACTGTTTCGATTAAAAATTTTGAGCGGCTGGCAATGACCGGCCGCTCTTTTTTGCCTGTTGCGTGAAAACGTTTGCTGTGATAAGATGAGTCTGCGACTAAACGGACAAATTTGCAGGAGGATCAGCAGATGCAGTACGGCTACTTTGATGAAAAAGCCAGGGAATATGTCATTACGAATCCCAACACGCCCGCACCCTGGGCGAATTATCTCGGATCGCCGGATTACGGCGCGATCATCACGCAGAACGCCGGCGGATACAGCTTTGTGAAGAGCGGCGCTGCCGGGCGGATTCTCCGCTATACCTTCAACCAGTTTGACGAGCCCGGACGGTATATTTACCTGCGGGACGAGGAGACGGGTGACTTCTGGAGCGCGAGCTGGAAGCCCGTGGGCAAGCCTCTGGAAGAATACAAGACGGAATGCCATCATGGGACGAGCTACACCGAATTCGTGAGCGAATATAAGGGGATCCGTAGCCGGGCTCTTTATTATGTTCCCATGGGCGCTACCCACGAAGTGTGGGCGATCACGGTTGAGAACCTTGGGGACAAACCGCGGAAGATCAGCGTTTTCGGATACTGCGAGTTTACGACGGAAAGCTTCTATACCCAGGATCTGGTGAACATGCAGTACACGCAGTTCATTACAAAGACGGAATTCCACGACACTTTCCTGCTGGAGCAGATTAACGAATTCAACTATCCGAACCCGGACGGCACCACAGGACGGGAACGTTTCTTCGGCCTGGCCGGCGCGAAGATTGCTTCCTATACCGGACGGCGGGAACAGTTCCTGGGCCGCAACCGGTTTGACAGGCCGCAGGCGGTTTTGAACGGCAAATGTGACAATACCCTGAATTACAATGCGAACCCCTGCGGTGCGCTGCAGTTCAGCCTCGAGCTGGGCGCGGAGGAAAAGAAAACGGCAGCCTTCCTGCTGGGACAGAAGACAGTTTTCGAAGCGAAGAAGATCGTGGATCGCTATGCCGACGTGGAGAAGACCGTGGCGGCGGAGAGGGATGAACTGATCCGCTACTGGCACGGAGAACTGGCGAACCTGAAGATCAATACGCCGGACAACAACTTTGACGCGATGATCAACACATGGAACGCTTTCCAGTGCTTCACGACATTCGTATGGAGCCGGGCGGCCAGCCTGATCTACTGCGGAGAGCGGAACGGATACGGATATCGCGACACAGTTCAGGACATTCAGGGCATCATCCACCTGGATCCGGAACTGGCGCGGAAGCAGCTGACCTTTATGCTGAGCGCACAGGTGCATCACGGGGCGGGACTGCCCCTGGTGAAATATACCCACAACGCCGGACACGAAAATACGCCGGACGACGACAGCTATGTAAAGGAAACCGGACACCCGAGCTACCGGGCGGACGACGCGCTGTGGCTGTTCCCGACGGTATACAAATACATTGCGGAAACGGGCAATGTTGCCTATCTGGATGAGGAGATTCCCTTTGCAGACAAGGACGTGGGTACGGTTCGGGAGCACCTGAAACGGGCGATCAACTTTAGCATGACCCATCTGGGACCGCACGGCATGCCGGCCGGCCTGCACGCGGACTGGAACGATTGCCTTGTGTTGGGCTCCCAGGGTGAGAGTACGTTCGTGGCCTTCCAGCTGTACTACGCACTTAATATAATGAAGGAATTCTGCGAAGACGAGCCGGAATACGTGCAGTATCTGGACGAACAGGCGGCGAAACTGCTGAAGATCCTGAACGACAAGTGCTTCGAAGGCGACCGGTTTGTCCGCGGATACCGGGACAATGGCGACGTCATCGGCAGCAAGAAGCACAACGAAGCCAACATGTGGCTGAACCCGCAGAGCTGGGCCGTGATTTCGCGCGGCGCGACGACGGAGCAGGCGGAAGCGATCATGCAGACGGCCTATGACAAGCTGAACACCCCCTACGGGCTGGAAGTGATGCAGCCCAGCTATCGGCATGAATACTTTGAAGGCGCGCGGATGAGGCTGTTCAACCCGGGTACCAAGGAGAATGGCGGCATTTTCTGCCAGATTCAGGGATGGGCGATCCTGGCAGAGGCGCTGATCGGACACGGAGACAGGGCGTTCCTCTACTTTAAGGAGAGCAGTCCCTCCACCTTCAACGACAACGCGGATCTGCGCGTGATTGAGCCCTACGTACACGGGCAGTTCATTGAAGGACACGAGAGCCCCTTTGCCGGGCGGGCGCATGTGCACTGGTTGACGGGGACCGCCAGCACGGTGATGGTCGGATGCGTGGAAGGTATTCTGGGCCTGCGGCCCACGCCGAAGGGCATTGTGATTTCTCCCGCGATTCCTTCGGAATGGGACGGCTTCACGATGGAAAAGGTTTTCCGCGGAAAGAAGCTGCACATCACGGTTAACAACCTTGCGCACAAGGAAGGAAATCCCACGAAGTATATCCTGAACGGCGTTGAGCATGCTGCCGGGCTGATTCTAGAGAGCGAACTGCAGGAGGAGAATTACATCACCGTTGTGATGTAATCCTACGCGGAGGATTTAGGATTTTGTGATCGCTGTTACCAAAGTTCCTTTGGAACTTTGACAGCTATATTGGAATCGCACGCGCACCGCGGAAACGCAGTCGCGTTTCTCGCGCACCGCGCGGCAGGCAGTGCAGCCATTTGCCAAACGGAGATTTTGATGGCTGCTCAAGGATTTAAGGTGTTGGGTTTACGGGATGAAAGTTATTGCTCGGATTCAGAATGCCTTTGATGAGAAATTCGGGGTTCCACGGCAGAGCGGCCTGGCGGAAGAAGTGATCTCCACCATTGTGTTTGAGGAGGAATACCGCGTTCCGGAAGCTTTGCGGGGCATCGAAGCATTTTCCCATCTCTGGCTGATCTGGGGATTTGACCGGACGGAACGGGAGACCTGGTCCCCGACGGTTCGGCCGCCGAGACTCGGAGGAAACAAGAGGGTGGGGGTTTTTGCCACCCGCTCTCCCTTCCGGCCGAACGCCATCGGACTAAGCTGCGTGCGACTGGTTGGCGTAGAGAAGGCGGCGGGGCAGGGAACCGTGCTGAAAGTGGCCGGAGCAGACCTTGTGAACGGGACGCCGATCTATGATGTCAAGCCGTATTTGCCATATGCGGATTGCCGAATGGATGCGACAGGCGGATTTACGGACGAGGTTGAGAAACGGAAAGTGGTTGTTCGCTTCACCGACGAGGCAAAGAGAAATCTGACGGAAGAGGAGATGCGGGAACTGGAGGCCGTTCTGAAGGAAGATCCGAGACCGGCATACCAGGACAACCGTGAAAGGGAATATGTTTTCGGGTTCTCCAGAAAACAGGTTCACTTTCGGGTTGCGGAAGAAATTCTGACCGTAAATGAGGTCGAAGTCTCCGAAAATGAGCCGGAAAAGTTCAAAAAGGACAATTATTGATGAGAAAATTGAGCAAAAGATGAGTAAAGTGAAAATCAAGCAATTTTTGCACAGCAAAAATTGAGAAATCTGAAGCAATGGGAGCCTGCAAGGACTGAGTAAATCAGGTGGACTAACGGCCTGAAAAAAGAAAAAGTCGGATAGACAAGGTGGACTAAGTGGACTAAGTGGACTAAAGCGAAAAAGCGGACAAGAAGCGCAAGTCGAACAAAAAAGAAAAAAGGCGGTCGACTTGTTCGACTCGTTTGACTGATTCGACTTGTCCGCAAGCGAGCAGTCAAATCAGCTGTTTTTATCCTG
>Ga0265298_10005220_pt1 | contig 16381 bp, 17 predicted proteins | sample AusTroGonzalo_MG_3_FD_193486 | JGI IMG/M metagenome (GOLD analysis project Ga0265298, IMG submission 193486) | Bovine rumen microbial communities from tropical cattle in Woodstock, Queensland, Australia - Gonzalo_01 | ecosystem: Host-associated > Mammals > Digestive system > Stomach > Rumen ... | reverse complement strand
CTGAAACGCTCCAATGCTATTCTGTATTGCTTCCAGCGTCTGATATTTATCTTCCGCGAGGATGGTATGCGCCAATTGGAATAGACGCTAAAGACCTTATACGTCAACTTTTGTATCCAACAAAAGCTAGTGTTGATATTTACGATATCACTAAGAAAAAAGGCTCAGTGCTATCAAGATCTGTTATTGCGGAAAGCGGCGAAACAAATCTTAGCATGGTTGAAAAGTTGCTTAACATAATGAATTGGAGAATGTGGATAGATGGTTTTGGATCTATTAAGATAACAGAATACGATTCTAAACCGGTTGGCACATTCGATTCCGTTATAAATGATATTATAGAACCTTCACTGACTATTAGTCATGATTGGTTTGATTGCCCGAATGTTTTCAGGGCGATAATGGATGAACAATCAGCCATAGCATATGATCGAGATTCCGATACTCCGATGAGCATTAATAATCGAGGTAGGGAAGTATGGTATGAGGAAGAAAATGTTGATCTGAATACCGGAGAAAGTCTTGAGGAATATGCGAAAAGAAGATTAAAAGAATTACAAAGGGTCTCTACAACCATAACCTATGATAGAAGATTTAATCCGGATATTTACCCGACAGATGTTGTGAGACTAAGTTACCCGGCTCAGGGCATAAAGGGAACATTTATGGTAGTCTCACAAACGATTACTTTAGGCTTTAATGCTAAAACTTCAGAGGAGGTGGTTGAGGTATGAGCTCAATTGATAGCTTAGCTAAAGATCTTTATACGATTATTCACAATAAAGAAGAAAAAGGGCCAAAACCTTATGAGCCAGTAGCCAAGGTTGTTAAGGTCGATGATGATACCATATGGGTAAAAATCCCCGGGGGTGAAACTGAGACACCAGTCGAGAAAACGATAGACGCCGAAATTGGAGATCGAGTAAGAGTGAGAGTTTCTGGAGGAAGAGCATGGATTCTTGGCAATGCTACATCTCCTCCAGCTTCTTCCGAAGCCACTGTTAGATATATTCAGGATGGGTTAGAATACAATCCATCGTTTGCTGAGAATTTTTCAAATTCTATAGTTCAGAATTCTACAATTGTAAATTCCGCGGTGGAAAACGCAATTATCCAAAACAGCGAGATGGTAGAATCAAGAATTTACAATTCTGATATTGAAAATTTCACAGTAATAAATGGTGTAGTACAAGATCTTGAGGCTACAGACGCTATTATTCAGGGGCATTTAGAAGCACATGACGCTGAGTTTGAGAGCTTAGATACTAATTATGCACATATCACAAATGGTGTAATTGATAATGCGACAATTGGCTATGCTGATATTGATGATCTTAATGCCCATTATGCGGAAATTGACCTTGCTAATGTAAATAATGCGTGGATCGAATACGGCGCTATGAAGAAAGCGGAAGTGTTCGATGAAAATGTATTTGACTTATCTGGTGACCATGCCACGATTAGCAAGATTGATGCGAGTAGGATAAACGTAGCAAACCTAAATGCTGATAATCTTATTGTTCGCAGAATAAATGGTCAGCCAGTTGTTGGTGGATACACCCTTATTAGCCCTTCGTCAGCTGGATATTCTTCAAAGAATCCACGTGCTCTTGGCTGGTATGAGTTTGTCAATGCACAGTGGGTGCTGTCACAGGATACGACTGTGGATATGACAAAGGCATATTACCAAACGGGTAACGAGGTATCTCTTTATGACCAAGCGTATATCAATAATCTAAATCATGAACTCAACCAGAGAATCGATGGCGCTGTGGAATCATTTACGGGAACCGTTGTGCCGACACTTACCAACTGGCCTTATACGGATTGGTATGATACATCTGTAACACCAGTGCATGATGAGAGAGCAAACCATGTCGGTGATATTTACTATGTTGTAAATGCGGCAAGTGAGCAGGATGGTTATGCTTACAGATTTGCGTTTGACAATACAACTAACGCATACGATTGGGTTCTTATACGAGATACAGATATAACAAAAGCTCTGAGTGATATTTCAGAGCTTCAGACGTTTGAAAGCAATACTACATCTTGGATGGAGGAAACCGATGAAGGGCTTGTGACCATAAGACAGAACTACACAACGCTCAGTGGTACGGTTGATAAGACCGTCAAAGAATCCATTCAGCTGTGGTTCACCAAAGCTAATACGACTGCCCCAAATAAACCTAATTCAGCAACATATCCAAATGGAGTAACAGATACATCTACAGCTGGCAATGGCTGGAGAGTTGTGGTTCCAGCGTGGAATGTTTCATATCCGAATTATTTTTACTGCTGGCAGTATAAATTCGTGGATGGAACTTTTGGTTGGTCAAATGTAGTCCGTGATATTGCTATGGGCGAGACACAGGGTATGTCGAGAGATGCGAAAAATACAGCGGATAATGCTTTGCCAGCATCTACATTTGAAACGTTTGAATCAACAACATTTACCGAACTTGTAGATGAGGTAGATGAGCAGTCCACCACTATGACCAATATGACCACAAGGCTTGGTCTTAATGCTGATGGTACTGGCGCTAATACGGATATTGTTGCTAAAGAATCAGCACTCGAACAGACTGTTGACGGCATATCCACGAGAGTAGGTAAAACCGAAACAAAACTGATTGGAATGTATGCCACGTCTTCTACAGCGGCTAATACCAGAGCGAAAGTAGCAACTATAGTTCCAACTTTACCAAACGATGCTGTATGGGAATTGACAAGCGGCACAATGGTAACGGTCAAGTTTGTAAATGCGAATACATACGCCGCTACAGCGACTTACCCGCTAACGCTTAATGTAAACAGCAAAGGCGCAAAGCCTATTAAGACATATAGCAACGGCGATTTGTCAGAAGCTGAGTATAAGTGGGCGGCAGGATCGACATTTACGTTCGTATACAATGGCACAAACTGGCTGATGCAAGATAGCACTCAGTCGGTGAGAATGAATAGTAACGAGACTAAAATCAATCAGACAGCTACAAGCATAGAATCGCTTGCCTCGAATCAAACTACATATACCAAGCCAGATGGTACTACAGGCACAAATGCTATAAAATCTGCCATTACACAGACCGCGAATAGTATTGAGTCTGTGGTTGCCAACAATACTACCTACACCGCCCCAGACGGCACAACGAAAACTAACACAATACAGTCCGCAATCCAGCATAACGCAGAGAACATTTCGTTAAGAGTTGAGAAGTCTGGCGTTATAGCGGCTATCAATCTATCGACCGAAACGTCGGGTGGTAGTACCGCGAAGATATCAGCCGATAAGGTGAATATCGAGGGTGCGACCATCTTTACATCGGGCAGATTATCAGAGACATCTCTTGACAATACATATGATGCTTTAGGTGCAGCCGCTGATGTAGAAGCGCAAATACCAACTGATATTTCTGAGCTAAATGACTCTGAGGGATTAATTCCTACTGATATTTCCGATCTAAATGATTCACAGCATTTGATTCCTGATATTTCTGGAAAAGCAGATAAAACAGATGCTATAGCAGAAGAACAGCTTATTTATATTCAAGCAACAAGTGGGACTAATTCTGTTCCAGCGTATCCATCAAGTGCGACTACTACATCTTCATATTGGGTTACCCAATCTGGTGAGTCAATACCTAATGGAACACCTCCTAATAGCGCTACGGGACAAACTCCTAGATGGACTATAAAGCGACCTTCTTACCAGAAGAATTACCCAGTATTATTCGTAGCAAAACAAAAGAGAACCGTATCTGGAACCATAACATGCACTACGCCTATTAAAGACGATACTACTACGATAATAGATGGCGGGCATATTACAACTGGAACTATAGATGCATCACAAGTAACAGTTAATAATATCGATGCGACTAAGATAACAGTAAATAAAATACAAGCATCACAAATAGAAACTAATACGATTACTGTTAGCTCATTATCTGATGGCGCTTCGTATAGTACAACTCAGCAAATGAATCAGGCTATATCCGATTCGATCCCTAGAGTAACCTATAATGGAGTAATGAATACTGGTAATGGGACATATGCGAAGGTGGCCACATGCAAAAATTTTGCACTTGCTACTGGGGCTATCGTTTCTTTATATATGGGAAGTTCTGAAGTAAATGCTGCTGCTTTGACATTAAATGTAAATAGTACAGGAGCAAAAGATATATATGTAGCTGGAACAAAAGTTTCATCTACTAATAGACTCAATTGGTTATATGGATGCACAATTAATTTTGTGTATGATGGTACGGGTTATGTTGTGACGGACAATCCGCCATCATACTCTGGTGAAACTTGTAGTATTGCGGAAGGAACAGCTCAGAAAGATACCGTCATAAACCAGGCTGTCTTGTTTAAGGGAACTACTGTGACAGTCCCGATGACTAATAGTAACACTGCATCCACGCCGACACTTAGAATTAAAAACTCTTCTGGAACTGCTATAACGGCAAGTAATATATATTTTGGGAGTTCTTCTACTTCCCCTACAAAAGCTAATGGATATGCGTGGCCAGCAGGAGTTGCCGTTATATTTACATTCGATGGACAGTATTGGCGATTTGGCAACCAAACATTTATTGATGGTGGAAATATTTTAACAGGGACAATTAATGCAGAAAGATTAAATATTGCGGACACCATAACTGCGATAAATAACAACACGACAACAACCATTAATGGCGGGAAAATAACTACTGGCACAATAGGCGCTAATCAAATAGCGGCTCACAGTATTGGCGCGAGTCATCTAACAATCGGTGATAACACGAATCTTGCTACAGCAAACGAGTTGTATGAAGCTTCGTTGCCTACAGATATATCTACTAGTTATTTGCCAATAATAAGTGATGGATATCTTACCAAAAAAACAACTTCACAGCAGTATTTGATGGTGACCGATTATGTTACTAATAGATTTAAAACAGGTGATGAACTTTATTACGAATTTTATGGTAAAGCAGCCACAGCTGGTTCAGTAAATATAGGAGCATTTGGGTATACTGGTACACCACCAACGCATACGTACTCTCATCAACAGATAACACCAATCAATTTAACAACTACAGAAACATTTTATTCTGGAACGTTATCATTATCAAATGCTAACTGGAATACGGCGACACAATACTTATTAGGCTTCCAAGATTCACGCTCTACAAAAAGCCAGATATACATAAAAAAATTAATAATACGCAAAATTTCTTCATGGCATGACAATCTTCTCATTGACTCACAGAAAATGAGCGCATGGCGACTTGCAAGTTCATTAGCTGTAAGAGATGTAACGGGAGAGTTCGGAGTAGTAACACTCACAGGAACATCAGAAGACTGGTCATCAAATGTAGATACAAGACCGACGATTCGGGCATCTATACTTGATGGCACTCCTTTATGGTTATCATTTGAATATAAAGCATCTGCGGCGCTCACTACTTCTATATTATTGTCAGGCACAGCAAATGCAGACGGCTCACCCACAACTGGTACGAGAACAAAGTATTCGCCAAACAATCTTACATCTTTGCCTGCCGCATCGTCATGGACACGAAAGATTGTAGCGATGCCAACATCATTGTCGGCGCTTACTTATGGTAGTGGAGATGTGAATAGCTTGTATATTCAGTTCTATAATCGTACATCAAGTGGGGCTACGTGGGATATACGAAAAGTTAAATTGGAACGTTTTTCTGCTACTGACTGGACACCGTCTCCTGAAGACCAAAAAGCATATGTAACACGCATAGATGATAATGGCATCCGCATACACCCATCTTCTACAGAAAACAATTCCGTAGTTATCAATTCTGATGGCATGGAGATATTTAAAGGCGGAACAACATCTACGTATTCTGTTGCACAGTATGGCGATACTGCAAGAGTCGGGAAAGATACGAGCAGGAATGTCTATATTGATAGCGATTCCGTGAATATACGAAATGGTCAAACTGTTTTGTCTAAGTTTACGGCAGAAGGAGCAGAACTGGGCAAAAACAGCGATACAGCTACCGTAAAAATGTGTGATGGTGCGCTTGAAATAAAGGGCAGTTACAGAACTTCGTCAAGCAGTAATGACACATATATAGCGACAATTAGCAACAACAAAACTTCTACGCTAAAGGAACTTATGCTAAAAAATGGTCTTGTTGACGCAACATTGTTTGATGGCGGTCAAACTTTCGGCAGAAGTTTCTCCATGACGGCAATGGGTGGCCCGACAGTGGAAGTCATGGGGTCATCAACGGGCGATTTTGGCGTAGCAAGTCTGCAAGCAGGCGAAGCATATCTGGATGTGCGTAGCGGTAGTGACGGCGATGACGGTAGCATAACTGTACCTCATGTTTTAATAAATGGACGATTAAGCGTGCCGAATAACAGAATACAAAACATGTATGCGTATAACAATACAGTAAGCTATGCCACTAATATGTATATCGGCACAACAGGAATGCTTTGTAGAACCACAAACACATCTTCAGAGCGATACAAACATGATATCAAAGACATAGAAGACAAATCACTTGACCCACACAAACTGTATGACATTGAAGTAAAACAGTTTAAATACAACGAAGATGTACTGACCGATGAGGAAGACCCGAGGTATGGTGCGAACCTTATCGGTTTTATTTCGGAACAAGTCAAAGAGTGCTATCCAATAGCCGTAGATGTTAACGAAGAAGGCGAGTGCGAAGCGTGGAATCATCAATATTTAATCCCGCCAATGTTAAAACTGATACAGGAACAGCATGAGCAGATAGACAGTCTGACTAAACGTATAGAAGCGTTAGAAAGGAATAACAAATGAACAACGGAACAATAATCAGAACCATACTTGTAATAGCAACGTGCTTCAATACAGCACTTATGGCTACGGACATCGCGCAATTTCATAATCCGACACTCGACCTTGTATACAGAGTTCTGTCGGTGATTGCTAACTTCGTGATAGTGTTCTGCGCAACGTGGTTCAATAACGACTATACAGAAGAGGCGTGTATCGGCACAGGTCTCACAAGACAACTGAAAGCCGAGCAGAAAGAGGATTACATCGGAGACTATTTCTTTGATGAAGAAGAGGAGGAAGCCGATGAACAAGACGATATTCAAGCAGAGTAATTCAAAATGGGGTTCATTGCCGTATCCGTCGAAGAGTTCTAATGTCAGCTCAAGCGGGTGCGGATTATGTGCTTGTACACACATAGCAATTGAACAACCGTCGAAGAAAAACTGGACGCCGAAAAATCTGCGCAAGTATATGGTCGATAGCGGCTATGCCGTTGAAGGTCAGGGAACACGGTGGGAAGGCATAACAAAGACGCTCAAGTATATCGGGCACTCAACAGTCGTCAGGATATGGGACGACCCGATAACTGAAGCGTGGAAAGAGCTTAACAAGGGGGGCAGAATAGGAGTCCTCCTTTTTAATTCTAATCTTGCGCCGGACGGGACGAAGTGGACTTCGAGCGGACATTATATTGCTTTCACCTCATATAAGGTTGAAGACGGCCTGCACTGGCTTTATCTGAAGGACAGCGGAGGCAGGGGGCACGATGGCTGGTATTGCTACGAGAAGTCCATGAAGGGGTGCTTGCCAAAGCTGTGGATAGTACGCAAGACACCTGCTACAAGACTAGCCGCAAAAGGGTATTATTTCGCATGGCATACCACAAAGGGCATGAAGAACGCTCCATATCCGAAGGGCAGAGCAAAGAAACAGTACGCGGCGGCACTTGATAAGTATTTCGGCAAGACACGCAAGTGGCACGCTTCGGCAAAGGTCGGGGCAAGTTGTGATGTGTTTATTGCTACCTGCATCAGGGCGGCGGGCATTGACAGCAAGGCACCGAGGGGCATCGTGAGAAGCTACCTTGATAAGTCGAGCAAGTTCAAACGTGTATCAGTAACATACAAGACCATTCAGGACGGAGACATAATCTCAATCAACTGGTCGAATGGAAACCCGCATTGGTGTATGGCTTGGGGCGGCAAAGTCCTTGAGGCATCACTTAACGGGTGGTATCCGAAAATGACTAATACGCTGAAATCGAGGCTCAGCAAGAGCGGCAAACAGAGCGTTGTTGTGTATAGAGCAAAGTGAGGTGCTGTATGGACGAACTTGTTAGAAATCTCACCTTAGAACAACTATCTCTTATTATTATATTTGTATTGGGACTATTTGTAGGTATAAGACAATTGAAAAAAGAAATAAAAGACGCTATTGCCGAGTCTCTTAAAGATGAATTTAAAGAGGTTAATGGTAAACTGGACGCGCTGCAAAAGTCTCTTACAAAAGTTGATACTCAAACCTGTAAAAATTTCCTGGTAAGATATTTGGCTGATGTTGAGAGAGGAGCTCATATTTATAATGATGAGCAAAAGCGCTTCTGGGAAGAATACGATCATTATATTTTAGAGCTGAAAGAAAACTCATATATTAAAGAATGGGTAGAACAGCTTAAGAAAGAAGGAAAACTAAAAAGAGAAACTAAGGAGGAGTGATGAGCTGGAGAAATTTAATAGTTGATGACAACTACAACATCACCCTTGTTAGAGGTGATTCCGCATCATTCGATGTGCCACTTGTTAGCGTAGACGATGAAGGTCAAGAAACACCATACACTCCTCGGGAAGGAGAACGTCTCAGATTTGCTCTATCAGATAAGTATGGAGTGGATAGACAGGGCGTTTTTATTCTTAAAGAAATTCCTATAGATACTATGGTACTTAAATTAGAACCTGAGGATACAAAACCCCTCAGGTTTTCTAAGTATCATTACGATATCGAGTTTACTGATATTTACGGAGATGTTACTACTGTATTAGAAGCAGATTTTATAGTAGCAAAGGAAGTGTACTAATATGATACGAGCACGCTTACAAGAAAGTACTAGTCATCTTAAGGGTGCTATATATGCTCATAGACCGACGCTAAAATGTACAATGCACTCACTAAGACCAGTATTAAAAGGATTCATTAACATATCTCGAAGATCTGCTGATATATATGATGGCGAGTACATAGTAACTCCGAAACCATTTATCGAACAGACTTTGGAAACAAGAGATAAGATGATGATTAATGATGTTACGGTATTGGAAATACCGTATTTTGAAACCTCAAACATCTCAGGAATAACGATCTATATTGGAGGAGAATAATGGCTAACGAATATGTAAATAAAGTCATTTACGGCGGTAATACTCTTATTGACCTCACAGGTGATACTGTTACTGCCGATAAGATACTTAGTGGATTTAAAGCTCATGCTGCCTCTGGTGCTCCTATTACAGGTAGCTGTACATTTGATGCAGATACACGTGACGCAACAGCGGCAGTAGCGGAAGTACTTGCAACGAAAACTTTCTATAAAAATGGATCTAAGTTAACTGGTACCATGCCTAATCGTGGAGCAGTAACCGGCACAATTACGACGGTTAACGGAACTTATACGATACAGAATGGTTATCACGATGGATCCGGTACGGTTGGCATTAGCTCAACAGAACAGTCGAAAATTATTGCTGAAAATATTAGAGAAGGCGTTGAAATTCTTGGAGTTACAGGTACCATGAGCGGATCAGAAGACGTTCACGCTCAGACAAAGACCGTTACTCCAACAGTATCGGGTCTGACAGTCACACCTGATACAGGATACAACTATCTTACTCAGGTAACAGTCAATGCAATTCCATATACAGAAACCGATAATGCTGCTGGAGGTAAAACCGTAACTATCGCCGCAGCCGCATAGGAGGCGCGTTATGGCGAACAATCAGTATGTAAATAAAGTGCAGTTCGGGAATCAAACGCTCATAGACTTGACATCCGACACCGTAACCGCCGACAAGCTGATGCAAGGCTATACGGCACATGACAGGACAGGGCAGATTATCACGGGTGCAGTATTAGATGGCAACTCCCTTGAATACGGACTAACAGACGGCACATCCTCACTTGCGGGTGTCGGTAAAGTCGATAGTATGATAATCGAGTAAGGAGAAACTATGGCATATACACCAACAAACTGGGTAACAGGTGATACTGTTACCGCAACAAAATTGAATAAAATAGAGAATGGGATTGCTAATGCTGGAGGGGGAAACCCGGCAATAAAAATGGTAGCGAACGACTTTGGCAGTTATTCGCATGATTGCGGTTCGTTTCTTCTTTGTACTTTAGTAAATGGGGTATACGTTCCTGCGGATGTGTTTCTACCAGGGTTTGGTAGAGCGACCCCGGCACAGCAAAATTTATATATGTATGGTGGGGACGCAACAATATTTGTGACACTATATCCAAGCAGTGCAGATAATGGGAATTATGTTCTTGTTTTTGTAGAAAGTACTTATCTCACATATTCATATAGCGGCAACATATCACAGGAATCGGTCACTGTGGACGGTGTTACAGGAAGCGGACATATTATTACTGGTGACTGCACCATTTCTATGACAGAATAATGCTCACTCTTATATGTGGTCTGCCAAGAGCAGGAAAAACAACATATTCTAAAAAGTATGACGGAAAATGTACTGTAATTCACCTTGACCATTACGGCGGCGGTGAAAGCGGTCACACAAGATGCAACAGCAATGCGAATACTAATGATGATGTTGTTTTTGAAGGCGTATACCATACAGCACGATGGCGGAAAAGCCTCGTTCAAAATTATAGAGGTGACAAAAAAATTTGCATTTGGCTCGACACGCCAACAGAAATAAAAAAAACAAGGCATGGATATTGTGACAAATGCGAATATCCTTTTGAGCCGCCAACACTTGATGAGGGATGGGATGAAATAATTATCATAAGAGGTGAACATGAGCAACGTATTAATAGATAGAGAGAAAATTGACATACTCGCCAACGCCATATCTGACAAGAGCGGAGTTCCTGTTACGATGACTCTTGACGAAATGGTAGAAGCGGTGGACGGTATAGAAACAGGTGGCGGTGAGCCGAATCTGCAAGCCAAGACCTACACAGTAGATTCAGCAGGAACAGCCACGGTCACGGCTGACAGCGGATACGATGGATTGTCGGGAGTGGCAGTAAGTGTCCCGAGTGGCAACCCCGATATATTTTGGTCAGATAGAGGCTTTTATACAGAATCTAATCAACGCAAATGGCGTGTGCGACCACTCTGTGATTTTCCTGACGGCGAAGGGCACGGATGGATGGGGCAGAGTGTAACGGGCGATTATTTAGTTTGTTCCGCAGTAGCCAAAAACACCTCCGTAACACCAACTGAATCCGCACAGACCATCGGTGGCGCAAACTATATGATGGAAGGTGCAGTAACAGTAAACGCCATTCCGTCAAACTATGTCGGTAGCGGTATCACACAGAGGTCATCGTCTGACCTAACTGCAAGCGGTGCAACTGTAACGGTACCGAGCGGTTATTATTCCGCACAGGCAAGCAAGGCGGTAGCAAGCGGAACAGCAGGAACACCGACAGCCACAAAGGGTACTGTCAGCAATCACGCCATATCGGTCACTCCGAGCGTAACCAATACGAGCGGTTACATAACAGGAAGCACAAAGACGGGCACTGCGGTCTCTGTATCTGCATCTGAACTTGTTAGTGGCACATATACTGTTGACTCAAGTGGCACAAAGGATGTGACCAATTATGCGAGTGCATCAGTACCAGCTGGCACAGCGGGAACGCCGAGCGCAAGCAAGGGGACAGTATCTAACCATTCTGTCAGTGTAACACCGAGCGTGACCAATACGACAGGGTGGATAACTGGGTCTACAAAAACTGGCACCGCCGTAACGGTAACAGCGTCAGAGCTTGCAAGCGGTAATAAGGCTATCACGCAGAATGGCACTAATATAGACGTAGTGGGGTATTCCACGGTCTCCGTAAATGTGCAGGGTGGTGGCGGAGGAATATCTGTTGGCACCGCATCCACAACAGCAACTAGCAATTCGTCGTTAACATTTACTGGCCTTGCTGGAGAACCATCGTCTTTAGTTATTATTTCGACTGACGAGATAGCAACGCAATCAATTATGCATGTTGCAACTATTGCGTTCGATGGCGACGCTTTTTTTGGGCAAGGAATCACCAATACGAGTAATGCACAAGTAACTGCTTTAACAAATGGGCCGTTCATGCCAAGTTATAATAATGGCACTCTAACGATTGGTTTATCTGGTGTAGAGGCAATAATTGGAAACGACTATAATCTGATTTATACGTACAATGGTTCTGATATTAGAACTTCTGATGTTCAAGTCGGAAGCGGCGCTACGAGTATCACTTTTACTGGAATTGAAGAAGAGCCTAGTTATTTTTCATGTATATTCAAATCAAATTTCAGCACATCCAGTGGATATCAGCGTGCAATAGCGGTGGTATACGACGGAACAGACATCTATGGGCTTGAAATGGATTCAAGCGCAAAACCGTCTGATGCTCATTGGTCATATACATATAACAATGGCTCTCTGACCATCACGTCGCAAGGGACGAATTCGGGCGGATACTTCCATCAGCCTGGATATTATCAGCTTACATACGCCTACGATGGTAGCGGCGGAAATTATCAGTCCAAGACTGTAACACCGACAACAATCCAGCAAGTAGTACAGGCCGACAGCGGATATGATGCGCTTTCCAGAGTGACCGTAACAGCGGTATCACAGACAAACTTGACTGCGGCGAACATTAAGAGCGGAACTACCGTCACGATCAGCAACGGCACGAGCAACATATACTCAGTAACAGGAACATATTCTGGTGGCGGCTCATCAAAGAATGTGCAGGTATTACAAAGCACAAGCAGAACTAACTCTTCGTCGCTCACAAAGGTACTCGGTGACTTAACGGTTTCAAAGACGGGAACATACGACATCTATTGGTCAGGCGGCAGAACGAATACATCAACATCATACACTTGGGGAACAAGGCTGTATGTTGACGGTACGGGATACGACACGGAAAACACCACTTGGTCTAACAACTGTCAGAGCAACCACCTGTCTAACGTATCACTGACCGTAAACCAAAAGTTATCCGTTTACGCAAGGGGCAGAACTGGAAGTTATTATACTTTCGCACCGATGTTAGTGATTATTGAGGCATAAGGTAGAAAAATGCATTATAAAAAAGTAGAAGAATATGATTTTAGAATACCTCGCGAATACAAAGCATATTTGGCTTTTCGCGATAGGTTAAACGAAATGGGTATAAATTTTGCTGATCAGCATCATAGTATGTCGTGCACGATTACTGTGTTAGCACAGGCCGATTTTGAAGTAGATGATCAGTGTGATATTTTCAAGCTTATTATGGAGGAAAAATAATGGCAACAATTATGGAAGCACTCGGCGGCAAAAGCGGCCAGACAATTATGGAAGCACTCGGCGGAAAGAATGGACAGACAATAGCTAATGTTATAAGCGAAAAAGAAATCGATATTAAAGATAATCCTCTTGCAGCATTAGCAATGGATTTTGATATTGCTGATTCTATTGATCTTCTTGGTAAAGTAGCAAGCGATCTTCAGGAAGATATGCTTGTTGATGTTACTGGAAAAGTAACTGGAACATCAAAGTATGTAACTGGGTACACGGGATTTTCTGGAGATCCTGCTGAACAGGAAGGTAACTACGTCGCTTTCCATATCTCTGTTGGAGAGCTGGTAATAGGAACTAATGTTACAGTAAAGGTAAATAACGTAACTATGGATCCGGATGGACTCCACGTAATGATATTTAGAGATAGCTCTAAGAATCCAAAAGCTATTGTGGAAGCCTCTGCCGATGGTCATAAGACAATCAAGAAGGTGTTTGACTTCACAGAAGTTGTAAGAATGCCTGCAGAAGATGATGAAGAAGTTGTTACATACACGGTGAGTTATAATGCAAATGGCGGAGAAGGAACAATCGAAGCAGTTGAAATTGCTGCGGGTGAATCAATAGAACTTAACGATGGAACAGCTCTTACACCACCGCTCGGAAAATCATTCCTTGGCTGGGCAAAGACATCATCGGCACAGTCAGCAACTGTAGTATCTCCATTTACACCAGATAAAGATACAACTCTTTATGCTGTATGGACTGATTCAGAACCGGCACCAGCGGAAGCATAAATTAGCGAATAACCCTCTACGCGCTGGGGTTATATTTATACGTTAAACTTAAGTATTGTCTGAGAATTCTTAATTTTCTGCGAAATAAGGCGCGTTTAGAACCGTGCATTTACTGTGCAAATAAGTGAAAAAAGAGAGCAAAAAGAGGGACACGACGGCATTCAGTAGGTTTATGATATTTGCTTCTTATCTGCTCTTTTCAGTATTTGCAGTAAATGCACGGTTTGACTGTATTGTATACTTCCTATTTAACGTATAGATTGAAATTGCAATGCTTATATTTTAAAATAGTGCATTTAATGTGCAGGCTGCCTTCTTCTTTTCTGCGTCTAGCACATGTTGGTATAGATTCATAGTAGTGATTATATTTTTATGGCCAAGCATTTGGCTTACTACTTTGACATCTATACCTTCTTCTAATGCTCGTGTCGCCCAAGTATGGCGAAGCGCATGCATACCTTGATGCTCGATTCCTAGATTTTGTTGAATCTTAGTCCAGGCAGCTACAGCATTAGACTGATTTATAATGTTATATCTTTGATTAGGAAACACCAGATTCCTATAGTTAGCTTCTGGATCCAACTGATCTTTGTGCCATTTTAACCAGTCTACTACATTTTTACCAACAAAGATAGTACGAACTCCCGCTGCGGTTTTCGGACGATCTTGAATAATCATACTACCATGGATTGATACGGCGGTTTTATTTATTCGAATTTCGCCTGTATCAAGATTTATATCTTTCCATGTAAGCGCAGCAGTCTCGCCAAAGCGCATACCTGTGCTGATCAAGAAATAAAAAACCCTTTCATATGGTCTTCCGAACTTACAATTTAATACGATCTTTTCTTGGTCAGCTCTGGTATACGAATCGACTTTCTTTGGTGGACGAAGTTTATGCAGCTGAACTCCATTGTGTGGATTTTTAGCTAATACGTCACAGTCTACAGCATATTGTAGACAGTTCTTCATTTGCACGCTAAGCGCATTGACGGTACTGTGAGAGTAATCTTTTTGCTTATAGTTTTTCTCATCTCCTTTCCGAAAAAACACTTTCGCATACATCATTTCAAGAGTCCTCCTGTCAATATCTTGAAGCCTTTTATTGCCTATTTCCTTACAAATATGCAGTTTTAATAGTGCCTCTAAACGAATATAGGATTGTTCTGCTAGACGTGGTTCAACTTGGTTTTTTAGCCAATACTCGATCCACTCTTCAACGGTAACGTCATTGCGCTTGACGTAATTACCGGTATTATAGTCGACACGAAGAGCGGCTAATTTATCGGCCACTTCTTTTTTGGTTTTTCCACTAATAGATCTTCGTTCTCCATCAAGACTTATCTGTCCTCGCCAACTATTACCGGATTTAAAAATTGACCCTTCGCCGGATCCTCTATGCCTGCCCATATACTTGCCTCCATTCTAAATACTTTCGAAACGACGAGAGTTCTTCTAACTCGTTTATATTTAAATGAGTATCTGGACCTCTACCTACAAGGTAATCAATAGAAATGTCAAAGTAATCAGCTAGTTTTATTAAGGTGGTGAGTTTAACATTATCACAGTTGCGTTTACAAATACCATCTAAAGTTGTGTATGGTATATTTGCACCTATGGATAGCTGCCTACGATTGATTCCCTTGTTTAGTAGTAATTCGTCGAGTCGTTCTGCGATGTTCATTCTTTTGCCTCCTTTTGCCATCGTTGTTGATATTTTACCTCCTTTCGATATCGGTGTAAAGTAAAATATTTATGCTGCAGAGTAAGTTTGGGGTTGACTTATTACCTTGTGGCGTTTATATTTTGTCTTGGGTTACTTTGCGATGTATAAAAGGGGGCGAAAGAATGAATACCGATATAAAAATACTTAGTTTGAAAGAGCTTATGTCCTTATACGATCTTAGTCGTAAAGAGATTACTAGATTGCTTAGGACGAAGGGTTGTCCAGTTCTTCCTAGAGTAGAGGGAGCACCATATAAGGTTGTAAAGGATGAGTTTGAACAATGGCTTCGGACGAGAAGAGTATAAGAGATCAAGTTTTAGAAGAGCTTGTTGAGGCTGGAGAGTTATATTTGAATTTGGGGGATTACATTAAGGCACACGAAATGACGAAAATCCCCAGGGGGAAAAATCGACAAAAAGTTGAACCCGGTCTCGATATGATCCTGCTACGTGGTGATATTTGGAAACGGATCCGAGAGCTCGCGCAAAAAATACCTTCTATATAATAGAGGATAACTAGAAAAGATATTATA
>Ga0265298_10005219_pt1 | contig 16381 bp, 9 predicted proteins | sample AusTroGonzalo_MG_3_FD_193486 | JGI IMG/M metagenome (GOLD analysis project Ga0265298, IMG submission 193486) | Bovine rumen microbial communities from tropical cattle in Woodstock, Queensland, Australia - Gonzalo_01 | ecosystem: Host-associated > Mammals > Digestive system > Stomach > Rumen ... | reverse complement strand
GCCCGAACGGCTGGCGGAGCTGATGAAGCAGTACGACGTGTCGGAAATCGACCTGGTGAACGCTGACGGGATCATCGTCGGCTGCACGAACCCGGAATTCGTCGGATTCGACATGAAGAGCGGGGAGCAGTCGGCCGAATTCATGGCGCTGGCGGACGGAACGGCCAAGGAGGTCGTTCAGAACTATCAGCCGATTTCCTACGACGCCTCCATTTCCCGGAAATACGGCGGAGTCGCCATCGAGGGCGGATTTCTCCAGGTGGGGTACGACGCGGCGCGGTTCCAGAAGGACGTGGACCGGGCGATGGTGGGCCTGACCCACAACTGGCACGTGGGGCGGGGCGGCTTTGTGCTGATCAGCGACCGGGACCGGACCATCGTCAGCGACCCGTTCCGGAACGAAGGGAAGAACCTGGAGATTACCGGGCTGCGGATCGACACGGAGACGATGCCGGAGGACCAGATTTTCCGGCAGACGGTGTACGACATCCCCTGCAGCTGCCTGTACGGTTTTTCCGAGGGATACCTGATCGTATCGGTGATCCCGGAAAACGAGATCGTGATGCAGCGGGACACGTCGGTGACGCTGAGCTCGGCGCTGATGATCATGATTTTCATCGCGCTGTTCGTGATGATCTACCTGCTGGTCCGGAAACTGGTGGTCCGCAATATCAACCGGGTCAACGACTCCCTGTCCCGCATCACGGAGGGCAACCTGGACGAAGTGGTGGACGTGCGCAGCAATACGGAGTTCTCCTCCCTGTCGGACGACATCAACGCGACGGTGGGCACGCTGAAGCAGTATATCGCGGCGGCGGCCTCCCGGATTGACGAGGAACTGGCCTTCGCGAAGAACATCCAGCAGAGCGCGCTGCCGAGCGTGTTTCCGCCCTATCCGGACCGGAAGGACTTCAGCCTCTACGCCTCGATGGACACGGCGAAGGAGGTCGGCGGGGATTTCTACGATTTCTACCTGCTGGACGAGAACCGGCTGGGGTTCTTGATCGCGGACGTGAGCGGCAAGGGGATTCCCTCGGCGATGTTCATGATGACCGGGAAGACGCTGATCCACGACTATGCCGAGCGCGGGGACGCGCCGCCCGACGTTTTCCGCAACGCCAACGACATGCTCTGCCAGGGCAACGACGCGGAGATGTTCATCACCGCCTGGATGGGCTTCCTGGAAACGGAGACCGGGCTGGTGCGCTTTGTCAACGCGGGGCATAACCCGCCGGTGCTGATCCGCGGCGGAAAAGCGGAATTTATCCAGCAGCGGGCCAACGTCATGCTGGCCGCGGCGGAGGGCGTGCGGTACCGGGAGCAGACGCTGCAGATGGAACCGGGCGATTTCCTGTACCTGTATACCGACGGGGTGACCGAGGCGACCGACAGCGCCGAGGAACTGTACGATAACGACCGGCTGCTGGCCGTGCTGAACCGGGATTACGGAACCGGCGCGGAAGCCTGCGAGGCGATGTGCCGGGCAGTGAAGGAAGACATCGACCGGTTCGTGGGCGACGCGCCGCAGTTTGACGATATCACGATGCTGTGCCTGTATTACGCGGGGAAGAACGATGAGCAGAACGATGGATGAGATTACGGTGGAAGCCGTCATCGACAATCTGGAGCAGGTGACGGCGTTTGTGGACAGCCGGCTGGAAGCGCTGGACTGTCCCGCGGACACCCAGTTCCAGATCGAGGTGGCGATGGAGGAACTGTTTACCAACATCGCCAACTATGCCTACGCGCCGGGGACCGGGGACGTCACGGTCCGGGCGGAAGGGGAACCGCAGGCGATTGCCCTGACCTTCATCGACAGCGGCGTTCCCTATGACCCGCTGGCGAAGGAAGATCCGGACCTCACGCTTTCGTTGGAGGAACGGCCGATCGGCGGGCTGGGGATTTACATGGCCAGGCAGTGCATGGACGGGATGACTTACCGCCGGGAGGACGGGAAGAATGTGACGACCGTGAGGAAAGAGTGGCTAGTGACTAGTGGCTAGTGGTTAGAAGAATTAGGAGGGAAGAAGGATGAAAAAGGTTATTCTGGTTGTGTTGAGTATCTGTCTGTGCCTGGCTGTTTTCGGGACGGCGGCACTGGGTGAGACTGCTGCGGCGGAGCAAACCGGGGCGGCTGAGCAGACTGCTGCTGCGGAGCAGACGGCCTCAGAGGAGCAGACGGCCGCAGAGGAGAAGACCGATACGGAGGAGAAGACCGCGGAGGAACTGCTTCAGGCGGCAGAGGACGCCTATAAGGCAAAGGACTACGCGAAGGCGCTGGAATACTATGAGCAGGCAGCGGAGCTGGGCAGCGCGGAGGCGCTCCGCCAGATCGGCGTCTCGTATGTCAACGGAGAAGGCGTGGAGCAGAACTATGAGAAGGCGCTGGAATACTTTCAGAAAGCCGTTGATCTGGGCGAAGCAAAAGCCCTGAGGAATATCGGCACCCTGTACCGGAAGGGGCTGGGCGTGGAGCAGTCCGGCGAAAAGGCGCTGGAATACTATCAGAAGGGCGCGGAGATGGGCGACGCGGAATGCATGAGCGCCATCGGCTCGATGTATTTTTACGGAGAAGGCGCCGAACAGGACTACGCCAAAGCGATGGAATACTGGGAGAAAGCCGCGGAGATGGGTTCGGGACAGGGGTATTACTCCCTCGGATTCCTGTACGGCGCCGGTCTGGGCGTGGAGAAATCCCTCGAAAAGGCGAAGGAGTACTACCTGCTGGCGGCGGACCACGGGGAACCGTATGCCTGGACCGTGCTGGGCAATATGAGTTTCTACGGCGAAGCCGGGGAGCAGGACTATGAACAGGCGCTGAAATACTGGGAGAAAGCCGCGGAAGAGGGCGTGCCTGACGGCCAGTACGGCGCGGGCATGATGTACAACTACGGTTTCGGGACGGAGAAAGACACCGCCAAAGCGGCGGAATACTATCTGCAGGCCGCGGAGAACGGCAACTCCTACGCGATGACCGCCCTGGGCGCCCTGTACGAGGAAGGCGACGGCGTGGAGCAGGACATCGAAAAGGCCGTGGCGTATTATCAGCAGGCCGTGGACCTGGAGAATCCCTACGCGATGGAAGCCCTGGGTAAGCTGTACGCGGTAGGCAAGGGCGTAGCGCAGAACTGGGGAAAGGCAATGGAATATGTGCAGAAGGCCGCGGACCAGGGGATCGCAGAGGCTGTTACCTCCCTGGGCGATTTCTACTACTTAGGCGCCGGCGTGGAGCAGGATTATGAGAAGGCGGCGGAGTATTACCGGCAGGCGGCGGAACTGGGGGATGAGGAAGCGGCCGAAAGACTGAAGACCATGACCGAAGAAGGACAGATCAAGGAGAAATAAACGGATAACCGGATGAGTATTCCGCACGGAAAGACCGGACCGAAAGATTTTCTGTTGCCAGAAACCCGGAAAAACGGTATAATAGCGGCAGCATTTCACGGAGACCGAAACTGAGGAGGAAACGATATATGTTACAGGATGTTCTGGATACGGCGAAAGAAAAAATGAAAAAGTCCTGCTCGGTGTATGAGCAGAACCTGATGGGCCTGCGGGCCGGCCGGGCGAATCCGCAGCTGCTGGACCGGATCCTGGTGGACTATTACGGCACCCCGACCCCGATCAACCAGATCGGCAACATTTCCTCGCCGGAGCCCCGGCTGCTGGTGATCGCCCCGTGGGAGGCGAAGATGATCCCGCAGGTGGAAAAGGCCATCCAGAAGAGCGATCTGGGCCTGAATCCCTCCAATGACGGGAAGATCATCCGCCTGGTGTTCCCGGAGCTGAACGAGGAGCGCCGCAAGGAGCTGACCAAGGTGGCGTCCAAGGGCGCGGAAGAAACCAAGGTCGCGATCCGCTCCATCCGGCGGGACGCCATCGAGCAGATCAAAAAGATGAAGAAGAACAGCGAGATCACCGAGGACGATCAGCGGGACGCCGAAGAGGACATGCAGAAGATCACCGACAAGGCGATCAAGGAAGTCGACGAGATCTACGCCAAGAAGGAAAAGGAAATCATGGAGGTCTGACGAAGTCGGACCGGTCAGAAGCAAAACCCGCCGCGAGGCGGGTTTTGGCAACGGAAGGGAAAAACGGATGAAGCTGAAAACCGCACTGGACCTGGCCCTGAAAAAGGAGCCGAGGACCTCGGATGAATTTGAAAAGCTGCCGAAGCATGTGGCCATCATCATGGACGGGAACGGCCGATGGGCCAAGAAGCACAAGCTGAACGTATCCAGGGGGCACCGGCAGGGGACGGAAACCCTGCGGGAGATTATCCGGCACACGGACGACCTGGGGATCGGGTCGCTGAGCCTGTACGCCTTCTCGACGGAGAACTGGAACCGGTCGGAGGAGGAAGTGGCGGCGCTGATGCAGCTGATGCTGGATTTCTTCGACTCCGAAATCGACGAGCTGGACGCGAAGAACGTCCGGATCCTGATCCTCGGCGACAAGGGCCGGCTGCCGGAGAAGCAGCGGGAGACGCTGATCGAGGCGGAGAACCGGACGAAGAAGAACACCGGGCTGAGGCTGAACATCGCCATCAACTACGGCGGCCGGGCGGAACTGGTGAAGGCCACGCAGGAGATCGCCACGCTGGTGCGCAACGGGACGATGCGGGAAACGGAGATCACGGAGCAGACGATCGCCGACCATCTGTATACCCGGGGCCAGCCGGACGTGGACCTGCTGATCCGGACCAGCGGGGAACAGCGGCTGAGCAACTTCCTGCTGTACCAGAACGCGTACGCGGAATTCGTCTTCCCGACGGTGCTGTGGCCGGACTTCACGGTGCACGACTATGACGAGGCGCTGGACGCGTATACGCACAGAAACCGGAGATTCGGCGGAAGATAAACAGACAAAGGACCCGATCCGTTGAAGGGAGTCTGTCCCTGTCACGGACCGGGTCCTGCTGTTTTGTTTCGGAACGCGCGAAGCGGATACCCGGGGATTTCCCCGGGAATTTTCATGTTGTTTATCCTGTAGTTCAATGATACAATATAATGTAATATTCCTTTTTCCGGGGAACCGGATGACCTCAGGCGAAATCTGGGACATGGTGGTGAAGCGAAGCATGAAGAAACGGTACATCGGGTTCGGCCTGATTCTTCTGCTGCTGCTTTTTGCATATTCAGCCTGCGGGGAAACAGTGAGCATGAACGCGTCGGGGGTGCCGAACCTGGCGCTGAGCGTGGATCCGACGGAGCGGACGGAAGGGTTTTCCGCGATACTGTACAACAACCCCAACGGGCTGCCTACCTCCGAGGCGAACGCGATCACGGAGACCGGCGAGGGCTTCATCTGGATCGGGAGCTATGCCGGGCTGATCCGCTACGACGGGAACACGTTCGAGCGGTTCGACTCCACGACGGGCATCGCGAACGTGCGGTGCCTGTATGTGGACAGCGGGGACCGGCTGTGGGTCGGGACCAACGACAGCGGCGTGTTCGTCATGGTTCGGGGGGAACTGCGGCAGTGGGACAAGGCGGATGGGCTGAAATCCTCCAGCATCCGCGCCATTACGGAGGACCCGGACGGGACGGTGTACGTGGGCAGCACGATGGGCATCGCGGTGATCGACGGGGAAATGAACCTGAAGAACCTTCGTGACGAGCGGATCGCCTCCGTAACAGTCAAGGACCTGAGGCGGGGTGCGGACGGCCGGATCTGGGGCCTGACGACGAACGGGGATATATTTACCCTGCGCGGCGGAAAGGTGACCAGTTTCCTCGGACGGGAGGAGATCCCGATCGACGAAGAGGTGCTTTCGATCCTGCCGGACCCGGAGGAGGCGGACAGCCTGTACATCGGGACGGACAGCGATCAGATATACCTCGGAAGGGCGGGTGACGGCTTCGTCGGGACGGAGGTGCGGAGCATCGCGCCGCTGTCGGACACAGAGAACATGGAATACATCGGCGGGCGGATCTGGATCTGTGGTGGGGACGGGATCGGGAGCCTGGACGAGGCGGGATTCCATCCGCTGACCAATGTGCCGATGAACAGCTCCGTGGGCCGGGTGATGACCGACTACGAAGGGAACCTGTGGTTCACCTCGACCCGGCAGGGCGTGATGAAGATCGTGCCGAACCAGTTTTCGGACTACTTTGCCCTGTGCGGGCTGGAGAGCGAGGTCGTCAACAGCACGTGCATGGCCGGGAACCGGCTGTTCATCGCGACGGACGCGGGCCTGATCGTGACCGAAAACGGCCAAAAACTTGAGAGCCTGCCGCTGACAAAGGTGACGACGGCAAGCGGGAAAGAGATCGAAGAAACGGACCTGATCGCGTGGCTGCGCGGAGTGAGAATCCGGTCGGTGGTCCGGGACAGCAGGGGGCGCGTGTGGATCGCCACGTGGCGGAAGCACGGGCTGCTGCGGTACGAGAAGGGAGAGATCCTGGTTTTCACGCCGGAGGACGGGCTGTTTTCCGACCGGATCCGGACGGTGAGCGAGACCGCGGACGGGCGCATCCTGGTGGCCAATACCGGCGGGGTGAGCATCATCAAGGGAGACCGGGTCGTCAGCAGCTACGGCGAAGCGCACGGGATAACGCTGACGGAGATCCTGACGGTGACCGAAGGGCTCAACAACGACATCATCCTCGGATCGGACGGCGGGGGGATCTTCGCCGTGACCGAAAACGGGACGCTGCCCATCGGCAAGGCGGAAGGGCTGAACAGTGAGGTGATCCTGCGGGTGAAGCGCAGCCGGACGCAGAACGTGCTGTGGATCGTGACGAGCAACAGCCTGGCGTACATGACGCCGGACTACAAGGTGACGACGGTGCAGCGGTTCCCGTATCCGAACAACTACGACCTTTACGAGAACAGCAAGGGCGACGTGTGGGTGCTGGCGAGCAACGGGATCTACGTGGCGCCGGCGGTGGAACTGATCGCCAGCGGCGCGATCGAGCCGGTGTTTTACGGGATCCCCAGCGGCCTGCCGTACATCACGACGGCGAACTCCTTCAGCGGGCTGACGGAGGACGGGGATCTGTACATCGCGGCCTCGGCGGGGGTGGTGAAGGTCAACATCGAGACGCCGTTCGAGGACGTGAACGACCTGAAGGTGGCGGTGCCCTTCGTGGACGCCGACGGGGTCCGGATTTATCCGGACGGGAACGGGAATTTCGTGATCCCCGCGGGGACGCGGAAGCTGACGGTGAGCAGTTTCGTGTTCAACTACAGCCCGATGAACCCGCAGGTGAGCTATCACCTGGAAGGGTTCGACCGGACGGTGGCGACGGTGAACCGGAGCGAACTGATGCCGGTGGACTACACGAACCTGCGGGGCGGCGACTACCGGTTTGAAATGCAGCTGAAGGACTCCATGGGCCGGGGAAACAAGGAAGTCTCCGTGCTGATCCGCAAGGAGAAGGCGTTCTACGAAGAGGTATGGTTCTACATCGCGGCGGCTGCGGCGGCGCTGGGGCTTATCGCCCTGGTCGTGCGGATGTATACGCGAAGGAAGATGCACGCGCAGGAAAAGAAGATCCAGGAAATGAAGGTCTTCGGCCGGGAGATCTCACAGGCTTTCGCGAAGGTCATCGATATGAAGGACAAGTATACCAACGGCCATTCCACGCGGGTGGCGGAGTATACGGCGAAGCTGGCGACAGAACTGGGATACGACGAGGACACGGTCGAGAAATACTACCAGATCGCCCTGCTGCACGATATCGGAAAGATCGGCGTGCCGCCGGAGGTGCTGAACAAGGCCGGCAAGCTGACGGACGAGGAATTCGAGATCATCAAGAGCCACACGAGCCAGGGGTATGAGGCGCTGAAGGAGATCCGGAATATGCCGGAGCTGGCCGTGGGGGCCCAGGCGCACCATGAGCGGCCGGACGGTAAAGGATATCCCGGACACCTGAAGGGCGACGAGATCCCGCGGGTGGCACAGATCATCGCGGTGGCGGACTGCTTCGACGCGATGTATTCCGACCGCCCGTACCGCAACCGGATGAACTTTGACAAGGCGGTCAGCATCATTCAGGAAGTGAGCGGGACGCAGCTGACGGCGGACGTGGTGGACGCATTCATGCGGCTGGTGGCCCGGGGCGAGTTCCGGGCGCCGGACGATCACGGCGGCGGGACGACGGAGAACATCGACAATATCCATAAGGCGCAGGAAGTTAGTGGCTAGTGGTTAGTGGCTAGTGAGCAGAGAGGCAACGGATGGAACAGACGGAAAGACGGGCGAAGGGGACCGAAAAACGCAGGGCCATCACAAATATCCGGATAACCCGGGGGCAGGCATAGAACACGCGAAAAGGCATGGAGGACGCGTATGAAGCAGCGAATAATTACGGGAATCGGGCTGATTATCTTTCTGGCAATCTGCCTGTGGCTGCCCAACTGGGTGATGGCGCTGGCGACGCTGGTGTGCATCAGCTTCGCGGTGTGGGAGGAATACCATGCGCTGACGGTGGCGGAGCATCGGGTCGTCTCCTGGCCGACATGGGTGCTGATGGCCGCCTCGATCCCGGTGGTTTATTTCTTCGGCGTGAAGGCGATTGTTCCGATGCTGGCGGCGGCGCTGTTCGCGATGGTGACGCAGGTCCTGTTCCGGGAAAAGCCGGAGCTGACGGATCTGAGCATGAGCACGCTGCCGCTTCTGACGGTGGCGCTGCCGGGGCTGAGCCTGGTGGCGCTGGCCCTGATCCCGGACCAGAAGGCGGTGGAGGTCGTGCTGCTGTGCCTGACCTTCGCGGTGCCGCTGATGGGGGATATCTTCGCGCTGTTTGTGGGCAGCGCGGTCGGCGGGCCGAAGTTCTGCCCGGCGGTGAGCCCGAAGAAAACGATCGCCGGGAGCCTGGGCGGGCTGGCCGGAAGCATGATCGCCGCGATGGCGGTGTTCGGGCTGAGCCATGTGTTCTGCAACGCGGCGACGCTGGCGAAGCTGCCGGTGTGGTGGCACTATCTGCTGCTGGGGTTCTTCGGCGGGGCTGTGGGGCAGATCGGCGATCTGTTCGCGAGCCTGGTGAAGCGGCACAGCGGGATGAAGGATTTCTCGAATCTGTTCCCGGGGCACGGGGGAATGCTGGACAGGCTGGACAGTGTGTTGTTTATGGCGATATTGATGTATTGTTATATGATGTTTAAGTGAGTAAGGGGGCTTTCCGATCGCCCCCTTAAACCCCTTCGGGTGTTTACATTTGAGGAGTATTAATGAGAACGATTGCTATTCTTGGATCGACGGGATCCATCGGGACGCAGGCTTTGGACATCTGCCGGCGGCATCCCGACCGCTACCGGGTGACGGCGCTGACGGCCCGGGGAAGCAAGGAAAAGCTGTTTGAACAGGTGCGGGAATTCCGGCCGGAGATGGCCGGGCTGACCGAAGGGTTTGACCCGGCGGAGATTCCGCCGGATCTGAAATTCTGCCGCTTTCTGAGCGGAAAGGAAGCGCTGCACGCGGCGGCCGCGGAGGTTGACGCGGATATGGTGCTGGTCAGCATTGTCGGGATCGCCGGGCTGCAGGGCGTGACGGACGCGCTGCAGGCGGGGCGGCAGGTGCTGCTGGCCAACAAGGAAGCGCTGGTGACCGGCGGACATCTGGTGACCGACCTGGCCCGGAAAGCCGGGAAGCCGCTGCTGCCGGTGGACAGCGAGCACAGCGCCATTTTCCAGTGCCTGCAGGCGGGCGGCGGGAACAAGCCGGAAAAGCTGCTGCTGACCGCATCCGGCGGACCGTTCCGGACATGGGAGAAGGAACGGATCGAGAAGGCGACGCCGGCGGAAGCGCTGAAGCATCCCAACTGGAACATGGGCGCGAAGATCACGATCGACAGCGCGAGCATGTTCAACAAAGGGCTGGAAATCATGGAAGCCCGGTGGCTGTTCGACATGCCGGAGGACAGGATCGAGGTGGTCGTGCATCCCCAGAGCATCGTGCACAGCGCGGTGGTTTTCCGGGACGGCGCGGTGCTGGCGCAGCTGGGGGAACCGGACATGCGGGTGCCGATCGGCTACGCGATGGCGTATCCGGAGCGGATCGAGACCGGGGTGCAGGCGCCGGACCTGTTCGTGCTGGGCAGCCTGACCTTTGAAAAACCGGACGAGGACAAGTTTCCGGCGCTGCGGCTGGCGCGGGCCTGCCTGCGGGCGGGCGGAGCGGCCTGCACGGTGTTCAACGGGGCCAACGAAGCCGCGGTGGCGGCCTTCCTGCGGAACGAGATTCCCTTCGGGGAGATCGCAAGGAGGGTGGAGAAGGCGGTTGAGCGGCTTGCCGGACTGCCGGCTGACTGCATTGAGGATATCTGGGAGGCGGACCGGAGGGCTAGGTTAGTGACTAGTGATTAGTGGTTAGTGGCTAGTGGCTGGTTCAAGTTGAGAGAGAGGGAAACATTAACGGTGTATATTATTCTGGCGATATTGCTGCTGGCGATCCTGATCACGGTGCACGAGTTCGGGCATTATATGGCGGCACGGGCGATGAAGATCGAGGTTCGGGAGTTTTCCATCGGGATGGGCCCGAAGCTGTTCGGCTGGAAAAGCCGGAAATACGAGACCACCTTCGCGGTGCGGGGGATCCCGATCGGCGGATACTGCGCCTTTTACGGGGAGGACGATCCGACCGGAAAAAGCAAGGACGATCCGCGGGCTATCGCGAAACAGAACGTATGGAAACGGCTGTTTGTGATCCTGATGGGCCCGATGATGAACTTCGTGCTGGCCTTTGCGGTGGCAACGGTGTTCTACTGGGTAAGCGGGATCAGCGTGGCTACGGGGGTTGATCCCTACATTGCCGAGGTGATGGCGGCCGGGCCGGCCAATTTTGCCGGTATGCAGGCCGGGGACCGGGTGACGGAGATCAACGGGAAGAACATGATGGACGGCACGATGGATACGCTGCTGGACACCATTCAGGCCTGGAAGGAAGGGGACGGGCCCCTGCAGATGACAGTGGAGCGGGGAGACGAAACCCTGCACATGGAAATGACACCGGCATGGGACGAAGCCGAAAAAAAGATGCGCATCGGCGTGACGATCGGCGGGACATACCGGACGGAAACGCAGCCGGTTTCTTTCCTTGACGGGTTCAGGTATTCCTGGGAGCTGTGCGTGAACGCTTCCGGCGCGATCCTCGGCGCGCTGAAGGACCTGGTGACGACTGGGGAGGGGCTGGACCAGACCGCCGGGCCGGTGGGAATTGTGAGTCTTGTGTCCAGCGAGGTGAAGGAAGGCGGGTTCAGCGCCTTTACGCAGCTGCTGGTGCTGATTTCGATCAATCTGGGACTGATGAATCTGCTGCCGATTCCGGGGCTGGACGGGAGCAGGCTGGTGTTCGGGATTGTGGAGGTGATCCGGCGCAAGCCGGTGCCGCCGGAGAAAGAAGCGGTGGTGCATCTGGTCGGGATGGTGCTGCTGTTCGGGCTGACGATATTCTTCACATTCAAGGATATCATGAGGTTGTTTGGTTAGGAGAATGACTATGACAAAGGTTGTGAATGTCGGCGGGATGGCTCTGGGCGGCGGGAATCCGGTGCTGGTGCAGAGCATGACGAACACGGACACGCGGGACGCGGAGGCGACGCTTGCGCAGATCCGCGCGCTGCACGAGGCGGGATGCGATATCGTGCGGGTGAGCGTCTATGACGAGGAATGCGCGGAGGCAGTCAAAACACTGACGGCCGGGAGCCCGGTGCCGCTGGTGGCTGATATCCATTTTGACTATAAGCTGGCCATCCGCTCGGCGGAGAACGGGATCGCCAAGCTGCGGATCAATCCCGGGAACATCGGCGGGGAAGCGCGGGTGCGGGAGCTGGCGGACTGCGCGAAGGCGCACCATATCCCGATCCGCATCGGGGTGAACAGCGGCTCGGCCGAAAAGAACCTGCTGGCGAAGTACGGCGGGCCGACGGCCGAATGCCTGGTGGAAAGCGCGCTGGGGCATGCCCGGATGCTGGAGAAAGCCGGGTTTGACGATATCGTGCTGAGCATGAAAAGCAGCGACGTGAAGCTGACGATCGACGCTTACCGGCTGGCGCACGAGAAATGCGACTATCCGCTGCACCTGGGGGTGACGGAAGCGGGACTGCCCGGGCAGGGAACCGTGAAGAGCGCCATCGGGATCGGCGCGCTGCTGGCGGACGGGATCGGCGACACGATCCGGGTCAGCCTGAGCGGGGATCCGCTGCCGGAAGCGAAGGCGGCCTGGGATATTCTGCGGGCGCTGAATCTGCGGACGAGGGGCGTGCAGCTGATTGCCTGCCCGACCTGCGGGCGGACCTGCATCCCGGTGGAGCAGATCGCCAGGAGAGTGGAGGCGGAACTGTCGGACGTGACAGTGCCGCTGAAGGTCGCGGTGATGGGATGCATCGTGAACGGCCTCGGGGAAGGGAAAGAGGCCGACGTCGGGATCGCTGGGGGAAAGGACGGCGGGGCGCTTTTCGTGAAGGGACAGGAGCCGAGAAAAGTCAACGGGGATCTGGCGGAGATTCTGATTGAAGAAGTTAGAAGAATGATAGACAAGAGAGCATGAGCTACGAAGATCTGATGGCGCGGATTGCGCGGGAAATCCCGGAAATGGCGGGGAAGCTGTCTGCGCCGCGGGTGACCTATGTCAAATCTTCCCAAAAAACATATATCAGTTTTGAAAGCACGGAACTGGCGGGGGAAAGCCAGTTTCTGAAGCTGGAGAGAGTGATGCGGGAGTTGTTTCCCGGGCGGCCGCTGGCCGTGCGGGTGACTTCGCCTGCGCTGAAAACAGCCTTTCTGGAGGATCCGGCGCCTTACCGGCAGGTGCTGGATGATTTTTTGCGCCGGAATTACCCGATGGCGAGGGCGTGGATCGGACAGATCGGGTGGCAGATCGAAAAAAACCAGCTGGGCGACGGCGCGGCGCCGGGCGGGGAACACGCTGAAGACGGCGTGCTGACGCTGGTGTTTCCGGACGAGATCAGCCTGCGGGTGATGAATCAGTCGGGCGTCGGCCCGCGGCTGGCCATGGCCATCCGGGAGATCTTCGCGGCGAAGATCCGGGTGGAGACGACGGTGGAAGGCACCCGGGAGGAACGCCTGCGGAAGATGATGGAGCAGCGGCGGGATACCGCGCTGACCGTGACCGCGGAAGAGATGGCGGAGCGGTACGGGACCGGCGTGCCGGCGGCGGGCGCCGAAAAGGCGGAGAAGAAGCCGCGGAAGACAGCTGAGAAGAAAGCCGGGGATCCATTGGCTGCGGCCGGGGAGACACCTCATCCGCCCGCAAGCGGGCACCTTCCCCTCGAGGGGAAGGCAAAAAACGGACAGCCCGTCAAGGGGAAGCCGATCATCGGACGGAGCATCGCGGACAGGCCGGTGGAGATCAAGGAACTGAACGCGGAGAGCGGCGTGGTGGTGATCCAGGGCGAGATCTTCAAGCTGGAACAGAAGGAACTCAAGGGCGGCGAGATGGTCCTGGTCACCTTCGGGGTGACGGACTACACGAGCTCGATCCTGTGCAAGATCTTCTTCCGCTACCGCAGCCGCGGCTTTGCCCGGAAGGATGAGAATCCGGCCCCGATCACCGACGAGGAACGCAAAGCCGTGACGGACAAGGTGGACCGGATCAAAATGGGCATGGGCGTAAAGCTCCGGGGCGAATGCATGTACGACAACTATGCCCGGGAGCTGAGCATTTCCGTGCGGGACATGATGGAAACCGAAAAAGAGGAGCGCGAGGACACCGCGGAGGAAAAACGGGTCGAGCTCCATATGCATACCAACATGTCCACGATGGACGCGCTGACGAGCGCGGACGATCTGATCGCCCGGGCGGTGAAATGGGGGCATCCGGCCGTCGCGGTGACGGACCACGGGGTGCTGCAGTCTTTTCCGGCGGCGTTCCGCGCGGCGAAGAAGGGAAAGATCAAGCTGATCCCCGGGTGCGAAGGCTACCTGATCGACGAAAAACAGATTGCTGAAGACGGAGACGGACGGCCGTACGACGGGCCGGCGGTGGTGCTGGACTTCGAGAGCACGGGCCTGAACACCGGCAAGGCGCGGATCACCGAGATCGGCGCGGTGCGGCTGGAGAACGGCATCGTGACAGACAGCTTTGAGATGCTGGTGGATCCGGAGGAGACGCTGGAACGCAAGGTGACGGAGCTGACCGGGATCACGGACGCGATGCTGCAGGGCCAGCCCAAAGCGGCGGAAGCGCTGCCGAAGCTGCTGGCGTTTATCGGAAACGACCCGATCGCGGCGCACAACGCGAACTATGACGTAAGCCTGCTGCGGGCGGAGCTGAAGCGGATCGGCCTGAGCTGGTCGGGACCGGTGATCGATACGCTGGCCTATGCCCGGAAACTGTATCCGGACCTGAAATCCTTCCGCCTCGGGGCCCTGTGCAAACATCTGGGCGTGAGCCTCAAAAACGCCCACCGGGCGGTGCATGACGCCACGGCGACAGCCCAGTGCCTGAAGCGCATGTTTGAAGACACGGGGGAAAGAGCTCCGGAGGCGAAGAGCCTGGCGGACCTGGACAAATATCTCAGGGGCGGCGCCATCGGGGAAAGCCGGCATATCATCCTGCTGGCAAAGAACCGGACCGGACTGGTGAACCTGAACCGGCTGGTTTCCGCCGGGCATCTGGAATATTTCAAGCGGGTGCCGCATATGCCCCGCTTTCTGATCCAAAAACACCGGGAAGGGCTGATCGTCGGCAGCGCCTGCGAGGCCGGGGAACTGTTCCGCGCGGTGCTGGCGCGGGAGGACCGCGAGAAGCTGAAGGAGATCGCCTCCTTCTACGACTATCTGGAGATCCAGCCGGTGGGGAACAACGCGTTCCTGATCCGGGAGGGGCAGGCGGCCTCGGAGGACGAACTGCGGGAACTGAATAAGGTGATTGTCGGCCTGGGCGACGAGCTCGGCATCCCGGTGGTCGCGACGGGCGACGTGCATTTTCTGGACCCGAAGGACGCCATTGGCCGGGCGATCATCCAGGCGGGCATGAAATACAGCGACGCGGACGAGCAGCCGCCGCTGTACTTCAAGACCACGGACGAGATGCTGGAGGAGTTTGCCTATCTGGGGCCTGAGAAGGCGAAGGAGGTCGTGATCGACAATCCGCGGAAGATCGCGGAACAGGTGGAGGAAATGAAGCTGTTCCCGGTGCATCCCAAGGGAGAGGATACCTTCCAGCCCTACTGGGACGACGCGGAGGACATGATCCAGCAGATGACCTGGGACACGGCGGAGGAGATGTACGGCTCCCCGCTGCCGGAGATCGTCGAGGCCCGGCTGAAGAAAGAACTGAAGTCCATCGTGGGATACGGATACTGCACGCTGTACGCGATCGCGCAGAAGCTGGTTTCCCGGTCGCTGGAAGACGGATACCTGGTGGGCAGCCGCGGCAGCGTCGGATCGAGCCTGGTGGCGCGGATGTGCGGGATCACCGAGGTGAACGCGCTGCCGCCACACTACCGCTGCACACGCTGCCGCAAGGGATTCTTTGACGTGGACAAGAGCCGGTATCACGTTGGCGTGGACCTGCCGGACCGGGACTGTCCCGAGTGCGGGGAAAAGCTGACGAAGGACGGCTTTGATATCCCCTTCGAAGTTTTCCTGGGATTCGAGGGCGACAAGGTGCCGGACATCGACCTGAACTTCTCCGGCGAATACCAGAACCGGGCGCACCACTATGTGGAAGAGCTGTTCGGGCACGACCACGTGTTCCGCGCCGGCACGATTTCTGGCCTGGCGGATAAGACGGCCTACGGCTACGCGGTCAAGTATCTGGAGGAGCGGGGCATCCAGGCCGGCAACACGGAAAAGGAACGGCTGAGCCTGACTTGCACCGGCGTGAAGAAGACCACGGGCCAGCATCCGGGCGGCATGGTGGTCGTGCCGCTGGAATACGAGATCTACGACTTTACCGCGGTGCAGCATCCGGCGGACGACCTGGAGAGCGATTTTACCACGACGCATTTTGACTTCAACAGCATGCACGATATCCTGGTGAAGCTGGACTGCCTGGGCCACGACGATCCGACGATGATGCACGAGCTGGAAGAGCTGACGGGGATCAACTTCCGGGATGTGCCGCTGGACGATCCGGGGGTGCGGAGCCTGTTTACCTCCCCGGAGGCGCTGGGCGTGACCACGGAGGATATCCTGTGCAACACGGGGACCTACGGCGTGCCGGAATTCGGGACGGGCTTCGTGCGCGGCATGCTGGAAGAAACGAAGCCGCACACGATGGAGGAACTGCTGCGGATCTCCGGCCTGAGCCACGGGACAGACGTGTGGCTGGGAAACGCGCAGGAGATCATCGCCGCCGGGACGGCCACGCTGAGCGAATGCGTGTGCTGCCGCGACGACATCATGAACTACCTGATCGACAAGGGCGTGAAACCGAAGCTGGCCTTCACGACGATGGAAAGCGTGCGGA
>Ga0265298_10005216_pt1 | contig 16383 bp, 6 predicted proteins | sample AusTroGonzalo_MG_3_FD_193486 | JGI IMG/M metagenome (GOLD analysis project Ga0265298, IMG submission 193486) | Bovine rumen microbial communities from tropical cattle in Woodstock, Queensland, Australia - Gonzalo_01 | ecosystem: Host-associated > Mammals > Digestive system > Stomach > Rumen ... | reverse complement strand
ATGGGCGGCTTCGGCGGCGGCATGGGTATGGGCGGTCAGCGTCCTGCCGGTGGCGCGGCTGGTGCCGGTGCGGCTCCTGGCGGTGCCATGGGCGGCTTCGGCGGCGGTGCTGCGGGTCAGCGTGCCGGTGGCGCCGGTATGGCCGGTGGAGCTCGTGGCGGTGCCATGGGCGGCTTCGGTGGCGGCATGGGCGGCTTCGGCGGCGGCCGTGGCGGCATGGCCGGTGTAACAACGGCTCAGAGCGGCCAGCTCCAGCAGACCATTGACCGTCTGAAAGCCGGGACTCCGCGCGAAGAGGCCCTGAACCAGATCGAAGCGAAGGACAAAGACGCCTACGCCAAGATTCAGAAAGACCTTGCCGATGCAAATCTCAAGCTCCTCCAGCTTGCGAAGAAGACCGGAGTCAACCTCCCCGACACTGCAGACCAGCAGCAGGCCGAATTGCTTGAGTTCCTGGAAATTGAAGCTGACGCTATCGAAAAGCTCCTCGAAACCGACAAGACCGACTCCGCTTCCGCGATGCGCGGCTTCTACCGCCTCGTGCGGAAGTATAAACTGACGGCGCTCGTGCCCGGCAGCAGCAACAGCGCGACGAGCGGCGGCATGGGCATCGGCGGTCCCGGCTTCAGCGTCGGCAACAACTTCAATCTGCAGATGTACCGCACGACCGGCGAAGAATCCTACAAGGAGCGGCTCGAACAGGAATTGCTGCAGTCTCTGAACCGCGGCTCGAACAGCATCCGTCCCGCGCTTGAGGCGCTTCCCTACCTGAGCGATGACTTCAAGAAGAAACTCGCACCCTATGTGGAGGACTACAAGGAGTATCTGGACAGCTACGAGAACCTGAACCCGTACGGCGTGCCCATCCCCGAAGGAAACTGGGCCGGCAGCGGCTCCGTCACGGAAATGGGCCTCACGGCGACCCTCGCCAACCTCTACTTCCCGGAGATCATCGACAAGAGCTACGCCTACAAGGCCGCCGCGTTCCTGTTCGGCTGCCATCCGTACCACAACTACTCGCTGGTGGCCACGGTCGGCGCCGCGCGTCCCAAGGCAATGTTCTACGGCAACAACCGCGCGGACCTCTCGTTCATCCCCGGCAACCTGGCTCCCGGCCTGCTCTTCCGCAGACCCGACCACTTCGAGAACGTCGACGACTGGCCGTTCTTCTGGGGCGAAAATGAAGGTACGGTCGCAGGCAACAGCAACTATCTGCTGTTCAGCGAAGCCTTCAAGAAGATGGTGAAATCCAAATAAACTGGAAGATCAAGTTGAAAATCGAGCCCCCGGACCTCAAGCAGGATCCGGGGGCTTTTCTTTGTTCCAATCAGTGTGCTCAACGCCGCGTCCGAAGGGGCGCGGTGCCGTTCATTCCGACAGCTTGTGCCGCCACTTCGCCTTGAACGCGTCGCTTAGATCCTGGTATTGGAAAATGTTTTTCCAGTTCACCCGGTCGGCGAACTTTTCGATGAACGGTTCGCTGAGCGTCTGGTACTGCGACACCAGATCCCAGTCCATCGCGTCCTTGTGGTACTCGATGTACTCCTCGCAGTGAATGTGGTATTTCGAGTCGATATACCAGAAATCGGTCGGTTCGACGGCCGCATCGTTTTCGTTCATTTCCTGTTTTCCTTTCGCCGGCCTGCGTCAATGGTCCGGTTTCAGGCAGGCCGTGCAATACTATACACGATGAACGCCCCGCTGTCAAGCGGCTGCCGGGAAAAGATGGCTGGCCGACGCTCACGCACATTCAAACTCTGTGATAAAACAGCCGAAGACGATCCCGACAGTTCCAGTCCGGCCGGATGCCTCAAACGCACTTCGGATTCAATGCTTGTCCGAGCTCATCTTTTTGCGGATTTCCGCGGCCTCCTGACGTTCTTTTTCCGCGTCGTCCGCCCGCCCGAGCTTTTCATGCACGCCCGCGAGGGAATCCAGCGCTTCCGCCACATCGGTCAGATAGACATCGGGATTCTTCTCCGCGAGCTTGCGACAGATTAGCAATTTTTCGTAATAATCAGCTTCGGCTTTGTCATACCGGGCAGATTTCATATGCACTTTGGAAATGGCATTCAGATCTATCGCCACTTTGGGCAGATAGATATCCGGATTGTCGACCGCTAATCTGCGTCGGATTGAAAGCGCTTCTGTGCACTCCGCTTCCGCTTCTTGAAGATGGCCGTTCTCAATATGTATTTCGGCGAGTGTATTGAAAAGCATTGCAAGATCGGGATTGCATATTTCCGGATTCGTTTTCGCGAATCTGCGGCAGAGTGCAAGAGCCTCCAGGCACTCTGCTTCAGCTTCTGCATAGAGATCTTTCTTCAAGTGCATATTTGCGACATGATTCAGGATCGAGACCATACTGGATACGTTGTTCTTCAAATCCTTATCCGCAAGTTTGCGGTATATCTCCAACGCCTCATAATACTCTTTTTCAGCCTCGCTGAAGCATTCTGTCGTTTTATGCAGATGAGCAAGACCCGTTAGAGTCCCTGCATAATTCCCCAGAAGTTCATTTCCCCTGTGTTTCGTTCCCTGGGGAGAGATTGCCATTATCTTTTTTTGAATCTCAAGAGATTCAATGTATTCCGCCTCCGCTTCCGCGTAGGATCCCACTGTCTGATGGAGTATGGCGAGATTGAATAATGTGCCGGCGACATCAAGCCCGAACATCGGATTCGTTCGTTCAAAATGACGTCGGATTTCCAATGCTTCGGAGTATTCCGTCTCTGATTTTTCAACTTGTTTTAATGTCTGGTGCAGACACGCAAGATTGTGCAAGACTGTTGCAAGGTCGAAACCGTATTTTTCGGCATTGCGCTTCGCGAGTCTGCGATATAATCCAAGTGACTTGGAATAATAGTATTCCGCATCTTTATTCTGGCCCGATTTTACATGCAGGTACGCAATTTTATGCATCACATCAGCCAGTGCTCCCGAAAATTTCTCCGGATTCAATCTGACAAGATCCTGATGGATTCTTATGGATTCCAGATACTCTGATTTTGCCTTATCATAGTCTCTTGTAACACAATGAAGTCTTCCAAGATTATTCAGAACCATTGCAACGTCCGAGTTATACTTGTCCGGATTGGAATCAGCAAGGGATCGATAGACCTTAAGCGCTTCCGAGTATGTGGCTTCCGCTTCCTTTGTCGTGGAGAATTCGAAATAAAGGTTTCCAAGACCGTTTAACATTCTTGCGACATCCGGATTGTATTTGCAAGGATTGTCCTTCGCGAGCTTTTGATAGATCTCAAGCGCTTCCGAATACTCCTTTTTTGCATCTTCATAACACTTGAGTCGTCGGTGTATGCGTGCCAGGTTATGCAGAGCCAGTGCGACATAAGGACTATATCTTTCGGGATTGTCCTTCTGCTGATTGCGGCGGATTTCAAGCGCTTCAACGTTTTTTTCTTTTGCCTCGTCATAATGATTATTATCCTCGCAGAAAACAGCGTAATTGTTCAAAACCATTGCCACATTGGAACTGTACCGGTTCGGATGAGCCTTTGCAAGATCCCTGTATATCTCAAGTGCCTCCCGATAGGAATCCTCCGCTTCGCAAGGACAGTTAAGATTTCGATAAAGAATTGCCAATCCGCTCAGAGTCTTTGCAACAGAGGAAATGCTCTCAGGATCCTTTTTTGATAAATTGCGGCGGATTTCAAGCGCCTCAAGATATTCTTCCTTTGCTTTCTCATATTGATTGATATCCCTATGCAATATTGCAAGGTCATTCAGTATTTTTGCCACGAAGGAACAGTCTGCCATGTTGTTGCCGGATGCAATTGACCGTTGAACTGCAAGGGATTCTGTTAAAAGGCACTCTGCTTCTTTCAGTTGATCAAGATCACAAAGAATACATCCCTTCAAATCAAGATACCGGGCTTTTATTCGTTGATCTGGCAGTTCATTATATAACTTGCATGATAGTATCCTGCCTGCTTCCGCATACATTTGCAAACATGTGGAATGATAAGAAAGTGTCAAAAGAGAACCAAGATAATCATGATCTCTTTGCAACGCGGGTATTCTGTTCGCCCATTCCTCCGCCCATCCGCACCAGGGCAGAAGCTGCTGCGATATCGGTTCCGGATTGTTGTCCAAAAAAGAATCCAGGCATCTTCGCATTATTCCGATCTGTTCGAGTTTTGCGTCCTCGGACAGGCGGTTCTGCAGGACGTCGCGCGTGAGGCGGTGCATCTTGAACATCGCGGCACCGTCATCGCCGTTGTCCCCGCCATGGATGATACGGTATGTTTTCAACAGCGTCAGGGCATAGTTGAACGCGTTCCCGCAGACCGTCATGCCGTCCTGTTCGATCATGATCTCCATATCTCCGAATTCGGATCTCCAAAGGGCTCCGAGTGCGTACCCGGGGATCTGCTCCGGGGGGAAGAACGAGGCGAATTCCGCCAAACGCATGATCTTTTGTCCGAGTTCATTGCCCTGCCCGTCGCTTTTCAGGATCAGGTCGAAAGTCGGCTGCAACAGGATCCCGGCATTCTTTTCGCTCCGGTGCGTTTTCCCGTTCAGGCTGCCCAGCCGGTCGCGGATCCGGCTCCATTCCTTCCGTATGTCGCACTTCCCGAACTTGGAAATGAAGAAAGCGAAATAGCTGGCGACGATCTCCAGGGACCAGGCATGGCATTCCAGTTGCCGGACGATCTCCTGCAATGCGGCATATTCCTGTTCGATTTCCCGGATCCTGTCTTCGGTCGGGCGGCTGTCTTCGGGCAGTTTGTCAAACCGGAGCCTGCCGTCCGCCCCCATCGGACAGTTTGCGAACTGATAGACGTTTTTTCCGATTTGACAGAAAAGCTCCAGCGCGTCCTTTTCCTTGAGGTTCCCGACTTCCACCAGGACGACAGGATCCGCAAAATCCGCCCTGAGGCTTTCGTTGCGGCGGGTTGTCGCGATCATGTGCAGACGGTCCGGCAATCCGGTCGGCCCGGCCAGCTCCCGCAAGCCGGTTTCGGAAAGCAGGTCCGTATTATCCAGATTGTCCAGCAGGAGCAGAAGGGCGCCTTTTTTTGCACGGTTTGCCAGCATGCGGCATACGGCAGTCCGCTTTTCCTCGGGGCGAAGTTTGCTGAAATTCTCCGGCAGCCCCAGTTCTTCGGGAGAAGTGCGGCAGTTGACTTCGCACATTTCGACCAGCTTGCCCATGGCGTCGGCCCAGGTCGCCACACCTTCCATCGGGACCAGGAAACGTCCCTGCGGGAAATGGTGCGCATAGCGATATGCGAAGGCGACTGCCAGTTCCGTTTTGCCCGCTCCGGCATCGCCCGTGAGCACCGGGATCCGTCCCGATCTGCAGATGCGTTCGTCCAGGTTGATGAGCTCTTCGCTGCGTCCCACGAAGTTTTTGCTGACGGGCAGACGGATGGAACAGAAGCCCGGCGACGCATCCCGCCCCGGCAGGGCGGACAGGCCGAACGCATTGACATAAGACTCCAGGATGCCCGTGATCCTCGCCAGATCCATGCGCGGCAATGCGATCTCATGCCGCTTCGAGGAGTCGCTGTTCGCGCTTTCCGGGAAAAAGAAACAGGCATCGTCGAAATGTGCTCGGAATCCCGTCAGTTTCTCCATGGTCTCGACTGCCGTGATCATTCCGTTGTCGTCGATCGCCCCCGTCGCAAGCACGCGCAGGGGATTGTAGTGGATCTTGCCCGCCTTGCGCAGGCATGCCAGATACAGCGGCAGCATCAGGCTGTTTCCCAGGAAGCCGGGAAGGCCCGACTGGTCGCAGGACACGACGCATTGGTATCCTGGCGTTTTTCCGAGGTCTTTTTCCGCAAGCCGGAAGACCCGCGCGCACGGCTCCGTCCAGGATTCGAACGGGCGCCCGGCCAGATCGACGATGACATCCCCGCTCCGCGCATTTTCCACGAGCCGGAACGGAATGAAAAAAGCATCATCTTTCAGGTAGACGGGGATGAATCCGTCTGTCTTTTCCCGAAGCTCGGTCAGGCGTTTCCGGACTTCCACCTTGCACAGACGGGAAAAATCGTTCTTCTCCTGCCAGGAAGGAAGCAGAAACGGCGAATCTTTTTTCTCCCGGCTGTCTCCCCAGCACAAATGAAACGCACTCAGCTCGCCATCCGGCAGGATGCTGTCGATCTCTTTTCCGGCACTTCCTTTCTTCAGGAATTCGCGCAGGAAGAGCTCCGCGACACACTGGGCCCTTTCGCTTTTCAGGTTGCATTCATCCTGGGCATAGGCAAGCAGCAGCCCGTTGGAAAAGAACAGCAGATTGCGGCCGGCCGCTTCCGGCGTCCTGGCAAAAGCCAGTTCCAGAGTATGGTCGGAACCCGGTTTTCGGCTGCCTGTTTTCGAGTCCATTGCCGGATATCTTTTATTCGAGTACTTTCAGGCGGCACACCATGCCGTCGGGCGTGCGGAGCGCGATGCCGCTGTCCATCCACTTGCCGACTTTCAGGAGACATCTGCCGTCGCGGATCGTTTCGAGCGCACATTCGTCCGAATCGACGATCTCCGATCCATCCAGGGCACCGGAAAAATCCGACTTGTCCGCAGTGAAGATGTCGATCCGAACGGCATTCTCCGAGGGAGAATATTTCAGGGACAGGATCTCCTCGTGATTCTCAATCCTGCATACGACGGGCGGCATGGACTTTTTCTCATCCCCGGCAGCAAAAGCGTACCCCTCCGCGAGTCCATTCTTCGACAACTGCGCAAACATGGTCCGGATCGACTTGAACCAATCCGGCAACGATGCAACGGATGCGGCGGACCATCCCCACCCGTCATCTTCCGGCCGGGCCGGAAGGACCGACGCGGCCACCCCGTGCAGATCGGATTTCCTTTTTGCAGCGTTTCCCGCCTTCTTTACCAAGTCCGCGAGTTCATTCCGGTGCTTCCTGCGGGAATCGCTCTCCCCGATGTACGGAAGGCAGAACCTGTACCGATCCCCAAGCGTCTCCCCGTTCCCGTACTTGTTCAGGCCGGACTTCACATAATCGAACAGGCCCGGCGACAGTTTCGCGAATCCGGGGCGAAGCGCTTCCGTCCGGATCTCCTGCTTCAGCCCCAGGTCGAGCGTCCAGAATCGGCCGCTGTCTCCGGGCGCGGGGATCAGGATGTCGGAGGGGCCGCCCTTGATCGGATCCATGCTGCCCGGAATGACCTGACAGGTGTCGCCATCCGTCTCGAGGACCAGGACAAACGCCTCCCACATGTCGGTTTCAACGGCCAGCGGGTGGAACTGTCCCGGAGCCGGGTGCAGAAGCGGATCGGAATCCGGCGTGCCGGATTTGCCGGATGCCTCGATCGCGGCAAGCAGATCGTCTCGATCATAATCATAGTCGTTCATCGTCAGGTCGCCTTTCGTTTTCAGTCTGTGGTCCGATTGTTTTTGCCGGTTCTTTCTTTCCCGTCCATTTGTCCGCCTGCGGCCGGATCATACCCGAGCCCTTTGCATCGATGCTCCAGCAGCTCTAAAATCCGCAATACGATCCCGGCGACTTTTTCCATCGTGATATTCGGGTCTTTCTCCTTCTCTTCTCTCCGGATTCTGATAAAAGTCTCTTTTTTTATCACTTCCCTGACTTTATCGGTCTGGCTTTCCCTTGCAGAGTCATTCGTTTTCCGGGGAATGCAGTCTTTCGGGATGCCGAGTGCGTCGCCATACTCCCTGGGAAGAATGGAAAGGCAGAAGAACTCGTCATCCGTTTCTTCGCAGATTCTGTCCCAGATCTCATCGCTTCGGACGAGAAGCTGCTGTGCGTCGTTCTTTTCAAACGCCTCCGCATCGACGAATCCCGGGATGTCATTCGTTTCGTCGGCACACTCCGAGATATCGACGGTTTCCGAAGAGACGACCTTCCCTGTCGGTTGAACGTGGTTCCAGGCTTTTTCCCTGAGCTCCTGAAACGTGATCCATCCATTGAAAAGCCTCAGGATTCTTTCTTCGAGGTCTTCCGCATCCTTTGGCGAAATGATCGAGACCTCATTGTTCCTGCGCGGCCTGTAAGTCGGGATTTCATCTTTTCCCTGCTCATAATCGGATTCCAGGCCCGGATAATCCGGCGCCTCCGCGTGTTTGAGTTCCGACCAGGGATAGAACCGGAGGCCCTTTTGTGGGGAAGATTCAGGCCCGTCCTTCTTCGCGCCGCGTTTCAGTTCGACTTTTCCCCGGTCGATCAGGACTCTGAGCGCGTCGCGCAGTTTCAGGTCGAAATCCCTGCCGGAGGGATTGCGTTTCGAGTTCAGCCTTTTTCTGAGGTCCTGGACCAGATAGGATTGACAGGTGTATTGCTCCAGCCTTTCGCGCGTGGCGGGACAGGTCCATTTTTCTTCCGGAGCGTCTTCTTCCGCGGCGCCGTTCGACGCGGCTTTCGGGGGAGTCCAGAACAGGAGCCAGACCTGTTCCTCGACGTCAATCACATCGAAAATGCCATCCCGGCAGAGGATGCCGGCCATCGTTTTTTTCAGCCTCGTCAGGCGTTTCAGAAGGTAGTCGGCGACTACGAGGTTCCCGGGGGATTGTCCTTCCGGCTTTTCTTTCGGAGATTTCGCCCAGATTACCGGGTCGTGCCAAATATCCCAGATCTCCAGGAGAGATTCCGGGTAACGCAGATTCCCGTCGTCCGGGTCGTTGCCCGGTTCGGCCGAGGGGCGGCCCGCCCGTCGTTTCCCCGACAAACCGTTGATGCTGTTCTGTGTCATCGTGGCGCCTTTCGAATGGTTTTTGACGTAAACATGGCTTAATATAGCATGAGTTGCACTTTTGTCAACAGGAGAAACGAAAACGGTTTGCCGATGCGCGACACTGTTTTTCATTCGCGTCTCCGGAAATCGTCCGGTTTCCGCCCCCCCTGCGGAACGGTTTGTCCGAAACGGCGCTTGACATAACGCAGTCCGCCATTTATATTATGGCAGTTTTTTTCTATTGATCTTTCACTAACGGAAAAGGATTCATTATGGCCCACTACGACGTGACCGACGGCGTGACCAGTGCCGGAGTCATTCTGGACAAAGACACCATATATATGATTGTCTCCGGCGGCGGCACGGCGAACGACACCACCGTCAACTCCAGCGGCACTCTTTATATCTTCGGCGGCGGCACGGCGAACAATACCACGGTCAATGGAGGCGGCACTCTTTATATCTCCAGCGGCGGCACGGCGGACAATACCACGGTCAATTCCGGCGGCACTCTTTATGTCTCCAGCGGCGGCACGGCAACCGAAATCGTGGAAAATGGCGGGTATGTGGAAGTCGCAAGTGATGCGGAAGTCACATTCGCATCGAATACGATCGGTGGACTTGTTCTTTCAAATAGAGTTACCACGATTCATTCCGGCACGACGGCGAACAGCACCACGGTCAACTCCGGCGGCACTCTTCATGTCTTCGGCGGCGGAACGGCGGACAATACCTCCGTCAACGGCGGCAACCTCATCGTCTCCAGCGGCGGCACGGCCACGAACATTGACTGGACCCCCTGCGCAGGAATCGTTTCCGTTGAAAACGGCGGGACCGCGACTTTTGTCAGCGAGTATTCCGGGATCTATTTCGGATCGGGCGGTCAACTGCTTTCCCATGACGATATGATGGACGGCATGGAGCTCGGCAACGGCGGAGAAATGTATGCGATGTCCGGCGGAACGGCGGTCAACACCATGATCGAGTGGCAAGGCATCCTCACCATCGCCAGCGGCGGCAAGGCGGGCGACACTTCTGTCAACGGGGGCAGCCTCATTATCTCCAACGGCGGCACGGCGGACAACACTTCCGTCAATTGGGGCAGCCTCACCATCCTCAGCGGCGGCACGGCGGGCAATACCACGGTCGAGGGAGATGGCAACCTCACCGTCTCCAGCGGCGGCACGGCATCTGATATCGTGGTCAGAGGGGGTGGAAAACTCACCGTCCTTGCCGGAGGTCTGTTGAACGGCCAGATGACGTTTGATGAAGGCGCCAATGTAAACATGGATCCCGGAAGCATACTGCTCTTTGACCTCGCCTCCATAGCGCCCGGCGACAACGCGCCCGTGAACGACATTTCCCTGCTCAAAGGGGATCCGACCATCACGGTCGTAGTTCCCGGATCGCAGGAATCCGGCACTTACAGGCTCGCGGGAAACGCGAAGGATTTCACCGGCGCCATTACGGTGCAGGACACGGATGGCAATGCCCTTGGCACGCTTTCCCCCTTCGAAATATTCCGGGACGGAGAAACCTGCTATACGCTGGGCATCTCCGACAGGGAACTGGTCCTGACGATCGGGGGACCGGACACGACCGCGCCGGCATTCTCCGGGGTCACGGCGGACATCGTTTCTTCGGACTCGGCCATCCAGGGAGTGGCACTCACGCCCGCATTCCGGGATGATATGGCGCTCAAGGACATTTTCTACAGGATCGGCGAGGACGCCGAGTGGACCGTCTTTTCGAACGACCTGACCGTAACCGAGGACACCACCGTCTACTTCAAGGCGGTCGACATTGCGGGAAACGAATCCGAAGTCGTCGGCCACACCGTCGAAAACATCCCGAAAGCGGAACAAAAGCCCGTCTATGTTTATTTGGACTTCGACGGACAACGCACGACCTACGATAACCGGGCACTGAAACTGTCCTTTGCCGTCACGGTCCGGAATTCCGGCTTTTCCGACGAACAGCAACAGGCGATCCTGACAGGCCTCGCGGAGAAGTACGAGGCGGACGGAGTCGTGTTCATGTTGGAGAGGCCTGCTGACGAGTCGATCGAGTATTCCACGCTGTACTTCGGCAAAACCAACGCGTTTGACAACTACGGAGAGTTCTTCGGCGTGGCGGAGACGCACGATGGAAACAACATGTCCGCGACCGATGAAGCATTCATCCTTCTGGACAGGACTTATTCCACCGACCAGGCCATCTCCGTGGCGGCTCAGAATCTGGACCACCTCCTCGGCAATTCCTGTCTGAGCAGCTCGGCAAACACATTGGCCGACTATGCCGTAAAGACCGTTATGCTTTCCACGGAATGGGATCAGCATTCTCCGTACAACAACTTCTGTCCGATCGATCCCTCGACGAAAGACCGTTGTGTGACGGGCTGCACCAATACCGCCGCGGCTCAGCTGATCTATTATTGGCTGGAAAAGGGAATGCTTGATTTCTCCCTCAATTTGGACTTGTCGGATTCCTATACCAAAAACAATATCACGATCAATGCAAGGGGAAGAAATGCGTCCCAATACGGCTACAAGGCATATTCGGAAGTGAACAGGATCCTTTCCGAATGCAATCTCAACGACTCCGCCTTCCTCTCCGCACTGTGCTTTGCCGCCGGAGTCGTGCAGGAAGCGGAATACGGGTCGGACAAGACAGCCACTTCGTGGGGGACCCGTCTGTTCAAGCGTTCAGGCTTTAATTCCTTGCGGATAAGGAATTATTATTATCATTACGTCATAATAGATCCAAATAATCTCTTTTCGGAAGATGACCAGTGTCTGACGGATGAGGGATTCGCCGTCCTGATAAACGAACTGATCAACGGCCGCCCGGTGGGAGCTTCCCTGAAATATGGTTATGGCAAGGGAAAAGACAGTGATGGCCATGCCGTCGTCATTGACGGATACAACAGCGCCACCAACGAGATTCATGTGAATTTCGGCTGGGGCGGGTATAACAACAGCAACCGATGGTACCGATTGGACGAATTTAATGAAGAATACGGGATCAATACGCTGGTTATCGGCATCATCCCGAATGTATCGCCGTCCCTGACCGTTTCGGGCTTGTCGTCCGAAGCCGATTGCTTCAATTCCGGGGATGTCATCACCCTGGATTGCACCATATCCAATCAGGGCACGGAGAAGTCGTCGGAGACTGTGGCCTACGTCTATTGCGATGACACGATGCTCGGATCGGCAGTCCTGGATTCCATTTCCGCCGGTTTCTCCAGGAGCTTCTCCTACATGATCGATTCCTCCGATTTGTCTCCCGGGACGCATGAGGTTTCCATAAAAGTGAAAACCGGGAAAGACGGTTCGGAAATGTCTTCTCTCTCAAAGATCATCAGGGTCTACGAGGGGGGTGTCTCGAATGCGGACGACACATGGGAGCAGGCCAGGGATGCCGGCGACTGGACCGGAACGACGCCGGAATACGATCCGGACGGCATCGTGGGGGAGACGCCGTTGACCGGCCCGGAGTATGTCGGCTTTTATGACAGGACGGATTACCGCGTAATAACGCTGGAGCATGACGGCGTGTACACCTTCGCGCTGAACGGCGTGGAAAATGACCTGGAGATCAAACTGTTTTCCCTGACCGCCAATGGCAGCCTGAAAGAACGGAAGTCGCGTGTGGTCTCCGCCGCGAACGGAAGCGGCACGCTCGCGGACATCCCGCTTCTGCACGGCACATACTATGTCTCGGTTTCTGCCGTGAACTGGGAAACACATGGCGATTCCTCCTATACGCTTTCCGTCGCCGGAAAAGGGTTCCTGCAGGGCGGGAACCATGATGACTGGACGGACATGAAGACCAGAGGCATTGAGGGCGAGGTCGAGTCGATCGGCGCCGTCACGGCCGATTCCACATCCCTTGTTCAGAATGAATGGGTGGGGTTCGGCGATGAATTCGATTACAGGCTTTTTACACTTCAGAGCCCTGCAAAGCTGAGTTTTACGGTCACCGCTTCCGACGCGGTGGAATTCGCCGTCTGCGAACTGCAGGAAAAAAAGGATAAATACGGCAATGTCTCCTACGGGATCAAAATCCTGCAAAGCAGAAAGATCAAGGCGGGGGAATCCGTCAGGACCGACGGACTGCTTCTGCCCGCCGGAGAAGATCATGACAAGTACTGTTTCTATGTGAAGTCAACCAATGCGGCAAAAGGCGGCAATGCGGATTATTCCGTGTCCCTCAACCAGCCCGGCTGCGTCTTCTTCCCGGACGGCGACAACAGCGACGATTGGGACGACATGAAAAAGAACGGAGAAAACGGCGCAGTCGGCAATGCCGGAACCCTGAACGATGAAAGCGGGACGGTGCTTTCCGGCTGGGTCGGGTTCGGCGATCCGGTCGACTACCGGATATTCACGCTGGACAGCGCGGCGAAGCTCGGATTCCGCCTCGATTCGACGGATGCGGCGAAGTTCACCGTCTGGAATCTCAACAAGACGGACAAAAAGGGCGCCGTGACGTACTCGCTGAAGTCCCTGCAGGCTGCCAGGCTCAAGCCGAACGGCGATGGCTTCGTCGCGGATACATCCGGAAAGGGGCTGTTCCTTGAGGCGGGCGACTATTGTTTCAGCATGGAGAGCACGACCGCGAAGAAAGGCGGAAACGCGTATTACAAGGTTTCGCTTCTCGGCTGCGAGTTCTATTCCGACGGCGACAACACCGACGACTGGGGCGACATGAAAACCGCGGGCTGGGCCGGAGCGGTCGCCGACCTCGGCATCATGGACGGCGTGCGCCTTGAGGCGGACGATACCATCATCGCCGACGAATGGATCGGTTTCGGCGACAAGGTGGACTGCAAAAAGTTCATGCTCGCAAGCGCGGCTGAACTCGACTTCTCGTTCAACACGGCGGGCGGCTTCGTGAAGTTCACGATCTGCAAGCTGAAAGAGACGGAGAAACGCGATGGCAGCAAATCCTATTCTCAGGTCAAGGTGAAGACGGTCACCGCCACTGCGAAGAAGCCGACCGTGACGATCGATGACCTACGCCTCGAGGCGGGTGACTATTTTATCAAGGCGGAGTCCACCAACACGAGGAAAAACACGGGCTATGAGGTGCAAATCACGGACAGCGAGTTCTACTCCGACGGCGACGGCGGCTGGAATAACGCGCTGCTTGAGAAAAATGCGCTTCACAAAAACGCGCAGTATTTCTACGACAACAAGCTGTCCGTCGCGGGAGACATTCATTTCGACAAGGCGGGCGACTGTCAGGCGGACGACATCCCCGTGGAGTACGTGTACAACGAAAAACAATATGGCGGATTCGTGGGGTTCGGCGACGAGATCGACTTCGCGAAACTGACGGTCGCACAGACCGTCGACGTGACGTTCTCGCTCCTCGCGACCAACGATGCGACGCTCGAGGTCATTCAGGTCAAAAAGAACGGCGCAACCTGCACGAAGAAGTCGCTCCAGACGGTCAAGTATAAGTCCGGGGGCGAGGCGGCATTGTCGAAAAAGTCCGTCACGCTCGAATTCAGGGACGACGTGGAGTATTACGTCTCGGTCAAGGCTACAAACACGAAGAAGGCTGCGGCCGATCCCAGGACGTTCTACAACGTCACGTATGCCGCAAACTCGCACGAATCCTGTGCGCTCGCCATGCCGGAGCCCCGGGACAGCCTTGCCTTGACGGATGCCCTGGACTTCGGACGGGACGGCACGGGTGACCTCGCATCCGCCTCCGCATCCATGCTTGCCGAGCTCGATGGCGATTCTCTCCGGCAGAACCTCGCCCTGCTCGGATGAGATCCGCAAATCTCATTCTTCAGAAAAGGGGTGCGCCGAAAAAGGTCGTCTGCACCCGGCAGACGATTCGATCCGGCTGCACGATGGGAAGAACGAGGCGGGGATTCGCTTGCGGCATGGGCATATCCTGTCCCGTGATGACGCAAACGGCATGGCCGGACAATTTTTCTTAAGAAAATCAAAGAAAAAACCTGATTTTTCTCGTTTTTGAGGCTTGAAAAACGCGAAAATAGGCTTAATTTTATGGTATCGAAGGATCGCATCCGGCGGTTCTTGACCGAAAACAACCAATTTTTCCCTCAGAATGGATGGATTGAGGTAGCCAATGAAACATTCCAAACTGCTGATCGCGCTTGCTATGACAGGCGCCCTGACTGTCGGCCTTACGGCGTACGCCCAGTCGTCGACAAAGCCGAAACACACTTTCGCCAACCCCCTCGACGTCCTTGTCGGACATGAGCGTGGCGTTCGCGGCGGCGAACCCGTCGTTCTCATCTACAAGGATGACTACTATCTGTTCGTGTCGCACCGCAGAGGCTACTGGTATTCCCCGGATTTCCAGAACTGGACCTATGTCGATGCCCCCAACTATCCCGCCGGCGTCGTCTCCGTCGTGGAGTTCCAGGGCGAGCTCATCGGCTGCTCGATGAACAACCGCAACGTCTACAAGGCGATCGATCCCAAGGCCGGCACCTGGGAGAAGATCGGCGAGCTCAGCAGCGACCGTTACGGCGACGCCAACCTGTTCGCCGACGGCGACCGCCTCTATCTGTACTTCGGCTGGTCCCAGATCATGCCGTTCCAGGTCGTCGAACTCGACACCAAGACCTTCAAGGAAAAGGCCGAACCCATTCCGCTGTTCTTCAGCGACATCAAGAACCACGGCTTCGAGGCACGCAAGCCCGAGGATGTCATCTACTCCATCTTCGGCGGACGCCGCGAGTACGGTCCCGAGGAGTTCCCCTGGATCGAAGGTCCGTGGATGACCAAGCACAACGGCAAGTATTATCTGCAGTATGCCGCCATCGGCCTTGAGTTCATTTCCTACTCCCACGGCGTCTACGTCTCCGACAGCCCGACCGGACCGTTCACCTACTCCGAGCACAACCCGCTGACGTTCAAGACCAGCGGCTTCGAAGTCGGCGCCGGACACGGCAGCACCTTCCACGACAAGAAGGGCAACCTCTGGACCATCTGCATGATCCCCGCCCACTACGGCGAAAACGGGCGCGGCTCCGAACTCGCGATCTTCCCGACGGCCGTCGACAAGGATGGTGTGATGTACTCCGATACCGCCTACGGCGATTATCCGCAGTATTTCCCCAATGACCGCAAGGTCGGCGGCGCGGACAACTATACCGATTGGAAACTCCTTTCCTACAAGAAGCGCACGGAGGTCTCCTCCACGGCTGCCAACCATCCGGCGGTCAACGCCCTCGACGAGGATTTCCTCACCTGCTGGGCGGCTGAGACCAGCAATGCCGGTGAATATTTCATGGTCGACCTCGGCGGCGAAGCCAGCATCAACGCCATCCAGCTCAACTGGGACCAGGTCAGAGCTCCGCAGGCAAACGCCACTGCCGGTGGTAATCGTCCTGCCGGTCAGGGCGCTGGCGGCGCTCCTGCCGGTGGCATGGGCGGATTCGGCGGTGGTATGGGCGGCTTCGGCGGCTTCGGCGGCGGCGCTCCCGCTGGCGGCGCTCCCGCTGGTGGCGCTCCTGCCGGTGGTATGGGCGGCTTCGGCGGCTTCGGCGGCGGTGCTCCTGCCGGTGGCGCTCCTGCCGGTGGCATGGGCGGATTCGGCGGATTCGGCGGCGGTGCTCCCGCGGCCGGTGGCGCTCCTGCCGGTGGCATGGGCGGATTCGGCGGATTCGGCGGCGGCGCTCCCGGCGCTGGCGCTGGTGCTGCTCCT
>Ga0265298_10005214_pt1 | contig 16392 bp, 15 predicted proteins | sample AusTroGonzalo_MG_3_FD_193486 | JGI IMG/M metagenome (GOLD analysis project Ga0265298, IMG submission 193486) | Bovine rumen microbial communities from tropical cattle in Woodstock, Queensland, Australia - Gonzalo_01 | ecosystem: Host-associated > Mammals > Digestive system > Stomach > Rumen ... | reverse complement strand
ATCCGCGGGATCGAATGACGCTGCTGCTCACGTGCTGCCGCGATTGTATCGGTGCAGTGAGTGTTGAATCGATTGAGGAGGACAAGCCATGAGGTGTCTGTGTTGCTATAGAGAATTGATGTCCGGGCAAAAGGATTATCATCCGGCTTGTGCGAAGAAGATGTTCGGAACGGCAGAGGTTCCGGAGTTGCCGTATGACCATAGTCAGGTTCGTCAGTTGGCGAAATCGGTGATCCGTACGCAGACAACCGTACCGGGAGTACAAGCGAAATTATCGATGGACATCCAGCGTGTGGAGCACACAACGCGTTTCACAATAGTGGGTTTGCAAGGACGGTTTATTCTGAAACCACAGACTGATCTGTATGCCGAACTGCCGGAGAATGAAGATTTGACGATGCATCTGGCCGAGCAAGCCGGAATAGCTGTAGTGCCGCATTGTTTGGCGCGATTTACGGACGATAGGTTAGTGTATTTGTCTACGCGTATTGACAGGACGCCCAAAGGAGAGAAAATTGCAATGGAGGATTTGTGCCAGTTGTCGGAGCAGTTGACGGAATATAAATATCGCGGTTCATACGAGCAAATCAGCAAGGTAATCAACCGCTTGTCGTCTGCACCGATGCTGGATGTAGTGAACTTCTGGCAAGTAGTGCTATTCAGTTGGTTGACAGGCAATAGCGATATGCATCTGAAGAACTTTTCACTATATGCACCGAAAGGGAATTATGTGTTGTCTCCGACATATGACTTGGTGAACACGTTGGCCGTGCTGCCGAGTGATCCGGAAGAGTTGGCACTGAACCTGAACGGCAAGAAACGAAAGATTGGTTGGAGCGATTTTGTGCAAGCGATGACACGTAGCGGAGTGCCGGAGAAGGTGCAGGAGAACATGCGGAAACGGTTTTTGGCAGTGTTGCCGCTATGGGAAGAGACGATAGACTATTCCTTTATCAGTAAGGAACAGAAAGCCGTCTATAAATCCATGCTACGTGAGCGGTTGACCAGATTGCAAAAGCAAAACTAACCCTCCATAACTCCCCTTTCCTCGCGCGGCACTTCAACTGCCGCGCGTATTATAAACAGCATAGCGATACACCTTATAAACTCCCATGGAGTCCCCAGCCTGTTCCTTTTTTGAAAATTCACCAATTCTCCAGATTGTATTCCAAAAAAATCAGCCGAATTTTCGGATTATATTCCAAAATATTTGCACAATTCAGGAAAAAATTGTACCTTTGCAGCGAAAATTTGTAGAAAACCACAAAAAATCCTTGTAAAATGCACTTTTCTCGAACGAAATACTTGGGGCAGTTGCTTGCCGGCAGAGGGAATGGTATGGTTAAAATCGTGACAGGCGTGAGGCGCTGTGGCAAGTCATATCTCCTTTTTGACATCTTTCGCACACATCTGCGAGAAGAAGGAGTGACGGAAAATCATATCATAGCACTCACTTTGGATGAACGCAAGATGCGTCCTCTGCGTAATCCAGATAAATTGTTGGAATTTATTGATGCGCATTTCGTAGAAGATGATTTGACCCATTATATCATTTTGGACGAGGTGCAATTGGTGGATGATTTCGTGGAGGTTCTGCTTACATTGATGCGCAAACCGCACACGGAGGTGTATGTGTCCGGTTCCAACTCCAAGTTTTTATCAAGCGATGTGGTAACTGAATTTCGTGGACGCGGTGATGAGATACGAGTGTATCCCTTATCGCTAAGCGAATACATGGAAGGTACCGGGCTGGATTATAATACTGCCATTAAATATTATTTTGTGTATGGTGGTCTTCCGCAAGTGGCACTAATGCCGGATATGCAGAAGAAAGAAGAATTTCTCCGCACGATGACTGAAGTCACTTACCTGCGCGATGTGGTAGATCGAAATCATCTTCGCAATGAAGAAGGAATGCGTGAATTAATGCGTATTCTTGCTTCATCTATTGCAAGTTCTACTAATCCGACCAAGATAGCAGACACATTTAAATCGGTCGCTCATTTGTCTATAACGGATACCACCGTGCGGCAGTATATTGAGTATTTACAAAATGCTTTTTTGGTCGAAGAAGCATTACGCTATGACATTAAAGGAAGACGCTATATAGGGGCGGAAAACAAGTATTATTTTGTGGATTCGGGAATAAGAAACGCTCTGCTCAATTTCCGTCAGATAGACGATGGGCATATCATGGAAAATTTGATATATAATGAATTGCGCATGCGCGGCTATCTGGTGGATGTCGGAAGGGTGGAAACGTGGCAATCGGTTAACGGGCAAAAGATGAGAAAAAAACTGGAGGTTGATTTTGTGGTCAACCGAGGGAGTCAACGTTATTACATTCAGTCCGCATTTGAGTTGAGAGGAGCTGAGAAAACAGACCAAGAAGAAAGATCTCTGATTCAAGTTTCAGATTCATTCCGCAAAATCATATTGGTTTACGATGATATTTTGCCCAGACGCGATGAGAACGGAATAATTACCATAGGACTAAAGCAATTCCTGACTGATGTAAATGCACTTGATTGGGCATAAAATTTCTAACGATTTCTCTGGTTCTTGCCTTGGTCGTTCGGTTTGTTTGATAAAATCAAACCAAACAAATCCCTTCCATAAATCCCCCTTTCCATCGCGCGGCACTCCACTTAACGAGTGCCGCGTTTTTTCTTCTAGAATGGGGTCCCCAGAGTAAACCGAAGCCGTAGGCTGTTTGCTATGGGGAGAGGAGAAAGCGCAACCATTACATTTGTTGCAAAGCAACTTAATCATGGATTGCCGCTTTCGACGAAGCGAAGTAATACACTCCACACCGGCGCGATTAGCGCCAATAAACCTCATCCCCCCCGCCTTTTCTTTCTCTATATTCGTAATTATTTTGGTTTTGTGCATAAAAACATCAAACTTAATCTTGTTTGGGTGCAAAATACTTGCGTATATCATTTATTTTTACTACCTTTGCGGCGAAATTGTCATCTTTACAATAAATCAAATATGGGTAAACTGTTTTTATTTTTTATTCTTTTTTCTTTACTCTTTGTTCCAGCATGGGGAGCGAAACGCAAGGTGCACACCATCGGCGACAGTACAATGTCGAGTTATAAACCCGCGGCAACGCCCAAACGCGGATGGGGCATGTACCTGCAGGCGTTCTTCAATCCGGACAGCGTGGAGGTGAACAACCGCGGCAAGAGCGGCGCAAGCACGCGCACGTTCTATGAGACGGAGAACCTTTGGCCGAGCGTCAAACAGCAGATGAGCGCAGGCGACTACCTCATCATCCAGTTTGCCCACAACGACGAGAAATGCAAGGGCGAGGACGTCTATGAGCAGAACGCCAAGCTGCGTGCGGAAGGCAAGGACACGCTGACAGACATGCGGGGCACGGAGCCGAACACCACCTACAAGGACTACTTGCGCCTATATATACATGAAGCACGCCAGATGGGCGTGACGCCTATTCTGATGTCGCCGATCTGCCGCGCGTATTTCAAAGACGGACAGATCAATGACGAAGGCCGGCATAAGTTAGCCGGACAACTGGACGATGGACAAAAGACCTTGGACAAGGATTATGTCCGCTGTATGCAGGAGGTGGCACAAGAGATGAACGTGCCTTTCCTCGACATGACCGACAGGAGCCTGAAGCTGTACGAACGGCAAGGGAAAGAGACCTGCATGGAACACTATTTCAATTGCGGAGACAAGACGCACACCGGTGCTGAAGGAGGAATGGCGATGGCTAGACTGGCGTACGAACTGATCAATCAGACGGCAGCGTTAAAAGATATGCAGGAATGGACAGTCAATCCCTCCGGAGAAGCGTTAAATGCCTATGCACAGCGCATCGAAGACGAAGGACGACAGGCGGAAATCAATGCGCCCGGAGAGCTGTTTACAGACCGTCAGATGCTTCCGAAAGTAGTCAATATGAGCATTCATGAAGGTCAGTACTACATCGCGCAAGGCGGTGAGTGGCCGGCTGGCGAGATAGACGAAGTCGCCAACCGCTATCTGGAGTTTGAGATCTCACCCGTTAGCAAGAAGAAACCCTACGTCGTAGAAGAGATCACCCTCCCTGTACGCGCCAAGGGCGGCAAAGGGATGAATATTCACATCAACTACGGCTTCGGAGACGATTTCACGGGCGTGACGACGATCTACGAGAACACCGCGCTTCCCAAAGACAAAGAGATTACCGTACAAATCCGGCAGCAGATCCTGGTGCCTGTGGGACAAACCCTCAAGATTCGCGTCCTGCCCTGGTACGACTCAAACGGTGAACCGCAGACGGGCAAATACCTCTACCTCGGCGAACTGCAAGTCACCTACAAACAGCAAGTCAAGGCCAAAGAGGCTAAATGACATTATCACAATACAAAATTAAAGCCACCTTTTCGGGTGGCTTTAATTTATTCGCTATACGCTGAACACTAATCGCTCAACGTTAATAGCTTGTACGCTGCGTAGCTGCGTAACTGATCTTCAATGCATATGCGCGGCGGAGCTCCTGCTTGATGTCGGCAATAACACCCATCTTGGTGTCCTTGTCTGCCTTGATAGACACGGTCATCAAACCTTGCTCGGACTCTTTCATGGACGAACGCTCGTTGACGATGTACTCGCCGATCTCTTTCGCCTCAGCGAAAGCGTCATCCAACTGAATACGCGTTTCTGCACCATACTGCTTGCGGAACTCTGCCGTAGGAGTACCTACGTAGATATAGCGCACAAGGGATTTCTTCTCCAGTTTGGTGAGCTCGGTAGCCTGCGGGTTCTTGAATTGCACCTTGTAGGTTACCTCCTTCATAGACGTAACTGACATGAAGAAGAAGAGCAGCATGAAGATAATATCAGGGAGAGACGACGTATTGAGCGCCGGCATTTCCTTCTTCTCATTTCTACGAATCTTTGCCATATTAGTTACCGTAATTTTTAGGCTCTGCCTCGGAAATCTTCTGAGGATAGATCTTCTGAATCTGCTTCTGCTGATCTTCCTCGAGTTCGTTGTAAGCCTTGTGGAAATACTTCTGCGCGCATTCTTCACGCAATTCGTTATACGCCGCTACAAGTTCGTTCTGAACCTCCAAATATGCCTGGTACTGTGTATCCACGTCGTTCTGGACGGAGATGACGTGATCCTTCGTGTACGCGAGTGTACCGAACGGAGCACCGAAATCCTCCTCCACAAGCTTCGGATAATAGTCCGCATTCTGCTCGTTCTTGATGAACTCTTTTGCCTTCTCTTTCAGTTGCTTCACATCCATCAACTGGCCTTGCACCATCAATTGGTTAGCTGAGTTAATCTTAACCACCAACAGGTTGCGCTTGTTGATATCCTTGTCCTCCACTTTCTGGTCAGGAGGAATAGGAGCAGGCAGACGGCGAGCCAGTCCCTGGTTTACATCCATAGAGGTGGTCACCAGGAAGAAAATCAGCAACAGGAACGAGATGTCGGCCATAGAGCTGGCGTTGATCTGTGGGACTTTCTTTGCCATGATAAATGTGATTTTTACTTGAGTCGTTTAGTATGGATAACACCCCAGATAATCGTACCGATGGTAGCGATGAACAGGAAGTAGCAAGCATAGATAACAGCGTCTGCCAATTGCGCCCATGCGCCTTCGTTATCCGTACCTTCGTAACCGATGATGTTGATCTTCTCCGGGCTACCAAGGAACCAGCAAACACATGCCAGCAATACGAAACCGCAAACGACACCCAGCGTCATATATGCTTTACGACGGTTGGTCTTCCAGTTATTGGCAAACTCTACTACTACCACTGCCAGCGTGATCAGAACTGCGAGTCCTAAGAGGATATAGTTCCATACAAGGAAGGCATCGGAGAAGCGAGGAATATCCAGGAAGTCACCGGCTACCTCAAGTGAGCCGTTCGAACCGCCCAGGAAGAACAATGCGATGAACACAATGCCTAATCCCAGAAGCGACCAAAGGGCAAGTTTTGGTAATAATTTATAATCTTTCATAATTTTGCTCAGAATTTATAAGTTTATTGTTTACGCGCGTACGCGTACCTTATTTATTTAATCTCGTCTAATAATGACGATGATTAAACAAGCTTATTTTTTCTTCTGGGCAGCGTCGTACTCTACTACGATGTCAAGCAGGCTAATCGAGCTGTCCTCCATTTCATTAACCAGACCCTCAACGAGGCTCAGGATATAGTTGTAGAACAACTGAAGAACGACAGCGATGATCAAACCGAGAAGGGTGGTCAACAGAGCGACCTTGATACCACCGGCAACAACAGTAGCGGAGATATCACCTACCTGCTGGATCTTATCGAAGGCAGCGATCATACCGATAATGGTACCCAAGAATCCGAGAGACGGAGCAATTGCGATGAACAGAGTGATCCAAGAGAGGTTCTTCTCCAGCAGACCGAGCTGAACGCCACCGTAAGAAGCAACGGTTTTCTCTACTACCTCGATACCCTCGTCATAACGGCTCAGACCCTGATAGAAGATCGATGCGACAGGACCACGTGTGTTACGGCATACTTCGAGAGCTTTCTCGATACCACCGGCCTTCAGAGCAGCCTCAATATTGTTGAGCAGCTCTTTGGTGTTGGTTTTGCTAAGCGACAGATAGATGATACGCTCGATACAGAGAGCCAGACCGAATACCAAAGTAACGAGAGTCAGAGCCATGAAGCCGGCACCACCTTCAATAAACTTCGTCTTCAGCGTTTTGTGAAGAGCTACCAGGCCACCAGCCTCTTCTGCCGGAGCCTCTGCCACTTCCTCTACTGCCTCAGGAGCAGCTACTTCATCTACGTTTTCTACAGCAGCCTCCTCAGCAGGAGCAGCTGCCTCTTGTGCCATCAAGGCTGCGCTGCCGAAAGTCAGCATAGCCAGCACCGTAAGGGTTGCAAATACTTTTTTCATGAGAATAAAAATTAATTTAAGTTATTTGTGTTTTTGTGTTATTCATTACTCCGCGGGGATTCGGACTCCGCCCGGGGATTGCTTCATCGCTCCGCTCCAACTCATCTGGACGGGGATTCGGACTCCGCCTTGCTTCGCAATTCCCCCGAATTCCAACAAGCTGCCGCTGGCACCTTGTTCAAGCCTTTCACTTCATTCGCTCACTCAAGCGAGCTTGGACTCGCTCTTGTTGTGAAAGTCTTGCGGAGAGACGGGGATTCGAACCCCGGAAACCCTTTTGGAGTTTACACGCTTTCCAGGCGTGCCTCTTCAACCACTCGAGCATCTCTCCTTCGCCCTCAAAAGGGCCATTAATCAAAATCGGCTACAAAATTACTACAAATTATTGAAATACGCAAGTTTTTTTACAAATATTTTTTATTTTATCACATTTTATACGTATTATTTGCATATATGAGAAAAAAGTTGTACCTTTGCAACCCGAAAAAAGCACTTTTTATGTTTATCATCGGCATTGCGGGCGGAACCGGCTCGGGTAAAACAACGGTCGTCAGAAAACTGATTGAACGCCTTCCCAAAGGCGCAGTGGTAGTCATCCCTCAGGATTCGTATTACAAGGACAGCAGTAATGTGCCTGTTGAGGAGCGTCAGAACATTAACTTTGACCACCCCGATGCCTTCGATTGGCCCTTGCTTGCCAAGCATATCTCGATGCTCAAGGATGGCAAACCCATCGAGCAGCCTATTTATTCCTATATAACGTGTACGCGCTCGGAGGAGACGATTCATATCGAGCCGCGCGAAGTAGTGGTGGTGGAAGGTATCATGGCCTTACGCGAACACAACCTCCGCCAGCAGATGGATCTGAAGATCTTCGTGGATGCCGATGCCGACGACCGTCTCATCCGTGTCATGAAGCGGGATGTGATTGAACGCGGACGTACCGCCGAAGCCGTTATTGAGCGTTACCAACGGGTGCTCAAACCCATGCACGAGCAGTTCATCGAGCCCTGCAAACGCTTCGCGGATGTCATTGTGCCGCAAGGCGGACATAACAACGCCGCAATCAACATGCTCGCCAAGTTCGTCAAACAGCAGTTGAATGACAAATAAATTTGTCTTGTTTTACAAACTTTTTTGGACATATTTGAAAATCGGGACCTTCACATTGGGTGGAGGTTATGCCATGCTGCCCCTCATCCAGCGGGAAGTGGTGGACCGCAAAGGCTGGATTGACGAAGAAGAGTTTCTGAATATGATTGCGCTGGCGCAGGCCGCACCGGGACTCATTGCCGTCAATTCCGCCATCTTCATCGGATGGCGCATAGGCGGTTGGAAAGGTGTCTGCGGAGCCGTGTCAGGCGCTGTACTGCCCTCTTTCCTCATCATTCTCGCTATCGCCATGGTCTTCTCCGAATGGAAAGAACTGCCGGCAGTGGAAGCCGTCTTCAAAGGTGTACGCCCGGCCGTGGTCGCACTCATCGCCGCGCCCCTCTTTAAAATGGCCAAATCGGCGTTGAAGGTGAAAGGGAAGAAATTAACGCTGAGCGGATATATGCCTCTCCTGCTTTCTTTGGCGGCAGCATTGCTTATCTGGTTAGGTCATGTCAACCCCGTGTGGGTCATTCTCGCAACGATCATCATCACATTATGCTGTATTTTCATCTCTTCATATCATTCTTCAAGATAGGTCTCTTCGGCTTCGGAGGGGGTCTGGCTATCCTGTCGCTCATTCAGATGGAGGTGGAGCAGCACGGCTGGATGAGTCAGCAGGAGTTCGTGGACATCGTGGCAGTCAGTCAGGTCACGCCCGGCCCTATCGGCATCAACTGCGCCACCTACGTAGGCTATACCGTCGGCGGTTTCTGGGGCAGTGTGCTGAGCACCTTCGCCATCGTCCTGCCGAGCCTCATAATCATGCTGAGTATATGCAAGGCCTATTTCTGGCTGAGCAGACGTTTTCAGGGAAATACCTATTTCGAGCAGACATTGCGGATGCTGCGGTTTGCCGTCATCGGCCTGATTGCTTCTGCGGCGCTTCTGCTCATCAAGCCGACCAATTTCATTGACACCACCAGTTGGGTCATCTTTGCACTCGTCGCCCTCTTCACCGTTCTGCCTCAATGGACAAAAAACAAGGTGACCGATATACTCAGCCACCCTATTCTGCTCATTGTCGCCGCAGGTTGTGCGGGCTATTTCATCTATAGTTAGCGCAGGCGCACTCCGGTGGCCGTATAACGTGTGCCATCCGGCAGAACGATCAGCAGCACTCCGTTCTCCAGTATCTTGACGGCACGTGTCTCCTGCTCGACGGTGTTATCAACCGCCGTGGCCACTTCGCATACATAGGCCTTGCCCGCATTGCTGCCCCATATATACTCCACCAGTTCCGGCATGTCTACATAGGGATTGCGGTTGCCCTGCAGACGCTCCACGCCGTTGTTGCGCTCTATCTCTTTTTCCGACACTGGGTCATTACGGTGCCATTTGAGGAAGAGCGACTTGGCCGCGGAGGTCAGCGAAGCGGTACCGTTCGAGTAGGTAAACACTTTCTGGCCCTTCCAATGCTGCGTGAAGTTCTGGTCCTTGTAGCACGTAAGCATATAGAAATACACGCGCGCGATATCGCCTTTGTATTCGTCCGCGGGTTCAAACACCGTGGTACTATACGTTCCGCTGCCCACTTTGGAACCGGCCGTGTTGGACCATTCGGGGGTGCCGCTCACTTCGCCGTACGGGTTGTTAGAGCGTTTGTTGTTCGTCACCGCATCAGCCGGGATGACATGATGCAGGTCGGTGCGCATCCGCTTGGAGTTGTCATTACCCCACCAGCTCTGCGGCACCATGTGTTCGCGGTTGTAGCACTCGCACTCCTCCGTCACATCCACGGAGTAGCAGTAGCCGTTGGAGGCAAACGCACAATCGGTATAGATATCCCATACGGTGCCGTTGGCACGGTAGTCCACGCCCGTCTTGTCGGCACGCAGGTTGTAGTAGGTCACCGTGTCCGGGTCTTTGATCTGTTCGTACAACGCTTCCAGTATCTGCGGACCTTTCATGCCTTCGTAGGCCGAATAGCAATCGCCGGACCCGGGATCCTGCGGTGCTGCCAGCACGCGGAAAGTACCGTTGACCATTTCCGCACGGCCGTAGTAGTTCTGCAACTGACCGTTTATCTCCACGTACTCGCCCACCTCCAGTTTGCGTTTGTCCGCGGCATCGCCGGCCGTCAGGCGGAAGCACTCTAACAGGGAGGTCGATCCGTCCGCATAATCATCGACGAAGAAATCGCCGTTCTGGTACTGCGGATAGCCGTTCTTCCAATAGGTCACATAGCCTCGTGCCGTATAACTGTCCGCCGACACAGAGCCGGAAGAGAGGCCCAGACTGTTGTATATCGTCATCAGGTCTGCGATCGTGAGGAAATCGGCTTTGAACTCCGCACGCAGCGTGATGTCTTCCGTAATGGTCAGAGTGCGTGTGGCTTCCTTGTTGCCGTCACTCCATTGCAGGAACGAATAGTCCGCATCGGGTGTAGCCGTGATGGTCACTTTCGTGCCGCTCTCGTACTCGCCGTTGACCGAACTGTTCACCGATCCGCCCACTCCGGCAATCAGCGTCAGCGTGAACGTCTTCGGCATCACGCGGAACGTCCCGTTGACGATCTCCGCACGCCCGTTGTAGTTCTTCAGCTTGCCGTTCACCTCCACGTATTCGCCTACCTCCAGCTTGCGCTGGTCTGCCGTCTCACCGGCCGTCAGACGGAAGCACTCTAACAGGGAGGTTGAACCGTCGGCGGTATCGTCGATATAGAAATCGCCGTTCTGGTAATTCGGATAACCGCTGTACCAGCGTGTCACGTACCCGCGGACGGTGTAACTACCCGATGAAGTGGCACCGGTACCCAAACCGAGGCCGGCGTAAATCTCCATCACTTGCGCTACCGTGTAGTAATCGGCAGCCGTCGCGCTCACCCATAGCAGGGAGGCAAGCACCATGATCCATAGTTTTCTCATACCTATTCAGCTTTTGACATTTGCTTATCCACCATTATTGCCACAGCACCGTCACACAGCACGTTAACCGCCGTGATGGGTGCATCCATTGCGATACACAGGGAGAGACAGATAGCCTGCATCTCCGGCGAGAATCCCAGCACCGAGGCCAGAACAGGCAGCACGGCCACTGCGCCTCCCGGGATACCCGGTGCTGCCACACAGGTCACGGAAAGCATGAAAATAAAAGCGATAAAAGTGAATAAGTCGATATTCAAACCGGTGGACAGCATCAGCGCCATGGCGCATAGCACCACGTGGATATTCAGTCCCGGAATATGCAGATTGGCACAAAGCGGAATGACGAACGAAGCTGTCGCATCATTGCCGACAATCTTCTTCGTCCGCTTCAGCGTAATAGGAATCGTTGCCGCCGAAGAGGAGGTGGCGAAAGCGAATAACGAAGCCGGCATCATCGTCCATATCAGCCGGAAGGGGTTCTGGCGGATGGAGAGACCCGCTATGACATAGAGCAGCACCACCCACAGGAGTTGCAAACCGACCACAATCAGCAGCACAATGACGAAATTCTTCAGCAGGTCAAACACATCACCGGCGGCGGACATATGCAGAAAAATACCGTAGATGTACACCGGCAGCAGCGGAATCAGCGCACGCTCGATGGACAGCATCACCACGTCCTGCAGTTCGCTGATCGCTTTCTTCAACCCCGTCGCGGACGAAGAGCGGATCCCCAGACCGAGCATCAGCGCCAGCACCAAAGCCGACATCACATCCAATGCCGGCGGCAGTTGGATCAGGAAATAGGAGCTGAACGCACCGCCTGTCTGCGGTTCCAAAGCGATATGTGTGTCATGACGGATGAAATGCGGCAGAACCGCCTCACCTACACCATACGAGAACAGACCCGAAAAAACAGTGCTGGCAAACACGATAATCAGCGTGCCGGTCAGCATCTTGCCGGCGTTGTTCTCGGTATTGGCAATCGCTGCAGTCACCAGTGCCAATATGATCAGCGGCACTAAGAAACCGATGAACTGGCCGAAGAATGCATTGAAAGTCACGAAGATACGGACGAACCAGGCCGGCATGAACAAGCCGGTCAGCACACCCGTTATCATGGCCACAAATACTTGCGCGATTATAGGGACACGGATTTTTCTCATATTCGGTCTAATTTAGCGTGGGTAAGCAGCAGCGTTTTGGTACCCTGCTTGTCAAAATTGATTTCTATCTTGTCGTTCTCCGTCACCTCGTCGTGATAGACGCGTACCACCGTGCCGTCTCCGAACACGCGGTGGAAGACACGTTCGCCTCCCTTCCAGACGGCGGAAGCCACTGCCGACGTTGCGCCGCTGACCGGAGTCTTGGGTGCTGACGGCACGGAAGGAGCAGACGGCGTCTCCATAGGGCGGAAGGACGGCATGGTGAACGGACGAGGCGTACTCACAACGGCTTTCGGACGGCCGAAATACTGCCGGTCAATATCATTGAGGAAGCGGCTCGGCGAATTGAATGCCACCTGGCCGTTACGGAAACGCTGCCGTGCATAACTGAGATGACAGCGCTCCATGGCACGGGTGATGGCCACGTACAGCAACCGGCGCTCCTCCTCTATCTCCGAGGCCTTCACGCAGAACTGTGACGGGAACAGGTTCTCCTCCATGCCGACGATGAACACCACGGGGAACTCCAGTCCCTTGGCGGCATGCACCGTCATCAGCGTGACGCGTGACGTGGTGTCCGTGAGGTTCTCGTCCTGGTCCGTCTGCAGGCTCACTTCGCTCAGGAAATCCGTGATGGGCGTGTAGTCGATACCCTCTTCCTGCCGCTGCTGCACGAACTCCCGGATGGCGTTCAGCAACTCTTGCACGTTCTGCGCACGGTCGATACCCTCTGCCGTCACATCCATTGCCAAAGCCGTTGTCACACCCGTCACACGCAGCGTCTGTTCGGCAAAAGTGAAAGCGTCCGTCTCTTCGCTCAACTGACGCAATTGCGCCATCAGTTCCGCAAATGCCTGCAGACGCTTTTTCGTAGCCACGGCTACTTCCAGATCCGTATCATCGGGTGAACGCATCACATCCAGATACGCGCAGTGGTGCTCTATCGCATTGGCCGCCACTTTCTTCATCGTCGTCTCGCCGATGCCGCGTCCCGGAAAACCGATCACACGCAGCAACGCCTCGTTGTCACGGGGATTGACTGCCAGACGGAAATAGCACAAGGCGTCCTTGATCTCTTTGCGCTGGTAGAAGGACGTGCCGCCGTATATACGATAAGGTATATTATGCTTGCGCAACTCGCCCTCGAACGCACGCGACTGCGCGTTGGTGCGGTACAGGACCGCGATGTCGTCATAGGTATAATGGTTAGTGCCCTTGGATCGCAGGCCGGCGATCTGGCTGACTACGCCGTCCGCCTCCGCACGATCGTCCATATAGGCCTGCAGACTGAGCGGCTGACCCTCCTCCTTCTCCGAATAAACGGTCTTCTCTATCTGGTTCACGTTCTTATGAATCAGCGAGTTAGCCGCATTGACTATCGATTGTGTCGAGCGGTAGTTGCGCTCTAACTTGAATAGCTTGGCCTCCGGGTACTGCTGCCGGAAATTGAGGATGTTGCGAATATCTGCGCCGCGGAACGAATAGATAGACTGCGCATCATCGCCCACCACGCATATATTGTTCTGCGGCGCTGCCAGACGGCTCACTAACAGGTACTGCACGTAGTTTGTATCCTGGTACTCGTCCACCAGCACGTACCGGAACATCTGTTGAAGTTGCTCACGCACATCCACGTGCTGGTCCATCAGCCGCAGCATATTCAGCAGCAAGTCGTCAAAATCCATGGCGTTAGCCGCTTTCAGCCGTGCCTGGTACAACTCGTACACCGTCGTGATCTCATACATCCGCGCTTCGCGGTCCGCCTGCAGCAAGTCACGGTTCATGCCGTACTGGGCAGGCGAGATCAGGTTGTTCTTCGCCATGGATATACGCCCTAACACCGTTGTCGGTTTGTATATCTTATCGTCCAGCCCCTGCTCTTTGCATATCGATTTGATCAGGGACTTGCTGTCCGACGTGTCATAGATAGTAAAATCCCGCGTGTACCCCAGACGCTCTGCATCATGCCTAAGCAGTTTGGCGCATATGCTGTGGAACGTTCCCATCCATAGATAGCGGAAATCGGTGCTGCGTCTGCCGGAGGGATCGTCTTTCAACGACGTAGCCCGAAGCAGCCGTTCGATGCGCTCTTTCATCTCCCGCGCCGCCTTGTTGGTAAACGTCAACGCAAGGATATTACCCGCCGGTATACCCTGCTGCAACAGATAGGCGATGCGGTACGTCAGCACACGCGTCTTGCCCGAACCCGCACCTGCCACGATCAGCGACGGACCTTCCGTACACTGAACCGCCTCACGTTGAACTGTATTTAACTCCTCTAAGAAATCCATTGTAATAAAAAAGCCTGCAAAGTTACGATTTTTTTTGCAATTATCAAAATAATAACGCATTTTTTGCATGCAAACACGTCCGGAAACACCCATAATTGCATTATTTCGCCAAAAAAAGTAAAAAAAATGACAAAAAATTTGCTCAATTAAAAAAAAAGCAGTACCTTTGCACCCGCTTTTTAATCGAGGACACTTTTGTGTCGAGAAAAAACGGTTAAAAAAGCCGCTTTTCGTGAAACAAGCACTCCGCAGCCCCTCACTCGGGCCAAAACCAGTGGAGCGTTTGCGGACCGAGCGAGGTGCCATCGTATAACGGTTAGTACTCAAGATTTTCATTCTTGCAATAGGGGTTCGATTCCCCTTGGCACTACAAAATGACCTTCCCTAAAGTCACGTCCTGAGGCAAATCCTCTCAATGCCAAAGGATAGTATTAAATCAGCCAACGGCTACTTGTTAGCCAACGGCCCCAAAAAACAAACAATAAGATGGCAAACCACAAATCATCTTTGAAGCGTATTCGCCAGACGGCTGCGCGCAAAGCACACAATCATTACTACGCAAAAACCGCACGTAACGCTGTGCGCGACCTGCGCAAGACGACCGACAAAGCTGCAGCTTCCGCTGCTCTGCCTAAAGTTAGTTCTATGCTCGACAAACTGGCTAAGCGTCATATCATTCACGTGAACAAAGCTTCCAACCTCAAATCGAAGCTCGCACGCATGATTAACAAAATGGCTTAATCAGGATACGCATTAGGTCAAACGAAGAACTACCGCATGGTGGTTCTTCTTTTTTTGTGCAATTTTGTGCCATTCATTCGATAAGGACGTTATACAATGCTAGTGTGATGATAATGATAATCACCTACTAATAACCTACTAATCACCTACTAATCACCTACTAATATCATACTACACTATGCATAAATGGGTTGTGAAGTGATTAAACATTGACAGAATTTTTGTTTTGAGCGGTCGATGGTATCGACCTGAAAGGCGAAAAAAGAAAAACCGCCACGCGGTGCGGCGTGGCGGGAAGGAGCGGGCAATCAAATTGCCCTACAATTGACGAAGTGAATGCGGAATCAAATTCCGCGTAAAAGAAGAAACCTATTTCACTTCCTGGCCGGTGAGGGTGTAGGTCTTGTCACCGCGGAGGATGAAGACGCGACCGTCGCTAACAACCTTTACACCTTGTAGTTTTTCTGCTGTGACATCACCAATGGCTTGCACGTCTTCTACAGCCTCGACATTATAGAAATCACGCCATACAGCGGCACTCTTGTATAAGTTAATAGAGTTCTTGGGGACATATAGTTTGCAAGTTGATTTATTCACACCGTCAAATGCGTTGCTATATGTATTAGCCGGAGTCTCACCATAGTTAATGATTTTATTCAGATTCGTACACTGTAAGAAGACAGCTTTTTTAATTTCCGTTACACTACTCGGAATGGTAACTGATGTCAAATTAGTGCAACTCCAGAATAAATCTTCTTCAAGGCTTGTGATGCTATTGGGGATTACTACTGAAATCAGATTTTTACATTTGGCGAAGGCATATCCTTCAAGGTTGGTGACGGTATTAGGGATAGTCACCGAGGAAAAAGCGCAACCTTGGAAAGCCTTACGTTCAATGCTTGTAACGCTATTAGGAATGTCAATGGATGTCAAACTACTGCAATCCCAGAACGCGCCGCTGCCGATAGTAGTAACACTATTGGGGATTGTAACGGATGCCAAATTACTACAACCTTGAAAGGCTTGAAATCCAATTTCTATAATGCCATTGGGTATGTCAAAAGATGTTAAATTTTTGAAGCCATGGAAGGCTTCATCACCAATCCACCTTGTACCTTCTTTTATGGTATAGGAGGACTTATCTTTATCTAAGGCTTCGATTAAATATGTATCTGCATACCGAATGTCATTCTCCTCGGGAAAACTATTACATCCACCAAAAGCCCCTCTTCCAATGCTAGTTACGCTATTGGGTATGTTAATAG
>Ga0265298_10005213_pt1 | contig 16393 bp, 12 predicted proteins | sample AusTroGonzalo_MG_3_FD_193486 | JGI IMG/M metagenome (GOLD analysis project Ga0265298, IMG submission 193486) | Bovine rumen microbial communities from tropical cattle in Woodstock, Queensland, Australia - Gonzalo_01 | ecosystem: Host-associated > Mammals > Digestive system > Stomach > Rumen ... | reverse complement strand
ACCAATCCACAGCAGCAGTACAGCGCTCCCCAGCAGGGTTACGCCAATCCTCAGCAGCAGTACAGTGCTCCCCAGCAAGGTTACGCCAATCCTCAGCAGCAGTACAGTGCTCCCCAGCAAGGTTACGCCACCCCTCAGCAGGGCTATGCAAATCCTCAGTACAACTACTACAATAATCCTATACAGTATGCCGGTGGACCTCCACCCAAGCCCAGAAAGTCCAAGAAAAAAAGTGCCCCCGTCAGAACTGAGGCTCCTGCCCCGGCGAAGCCTCCCAAGCCGCCGAAGCAGAAGAAAAAACGCAGAAGAAAAACTCTCATCGGAAAGATAATCACAAGGATACTTCTCAGCCTTCTGTCAGTTTTCCTCATACTCTTCGGCATATATTCCTGCACCTCTATAAGCATCATCCGCAAGATGAACTACGTCAAGACCGGTGAGCGTATCCGCACCTCCGGAGCTCTCAGCGAAAAGTACGTGCGAAGCGTCCTCGTTATCGGCACAGACGGACGTACCGCCGACGAGCACGGTCTATCCGACTCAATGATACTAATATCCCTTAACCGCAAAACAGACAAGATATACATGACCTCGTTCATGCGCGACTGCTACGTGGACATCCCCGGCTACGGAAATGCAAAGCTCAACGCAGCTTATTCCTACGGCGGTCCGGAGCTCCTCATGGACACTATCGAGCAGAATTTCCGCGTTAAGATCGACGACTATATCTCCATAAACTTCAACACCTTCGCAACTATCATCGACGCCGCCGGCGGTCTCGACATTCAGGTGTCCGACGCCGAGGCTGAAGCCATAAACACTATCCTCATATCAGAGGTGAACGAGCTCATGGGCGACGACAGAGAAGCCGACCTCCTCCAGAGCGGCGGAAAGCTCCACCTGAACGGCAAACAGGCTCTGTCCTACTCACGTATCAGGAGCGTGGGCAACAACGATTTTGAGCGTACCAACCGTCAGCGGAAGATAATCACCGCTCTCATCAAGAAAGCCCGCAAGAGCGGTCTGGGCTTCGTCAAGAAGGTGTCCAAGAACGCTCTGCCCTCGGTTACGACGAATATGACCACCGGCAGGCTCTACCTGCTGTCCCTGAGGCTGCCCTTCCTCCTGAAGTACGACACCACACAGCTCCAGATACCGGCTGAGGGCACCTACACAGGACAGGACATTTACAGCGATGACGGTACATCCTACCAGTCTGTCCTCACAGTGGACTTCGACGCAAACCACGACATCATCAAGGACACTGTATTCGCCAAGAAATAAAGCTCCCCCACAGGACGGAAAGCACTTCGCTATCCGTCCTTTTCCTTTATTCAGCAGTATAAAAAATCACCGAAAAATCGGTTTTTATCGGCAATAATATAGTCAAAACAGAGGATTCCGGCGGCCAATTGTAAATTTTCCGTGATTTGCTTTACATCGGCGCGAAAAAGTATTAAAGTATAAAATGGAAAAAATTGCGAATAACAGGAGGTATTTCCAATGAACAGCATCAAGAATTTCCGCAGCAGATGTCTGTCCGCATTGGCGGCGGCTTTCATCTCAGCGGCAGCTTTCGTCCCGACTGCCATGCAGCTTGCTCCCCTCACAGCAAATGCAGGTCAGCAGCTCGGTCAGACGGATTTCGACGACGGTGTAGGCTTACCGTGGCATATTGTTGAATCCGCTCCCGGCGAAATGGACTTCAGCATCGACAACGGAGTTTACTCAATGACTATCATCAACCCCGGCGGAGCTTCGCAGGGCGGCGAGGACAGATGGGACTGTCAGTTCCGTCACAGAGGTCTCAAGATAGTTTCCGGTCACCAGTATAAGGTGCACTACGAGATCACTCCCTCCAACAGCGGTAAGTATTACACAAAGATAGGCAACCTCGACGGCGATGTGGAGATCTGGCACAATATGTCCACTAACGACGGCGACTTCGGCGCAAACTGGGATCCTATCCAGATAGGCGCCAACGAGACCAAAAAGGTCGACCTCACCTTCACCGCAAGCAAATCACTGGACGTTGCAGAGTGGGCTTTCCACCTCGGCGGCGACGGTCAGTACACCCCCGGAGGCTGCTTCCCTGCCGGTACAGTAATCAAGTTCGATAATATGTCCCTCATCGACCTCACCAGCGATGACAACGACTACGTTCAGCCCGAAAAGTGGCAGCGTGCCGACATCATCACCAATCAGGTGGGTTACTTCAAGGACAGAGCCAAGAGAGCTACCATGCTCTGCGACGCTAAAACAGGCATTGATTTCGACATCAAGGATTCCTCCGGAAAGACCGTATATTCCGGTACCAGCACTCCCTTCGGCTACGACGAGGACTCCGATGACGACGTTCACACCCTTGATTTCTCAGACTTCGATGGCGAAGGCACTTTCACTATCGAGGCTGATAACGGTGCCACAAGCCGTGAATTCACTATCGGCGACAAATCCGTATATTCCAGCCTGCTTTACGACTCGCTGAACTACTTCTACCAAAACCGCAGCGGTATCGCTATCGAGAGCCAGTTCATCACCTCCGGCGATACAAAAGCCCTCGCAAGAGCAGCCGGTCACCCCTCTGACAGCGCCGAGATCGAGCACACATGGGGTTACAGCGGAACAAGCGGCTCTATCGACGTTACCGGCGGCTGGTACGATGCCGGCGACCACGGCAAATATGTGGTAAACGGAGGCTTCTCTCTCTGGCTCATGCAGAACCAGTACGAGACCGCTGTCAAGTACGGCTTCGATAAGGCTTATGCCGACGGCTCCATGAACCTCCCCGAAAACAACAACGGCTATCCCGACCTTCTCGACGAGGCTCGCTGGGAAATGGACTGGATGCTGAAAATGATGATAGACAGCGGCGAATACAAGGGCATGGCTTACCACAAAGCCCACGACGAAAAGTGGACCGCTCTGGGCATCGCTCCCGCTGACGACAAAATGAAGCGTATCGTAAAGCCCCCCACGACTGCTGCCACCCTCAACCTTGCAGCCTGTGCCGCTCAGGCATCCCGTCTCTGGAAGGGCATCGACGACAGCTTCGCAGACAAATGCCTCGACGCTGCCAAGGAAGCCTATGAAGCTGCCAAGAAACACCCGAATATGTACGCTCCCCTTGATGAATCTATCGGAGGCGGCGCTTACGGCGATACCGATGCCACCGACGAATTCTACTGGGCAGCCTGCGAACTCTACGTTACCACCGGCGACGACGACTATTACGACGATATGGAGGATTCAAGCTTCTTCCTCAAGCTCCCCACCACCCTCGGCGGCGGAGAGAGCGTTGACTCCGTAGGAAGCTTCGACTGGGGCAATACCGCCGCTCTCGGCACCATGACTCTTGCCCTCAACGAAAAAGCCATAAGCAGCAGCGACTTCGGCAAGGTCAAGGATAATATAGTTTCAGCCTCTGAGCACTACATCGACATGGAAGCCGATCAGGGATACGGACTCCCCTACGGTCAGAGCACTATCAGCTACAACGATAAGGACCGCGGCTACCTCTGGGGCTCAAACTCCTTCGTTGCTGACAACGCTATCGTTTGCGCTTACGCTTACCTCCTTACCAAGGACGATGAGCACCTCGACGGCGCTATCGGCGGTCTGGATTATCTCCTCGGCAGAAACGCCATGGATTATTCCTACGTAACAGGCTACGGCACTCACGCTATCGAGTACCCACACCACCGTTTCTGGGCAAATCTTATCGACTCCACCTTCCCCAAGGCTCCCTGCGGCGTTATGTGCGGCGGACCTAATTCCGGTATGCAGGATCCGTGGGTACAGGGCAGCGGCTGGAAAAAAGGACAGATAGCTCCCCAGAAGTGCTACCTCGACCACATCGAGGCTTGGTGTGTAAACGAGTGTACTATCAACTGGAATGCCTCACTTGCATGGCTCACCAGCATAGTTGCTCAGGAGACAACAGGTATCGAGGCTGGCAGCGTAAACAAGTCTGAGCGTACCAACGACGGCGGAAACGGAAAGTCCAATACCAAGAAGGACACAGAGGAATCCACCACAAAGGAACGCTCCACAAGGGCCACCAGAAGCAGCAGCGACGACGAAGCTGATGTGACTACCACCAAGGAGAGCTCCGGAAGCGGAAAATCCGGAAATGTAGCGATCGTAGCACTTATTGCAGGCGCTGCTGTTGCCGGACTCATCTCCATAGAGCTGTTCATATACAAGCTCCTCAAACTGAAAAAGAAGCAGTAACGATAAAAATCGGCTGTACCGCAACGGTACAGCCGATTTTTCGTCAGTCACAAGCCTGCTCGTCCTTCTTGTTCTTTGCGTCAGAATCGTTCTTGTCCTGAGCGCTGCCGCTCTGGGACTGATTCTTTGTACTGTTATGCTTGCTCATAACTATCTCCTTTTCTCCGCACACGGCACATCCTCTGTACTGCCGTGCGGAGACAGAACAGCCGTCAACGATATACCGTCAGGGCGTGTATAGCGCTTATACCCTGCACAGTTATTATTGACGGCTGTATAAATATTATTCGCTTATCAGTCTAATTTTGTAAATCTTCTCACATCGCCGGCTTTGCCCACGAACATGGTCTTAGGTCTTGCCCATATCTGACCGTTGCTCAGGGACTTGTATATCACCAGCTCCTCGTTGGTCTCACTGTGGCGGGCAACTCCTATGAGCTCATACTCGCCGCCCTTGAAATGGCGGTACTTTGCACCGGGAACGAGTTCGGTCTCCTTATCCTCCTCGACCTCCTCAGGCTCAGCATCGTCCGGGGCAGTATTCACGATGTCGTCGGAAACGATTATCATTGAGGAATAGGGCTGCATGGATATGTGGACATTGCCGTTCTCAACAGGTATCTGTGCGGCGCTGAGAACATCCACCAGTGCTCCGAGATGTGTACCGAAGTTGAAATCATAGGGCATATCCGAAAGATTGAGTGCGATGTACACCACCTGATCGCCGAGGTACTTCTTGAAAAGGAGCTGCTGATTGGTTATCTGTATCCTCTCGTAGGTACCGGTGCGGAGGGCAGGATATGCACGGTAGATACGTCCCAGCTTTACGATGTGCTTGTAGAGCTCGATGTTCTCTCTTTCCATATCGGCAAGGTGCAGGCACGGACGGAGGTTATCGTCGGAATTGTTCTCCTTGCGTCCCTCGATACCGTACTCACTTCCGTAGTAAATGGAGGGTATACCGGGCATGGAGTACATAAGTGTATACACCAGCGGCAGGTGAGCCTGATTATGGAGAGTGCTTGCAAGACGGTTAACATCGTGGTTATCCACGAAATTATAGAGGTCGATATTGCGGTAGATACCTCCGTTAGCGCCGGACTGGCGGTTTATGGAGTAGTCTATCTCGAAATAGTTCTTGTCGTTGTGGGAGGAATAGAGTCCCTTGTAGCACTCATAGTTGGTAACGCTGTCCAGCATCTCGGGGTTAGCCCAGCGGTTGTAGTCGCCGTGGATAATCTCGCCCATGAGCCAGAAATCGCGCTTTTTGCCCTTGCAGAAGCTCCTTAGCCTCTTGAAGAAATCAAAGTCGATACAGTCGGCGGCGTCGAAGCGGATACCGTCTATACCGAAGGATTCTATCCAGTAGTTGATAGCGTCGATTATGTGGTCGCAGACTCCCACATTGCGGAGATTCAGCTTTACAAGGTTGTAGTGACCGTTCCAGCCCTCGTACCAGAATGGATCGCCGTAGGGGCTCTGACCGCCGAAGTTAAGGTTCTGGAACCAGTCGCAGTAGCCCGAAGCCTGACCTTTTTCCTGAATGTCAACGAACTGGGGAAACTTTCTTCCAACGTGATTGAAAACGCCATCGAGGATGACTCTTATGCCGTTTTCGTGGAGCTGATCGCAGATGAAGCGGAAGGAGTTGTTATCGCCCAGTCTGCGGTCGATCTTTTTGTAGTCGATAGTATCGTAGCCATGCTCTACTGACTCGAAAACAGGTCCGAAATACACAGCGTCAACGTTCATTTCCTTCATATGGGGAATCCAGTCCAGCACCTTGTCAAGGCGGTAGACCACATCGCCGCCATCGTTGAATTTAGGTGCTCCGCAGAAGCCCAGCGGATATATATGGTATATGATAGCATTATCGTACCAGTTCATAAAAATGTTCTCCTTTTCGATCATAGTATATCATTTCAAGAACAAGGCATATCCCCGTGCCTTATCCTATTTACTGCTCCCCTCAAGGTAATATGAAGCCTCCATATCGGCGACATTGAGTGCAAGCGCAAGCGGATACATCTCAAGAGCCTTTCCGATATTGCCTCTTTCTTCGGTGCTTCCGTATGAAAAGCCCATGTGATAGCGGATCGCAAATGCTTCCTCCCGTGTCAGGCGGTCGTCGCCGCAGAAGAAACCGGACAGTATGTACACGGATTTTTCGCCGTGTCCGTAGGGCAGGGTATCGTTTATTGTGTAGTACGGTACCTTTTCCCATACGCCGGTCTCATCGTTTTTCTTGTTCCGGTAGTCCACGGTGTAGAAATTGATCTTGCACACATCATGGAGCAGAGCCACTATTGCGATAGTCTCCTCCGAGTAGTCCATACCGTAGAGTTCCTTTGTCCGCGGACGGGAAAGGTAGTCCTTCAGGCAGTAATAAACGTTCAGGCTGTGCTGAACGAGACCGCCCTCACAAGCTCCGTGGAAGCGTGTGCTGCTGGGAGCGGTGAAAAAGTCGCTTTTCTGGAGGTATTCCAGAAGCTTGTCAGCGCCCTTTCGCTTGATATTCTCGGTAAATACCGCTATAAATTCTTCTTTTGGAGTCATAGGCACCTCCTTATATAAAACTGCGGCAAAGACCTGGAAAAGCCGTCCAACCGCAAGTTACTAAGCTTACATTTATTATATCATACGCTGTAAATATATTCAATAGCCGAAAAAAATTATTTACAATTTTCGTTGCAATTATACAAAAATACTATAAAATTATTTGTCATATTGCTTTCATGGCATATTTTCACGGTACATTATTAATGAAGAGATAATATTGTAACATATTTAAAGGTATTATCCATAGTATTCTTGCCCTGCATTTGTACACTCTGTCAATATTTTTCTGTTTCCGTTGACTTTTATTCAGCAGTATGCTAAACTTGTATTAATGTATACTGCCATAAAATTTTCATTTACTGTAAAGGAGGCTGCTCTATGAAACTGAATAGATTTATCGCTTCGGCAGCCGCCTTTGTTGTAGCGTTCTGTACTGCCGTGCTGTTCCTGCCTCAGTCAGCTGACATCCACGCCGCTGACGAGCCCGAAAAGATAGTATTATACGGTATCGACGAGGAATACCAGAGCCTGCTGGAGATACCGCAGTCCTGTCCTGAAACTTACCAGATAACCGCCGGCGAAGCTATCGTCAATTGCAAGGTAAGCTCCGGCAATAGCGTCGATGTTACCAAGGAGGGACTCATCAGCATCCGTCAGCAGATAATGTACTGGAACGGCGGTATCGGCTCGTCGTGGTCCACCGGCGCTGAGGGTGAACGCAAGGTAGTCACCAACCATTACGGCAGTTCGGTGGTGACAGTCACAACAGAAAGCGGCTCCTTCGATGTTAATGTGGAGGTCCTGAATTACGCCGAGGTCTACGTGAACAACTACATTACCGATTACCTTGTGACCAACGTGAAGGACTCCATGAGTATAGAGGACGTCCTCGATAAGATAACCGCCCTCCCCGCCTCCTTTGATTACAGCGCTAAGTACAGCGGCTATCTGCCTATGGTGATCTACCGCTGCGGAGACTGCTGGGCAAGCACCGCTCTGATACTGAAAGAATGCCAGATGCTCGGTCTGGATGCATGGAAACGCAACGGCAACCGTGATCCCGGCGCAGGCAGCGGTCACCAGAACGTTCTCGTGGAATACGAGGGCAGCTACTATGAGCTGGAAGCCGGCTACAACCAGAAGGCTCCCCGGCATTATACCGTAACAAAAAGGGATTCACTGTTCTGCTTCCGTCAGGTCTCTGAGGGCTACGAGATATACCAGTACGACGGCAGAGCCGACAAGGGCACCGTGATAGATATACCCTCGGAGCATAACGGAAAGCCTGTTGTGGGCTTCAGCAACTACGCACTCAGCTCCAACGATTTCTGCGAGGAGTATGTACTCCCCGAAACTATAAAGTATATCTCAGCCTTCTGCTTCTACAACTGCAAATCGCTGAAAAAGCTCAATATACCAGCCTCCGTGGAGGTCATCCGGCCCGGAGCTTTCCCCTTGTGCCCAAATCTTACGGAAATAGTACTCGATCCGGCAAACCAGAACTACGTCCTTGAAAACGGCGGTATCTATGACTCCGCAAAGACTACCCTCCTCCACGCTATGCCCTCCGCAGAATTCGTTATCGCTGACACAGTTACCGATATTGCGGACTACGCCTTCTACGGCGATCAGCACCTTAAAAATATTTCCATGCCCGACAGCGTGAAGAACATCGGAATGGCTGCATTCTACGGCTGCTCCGCCCTTGAACACGTCCGCTTCGGCAGCAGCACCGAGACTATCGGCGACGGTGCTTTCAGCAAGACTCCCCTGCTCACATCTGTGGATATTCCCGAAAGCGTTAACTCTATCGGAAAGGGAGCCTTCACTGCCTCCCGCGCAAACGCCTCTCCCCAGTTCACTATCTACGGTGCGGAGGGCTCGGCGGCACAGCTCTATGCCGAAAAAGCAGGCATACCATTCATTGAGGGAAAAGCTCCCCTGTTCGGTGACGCCAACTGCGACGGCAGCGTAAATCTCGCGGACGCCGTCCTCATCATGCAGGCTGTCTCCAACCCCGACAGGTACAAGCTCTCGGATCAGGGCACCGTGAACGGCGATGTCACCGGCAACGGCGACGGTATCACTAACAAGGACGCCCTCACTATCCAGCAGTATAAGCTGAATCTTATAGCCTCTCTGCCCGTAAAAGCCTGATCCTCCCCATATAAATTTCAGAAAGTTATTGACATTTTCTCCCAGAAGGTATATAATTGACAAGGTTAGGCGATTTTTGTCCGATCCTGCGTTACAAAGCATACCCTCAGCAGGAAAGGGCTCTCTCATATTTTCTGTTGATTTGGAGTTATTATGGAGATACATGAAATTTATCTGAATAAGCTTTTTTCCCGCGAAGAGCTCTACAAGGAGACCGCCAGTAAGCTCGGCTGCGGCAGTATTTCCGGCAAGGACGAGCTCATGGGCTGCCTTATGAGCTTCACCAAGCCCCACGAATTCAGGCTCTATGTGTCCGACGAGGATGTGGAAAACGAAGCAGTCAGCGAGATAACAGATGTGTTCAAGACCTGCGACGCCAACAGCCATATGGTCAGCACTGAGATACTCGTGGACGAGTTCCTCAACCTCATCGACAGCCACTCAAGACTCACCCATGCCGCAAAACCGCGCTCCCTCGTCCACAGGGACGGCGATCTTCACCCAACTGTGCATATCTGGCTCATAAAAAGACGTGATATGGGACTTTACGTTCTCCTCCAGAAACGCTCCCACGAAAAGGTCATCAACCCCGACTGCTACGACGTTTCTGCTGCCGGCCACGTATCTCAGGGCGGAGAATTCCGCCACGCCGCCGTAAGAGAACTCAAGGAGGAGCTGGGTATCGACATTACCGGCAACCAGCTGGAGCTCATCGGTCTCAGGAACAACTATTACTCCAAGGGCGACATCAAGGACAATGAGCTGAGCGCTGTATACCTCTGCCGAGAGAATATCGACGCGGACAAGCTTGTGCTCCAGTCCTCTGAGGTATCGGAGGTCTGCTGGGTGGAGATAGACGAATTCCTCTCCATAATGAAGGTGGAGGACCTCCCCAACTGCATTTCTATGGAAGAGCTCAGCATGATAAAAAAGGCTGTATTCTGAACATAAAGCCGCTGTATCCCGGTACAGCGGCTCTTAATTTACGAAATCACTTGATTTTTCTGCGGATATATGTTACAATAAAACATAATTCAAACAGCCCGGTGCTGTTGCGATCGGAGGTTCACCATGAGCGATATTAACGATAAAGATCTTGAAGAATTCGACGAGGACGAGGGCGATTACATCACCCTTACCGATGACGACGGAAACGATGTCTCCTTTGAGATACTGGATACTATCGAGTATAAGGAGAGGCTTTTTGCCGTGCTGCTCCCCTTTGACGATCAGGACGATGAAGTTGTGATACTGGAGATACTCCCCGGCGAGGATCCGGAATTCGACGATTTCGTGTCTGTGGATGACGAGGAGCTCCTTAACGAGGTCTTCGAGGAATTCAAAAAGAAAAATGAAGGCGAATTCGATTTCACCTGAACAAAAAAGCCTGACCTTAACGGTCAGGCTTTTTATTTATTGTTTATTTCTCATTATTACTTGTTGATGACTCTTACTCTGATAACGCCGTCAACAGCATTGATCTTGCCCTCAACTGAAGCAGGTACCTCGCCTGTTACGTCGAGCATTGTGTAAGCAAAGTCCTTCTTGCTTGCGTTTACCATGTTCTCGATGTTGATACCCTCGTTTCCGACAGCTGTTGTGATAGAAGCGATAGTTGTAGGAACGTTCTTATGGATAACACAGATCTTTGTACCCTGAGCCTCCATCGAAGCATTGGGAAGGTTAACGCTGTTTCTGATGTTGCCGTTCTCGATGTAGTCGATAAGCTCCTCAGCAGCCATTACAGCGCAGTTGTCCTCGCTCTCGGGAGTTGAAGCTCCGAGGTGAGGAAGAACGATAACGTCGTCAACACCGAGAACGATGTCGTCAGCGAAGTCGGTAACGTACTTTGCAACTTTACCGTCAGCGATAGCCTTAACTACTGCCTCGCTGTTGATGAGCTCGCCTCTTGCGAGGTTGATGAGACGAACGCCGTCCTTCATCATAGCGATCTGGTCAGCGTCGATAGTATTCTTTGTCTGGGGAGTGTAGGGCATATGAATGGTTATGTAGTCGCTGTTCTTGTAGAGATCGTTGATGTCAGCAACCACCTTTACAGAGGGCTCAAGGTGAAGAGCAGCTCCTACTGAAAGGAAGGGATCGTAGCCGATAACCTTCATGCCGAGAGCCTCAGCAGCGTTAGCGATCTTTCCGCCAATAGCGCCGAGTCCGATGATACCGAGAGTCTTGCCTGCGATCTCAGGACCTGCAAACTTTGACTTTCCGGACTCAACTGTCTTGGGAGCGTCAGGTGTGCCCTTGAGTGAAGCAGCCCATGAAGCAGCCTCAACTATCTTTCTTGAAGCAAGGAGAAGAGCGCAGATAGCGAGCTCCTTAACAGCGTTGGAGTTTGCACCGGGTGTGTTGAAAACGCAGATACCCTCCTGAGCGCAGCGGTCAACGGGGATGTTGTTAACGCCTGCACCGGCGCGGGCGATAGCGATGAGCTTGTCGCCGAAGGTCATATCGTGCATCTTAGCGCTGCGGACCATTATGGCGTCCGGATTCTCGGGAGCGTCTGAAATGGCATACTTGCTCTTGTCAAAAATATCTGTGCCGATAGATGATATCTTATTAAGTGTCTGAATCTTGTACATTTCAGTAAACCTCTTTCTTTTAAAATAGAGTTTAGGAGCAATTCTGAATTACGAATTCAGAATTTGAAATATCAGGAATTTTCTTCCTCGAACTTCTTCATGAATGCTACGAGCTTCTCAACGCCCTCGATAGGCATTGCGTTGTAGATAGAAGCACGCATACCGCCGACACTTCTGTGTCCCTTGAGGTTCTCGAAGCCAGCCTTCTTGGACTCAGCTACGAACTTCTTGTCCAGTTCCTCGTTGCCTGTGATGAAGGGAACGTTCATAAGACTTCTGTCCTTCTTCTCTACTGTGCCCTTGAACATCTTGCTGCTGTCGAGGAAATCGTAAAGGATCTTTGCCTTCTTCTCGTTGTGAGCCTTCATAGCCTCGAGTCCGCCCATTTTCTTGATCCACTTGAATACCTTGCCACATACGTAGATGCCGTAGCAGGGAGGTGTATTGTAAAGTGACTCGTTCTCAGCCTGAATCTTCCAATCCATCATGGTAGGAGTGATCTTGAGTGCGGGACCGTCTGCGATAAGGTCCTCACGAACGATGATTATCTGTACGCCGGAAGGTCCAACATTCTTCTGAACGCCGCCGTAGATAACGCCGTACTTTGTAACGTCAACAGGCTCTGAGAGGAAGCATGAGCTTACGTCAGCAACGAGCTCGTGTCCCTTGGTGTTGGGAAGCTCCCAGAACTTTGTACCGTAGATAGTGTTGTTCTCGCAGATGTAAACATAGTCAACATCGTCGGGAATATCGAGATCTGAGCAGTCAGGGATATAGGAGAAGGTCTTGTCTGCGGAAGAAGCTACCCTAACAACCTCACCGTACTTCTCAGCCTCCTGAGCAGCCTTCTTAGCCCACTGTCCGGTGATTATGTAAGCAGCCTTGCCCTTCTTCATAAGGTTCATAGGAACGCCTGCGAATACGAGAGAAGCGCCGCCCTGTACGAAGATTACCTTATAGTTGTCAGGGATGTTCATGAGGTCGCGGAGATCCTTCTCTGCTTCCTTGATGATGTCATCGTATACCTTTGAACGGTGTGACATCTCCATTACGGACATACCGCATCCCTTGTAATCCATCATTTCCTCTGCACATTCCTTGAGAACTTCCTCAGGAAGTACAGCAGGACCTGCGCTGAAGTTGTAAACTCTGCTCATGATAAAAAACCTCCAAATGAATATATAAATTGATAGTATTTGCAATACAATAATAATTATACTATTTTTAGAGGAATAAGTCAATATCTGTCGAGAATTTTTTTGTTCCGCCCCTGAAAGGCTGATATATGCACTATCATAGAGCCTGCTTTGTTAATCCGGGGTAACATTATACAGAATCGCACTTCTTGACATTTGCCATTATAATAGTTATAATTTACTTAGCGTTATTTGCCCCATTTGAATATTGAATAAAAGGAGATGAAAAGCATGAATGAAAGCAAGCACTTTGGTAAAGTTATTAAATTATTCTTATATGATGGCAACCCAAATGGACGCTGGAGATGCGAACTATCCAATTGGACAGGAATAGCATATAAAATTCCAAGAAATTTAGTTAAAACAAGTGAAGAAAGAGCGGAGCTATCGTCTCCGGGAGTATATTTCCTTTTTGGCTATGATGATAATCACGATAGACCATTAGTCTATATTGGAGAAGCAGAAGATATAATAAAGCGGTTAAAACAGCACTTAGATAAAAAAGATTTTTGGAACGAAGTAATTCTATTCATTAGCAAAGATAATAATCTCAATAAGGCACACATAAAATATTTGGAATACGAATTCTATCGCACAGCTAAGGAGTGTAACAGATATAGCATTGACAACAGTAATATTCCAACTAAATCTTCAATTTCAGAATCAGAACAGGCAGAGCTGGAAGAATTCATTTACAATGCTAAAATCCTCGTTAATGCTTTGGGGCATAAAGTATTTGAGCATTATTCAAGCAATACAGCTATTATTTCTGAAAAAGAAATAGTTTTTGATTTATCTGTAGGAAATGAGAAAGCATATGGCAAACCAACTTCAGACGGTTTTGTGTTATTAAAAGGTTCTCATATTCATAAAAATCCATCAAATTCATTAGTCAATGGAATAAGAAAAAAAGTTGAAGAAAGCAGAAAAAATGGTGAAATTCAAGATAACGTATTAGTTGTTGACAAACTATTTTCAAGTTCTTCAGCTGCTGCAGCTTTTGCCGCAGGTTATAGCATAAGTGGTCCGGGACAATGGAAAGACGAAAACGGACTAACATTAAAATCATATGAAATAGAATAGCCTTGACTTTTACCGCTCTCCGTGCTATAATCTTACCGTAATACGCAGGGAGTTACCCCTGTACCAATAAACAATAAAGGAGATTTTTCTTATGCTCATCCACATGATCATTTTTGTTTTAGTCGGTGCTGTTATCGGTTATCTTGCCGGAGTTATCATGAAAAGCGGCGGTGGCTTTGTCAGAAACGCAGTCCTCGGTATCCTCGGCGGTGCTGTGGGAGGCTTCCTCGGTAATCTTATCGGTATCGGCGGCGGCATGATAAGCGGTATCATCCTTGCTATCCTCGGCGCCTGCCTTATTATCTTTGTCGTTGACAAGTTAACGAAATAAGCACGGCAAGTCACATATCAACAGAAGACCTCCCTTGTTCGCACAAGGAAGGTCTGATTTTTTATGCATTTATGCGGTATATGCGGTGCCCGGACATTCCGACCGCTGCGCAATAAACGCCTCGCTGCTTCTGCCACTGGCAGCACTTCAATTTAGAGGTACCCTCTTGCGGTACCCGGAATCTACCCAATGCTAAAGAAATATCATCCACTTTCCAGATTGTGTCACCTGTCATTGGCATAACTGTTTCTGTATACTTGTAATTACTCATAGCATATTACCTCTCTTTCAACAGTTTCTATAATATCCGCTGATACTTTTGACATTTCAAGCAGATAGACTGTACTCAGGCGAGGATTGAATATTCCGAGCTTAGTTATGCTCTTGAAAATATCCTGTCCCGAGTGTTTGCCCATGATCCAATACATAAGCAACTGCAATGTGTGTTTGTTTGTGGGCTTTGTCTTTGAAACCTTAAAGTCCCACAATGTATCAGCAGTAAGGAAATCTCCATCACCACTATCTACTATAGGCGTATAACCGCCAAATGAACCTTTGCCGGTTTTCATCATCTTCTCATATGCTTTATTGTCAGCATCAGAAGGTTCAAATGTAAACCCGTCTTTTGTTACAGGACCATATTTTCCAAAGAAAGACATACTGCGTTTTACAAGTGTCTGTATATTCTCAATCGTTGCTTTATCTGGATTAGTCTCATTATATCCTTTTGCCATCATTGCTCCAAGCGGATTTCTGAACCAAACATCAAATGTAACAAGTTTGCAAGCATTGATAACAGAATTATCATCAAGCCCTTTTATACCTTTCAGGAGTTTATCTGCAATAGCTAATGCTTTCTTCACACCGCCCATCTTTTCAGCCATGACTGCACCTTTTAAAGAGATTCTGAATGCTTCAATTAAATCAGTGCCCATGAGGTATCTGGTGAGATAGTCAACAACCATTCCAACAATAGAGCCGTGAACATTTTCCTCGGCATTCAATGTAATACCATCATCAATTACAATAGCCTCAAATTCAGATGGCTTGATGTATCCGCCTCTTGGCTGCTTGATTGCACTGATTCGTCCGGTTATACTTGACATATATATACCCCTTTCAAATAAAAAAGCTTCATACAAATGCTTATGAGGATATTTGTCTCACCAACTTTATAATACCATACATTAACAAGAAACGCAAGTCTGAAATGAGTGTTTCTTCTTTTGACACAAGTTAAGCCGAAGGACTCACGCAAAATCCTTCGGCTTTTTGTATACTATAATAAAGATATATTAGTGTAATCACAAGGCTAAATATGCCCTTTTTAGATTATTCCCACTCCCCAGATTTCACCCAATACTAAACAAATTTGTTTAGGTAATTTGCGTTGTGGTATCTCAGTTATACATTTTGCTCTGTACTATACTGCCCACTGATGCCGAGTTATCATTTTTTTAGCGCCATGATAACCAAAACCAGCGACTTATAGGAGAATATGTGCCCGGTGGCTTGCTCCTTATTTGGTATTATAGCGCAGATTGGAGCGGTTGTCAAGAGTTTTTTACACTAAAGGTAAATCAAGAATTTCTTTTATTATCTCAAATAACTCTATAAATGAATCAAAATTGAAATTATCAAAAGGTGGTTCTTTCTTCAGAATCATTAATGCAAATCTCATTTTGGATAGTGCATAATTATCATGTGAGCCAAATTGAGTAGAGTAAACTTGATCATCGATAATGTTTATTTTATTACATCCGCAAGAATTAAGCTTTTTACACATGAACGTATTAGTACGATCTCGCCCAAACTCATCAAATTCATTTCCAATAAAAATCCTACGCTGTATTTCATTTATTGGAACAGGAGTTTTTATTTCATCATCTGAATAATAATGTTCAATACAGATATTAGGAGTATCAATTCTGTGCGAAGGTATAGGAAGTATAATAGAATAGACATTATTCCCCCAGCTCTTGAACCTTTTACCGCTTGAATCTCCAAGTTCACTATTAGTACTCGCATCATCTCTGTCAGCAATAAATATAAGCTTTCGATTCTGCTTTATTTTTGCAAAATCTTTGCACATTGTACATAAAGCAGCATTTCCCATTTCAAGCTGTAATTTGATTTCTGAATCCTCGGTTGTTTTTCTTGAATCATACTCTAAGAAATCAATGTCTATATTATCAAATATTTCTCGATGTTCAGCTTGTTGTGATAATGTATTCATT
>Ga0265298_10005212_pt1 | contig 16393 bp, 18 predicted proteins | sample AusTroGonzalo_MG_3_FD_193486 | JGI IMG/M metagenome (GOLD analysis project Ga0265298, IMG submission 193486) | Bovine rumen microbial communities from tropical cattle in Woodstock, Queensland, Australia - Gonzalo_01 | ecosystem: Host-associated > Mammals > Digestive system > Stomach > Rumen ... | reverse complement strand
CTTTGTGACCGTGTAGCCATTCTGCGGGAGGGGAAGCTGATCAGTGTTCAATCCATGAAGGAACTGCGGGAAAACGGATACAAGAAAATCTCGCTGACAGCAAAAAGCGCCATTCCAGAGGATTTCTTTTCTGTTCCCGGTACGGCTAATTTAGAGTGGGACAAGAGCAAGACTTCTGTATCCTTTATGTTCAGCGGACCAGTTATGATGATTATGAACCAGCTTCATTTGCTGGAGCTGGAGGATATTTTAATTGAGGAACCGTCATTGGAAGAAGTATTCCTCCACTACTACGAATAGGAGGCCCGTCATGCAGATTTTTCGATTTGAATGGAAACGGTCACAAAAATATATTCTGATTTGGGCCACTGCTCTTGCGGTATGTATTTTTTTCATGACGCCGGTCTACTATGGCATGGTGGAAACAGAGGGGACGCTGCCGGCAGGATTTGCACAGGGAGGCTTTTTTGAAACTGTTGGCATTTCCATTGAGCTTCTTACAAAGCCTATGGGAATGTATTCCTTTCTCACAGGATTTTTCATGATTGCTGGAGGCATTTTCGGGATGCACCTGGGTCTGTCCTTACATACCAAGGAATGTACGGAAAACACAGCGGAATATTTGTATACGAAACCTTGTGGGCGGAAAGTGATATACAAAGAGAAACTATTGTGCGCCCTTGCCGGGGTATGTGTAACAGGAATTTTTTATGTGATGGCGTCTTTTTTCACGATGACGCTGTTTCGCCCCGGATTTTCCACAGGAGAATTTTTGCTGGTGGCTGGCTCCTTTGTCCTTCTTACTCTCTTTTTTGCACTGATGGGGACAATGGCGGGAGTATTCCGGCCCAATAACCGCTCTCCGCTTCTGACATCTGGACTGGTCGTGTTTATGGAATACTGCATTACCTCTTTTTCGAGAACTGTCGGTATTCGGGCTATTGGCTTTTTATCTCCGTTTTCCTTTTTCAGCCCGGCGGAGATCCACAGCTCCGGGGCTTATTCGTGGGATTATATGATCTGGTATCTGCTTCTGCTGTTTGGGTTTGCGCTGCTGGCATACTGGAAAATCTTGAAGCGGGATATTGCGTTGGCTGTGTAAAGGAGGAAACGAATGAAGGCGTTAGTGAAAAACGAGCTGCGCTTAACAAGAAAACTACTGCTGATCTGGATGGGAATTGTCTTGATTTTGTGTGGCTTCGCTTACTTTGAGTATTTGTCACTAAAGGAAAGCCTCAATGAGCTGACAGGACTAATATCGAATTATCCGAAAATTCTGAAAGCTATGTTTGGTGTGAGCGGTGATCTGACTTCTGCTTTGGGCTGGTATGGCTGTATGTATTATTGGGTCACGATGCTAACCAACAGCTATGCGGTCTATCTCGGTGTTTCGTGTGTAGCGAAAGAACAGGCGCAGGGAACGGCAGAATATCTATTTACAAAACCAGTGGGTCGCAACAAGGTTGTCTGTGCCAAAGCAGTTGCCTGTGTATGTAATTTGCTTGCACTTGCGGTGTTCAGCGGGTTATGTAATTATTTTACCGCCATTTTACCGCTGGGCGGTTTAGAGCAAAGACAAGCTGCTTTTACCACCACATTGGGCCTGTTTTTGACAGGGTTGACTTTGTTTGCAATCACGCTTCTGGCCTCCAGCCTGACGAGAACCTATAAAGGGGCTGTTCGGATAGGCGCGGGAATATTATTGCTCTTTTATGGCATCAGCATCACCGCCGAATATCTTGAAGCTCCAATGCTGTACTGCTTAACGCCATTAAAATTCTTCGATGTTTACACAGTGGCAATAAGTGGAATACAGTTTTCGTTCTTCCTATTGGCTATGATAATTGCGATTGGTTCTGTTATCACAGCTCAAAGAGTTTGGACGCTCAGGGAAATTTGAAATGAACGATATGGATAGCTTCGAGTGGCTGCTATGTCCTGTCTGTAACAGTAAAACTCGTATCAAGCTGCGGTTAGATATCGCGATGTAAAAAAGCGGATTGCAGAGCTTGAGTCTGCGCAGACGGAATACAAAAAGAAAGAAAACGACGCGTCCCGTTTTGCGGCATTGGTAGAGCGCTATATCGACATCCAGGAGCTTACGGCTCCATTGCTTCACACATTGATTGATCATGTAGTGATTCATGAGAAAGAAGAGCTTGATGGTGAAGTGATTATGCGGGGGGAGATCTACTACCGCTTCATCGGTAAGGTCGGCGATGAGAACGGGGATGATATATGCGCCGAACCCACAAAAAAAGCAAAAACACACTATTACACGACTCATTCAGGGCAAAACGGTGCGCAATGTGCGGTATAACCCGGTTATCGTGAAGTATCCTTTCTGGCAGATGACGAATGACAACCCGAAGGCTGTCTATGCCTGCCTGAATTACAATGAAGCCTACTGCCCGAAGCAGATCGAATCGCAGTCCATCTGCATAGACGGGGACAGCCAAGATGTGATTGCACGTCTGCTGTAAAACCAGAAGATTGAAAAAACAGTCCGGAGTCAGATGTCGATTTTTTCGATGTCCGGCTCCGGATTATTTTTCAAGAATTTGCCGAAAAGCAAAATAAGCGTTTTGCAAAAACGCGCAGCTCACACAAAGTGTGATCTCTGGGTTTGGGAGGTGTTCCCAACGAGCCGGTGCAGAAATTGCGCGCAGGTCCGGATCTGTACACTGCTTGCTAAGTAGTGAACAGCCATCCGGACATGCTCGCAAATTTGCAGATAGCGTTTTGCACCCTGCTTGCCAGGTAGCAAAACCTGTAAGTGTCTGCCCTGCTTGCAAAGTAGCAGACTCTTACTAATCTGCATTGCTTGCCAAGTAGTATATGGATGGCAATGCACTGCTTGCCAGGTACTGAAAGCCTGGCAAAGCAGGACGTTGACGCGAAAAACCGTCAACAGGTTTCAGATGGATTGACAGCAGAAAAGCGCGCTGGTACAATATCGGTGGTCCTGAAAAGGATCATTTTGGGGAATCAGGTTTATCTGATTCGTTAATCGGTTCCCGTCCCTGAGATTGCCGGGTTCCGATATGGTATCTGTCCGATAGGATGGATACGGTAAGGCTGCATCAGGGCGGCCGTCGGCTGTTTGATAGCCGGGTTACATAGAAGCATATCAGCAAAGGCGGGCTTCCATGCTCGTCTGTTGGTGCGTTTCTATGTGACCCGGCTCTTTTTGTCCGGAATATTCAAAAAGAAGGAGAACAGCCAAAATGAGAAACGTAAGAATCAACGAGGCCGGTCACATCGTGGTGAAGAATCTCTCGGCATATTGGATCCCGGAGATCAAGGTCGAACGCGAGATGCACGGAACCGTCTACACCGTCACCGGCAGCTATGAAGGAACGGAGCTTCCTGACCGGAAGCTCACCCGCATCCTGCTGAAAAATGTGGAGGATGCCAAATGACAAACAGGAAGAATACTGCTATAATGGCACCAGCCAATTCTGTGCAGACAGTTGCCCCCGAAAAGGAGGAAACAGAAATGTTAAGGGCAACTGATAAGATCACAGCACTATACTGCCGTCTGTCCCAGGAGGATGAAAGACTTGGCGAGTCGCTGTCCATTGAAAACCAGAAACGTATCTTACAGTCGTATTGTAAAGAACATCATTTCCCAAATCCGGTCTTCTTCGTAGATGACGGATACAGCGGAACCGATTTTGACCGTCCCGGCTTCCAGGCCATGCTGAACGAAATCGAATCTGACCATGTGGCGGTGCTGCTGACAAAGGACCTTTCCCGTCTGGGGCGTAATTCCACGATGACGGGGATGTTCATCAACATCACTTTTGCAAAACACGATGTCCGCTACATTGCCATCAACGACAATTTCGATTCTGCCAATCAGAACAGTGTGGACAATGACTTCGCGGGGATCCGGATGTGGTTCAACGAATTCTATGCCAGAGACACCAGCCGGAAGATCCGTGCGGTGAACAAGGCCAAGGGTGAACGTGGAGAGCATCTGACGACCAACCCGCCCTTCGGGTATCTCAAAGATCCGGAGAATCCCAAACAGTGGATCGTAGATGAAGAGGCCGCCAAGGTGGTCAGACACATCTTTGATCTTTGTATGGAAGGCCGGGGGCCGATGCAGATTGCAAAGCAGCTGACCGAAGAGAAGGTGTTGACCATTACGGCGTATACCTTGAAATCGGGAAGGAAGGCATTGGGGCCTGAACCTGCCGATCCCTTCCGGTGGTCTGCAGATTCTGTCATCGCCATTCTCGAGACACGCGACTATACCGGCTGCACCGTGAACTTCAAGACCTACACCAATTCGATCTGGGATAAGAAGACCAGGGAGAATCCTGTTGAAAATCAGGCTATCTTCTACAACACCCAACCGGCGATCATTGAACCGGAGGTGTTCGAAAAGGTCCAGGAGATCCGGTCACAGCGACACCGCCGGTCAAAGACGGGCAAGTCTCATATGTTCTCCGGGTTAGTCTTTTGCGCAGACTGCAAGTCCAGGATGTACTACTGTACTACAAGCTACTACGAAGAGCGGCAGGACCATTTCGTTTGTTCGAATTACCGCAGCAACACCGGGTCGTGCTCGGCCCATTTCATCCGGGCAGTCGTTTTGGAACAAATGGTCTGGGAGCATGTCAAGGAAATCATCTGGTACGTAGGCCACCATGAAGGTCATTTCAGGTCAATTATGGAGGCTGGGCTGCAAAGTGAAAGCAAAGAGATCCTTCGTTCTAAGCAGAAGCAGCTTGAAAGGGACGAGAAGCGTATCGCTGAATTGGATCGCCTTTTCATCCGTCTCTATGAGGACAATGTGGCATCCCGGATCAGTGATGACCGTTTCGCCATGATGAGCCGGGCCTATGAGGATGAGCAGGATGAACTGAAAGCGGAAGCAGAAGTCTTACGGCAGGAAATCGAAACACAGGAACAACAGAACCAGAATCTTGAACTTTTCATTCAGAAGGTCAGGAAGTACGCGGATATGACCGAATTGACGCCTTACGCGGCCCATGAGCTGATCAAGGCAATCTATGTCGGGGCTCCGGATAAAAGCACCGGGAAACGCCGCCAGAGCATCCATATTTGCTATGACTTAATCGGGTTCATCCCGCTGAGTGAACTGATGGAACAGGAAATGGCATGACCCGAAGATCATGCCATTCCTGAAAACTATAAAACTTTCTTACGAGGGGCGGCCTTTACCGGGATGTTGTAACGGCGATTAAGTTTTCAGTGGGTGGTTTTTTTGGTGGATACACTGATATCACGATAAGAAAAAATGACAAGGGTGCGGTTGTTAGAGTTCAGAAGACACTTGCATATGATGAATTGCCGGATGACCGCCAGATATCGCCTACCAAATGGCAAAAGATAGTTAATACGTTATATAGTCAGCTGTATTTGCACGAGTGGAAAAAGAGCTTTGTTGATCCGTGCGTATTGGATGGAACACAGTGGAGCTTGGATATAAGTCTGACAAATAAACGAAAAAGATCATATTCCGGCAGCAATGATTATCCGCCATACTGGAATGAACTACTGAAGATATTCAGAGAGTTCGCAAAAATATAATGATGGAGCCTCCTTCCGTGATTGGAAAGAGGCTCTTTTTCAGTCTTTTTTATAAAAATCAGTTTCGTATCCGTCTGCTCTAAGCAGGATGTCAGGCATCCAGTCCGGGGATCTGCCCATCTGCTCACATACGGCTTTCAGGTCAACGCGGGGATCGCATTCGATGATCAGTTCATCATGGACGTGCCCGACGATGAAGCAATGCCGGAGGGTCTTCATAGCATAGCAGAGGATGTCGCGGCTGATGGCTTGGACGATATTCTCCACGAATTTCGGCCCGTAGGATTCAATGCGTTCCCATTTCTTTGTGGAGCCAACACCTTCATAGGTGACGGATTCTCCGCCGAACTGATTGACACCGATGCGGGGCTTCACATAAGAGAGTCTGCGGCCTGAAGGAAGCTGGATGAAGAGCATTCCACTCTTGTAAAAGAACTTGATACCGCGTACTTCCATAGGGATCCGTTTTGTTATTGCCGTCTTGACGGCACGGTCAACATCCCACCAGAAGGCGGTGATCATCGGATTGGAGCTGCGCCAGGCGTTTACAAGGGGCTGAAGGTCTTCTTCCGGAAGACCCATTTCGAGAGCACCCATCGATATCAGGGCACCGACGGAACCACCATATCCGAGAGCCAATTCTGCAATCTTGCCCTTCTGCCTGAGGTGACTATTTACGCCGTGTTTTTCCACGGGCACGCCGAACATCTGAGAAGCTGAGGCACAGTAGATGTCTTTTCCTTCCGCAAATACTTTGGAACGCCAAGTTTCACCGGCGAGATATGCAAGGACTCTAGCTTCAATCGCCGAGAAGTCGCTGACAATGAACTTGTATCCGGGACGGGGAACGAAGGCGGTTCTGATAAGTTCTGATAGGACTGAAGGAACCGAATCATAAAGAAGATCCAGCATCTCATAATCTCCGTCAATCACATACTGTCTGGCCTGCTCCAAGTCCGGGAGATGGTTCTGCGGAAGGTTCTGCAACTGTATCAGGCGACCGGCCCATCTGCCGGAACGGTTCGCTCCGTAGAACTGGAACATACCGTGGGCACGTCCGTCTCTGCAGACAGCGTTCTGCATTGCCTGATATTTCTTCACACTGCTTTTGGCAAGTTGCTGACGGAGGATAAGAGCATCCTGTACCGCCTGTTCATCCGTTGTTTTGATAAGCTCCTTCACGGCTTTCTTGTCCAGGGATTCCGTTTCCACTCCGTTATCGGAGAGCCATTCCTTCATCTGCTGCACGCTGTTCGGATTATCAAGATTGGTGATATCCTGCATAGCGACGGTCAGTTCTTCGCGGGAGCGTTCATCAAAGGCGATGGCGTTTTCCACCACGGTCATATTGAGGGCAATGCCCCTGTCGTTGATTTCCTGATCGAGATGATATTCATCCCATATCTGTTCCGGGACGGGGTATTTTGCAAGGCGTTTCTTTATCGCCATTTCCACTTCCACGTCCCGGCGGTTGTATTCCTTGAAGCGGATCCATTTTTCGCTGTCATGCTGTGGAAGGTTCCGGGTGCGTCCGCCGTTTGCCTTTGTAGGCTTGCACGGGGTACAGAAATACCGGATCAGGTCTTTGCCTTCCTTCAGCTTTTGATCCTGCAATTTCAGGACGGCGCCGACTCCTTCCAGCGAGAGGGGAAGTCCCATGTATGCGGACCAGATCATTGTGCATTTCCAGGCTGAAGGATCCAGATATTTTGAAGCCGGGTCTTCCGGGATGCTGTATCCGTAGAAGTGTTCCGGATGGTGTCGCTTCAGCCAGTTGGAAAGACAGATCCGCTCAAATGAGGCGTTGAAAGCCCATTTTGTTACGCTATCGTCAGATAGTGCTGCAAGGATATCTTTCGGGATAGTGTCGCCGCAGGCAAGGTCATATACCTTGACCGGTTCACCGTCCACGGAAACACCGAAGAGCAGTATCTCAAAATTTTCAGACTCAGCGTACTTGTATGCACCGCATTTGGAGATATCAACGTCGCTGTAAGTCTCTAAGTCGATTGACAATTCTTTCATTGGTTTTCCTTTCTGTTAGAGGCTGAGGATATATGCCCGATCGGTCAGCCTTTCTTCAGGTGCTACCTGAGTTTCATTGATTTCCTTGACCATTGCTGAAAGCTCTTCCAGCTTGAACCGGCTGTCATAAGGCGCAATCATCATTTCATGGATCGATGACGGGATGACGAAGAGCATATTGGTTCTGCAGTTCTGGGTAAAATCCCGGAGCATTTTCCGATTCATAATAGCTGAAGCACCCTTGCATTTCTGCGAGTTGGTGATCACATGGAATTTAATGGTCGAGGCTTCAGCGCATTCAGAGGGGACGCCGGTCATCTCCGAGAGGATCTTACCGAGGCTCTTGATCTGCGTATCGGCACAAAGGTTTTCCAGTGCCTTTTCCCATGCGGTATCTTCGTCAATTCCCGCATTGGAGAGAAGTGCGGATGTTACCTTTGCGGAATAGCAGGCATCATCCTGTTCGCCTCTTACGATCAGGTACTGTTCGATTCCTTCAAGGTCGCATGGCCTTTTGACAAAATCCGCATCCGAGGTGCGCTGAAGGGCTATTGTGATATGCTTCAGGATCCATTCCGGGTCATTGAAGTTGATTGCTATATCGATGATATTTTCTGTGTTCATGTTATCCTCCTTGTGAAAAGAGGGCGGCAGCAATGCCGCCACCCTCATAGGTTTAGTGCCTGTCGTCAAGGAGCTTCTGGTATCGAAGTTCTGTCTCCTTGTAGTCGAGTTCGTCCTTTTTCTTCTTGCGCTCATATTCTTCCTTGTCCTGCTTCTTGACCTGAAGCATGAAGCGTATCGCGAAGATCAGCCCGATAAGGAAAGTCAGAATAAGGGCACAGCTGAAAATGTTGCCGATTAAAGTTACTACGCTATTTGCAAATTCCATGATAAATGCCTCTCTTTCTTTGATTGTCGCAGGCAGCGGCGGTAATGCCGCCACCTGCTTAGGTTGTCAGTTAGTCGAGGAAATCATCCTCATCATCCACGGTCGCGAAGTCGTCCTCAGCTCTGGACTTGCCTCCGAGGGGTTCGCCGTCGCGGATCTTCTGAAGGTTGTTCAGACCGCAGGCGATTCCCTTGTTCCCGTTGCTGTTGAAAGCGTACAGGTTGATGGAAGCCCTGCCGTACACGCCGGAATAGACTTCGGAGCGTTCAAGGATAGGGTTCCTGTCAGCATCCACGATTCCGGGAGCCGTTGCACTGTTGGCGTTGATGAAGTAGGCGTTCTTGTAAGCCTCATCATCCGGTCTTTCCAGATCGCCGTCGCGGAGAGGTGTCTTGATGGCGGAGAGTGCAGGGACGGACTTGCCGTTGCCCTTAAGCTTGCTCTGGCCTTCCTCATAGGCGGCTTCGATGGCGGCCTTGATCTTTGCGATGGTAGCGGTGTCGGACTTCGGGATGATAAGGGAGACGCTGTACTTAGGCGCTCCTCCGTTGATGCTCTTCGGATCCCAGACATTGGCATAGGACCATCTGGTATTGACTCCGGTGATAACTTTGGTAGGGATAGATACTTTGTTTGCCATGATTTTTTCCTCCTTATTCTTCGCTAAAATCATCTTTGGCTGTATTCAGTGCCGGTCTTTTGTCTGACTCAGGCACAAGTGTCGGTTTTCCGGGCGGTTTCATGATCATTCCGCCGAGAAGTTCTTCAAATTTCTTCTTCCCGAGAAGGGAAGTCATTGCTGTGATTCCGAGTACCTTTTTCTCATAAGGGTCGTATCCGGCATCTGTCACGGCGGAAGCGACTGCTGCCTCATCCGTGTATTTCCTGATCGATCTGCCTTCAACTACCTTGAATCCGGGATACTCTGTTCCGCTGATCGCCTGCTGGAGTGCGTATTCCTTGATATCGCCCGCCCATGCCACCAGATCGTCAATCCGGGGAAGGATGGCTGCTATCTCTGTTTCATCCAGGGTCGCAGGCTGCTGAAAATCGTAAGCTGCAAGCTCCATGTTGTACTCAGCCCTTTTGCGGCAGGTTGCCTTGACCTTGCAGAACTGGCAATGGTCGCCGGCGGTAAATTCGCCTTCGCCGTTATAGGCGAGCTCTGCGGTGGGCTTCAGGATTTCTTCCGCCCATGTAAGCAGGTCTTCCTTGCTTATCGTGAAGGTGCTGATGTTCTCACGCCTTGGCTGGAAGATCGTCATCTCTATGGATTCGATGTCATAGATCCCGTCGTAGGTGTCCAGGGCTCCGAGGGCGTAACACATCATCTGCGGATTGTTCTCAGCTTCCACCAAGATTCCAAGACCATATTTGAAATCTATGATCTGAAGGACTTTGTCCGCTATGATGAGACAGTCGCCGGTTCCGAAACCGTCCGGTACCCACTTGGAGAAGTCCAGCCTCTGCTCTACCAAAACCTGCGGATCCTTGCATAACTGCTTTGCCTTTTCGTACTGCTCCATAACGTAGGAACAGTATTCATCGGTGCAATCGTCCATTTCGGTATCGAAGAAATCCAGGTTCTCCGTCGGGTCTTTTATATCCTGGCCTAACGCATGAAGAACTTTGTACTCACACAGCTCATGGGCATCGGTGCCTTGCTGGGCATATGGAGAAGCTTCGTCATTGATCTCCGCACATAGCTTTGCCGATGGCGGGCATGAGAGCCACCTGTGGGAAGCTGAGGCGGAGAGGTATGCGTGTCTAGGCATCTTTTAATCCCTCCACTTCCTTCACGAGTGCCGGGTAGCTTTCCGCGGGAACGTCCGTGAGGCTTCCGCCGTCCGCGTATTTCTTTACGATGGCTTTAACCTGAGACTTGAACTGTCCGCCGGCTTCGTTTGCCTTTGCGGCAAGAAGGGCTCTGACGTCTTCCTTGGAGTAGGAAGGTGTTTCCGGTTCCGGGGCTTTCGCTTCCTTCTTTACAGGCTTCTTCTTAGGCTCTGCAGCGGGAGCGGAATCCTCTGAAAAGCATTCCTTAATGGCATTTGCCGTCTGAATCATCTTTTCGCCACAGGAGATGAGATCATCCAGGACCTGTGACAATTCGCTCATTTTGCTCATGTTGTCATTCTCCTTATTTCTGAATATTTGGTTATCAAGGTTCGTGTCTGCCGCCTCAGTGATTACCGGGGCGGCTTAATCAATAGTTCTGTCGTTCATCGTTGCACCTCCGTTTCCCTGTTCTGGTGGTCTAGGTATGAGAAAGTGCTGTTTTCCGATTTTTCCTGAAAAAAATTTTGGAGCCGATCGGTATCTGCATCTTTCGGAGGTCTAGGTATGAGATGAACGGGTTTTCCGATTTTCGGGCAAAAAAATTCCGGCCGGGGATGGTCGGATTTTTCTTTATAAAAGGAAGCGGTTCTGCCTCACGCGAAAACTTTTGAAAAAAGTTCTGAAAAAATCGGAAAACTGCCCGGACTCATACCTAGACCTTCGGAAAGCCAGGTTTGGCTTTACTACTTCGCAGGGAAGGGGTGGTTCCATTGAGGGTCATAGAGCAGATACGGACAGCAACCAATTTAATAAGCAGATAACAGGAGGCAGAGATATGTTTTTTGTTTTACAGACGGCAAACGTGACTGCGGACGCTAAGAACTGCGTGTATCCGAACAGGAAAGAGATCACGACAGGGGAAGCACTGAAGGACGCGGTCCGTTTTGACCATGTGTGCGGGGAGTTCAGGAAGGACTACCGCAATATCAGTAATTTCCTGAAGTCAAATGTCATCGTCATGGATTGTGATAACGATCACTCCGACGATCCTGCCGAATGGATCACCTTCGAGAAGCTGGAAACGCTCTTTGAAGAGGTCAGTTATGCAGCGGCGCCAAGCAGGAATCATATGAAAGAAAAAGACGGCAGGGCTGCGAGACCGAAGTTCCATGTTTACTTCCCGATTGAAGAGACGGAAGACGCCGAGCATTATGCGGCGGTCAAGAGGGCGATACAGAAGGCTTATCCGTTTTTCGATGACAACGCGCTGGATGCGGCGAGGTTCATTTTCGGGTCCGATCCGGATGAGGTTGTCTGGCATGAAGGCTGGGTGACGATCGATGAAGAAGTGGATCCTGAGCCTGAGGATGAAGAGCCTGAGACCGGAAGCGGTTATACCGGCGGCGCCATTATGCAGGGGACAAGGAATAAGACACTTTCCCATTTCGCAGGACGGGCGCTGAAGAGGTTCGGAGAGACGGAAAAGGCAAAGCAGGTGTTCCTGGATGAAGCGGCGAAGTGTGATCCGCCTTTGGAGAATGAAGAACTGAAGACCATCTGGTATTCGGCGTTGAAGTTCTACAGGAACAAGGTGAAGACTCAGCCGGGATATGTGCAGCCGGATGAATATAACGAAGATTTTAAGGCGGGCTGCTTAAAGCCGGAGGATTATTCGGATATCGGCCAGGCGAAGATGCTGACAAAGGAATACGGCGAAGAACTCAGGTATTCGGATGCGACGGATTATCTCAGGTATGACGGCGACGCCTGGATCGAAGAGAGACAGCTTGCGGTCGGTGCTATGGAAGAGTTCCTGGATCTGCAGCTTGCGGATGCACTGGAATATGTGGAGACCGCCAAGAAGGCACTATTGGCAGCAGGCGTGGATGAAGCGGCGATCAAGGCAGGCGGCAAGACGCTTGAAAAGGCGGTGGATACCGACAACCTGAAGCTTCTGTTCATGCTGATGGGCGCGAAGACTTATCTGGCGTTCGTCATGAAGAGACGGGATTACAAATATGTTGTGTCCGCCCTGAATGCGGCGAAGCCGATGCTGGCGGTGAGCGTGTCTGATCTGGATAAGGATGAAAACCTGCTCAATACGCCGTATGCGACATATGACCTGTCAAAAGGCATCGCAGGCGAGCAGCCGCATAACCCGGAAGACCTGATCACGAAGATCACGAATGTTTCTCCGTCAGATGATGGGAAGGAACTGTGGGATCAGTGCCTGGAACTGTTTTTCGGCGGGGATACGGAACTGATCGAGTATGTGCAGATGGTCGTTGGAATGGCGGCGGTCGGCAAGGTTTATCAGGAACATCTCATTATCGCTTACGGTAACGGGGCCAACGGCAAGTCCACGTTCTGGAACACGATCTCACGGGTGCTTGGCACCTACAGCGGCAAGCTGTCGGCGGAGACCTTGACGGTCGGATGCAAGAGGAATGTGAAGCCGGAAATGGCGGAGCTTAAGGGTAAGCGTCTGATCATCGCTTCCGAGATGGAAGAAGGAATGAGGCTCAATACCGCGGTGGTGAAGCAGCTTTGCTCTACGGATGAGATTTTCGCTGAAAAGAAGTACAAGGCGCCGTTTGCATTCGTTCCGAGCCACACGCTGGTCCTTTATACCAACCATCTTCCTAAGGTCGGGGCTAATGATGACGGTATCTGGCGCAGGCTGATCGTAATCCCCTTCAATGCGAAGATCGTCGGTGACAGCGACATCAAGAATTATGCGGATTTCCTTTATGAGAAGGCCGGCGGCTACATCCTGAAGTGGGTGATCGAAGGCGCGAAGAAGGCGATTGATGCAGGGTTCAAGACCAGGCTTCCGAAGTGCGTACAGGATGCGATCAACGCATACCGCGAAGAGAACGACTGGCTGGGGCATTTTATCAGCGAGTGCTGTGACGTGGATGCTTCCTATACGGAAAAGTCCGGGGAGTTGTATCAGGCATACAGGGCATACGCTGTCCAGAACGGCGAGTTTACGAGACAAAACGGTGATTTTAATTCCGCTCTGGAAAATGCAGGGTTCAGCAAGCGTAAGACCAAGAAAGGCGCATTTTTCTATGGTTTGAAGCTCAAAGAGGGTCAGGATTTCCTGTAAGGGTGACGGTCGGTGACAGGTTATTCTAAAACCCCGTATAGGCGATTTTTAAGGCTGAGAGTCCTTATATAGAGGGTTTATGAAATGCCTGTCACCACCTGTCACCGGTAGTGTGATGGAGGATTGGCAATGAGGGAAAAAACCATAGAACGGAGACTTGTGCAAGAGGTTAAGAGGCGCGGCGGCATCTGTCCTAAGTGGGTGTCGCCGGGATTTGACGGGGTGCCGGACAGATTAGTCTTCCTGCCGGGTAAGCATTTCGGATTAGTGGAAGTGAAGGCACCTGGCGAGAAGCCGAGAGCCTTGCAGGTTTCGAGACATAGATTATTGGAAAAACTGGGATTCCACACATACATACTTGATGGGATCGAGCAAATCGGAGGGATTTTAGATGAGATACAAGCCACATGAATATCAGAAATATGCGATCGAGTTCATAAAGAGGAATCCGATCGCCGCAATACTGCTTGATATGGGTATGGGTAAGACGAGCATTGTGTTATCCGCGCTGAATGAGCTGATGTATGACAGTTTTGAGGTAGCGAAGGTTCTGATCATAGCGCCGCTGAGGGTCGCAAGAAATACATGGTCCGATGAGATCAAAAAGTGGGATCACCTGAACGGTATCCGGTATTCCATAGCGGTCGGAACGGCTGCGGAGAGGCTGGTGGCATTAAAGGCGGATGCGGATATCTACATTATCAACCGTGAGAATGTCCCCTGGCTGATCGAGGAAAGCGGCCTGCCGTTTGATTATGACATGGTGGTCGTGGACGAACTTTCTTCCTTTAAGAACTGGCAGGCGAAGAGGTTCAAGGCGCTTATGAAGGTAAGACCGAAGATCCGGCGCATTGTAGGGCTGACTGGAACACCTTCTTCAAACGGTTTGATGGATTTATTCGCGGAGTTCAAGGTTCTGGACATGGGAGAACGCCTTGGAAGGTTTATCAGCCAGTACAGGGTCAACTATTTCAAGCCTGACAGGGTGAACGGTCCGATCGTGTATTCCTATAAGCTTCTGCCGGGTGCTGAAGAGAGGATTTACGACAAGATCTCCGATATCACCATTTCCATGAAAGCGACGGACTATTTGGATATGCCGGAGCTTCTGAGTACGGAATACAGGGTCTATCTGGATGAAGATGAGCGTGAAAAGTACGAGGAAATGAAGGATGAGCTGGTTTTACAGCTTCCGGGAGGCGAGATCACGGCTGCGAACGCTGCTTCCTTATCCGGGAAGCTGTGTCAGCTGTCTAACGGGGCTATTTATGATGACGATGGTTCCGTGAATGCTTTCCATGAGAGAAAGCTGGATGCCTTGGAGGATCTGATCGAATCCGCAAACGGTAAGCCGATTCTGGTGGCGTATTGGTTCAAACATGACCTTGCAAGGATCATCGAGAGGCTGAATAAGCTGAAGGTCGTTTATGAGAAGCTGGATTCCGACAAGAGTATTGAAAAGTGGAATGCAAAAGAGCTTCAGGTCGGTTTGATACATCCCGCTTCCGCTGGTCACGGGCTGAACCTGCAATCAGGCGGAAATGTGATTGTATGGTTCGGTATCACATGGAGTCTGGAACTGTATCAGCAGACGATAGCCAGATTATGGCGTCAGGGTCAGACTTCCGGGACAGTTACCGTGATCCATATCATTACTGCCGGTACCGTGGATGAAAGAATCCTGAAGGTGCTGGAAATGAAAGACCATACGCAGTCGGCACTGATCGATGCCGTGAAAGCGGAGGTAAGTGCCTATGGCGGGAAATAAGAATCTGGCTGAGGATCCGTATGAGAGACTTGCCAACGCGATCATCCTTCAGGCGGTCACGGATTACAGGGTGGCGCTGAAGAAGATAAAGGCGCATCCGAGGAACAGGGATGCCATAAATGAGGCTTTGGAGATCGAGAGGTTTTTCCGTTCCGGCTGGTACAGCCAATTAACATCCGTGGACGGGGAGTACCTGATCCGGAGGCTTCAGGAAGAAGTGAGACAATCAGAGTCGATCCGAGGGAAGAAAAATAAACCCGATCGGAGGTAGTTTATGAACAGACATCAACAGGAAGCCAAGAAATATTTATCACAGGCTTTTGGATTAAACCAGAGGATAGAGAGCAAGCTGGGGCAGATTGAGGATCTTCATGACCTGGCGACGAAGGCGACCGTGACATATTCGGATATGCCGAGAAATCCAAACAAGGGTCATTCCCGTTTGGAGGACGCCGTGATCCAGATCATCGAACTGGAAACGGAGATCAACCAAGACATGATAAAACTGGTGGAACTGAAGAAGGATATCATCCGCAGGATAAAGGCTGTGGAGAGTACGGAGCTTCAGACGATATTGGAACTTAGGTACCTGTCCTATATGAGATGGGAAGAGATCGCTATCGAGCTTGGGTACGGTATCGACAATGTATTCCGCTTACACCGGAATGCGCTGGATGAAATCAAGATTCCGGAAACAATACAGTAAAATCAAGTTCGATACAGTAAGCCTATGTGATATTGTTAAGATGGCAAAAGTGAAAGATGAGGAAGCCGTTGCGGAGGAAAAACCGTGGCGGCTTTTTCTATGGGAAGGAAGGTGGACAGATGCCGAGGAAACCGAAGAAGCCGTGCGCTTATCCGGGCTGTCCCAACCTGACGGATGGGAGGTACTGCCCGGAACACCAAGCACAAGTGAACCGTGAGTATGAAAAGTATGGGCGTGATCCCCGGACAAAGAGGCGTTACGGGAGAGCGTGGAAAAGGATCCGTGACAAGTATGCTGCGGAGCATCCGTTCTGTGAGCTGTGCTTCGAGCGTGGAGTGATAGTACCTACGGAAGAGATCCATCATAAGAAGCCGCTGAGTGAAGGTGGCACGCACGATAGGAGCAACCTGATCGCGCTGTGCAAGTCGTGTCACTCACGCATACACGCGGAGCGGGGAGACCGGTGGGGAAAGAGACCGGAGGGGGAGTGAAAATCCCCGCGCGTATATTCTCCAGGGAACGGCGCGGGGGTCACACGCACAAAAA
>Ga0265298_10005211_pt1 | contig 16394 bp, 15 predicted proteins | sample AusTroGonzalo_MG_3_FD_193486 | JGI IMG/M metagenome (GOLD analysis project Ga0265298, IMG submission 193486) | Bovine rumen microbial communities from tropical cattle in Woodstock, Queensland, Australia - Gonzalo_01 | ecosystem: Host-associated > Mammals > Digestive system > Stomach > Rumen ... | reverse complement strand
TTGACCTCGGGCAGTCCCTTGCCGCGCAGACGCAGCATCTTGCCCGGCTGTGTTCCAGGCTCTATCTTGAGCTTTACGGCACCGTCCAGGGTAGGTATCTCCACCGCGCCGCCCAGAGCAGCCTGCGGAACAGTGAGCAGCAGGTTGTATACCAGGTCGTTCTCATCGCGAACCAGATCCTTGTGCGGAACCTCCTCAATCTGAACCAGCAGATTGCCGTTGTATCCGTTGTGCTTGCCGGCATTACCCTTGCCCTCAACGGAGAGCTGCATGCCTTCTGCTACACCTGCAGGTATATTGATCTCAACAATCTCCTCGCCGTAAACCACGCCGTCACCGCTGCAGTGCGGGCAACGGTCCTTGATGATCTTGCCTTCACCTCCGCAACGCGGGCATACGGTCTGGGTCTGTACCATGCCGAAGAAACTCTGCTGGGTGCGCATTACCACACCTGAGCCATGGCAGTCGGGGCAGGTCTCCGCTGCCGATCCGTCCTTGGCGCCTGTGCCCTTGCAGTGCTGGCAGGGAACCAGCTTCTTGAGTTTGAATTTCTTGGTGACTCCGCTGTTTATCTCCTCCAGTGTGAGTGCAACCTTTATCCTGATGTCCTGTCCGCGTGACTTGCGCTCTCCGCTGCGACCGCGTGTGCGGCTGCCTCCAAAGCCGCCGAATCCTCCGAATCCGCCGCCTCCGAATATGTCACCGAACATTGAGAATATGTCATCCATTGACATGCCGGCACCGCTGAATCCGCCGCCTCCGCCGAATCCGCTGGCACCGTTCAGACCGTCAAATCCGAACTGGTCATATTTGGCTCTCTTATCCGGGTCGCTAAGTACGCTGTATGCCTCGGCTGCCTCCTTGAACTTCTCCTCGGCCTCTTTATCGCCGGGGTTCTTGTCAGGGTGGTACTGGATGGCTTTCTTACGGTAAGCCTTCTTTATCTCGTCGGCTGTAGCGGTCTTGGGGACCTCAAGCACTTCATAGTAGTCTCTTTTTGCCATATTCCCGTGGTATTACTGTCCTACGGCCACCTTGGCGTGGCGCAGTACCTTGTCGTTAAGTTTGTATCCGTCTATTGCGCAGTCCAGAACCTTGCCCTTTGACTCCTCGTCGGGGGCGGGTATCATGGCTATGGCCTCATGGAAATCAGTGTCGAACGGCTCGTTCTTGGGACTGATTTTCTGCAGGCCTTTCTGCTCCAGGGTATGCATCAGTTTGTTGTAGATCAGTTCGACGCCCTCCTTAAGTGCGCCAAAATCCTCTGACTTGGCAGAGTTTGCAATGGCTCTTTCCAGGTCATCTATTACAGGCAGGATGTCCGTAACCACGCTGGCGCTTCCGTTCAGTATGATTTCGGCCTTCTCCTTCATGGTGCGTTTGCGGAAATTGTCAAACTCGGCCATCTGGCGTAACAGACGGTCCTTGAGGTCGGCCACTTCAGCTTCACTCTTGGCCAGTTTGTCCTCTACGGTCTCCTCCTGCGGGGTATCCTGTCCGTCGGTATTATCGGCCTGTGCCTGCTCAGTCTCCTGTGCGGCACCGTCCAGAATATCCTTCTCTTCTTCCTTCTCTTGGAAATTTTCTGACATTTTATGTTTGTTTCCTTTACTCATTTCTTATTTCCTTGCAACGTCACCCCATATACAACAAAGATTGTGCCACGGCATGTTGCGGTGACACTGTGTCATATTAAAAAACCAAAAAGGTCACTTCATTGAGTCGGCTCCAAAGCAGAAGGGGAGTATTGCGTCGGTGCCTCCTTCAATGACCATCGTACCCTGAGTTCCGTAAAGAATGTAGCGAATGGGCTTGCCGCCGCGTTGCTCGGTCTCAGCCAGGACCTGCCTGCATGCTCCGCATGGAGTGATGGGCTTGGCCGTGAAACCGTTGTCATTACGTGCGGCGATGGCCAATGCCGTGACAGCCTTGTCGGGGTGGGCATGTCCTGCCGTAAACAGAGCTGTTCGCTCGGCGCATAAACCGGACGGGTAGGCTGCATTCTCCTGGTTGCTGCCTGTCACTACCGTTCCGTCCTCAAGCAGCAGCGCCGCTCCTACCTTGAATCCGGAGTAGGGTGACCAACTGCCGGATGTGGCATTCTTGGCGGCCTGGGTCAGTTTCTGGTCGTTACCGCTCAGTTCATCATCACTAAGTATGCACCAGTTTATGGTCTTGCTCAGTCTCTTCATAAGCTCAGGAAGATTTTACTGAGCGCTAAGTTACTCTATTTTCGGCATATTTCACTAACTTCGCGTAACTTAACGTTTACATGATGAAGATACTCCGTCCGGCTCTATTCCTATTGGCGCTTTATGTCGTGTCATGCTCCGTTTCCAAACAGACAGTCCAGACAACCGGCGCCAAGGATGCATATTCAGCCTATATAGCCAAGTACAGCGGTATGGCTATGGAGCAGATGAAACAATACGGTATCCCGGCCAGTATCACGCTTGCTCAGGGTCTGTTGGAGTCCGATGCCGGCCGCAGCTCGCTGGCCACCAAGTGCAACAACCATTTCGGTATCAAATGCCACAGTGACTGGACCGGCCGCAAGATGTATCACGATGATGACGAGCGCCATGAATGTTTCCGCTGTTACCGCAGTGCCGAGGAGTCATTCCGTGACCACTCCCTCTTTCTTGTCAACGGTGCCCGTTACAAGTCCCTGTTCAAACTGAGTGTAACCGATTATAAAGGGTGGGCCAAGGGTCTCAAGGCTGCAGGTTACGCCACCAGTCCCACCTATGCCACTAAACTTATTGAAATCATTGAACGTTACGGTCTGGACCGATATGACAGCAAGACGGGAGTACGTCTCAAAGCCGGACAGCTGCCGCATCAGCCGCTGCTTGTGAACGGACAGCGTTGCGTGCGTCTGCGTGAGGGCGAGACCCTTAAGGATATAGCCCGTGAATACGGTATGCAGCTCAGGCTCCTGCGCCGTTTCAATGAGGTGGACCGTAAGTTCACACCTCCCACAGGCACACTCATATTCCTGGAAAGAAAAAAGGCCCGTGCCGACAATGAGCACAGGTCTTATGTAGTTAAGAAGGGTGACAGCCTCTGGTCAATATCCCAGCAGTTCGGAGTCAGGATGGGGTCGCTTGCCAACCGCAATCATCTGGGTGATGACAATCCGCTCACTGTGGGTATGACCCTGATACTGCGTTAATCCATCTCCTTTGTGGTTTTTGCCACCAGCCTCTCAAGGTCTTCGCGGCTCATGGTTCCGTCCAGGCAGATAAGGGTGAATGCATCATTCTCAGCTGCGGTCATCACAAAGTGGGTTACGGTCTTGTCATTGCCCGACGTGTAGACTCTCACCACCTCGCCTTTCTCCTTTATCTCCATAAGCAGCTCAAACTTGTACTTGCTTATGAACTTGCTGACATCCTCCTTGATGTTCTTGCTTACCTCGGGATCCTCGCAGTCCAGTATGTACATTGAGTCCAGAGTCTTTATGATTGGGCCTATGTCCATGGATCCGTTACCCATATCCATGCTTGGCAGGTTTCCTATCAGCTTGAACATGGCCGATGAAATGTACACGGCGCTCACCTGGTCATTGTCGGAGTACTTGTTGTAGATACCCTTGCTGTCCTGCGCCCAAACGCCTGCGGTGAGCAGGAACAATGCTGCTACTATTGATACAAACCTTTTCATCTCAATGCGTTTATAGTTTTATCAAATACCGGCTCGGCTTCATTCGCAATATCCATTCCGGCGTTCATTTTCTCTGATATGAATCCCAATACCTGTTCCATCTGTACGTAAGCCATCTTGGGGTCGTCAAACGTATCCTTGGGAGTATCCTGGAATGACAGGTGCAGACCTATCACTATCAAGGCAACTGCCGCGGCTGAGTATGAGATCAGACTGAATGCCTTTCTCAGTCTCTTGCTGGTACGGGTATTCCCGCGGGTGCTATCCTCCTCCTTGGATGCCATTTCAAGGGCACGTGCTGTGATGGCTATGTCCCGTTTCAGGGTAGCCGGCACCATGATGGTCTCATCGGATGCGATCCGCTCCAGATCAAGTGCACTCAACCTTTCAATATCTTCCAACTTTTTCATATCTGGTTCCTTAGTGACTTCCGGGCATTGCTTAGCAGTACCCTTAGAGTCAGGTTAGTCATTCCTGTTTTCTCTGCAATCTCGTCGTATGACATCTCCTCAAAAACATACATCTTCATCACGTCCCGCTGTCTGGCCGGCAGCCTCTCTATCGCTGCCATGACTCTCTCAAGTTTTTCACGGGCGTCATAGTCCTCATCAACTCTTCTGGTTTCGGCCATATCGGGCCCCGGTTCCATTACCTGTACCCTCTGTTCCTTACGCAGACGGTCTATGCACAGGTTTTTCATCAGTGTGGTGCAGTAGGCCTTCAGGTTCAGGACCGTGTCCAGCTGTTCGCGGCTGTTCCACAGTTTTATGAAAAGGTCCTGCACGGCATCCTCTGCATCGTTCTGTGACTCAAGGATATAGTACGCCACCCTATAGAGCCCGTCGCTCAAAGACTTGAATGATTCTGTCAGGACTTCAGGTGTCATTTATATTCTTGAATTTTCAACAATAAGACGCATCAACACGGAGAGTGTTAACGTACAAATGCAAAAATAATGATTGTTTCAGAAAAAAGGGTTAAAGGATCTCGTGCTCCTCCTTCATGTCAATCTCCTCACCGCCGGGCTTGACGAACCTGTATGAAAGGAACGGGAGGTTCTGGTCAGGGAGTACCTTGATACCCAGACCGTAATTGAATATCCAGCGTAACTTGAGCGGGAACAAACCCTTGTTTATATACGCGTATACGTACGGGTGTACAAACAGGTTGAAACGGCGTATCTTCATCTGCTTTACCAGACAGTTGATCTTGTTCTCAAGCTGGTCGGTAAAGAGGATAGACGGCCTTATGGTTCCGCTGCCGAAGCAGGTTGGGCATGTCTCGTCAACGGGCACATCCATCACCGGACGTACTCTCTGACGTGTAATCTGCATCAGACCGAATTTGCTCAGGGGCAGGATGTTGTGCTTGGCGCGGTCACGTTCCATGTTCTGGCACATACGCTCGTATAGCTTCTGCCTGTCCTCGGCCAGTGCCATATCTATGAAATCAACCACGATGATTCCGCCCATATCGCGCAGACGCAGCTGGCGTGCCAGCTCATCGGCCGCACCCAGATTCACCTCGAGGGCGTTCTCCTCCTGTGTGCCGGCTTTTACGCGGTGGCCGCTGTTCACATCTACCACGTGCAGGGCCTCGGTGTGTTCAATGATAAGGTATGCTCCGCTCTTGTAAGAGACTATGCGTCCGAACGATGACTTTATCTGCTTTGTTATGGCAAAGTTGTCAAAAATGGGGAGCTCACCTTTGTAAAGCTTTACGATCTTGGTCTTCTCAGGGTCTATCAGCTCTACATAGTCGCGAATCTCATTGTATGTCTTCTCATCATTTACATGGATTGACTCGTATGATGAGTTGAGCATGTCGCGCAGAATGGCAATTGTACGGCTGGTCTCCTCAAATATCAGGGTGGGGGCCTTCTCTGCCTTCTGGGCAAGTGTCAGACTGTCCTCCCAGCGGCGGTACAGTATTGACAGCTCGTTATCCAGCTCGGCCACGCGCTTACCCTCGGCTACGGTGCGTACTATTACGCCGCAGTTCTTGGGCTTGATGCTGTGGATGAGCTGCTTCAGGCGGGCGCGCTCCTCGTTGGACTTGATTTTTGATGAAACCGATACCTTGTCGCCGAACGGGATGAGTACCAGGAAACGTCCGGCAAATGAAATCTCGCCTGTAAGGCGCGGGCCTTTTGTGGAAATGGGCTCCTTGGTAACCTGAACCACAATCTCATCGCCCTGCTCCAAGACAGTGCTGATGTTGCCCTGTTTCTCATCAAACGGTACGCACTGCGCCTTGCTGAACAGAGCCAGCTTCTTGCGGTTGGAGCGAACCTGCTTGATGTATCTTTTCAATGACTCGAACTGGGGGCCCAGGTCCTGATAGTGCAGGAAAGCCTCCTTCTCAGACCCTACGTCCACGAAACATGCGTTGAGTCCGGGCATGAGTTTCTTGACACGTCCCAGATAGAGGTTACCTACAGCAAATGATACCTCCTGGGCATCCTTCTGGTACTCAACCAGGTTGTGGTCCTCGGTGATGGCTATCTGTATGCTGTCCGGCTGGACGTTGACTGTCAGTTCGCTTGTCATTATTTATATTCCTTTATTTAAAGCAAAGAACAAACCTGACGAAAACATTTTGCGGCAAGTTTGTTCTTTTAGAGTCGATAACACAGACGGAGCTTACTTGCTCTTATGTCTGTTCTTTCTCAGTCTTTTTTTACGCTTGTGCGTAGACATCTTATGTCTTTTTTTCTTTTTACCGCTTGGCATAACTGTAAATATTTTGAAGTTAACTATTACTTTCTAACAGCAAGTGCGAATGTCTTGGCCGGCTTGAAAGCGGGAATCTTGTGCTCAGGAACGGTGATAGTGGTGTTCTTAAGGATGTCACGTGCAGCCTTGGCAGCTCTCTTCTTTGTGATGAAACTACCGAAACCTCTCAGGTAAACGTTCTCATCATTCTCAAGTGAAGCCTTAACTACCTCCATGAAACCCTCAACGCAAGAAAGAACGTCGGCCTTGTCGATGCCGGTCTTCTTTGCAATCTCGCTAACAACTTCTGCTTTTGTCATATTGTCAATAATTTAAGTCTAAAATGTCGCGTTTTGTTTTCGGATTGCAAATGTAGACTATTTTGGCGATATGGAAAAAATTTTCATCTGTTTTTGTGCTAAAAATAGCAGTATTTACAAATGATTATGATTTGTGGCGGCGGCATCCTAAAAAAACGTTGTCAGTTTTTGGTTTCATCTCAGTCAGTGACTATATTTGCTGCTGTAAATAATACCTAATCTAATTATTATGTCAGTTAACAAAGTTATTTTAATTGGAAATGTGGGTAAGGATCCGGATGTAAGGTATCTGGACAACCATGTTTGTGTAGCTAATCTTACCCTCGCCACGACAGACCGTGGCTACACTGCTCAGAACGGCACTCAGGTGCCTGATCGTACCGAATGGCACAACCTTGTTTTTTGGAGAGGACTGGCCGAGACTGTAGAGAAATATGTACACAAAGGTGACAAGCTCTACGTTGAGGGCAGCATTCGCAATCGCAGTTATGATGATCAGAACGGAGTAAAGCGCTATGTGACTGAGATCTTTGTGGATTCCATGGAGATGCTCACTTCACGACCGGGCAAGCAGGAGGCCCAGCAGGCTCAGGCAGCTCCCGAGCAGCCGGGTGAATCCCAGGGAATTCCGTTCTAACTTAAAATCACAGCATTATAGAACCCGTAATTATTTTGATTTCGGAGGCTGCGGCCCGATGGGCTGTCAGCTTTAATGCTCCTACAGCGGGGTCCGTCATAGCTATTGTGACGGCCCTGCTTCTTTTGGTTCTGTCGGGGCTCGTGTCAGCATCCGAGACCTCTTTCTTTTCACTCTCTCCCGATGAACTGCAGCGCATATCGCAGGATGAGTCTCCCCGTTACCGCAGGGCGTCTGCTTTGCTGTCTGACTCGGAACGTCTGCTGGCAACCATATTGACAGCAAACAATCTGGTCAATGTGGCCATAATCCTACTGCTTGACCTGGCGTTCGCCCAGATGATAGTGTTCGGCGTGGAGTGGCTGGAGTTCCTGGTGCTTACGGTATTGCTCACCTTTATACTGTTGCTGTTCGGTGAGATAATACCCAAACTCTATTCCGCTCACAACTCCCTTTCTTTCAGCCTCAGGGCCGCTCCGCTGCTGTCACTGCTTACCGTGCTGCTGCGTCCGGTATCCACGCTGCTCATGCGTTCCAAGGCCATATCCGACCGCGTACAACCTAAGAAAAATATTAACATATCCGTAGATCAGCTGGAACATGCTCTCGAGCTCACTGACCAAGAGGATATCCAGGATGAGCACCAACTCCTGGAGGGCGTCATCCGTTTTGGCGATGAGACGGTCGTGGATATCATGACGTCGCGTATTGACATGATAATGCTGGATATAAAAGCCAGCTACGGCGATGTCATCCGTTGTGTGAAGGAGAACTTCTACTCACGTGTCCCCGTATATTCCGGCACGTCCGATAATATTAAGGGAATTCTTTACATCAAGGACCTGCTTCCATACCTAGAGAAAAATGACGGTTTCCGTTGGCAGTCACTTATCCGTCCTGCATTCTTTGTACCTGAGACCCGTAAGATTGATGACCTTCTGCATGACTTCCAGACAGGCCGCATCCATATGGCCATCGTGGTCGATGAGTTTGGGGGTACATCGGGCCTGGTAACCCTTGAGGATGTCATTGAGGAGATACTGGGTGAGATCAATGATGAGTTTGACGATGACTCCGTTAGCTATCGCAAGACCGGTCCTGACACATACGTCTTTGAGGGCAAGACCCTGCTCTCCGATTTCTTCCGCATCGTTGACCTGGATGAGGATGATTACGCCCAGTATGTGGGTGAGGCCGATACCCTGGCCGGATTCCTTCTTGAACTCAAGGGTGATTTCCCCAAGAAAGATGAGGAACTTGTCTGCAAGGACCTTGTCCTCAAGGTTATGGAAAAGAAGGAGCGCCGCCTGTCCGGTATCCGTGTGACGGTACGCCATCAGGGCCATTCAGCTTCTCAGGAATAACTTTTTCACATTTTTTTAATTTTTTGTCCAATCACGCGCGTGTGTGGTTGTTATTTATTATCTTTGCGGGAAATGCATTTTGCATTCAGCAGGAAATACTAACAAAACCAATAACTGATTATGGACAAATTTAAAAGAACATTGGCCTTGTGCAGCATCATTGCTGCATTTTGCCTTAGCTCATGTATCTCCACGTCCAATGATATCGACCTTGACAAGGATATCAGCCTGGACGTTCAGATTGGCCGAGGAGGATTATCTATTCCCGTTGGCAGCCTGAGTAAGATCTATTTGGATTCACTCATCAAGACTGATGGTGATGACTCCGTCCTGGATACCCTTGACGGAGGCTTGTTCGGTTTTACTATGGATGGCACCATTGACAATGTCGAGATTGATTTCGATCAGGTCAAGCTGGGTATTCCGGCTCCTGATATGAATGTCATCACAACCAGCTTCAATGCACCTACCAAGGATGACCTCTCCCTGAATATCCCTGAGGAGAGCAATGAGACGACTCTTGAGATCGCTTCAATAGATCTCGATGAGATCAACAGCAAGCTCCCTGCATTTGAGACTGAATTCACCACTGACACCTATAACCTTTCAATGGTTCCCGCCGGTCAGACCGTAAACTACACGTTCAACGTTCCTCTTACAGGTACAATCTCAAAGCAGATCTCTTTCAAGTACGATCTCCCTGAGGAAGTTGAGAAACTGGATACCATCTATTTCGGTGACGGCACCTACCAGGCCGGTCAGCTGATCACTCTTGATGTTGACCTGGGCGGTATCTATTCCGCTCTTAACAATCCTGCAGTTACCATATCGGAACTGAACATAGCATTCCCTGACAACTTTATCCTCGTTAAGGATAACAACCTTTCCGGTTACATCACTCAGGGTACTATCAGCGTTGTCGGCAACCAGTTCAGCATCACAGGCGGTAAGGTCAAGGACATGACCTCAAGCACCAGCAAAAAACTGCCTATCACGTTCTTTATGAGCAAGGCTTCTTTCGGTAACTACGGAAAGAATATCAACTACACCGGTACAATCAGTTACTCACTTAAGATTGGTGTTAACGGCAAGACCAAGGGCGGCGGTTCAATGTTCGTATATGTGAATATGAGTGACGCTCTCAAGATGGCCGATTTCTCTGTTCAGACCAAAGCCACGAAGGTAGAGCTGGAGTCAGAGGATATTGAGTCTTCATGTAAGATTGACGGTCTGGACGGTATGCAGAGAATCAACTACATCACCTTTGTGCCGGATGACAGTTACTTCAAGATGTCCCTTTCAGATTTCAGTATTGATCCGTTCAAGTTCGGTGATGACAGTTACATACGTCTTGTGTTCTCCAATGATTTCGTCTTTGACAAGACCGATGACATGGGTGGCAAGGCAACCTGGACTACTGTAGGCGCCAATAATAACGTTCTGGATATCAATCCAGCCAAGGCCAAGGGGCAGGATATATTCCTGCATGTGGAAAGACTGAATCTGTATCAGGATGTGGATACCATGAACGCCTCAATCACTCTTGACAACAAGGTTTCATACAGTGCCGATATCGAGATTGCAGGAAAGGATAATCTGCATGCCACTGATCTGGAAAATCTGGGTGACAAGGATATAAAGTTCACGGTATCCGGACAACTGGTGATTGATGATGCCAACTTCATGACATCTGAGATTACCACTGATTTTGACCAGACTACAGACATATCCATCAACTCCAAGGTTGATACATCACTTATCGCACTCAGTGAGATAGAGCTTGTGCAGGATGCCGGCGTTAAGTTCAAACTGAAATTCAACGGTGTTCCGACCATGTTGGATTCAATGAGAATTTCTAACCTCACTATCGGACTTCCTGATTTCCTCAAGATCAGCTACACAGGTGATCCCAACATCCGTATCGGTGATGACGGACACTCACTTATCATAAGCAAGCTGCTTACTCAGGCAGAACTTGCCGACAACAGTCCCGGCTTCATCATGGATGGCCTCAAGATCAAGGGTCTTGCATTCAAGACACCTCAGAGACTGCAGGATGGCAAGCTTATAATTGATGACTCCGTTACCGTAAAGGGTAAGGCCGTTGTAGGCTCACAGAAACTTGAGCTGGGCGGTCTGAATGATATCGTGGTTACTCCTACCGTTGAGTTTGACTCAATTATTGTCAAGGCAGTATCAGGTAAGGTAAGCCCCAAGATCGATGCCATCACAGAGAGTATCAGTCTTGACCTGGGTGATGATGTTGACTTCCTCAAGGATGCTTCACTCAAACTTAAGGATCCCAGAATCACCATCAACCTTAACAGCACAGTATCAGTTCCCATCAAACTTGACCTGAGCCTCTCATCAAAGGATTCTGACGGTGACTTCATTGCCGAGAGCATAACTCCTGATAAGGGTACCATTAACCTGACACCTTGTGATCCGGGAGCTCCCAGCCGTACCACCACACTCGTGATAGGTCAGGCCGTCCAGGATGCTGAAAGCGGTGACACACTGTTTGTTGGAATGAGCCGTCTGTCAGAACTTATGACCACGGTTCCGGATTCAATCCTGTTCCGTCTCAATGCATATACCGATACAACCGTATGGCATTACATAGACATAACCAAGGATCTCACCGTATCGGGTGACTATCTGGTTTCCATACCTCTGTCATTTGACAGCCTGTTCGTATCGTACTCAGATACCATCAAGGACCTTGGCGAGGACCTTAAGGACTTTGCCGATAAGGTAATTGAGAACCTCACGATGGAGTTACGTGCCGACAGCATCATCAGCACCATCCCGCTTGGAGTAAAGCTCAAGGCAACCGCTCTTGACAAACAGGGTGTTCCTGTTCCTGAGATAACGGTTGACTCATGCGTGATAGCTGCAGGTGACGATGAGGGCCGACTGCTTGATCCTATGGTTCTCAAACTCTTTGTTGAGAAGGGTGGACTTGAAAAACTGGATGCCTTCCAATTCACCGCCGAGTGCCAGTCTGATGACAACAACAGCAACGGCGCAATCAAGAAGGGCCAGTACCTGCATGTGAAGGGTGTCAAGCTTAAGTTCCCGCAGGGAATCGTACTTGACCTCAGTGAGAAGAAAAAAGAAGACAAGTAACCCTTAAACAGAAAACGTTATGAAAAAGCATATTATCAGAAAGTCATTGATAGCAGCCTCAATGCTGCTTGTGACCGCTATGTCATACGGCCAGAGCTCAAGTTCAGGCTATTTTGTTGAGGGTTTCAGCCAGCGTTATCAGTTGAATCCGGCCTTTGCCCCTGAACGCTCATTCTATCTGGAGATTCCCGTCTTGAGCAATATCCAGATGGAGGCACAGAGTAATGTGGGTATCTCAAACTTCGTGTTTGACACAGGTGATGAGAAACTCCACACATTCATGAGTCCCAAGATATCTGCCGACAAGTTCCTCGACAAGATGCCTTCTACCACTCAGATCACCTCAAACATCAGTATGGACCTGTTCGGATTCGGATTCGGCGGTGAGAAGTGGTTCACCTCATTCAACATCAAGATGAGGAACAATGAGGAGGTGCTCCTGCCCAAGAGTCTGTTCAAGTTTATGAAGAACAGCCTCTCGGAGGGTAGTTATGAGATAGAGGATATCAATATCAAGACCAATACTTATCTGGAGATTGGGCTTACCCACTCACAGAAAGTTATGGAGAACCTGACCGTGGGTCTGGGACTCAAGTTCCTTGTTGGTGCTGAGTATGCCGATATCAACATTGACCGCATCGATGCCGATCTTAACGGTGACTCATGGAAGGTCAAGACTCAAGCCACCGTGAACGCGGCTCTGCCCGGTGTCAAGTACAAGTACAAGATCGATGAAGAGACCGGTCGCCGTATTGTTGAAGGAGCCGAGGAGTATAAGGTCAACGCCAACGATTTGATTCCCGAGAGCTACGGTTTTGCAGTAGACCTGGGCGCCGAGTATGATTTCAAGGATATCGTTGATGGACTTAAGGTTTCAGCTTCTATAACAGATCTTGGCTTTATCAATTGGAAAGGAATGTATACCTTTGCAACCGATAAGGACAAGTATGTAGAGTTTGCAGGTTTCAACAACTACGACGTCAACGGTAACAACGAGGATGACGATACTATGGATAAGATCCAGGATGACTTTGAGGACATGATGCAGTTCTATCCTGAGATGGAGGATGATACCAAGAAAGTCAGTCTCAATGCAACATTCCGTCTGGGTGCCGAGTATACCGTTCCTACAATGGAGTGGCTTTCTGTGGGTGAGTTGTTCACTTACCGTTCAGGTTCCCTGCCGTATGTATCTTCAAAGACATCTGTAACTCTTACACCTTGCGGATGGTTTGACCTAACCGGTAGCTACGCGTTTACATCAACAGGCTCCTCGTTCGGCATGCTGTTCAACCTTCATCCGGCAGGAATCAACTTCTTTGTTGCAGTTGACCGCATCAAGGCCAAGTTCAACCCACAGTTTATTCCTGTTGACGATTTCGGACTTAATTTCAGTATCGGTTTGAATCTGGCATTCGGAGGAAAACGTAATTAGGAGATAACGATTCAGAATGAGTGAAATATCCGTCCTTGAGATAATCCTCAAGGGCATGGCGATAGGTTTTCTGGCAGCAGCCCCGACGGGTCCGTCGGGGGTGCTTGTCATTCAGAGAACACTTAACAAAGGCCGGTGGAAAGGATTTCTTACCGGCCTTGGAGTGTCTGTCAGTGATGCCATATACATCATGATCACCATGATGTGCCTGTCACTGGTGCTGGGCTATCTTGAGGATCCCACCATTGCGTTGGTGGTCAAGCTTATCGGATGCGCCCTGCTGCTGGTGTTCGGTTTCACGACCGTAAGGAACAACCCCCTTGCATCATCAAAAGAGGTTAAGGTAAAGAAGGACTCATTGTGGCAGATAATGCTTACCGGATTCGGAGTTGCCATAGTAAACCCTCTGGTAGTCTTTTTTTACATGGGTCTGTTTGCTTTCTTTTCACTGCCGGTCGATGATTTCACCACCGGACTTAAGTTGCAGACATACCTGTTCGTCCTGTTGGGCGATTTTTGCTGGTGGTTTACCCTGTCCACCCTCATCAACAAACTACGTAACCGTTTTGACCTGCGTGGCCTGTGGATGATAAACAGAATACTGGGTACCATACTGATTGTAGCCGCCGTGGCGTGGCTGACCATGATTTTGATAAAGTTGTAGGATGTTTGTTCAGAAAGAACTGAGAGAGAAGAATATTGCCGAGTATCTGCTCTACATGTGGCAGGTTGAGGATATGATACGTGCAGCCGGGCTGGACAGCGACCGTCTGTATGACTCTGTCATAAAGAGCAGCGGCCGCAGTGAGGCCGATTGCCGCGAGTGGCGTCAGTGGTATGATGACCTGATAGAGATGATGCGCGCCGAGGGTAAGACCGGGAGCGGTCATCTGCAGATAAATGAGAACGTGCTCATTCTGCTTGAGGACCTTCATACACGCCTGCTGGAGTCACACAAGCAGCCCCAGTACAGGGACCTGTATTACAAGGCACTGCCGTTCATCGTTGAGTTCCGTGCCAAGAACCACAGCACGGAGAATGAGGAGTTGCGTGACTGTTTCAACATGTTGTACGGAGTATGGCTGCTCAAGGTGCAGGGCAAACCTGTAAGCACCGCGACTGAGCAGGCCGTTAAGGCTGTATCGGCTTTTATCGGAAAGCTGGCTGTGCTCTACCGTGAGGATAAGGAGGGCACACTTGAGTTGGATTGATATTATGGAAGAGATAAATAGACGTAGAACATTTGCGATTGTATCGCACCCTGATGCCGGTAAGACCACACTTACTGAGAAATTCCTGCTGTTCGGCGGCCAGATACAGGTGGCCGGCGCGGTCAAGTCAAACAAGATACGCAAGACCGCTACATCGGACTGGATGGATATTGAGAAACAGCGTGGAATCTCTGTGACTACATCGGTCATGGAGTTTGATTATGAAGGTTACAAGATAAATATTCTGGATACCCCGGGTCACCAGGATTTTGCCGAGGATACTTTCCGTACCCTGACAGCTGTTGACAGCGTAATCATAGTGATTGACTGCGCTAAGGGCGTTGAGATGCAGACCCGCCGCCTCATGGAGGTGTGCCGTATGCGCAAGACCCCTGTAATCGTGTTCGTCAACAAGATGGATCGTGAGGGTAATGACCCGTTTGACCTGCTCGATGAACTTGAGGAGGAGCTTAAGATACATGTACGCCCGCTCAGCTGGCCTATCGAGAAAGGCGCCCGCTTCAAGGGTGTTTACAACATATATGAGCAGAAACTTGACCTTTTCACCCCCGATAAGCAGAAGGTGACCGAGAAGGTCAACGTAGATATAAACAGCACTGACCTTGAGGCTCACGTGGGTGAGCGTGAGGCTGAGAAACTGCGCTCTGACCTGGAGCTGATAGATGGTGTATATGAGCCGTTTGACCGCCAGCAGTATCTGGATGGTGAGCTGGCTCCGGTATTCTTCGGTTCGGCCCTGAACAACTTTGGCGTGCAGGAACTGCTCAACTGCTTTGTGCAGATAGCACCCAGCCCGCGTCCCACCCAGGCGTTGGAGCGTGTGGTGGACCCGGAGGACAGCAAGTTCACCGGATTCATATTCAAGATTACCGCCAATATCGACCCCAACCACCGCTCATCGGTAGCCTTCTGCAAGGTATGCTCGGGCAGGTTTCAGCGTAATGAGCCCTACTATCATGTGAGGTTGGACAAGACCTTCCGTTTCTCGTCGCCCACCCAGTTCATGGCGCAGCGCAAGAGCACCATTGAGGAGGCCTGGCCGGGCGATATCATCGGACTTCCCGATACCGGAAACTTTAAGATAGGTGATACTCTCACTCAGGGTGAGAAACTCCATTTCAAGGGCCTGCCCAGCTTCTCGCCCGAGATGTTTAAATACATTGAGAACGCTGACCCCATGCGCGCCAAGCAGCTTGCCAAGGGTATTGACCAGCTGATGGGAGAGGGTGTTGCACAGATGTTCGTGAACCAGTTCAACGGCCGCAAGCTTATCGGCACGGTCGGTCAGCTGCAGTTTGAGGTTATCCAGTACCGTCTGGAGCATGAATATAACGCTCTGTGCCGCTGGGAGCCCGCCAGCCTCTACAAGGCCTGCTGGATTGAGAGTGATGATGAGGCCGAGCTGGATGCATTCAAGAAGCGCAAGTACCAGTTCATGGCTACCGATATGGAGGGCCGTGACGTATTCCTGGCCGACAGCGGATATGTGCTGCAGATGGCCCAAATAGACTTTAAGCATATCAAGTTCCACTTTACAAGTGAGTTCTAATGAAAGAGTATATTGAAGATGTAAAGAAGGCTGTTGAGGTGATGCGGGCCGGCGGCATAATCCTCTATCCCACTGATACCATTTGGGGGATAGGTTGCGATGCCTCCAACTCCGCTGCCGTACGCCGCATCTTTGAACTCAAACAGCGCAGTGACAGCAAGTCCATGCTTTCACTCATTGATTCCGATGCCAAGCTGGGTTATTACGTGCCCGATATCCCCGATGTTGCGTATGACCTCATGGACCTGTCGGAGAAACCGCTTACCATCATCTATGACAATGTACGCCATCTGGCTCCTGAACTTATTGCCGATGACGGCAGTGCAGGCATCCGCGTAACACGTGAGG
>Ga0265298_10005210_pt1 | contig 16398 bp, 26 predicted proteins | sample AusTroGonzalo_MG_3_FD_193486 | JGI IMG/M metagenome (GOLD analysis project Ga0265298, IMG submission 193486) | Bovine rumen microbial communities from tropical cattle in Woodstock, Queensland, Australia - Gonzalo_01 | ecosystem: Host-associated > Mammals > Digestive system > Stomach > Rumen ... | reverse complement strand
TCGTCGAAGATGTGACCGCAGTCGTCGCATTGTAACATCATTTTTTCGTCCACCTCTTTTTCTCGATCTCGCGCACAACGTGGCGCGGCTGTTTGATGAGTATCAGCTGTTTCTGCTTCTGGTAGTGCTCGGCTTCGTTCTGTCCCTCGAGGACGGCTCGCCACTCTTGGTATCGTTCGCACCTCCCGTGGCAACCCTGAACACGTTCTTCGCACTTATAGCACGGCGGATTGTTTCTAACTCGTTTTCGTACTGTCTCCTTGAGCATTTCGATTTCCTCAGGTGTTTGATGAAGTCCTTGGCCGGAAAGCATAGGCTCTTGCAGGTCTTCTGCTTGCACTCGCGGCAGGGATTAAACATGGCCGCCTCCGAGATCGAGCCGGAGCTGGCCCGGGAGCTCTCGCTCCTCTTCCTGCCGGCGCGCTTTGTACTCGTTGTAGAGCTTGCGGTACTCGTAGCTTTTCCCGAAGATGGCCCAGGCTGCCTGCGTGACCTTCGGCTCGTACTTGCCTATCATCTCGAGATCCTCGACGGCTCGGTAGCTGATCGGGCAGCCGCAGCAGCCGGTGCGCTTCAGGCCGTAGACCTCATAGGCGTCGGAGTAGCGGATGCCGTAGGTCTCCTTGTACCACTCCTTGTCCTTGTCGCTGACGTAGTACAGAGGCTTGAACCTGAACTGGCCGTTGGCCGTTTCCGTAAAGCAGAGCGCGGTGTTGTCCTTGCGTGGGACTGACCTCATGCCGCCCTCGTCTCGGCGCTCGCCCGTGATTATCATTTCATAGTCCTTCTGGACCGCGTGAGCGACCTGCTTCTTGCAATAGTCGCAGCACTTCGCGCTGATCTGGAAGTCCGGCGGATACTCCGCGATGAAGTCGCGCATATACTTCGAGGAGTTGATGACCAGTTGGATGTTCGGTCTCGGCTCGCCGGCTGCGTTGCAACAGCAGAGGAAGTTGATGACCGACTCGCAGCCAGGATACCTTTCCTTCAGCTCCTTCCGCTTCGCGGCCTTATCTTCCGCCTGGTCGTACTCGTCTGCTATCGAGAGAGGTATGCCCTTGCGCTGCCAGTCTCCGAGGCCCTGGCTCATTATCTTCGAGACGAACGGGACCCCGTAGGTCTTCGTGGCCTTTACGATGTTTATCTTCGGCCGGACCGTCTCAATCTCGACACCGTACTTCTCGGCCGTCTCTTTGACGTGGTCCTTGATGGCCTGCATCTCGAGCCCGGTGTTGAAGAAGACGTACTTGACCTTCGGAAGTGACGGTATGATCTGCCGCGCCTTTTCGATGAGGTCGATCATGATGTCGCTGTCCGAGCCGCCGGAGTACGAGCAGATCGCGTTCGGGTGCTGCTTCAGCCTGGTCATAATGATGCCGGTGATGGCGCTGAACTTCATCGGAGCATCATAGTCCGCGTATTCTGGCCGGTCTGTGTAGACCCGGCTCCTGTATTCCCCCTTCGCGTCTCTCATGACATTCTCCTTCCTGGTCCTCCCGAAAACGTCCCGGTCTTGATGTCGTAGAAGTACAGCCCGTGCTTTATGGCTGCCTCGCGCTCGACCTTGCAGCCCATGCTCTTGACCCACCCGGGCAGCTGGCAGATGGCGTCGCACCTGGCCAGATACTCCAGGTCGATGGCCATGCAGGTGTCGTAGTTGATGTCCGAGATGAACCTACGGAGCATCGCCGGGTTGACGTAGGTGTGGCCGTCCGCCTTGATGGCCGAGGCTGCCTCCGCGAAGCGCTCCTCGTAGTCGGCCGTGCCGGTGATCGGGCCGCTGATGTAGATCCTCATACAATGCCCTCCTCTCGCGCTTTATACATGGCATATCTGTCTCGGGCGATCTTGACGATTTTGTCAGCTTCTGCTGGATATGCCCATACGATCGCGACCGTCTCGCCGAACATGTTCTTGGTAACGATTATCCCGTCTTCTGGGACACCTTCTTTGAAAGACCAATAATACCGGCTTACCTTTCCTTTTTCAGGGTCGAACTCATAAGGAATGCGCTTGCCCTCATAAGGCACCGCTGACAGGTCAATCATCGGCAAGACATAGTATTGGTCGTACGCGCCGATCTTGCCTTCGTTTCGCCGTTTGCAGTAGGCTTCTGCTTCTGCTTCGGTTTTGAAGTATCCGATCACGTCCCAATCTGAATACTCGCCTGTAAAAACTCCGTATATCATGCTTTTCCTCCCTTGAGCGCCCTGGCTCTCGTTTCCTTGAAGCGGCGCTCCCACTCTTCCGGCTGCAGCTTCTCCGGGTTCCAGATCTGGTTGACGAACTCGACCCTCTTCCACTGGATCTTGCCGTCCTTGCTGATGAGGCACTCGCGCCCGTTCTTCCAGATCGGCGCCTGGTGAAGCTCCTCATTCTCGGTCTTGCCGCCCTGCTTGACGCGCAGCCATCTGATCTCGTTGATGATGTTCTTGGTCGTCGGGAACTTCTCGTTCTCGTTCGTCCACTTGTTGAACGCCTCAAGGACCTCCTGGTCCGTGTACGTCTTGTACGTCCTGAAGAGCTCCTTGATCTTGTTGCGTTTCCACTGCTCGTCCACCCCCGGCTTTATCACGAGCGGCCATGCCGCGCCGAGGTATTCGTACAGCTGTACCGCGCCCTGCTGTGTCATGTCTCCTCCTCCATTTCCCCGAAAGCTTCCGCCGCGATCTCCTCGATGGTCTTCTCGCGTCTCGGCTGCCGCCCTCCCCAGCGCTGCTGGTTCTTGGCGAACTGCCGGACCATCGCTGGCAGGTTCTTGATGATCTGGCCGTGGTTGATGGCCCATAGGTTGACCTCGTCTATCAGCTCGTCGACCCGGCCCTGGCCGAACTCCTGATCTAAAAGCTGACGCTCTTTGAGAGAGAGATCCGGCAGCGCCACCGGCGCCTCATTATCACTATCATTCTCTCTCTCATTGTCAGGTTCATTGTCATTATCATTATCATTATCATTATCATTATCAGCTTGATTTGCTTGCTTTTGGTTGCTTTTGCTTGCTTTTGCTTTAGCTGAGGCCAGGCCGCCACGTCTTCCATACTCGGCCCTCCTGCGACAGATCTCTTGGTACTTCTCGTCAGCTCGGTCCATTTGGTTTGCTATGAACGAGAAGACCACGTCCGTCAGGATGTCGAGCTTCTCCGGCTCTTCCTCCATGGCGTGCTGCATGATGGCCGTGAAAAGTCTGCCGCGCTGCTCCATGTCCAGCTTTTGAACGACCGGCCAGACCTCGGTGTATAAAATAAAACTCTTTTTCATGTTGTTACCTCAGCAGGTCGATGATGGTCTCGGCCGCTTCTTCGGGCCGGCAGAACATAAACACGCAGCCGTACCGGCTCTCGATCGTGCGCATCGCCTTGGCCAGGCGTGGCCCCTGGATGCACTTCGGAGAATACTCGGTCCGAGGGTTCACCCAGGCCGCGACGTCGTCGATAGTCTCGTAGGGCTCCTCGCACTCCACGAGGATGTAGAGCTGCGTGCCTATCTCCTGGGCCAGCTTGACCTCGCGGATGAACCTCTGGTGCTCTTCCCTGGTGCCTCCGATGTTCTGCGCGATCTCGGCCATGTTCTCCTTGGTGTCGACTATTTTCGACAGGCTCGGCATCAGCGCGTAGTCGCCGACGACCAGCTTGCACCTGATGAGCTTCACGGAGTGCTCGGCCCACCAGGCGTGCTTGGTCTCGTGTTTGTTCTTCTGTTGACGGCTGTCTTCGATCAGGATCATGGCTTAGAACGGCACATCCTCATCGCTGAGCGGTGTAAAGCCTGCCGGGACGGCGGAAGTGCTGGTGGTGCTCTCCTTGAGCTTCTTCAGCTCTGGGACCTTGAACTCGCCCTTGCGGACCTTTTCGGCCGGCAGACAGCTGGCGATGCGAGTGCGCTCCTTGACGTTTCCGTCGTTGGCCTCGTACTCCTCGTAGCCGATGGTGACGCCGAGGACCTTGCCGATCAGGAGCTGTTCATTGAAGCCCTTCTCGATCTGCTCGGTGAACTTGGTGTTGTTGCTGTCGTCGACCGCGTTGATAAACGCCTTGAACATTCCGAGTGCCTTTTCCTTGTAGCTCCTGATGAAGCTGTGGCGGTAGACGTGCTCCGCGTCCTCGTTGGCGTAGCGGCCCTTCTCCGGGCCTTCTGCGATGTCATAGACCACGCGCAGGTACTGCAGGTCGTCCTTGTCGGTCACGTCCGTGATCTTGATGACGTAGCCGCCCGGAGCGAGCCTTTCGAACTCGCCCGAGGCTGTTGCTTCGTTGTAGCCTTTTAATGGTTTCATTTCGTGTCTCCCTTTCCGTATGTCTCGACGAACTCCTTCGCGTCAGCGAAGCGCATCTTCTCGGCGAGCTTCTGGCCGTATGCGTTCACGATGAACGTGGTCAGCTCCCAGCCGCCCTCGCGGCCGCCGGCGTGCGGTATCTGCCGCTTGAAGCTCTCGATGGTCCACGGAGTGCCCTCCGCGCTGTAAGTGATGACGGTCGAGCCGTCAGCGTTGACGATCTTGCCGGTCTTCTTCCAATCAAGCATCGTTTTCTACCTCCTCCATTTTTCTCACGAGCGTAACGATGGCGCGGACTTCGCGTGTCACGTCAGCTTCGCCCTCGGCGCTGTCGACGATCACGCCTATGGCATCCAGGGCTGCTGCCTTGAATGCGAGCCTTGAGATCATGTCCCCGACGGGGTCTTTCGGCGCCGGCTTCGGGACCGGCTCGGCCTTCGATGCCTTTGCCTTCTTCTCTTTCGGCAGGTACTGCCCCGGGACCTTCTCACCAGCCTCCAGCAGTATCTTCACGATGTCCTGCTTGGAGCAGACGTTCTCGTCCGCCAGGATCTCGATCTGCTTCATAGGCGAAGCTGCCTGTTTATATTCGGCGACTATCTCGCCAGGTGTCATGATCATGGTGCCTCCTTGATTTCCTCGATAAAACCGTTGATAAACCTCGCGGAGACCGGAACGTCGCAGAACTCATCGCCCTTGGTCCCGACTATCACGAAGTCCCCGAAGATCGGGATGCCGGCTATGCGGCAGTTATATGGCAGCCCTTTCGGGATGCCTTCCTCGTTGCAGATCAGGACCACGCCCGGATGCCCTTTTTCTTCTTTGAAGAGGCTGACCGTCTCGATGTAGCCCCCGACGTACCTCTGGAAGTTTTCCAGGTCGTTCGAGATGCTTGAGGTATATGCGTCCTGACGGTCCACGCGCTTGAATATTGCTTTGATGCGAATGGCCATCACTTCACCCCCCAATATTCCCTGATAGCCTCATCTACCGCTTTGAGGTCGTTCGGTATCTCGACGGCCTCGAACATCCCCTCCGGGGACTTGGCCGTGCTCTGCCCGTTGGCCTGCGTGTAGAACTTCTGGTCATCGCAGTACAGGACCACGTCGAAGCAGCCCTCGATCACGAGCTTCTCGTCGAGCATCTTGCCGACCGTCTTCGCCTTCTCGCGGCCTCGCTCATCCACCTCGCTGTGGTGCAGGAAGTAGACGATCTTGTCCGGCTGCGGCGTCTCGTTAATGTAGTGGATCAGGTCGCGGAAGTTGACCGCGATGTCCGTGAACTTGTTGTAGCCTGACTCCTTCGCTCGATCGAACATCTCGTTGACCAGGAGGTACTGCGAGTCGTCGATGACGATGCTCTTGACCGTGGCCCTCTCGATGAGGTCCTCGAGCCACTCGTATTTGCGCTGGTTCTCCAGCTTCGGGTTGTCCTTGATGCCGAGATCCTTCGGGATCTTCACGACCTTGATGTCACTCTTAAACGGCAGGCGCCCTTTTTCTACGCTGATGACGCCCACCTCTTCCGGCTTGAAGTTTTTGATGCTGTAGGTCTTGCCGGACCCGGACCTCCCCATAATCAGTACGGGAATTGCCATTTCGTTCTTCTCCTCTCGTTGCTATTCCTCGTGGCGATAGATTTGCACGCCACCTTTGTTCGTGCCGATCAGCTCCACCGGCTCCGCTGCCTCGATCTCCACGAAGCTCGCGTCCTCGTAGATCACCGGGCCGTCTTCGGCGATGATGGTCACCTTCATTCCTCGGCCTCCTGGCTTTTAGCTTTTGCTATCAGCTCGGCCCTTTTGGCGTCTTCTGCTGCCTTGAGCTCGTCGGTCACGTTCTTGTACCAGGTCGGCCTGATGGCCTTGAGGTATGCGCAGACCGCGTTGTCGTCGAGCATCGCGCCGTTCCACTTGTAGTCCATCGTCCCGAAGATGATCTCGAGGAGCCCGAGGAACTCCGTTTCTGCGACGACCAGGTCGCGGTACTCGTCGACTGGGATCTCGACCGTCAATGTTTTTTCGTCTTCCATGTTCTTCTCCTTTCTGTTACAGCTTGAGCATCAGCGCGATCCAGGGCGCCGTCATCAGCGCGCCGAAGAGCAGGATCTGGCCCCAGGTCGCGCCATCAAAATACTTCTGTCTCAGTGTCTTCATTTTGGTTCCCTCTTCTTGGCTGCGATCTCGTCAATGACGAACTGCAGCATCTTGTTCTGTGCAGGCTCGGCCTGCCTCATGTACTTGACCGAGAACTCGCTCGGCCTGATCTTCAGCGCCTCGGCCACCTCATACAGCCGGACGCCCTTGGCTTTTGCGTAGGTCTTGATCTCTGCGTTCAATCCTGGCTCACCTCCCTTGTCTCGACCTCGATGGTCCCGTCGAGGAGTCCCTGATAGAAGTGCTCGCAGCACGGGCTGTTCATGCCCCTGATGCCGTTCACGATCTCGCAGCGCGTGTACTTCACGTTGCCCTTGGTCGGATGGACCCATAACGGGCATTCGATGCACTTGTGGCGGACGCCGATCAGCTCGAACTCGTCCTCGACAGTCTCCGGGATGAGCGTCTGCACTTCGCTGATGATGTACGCGCAGAAGCCCAGGCCGTGATTGAACTGGAGCTCGTACTTCGTGCGCTGCTTATCGAGCGCCGCCAGCTCCTTGTTCAGCCTGGACTCGAACTCCTCGGCCGTCTGGGCCACGATGATCTTGGTCCTTTTTCCTCCTTGCGTTCTCATTAAAAAATGGCCTCCTTTCTTGGAGACCATCATACTCGACGGGGTGCCCTATTCAAATGCGCTTAAGTGCTGAGTATCGATATTTTAGGAACTGTTGCGCATTATCCGGGCCTGTCGGAGGTGGCCTCCTGCTGACATTATAACTCCCCCACTCCGCGCAGTCAATAAATTATTATTATTATTTTTCGCTGTTTCCTCAAATAAAAAAAGCCCCCGGCGTAATTGCCGGGAGCGGTCTTGGGGGAACCTCAAAGCGTGGGATGCGCTTATGAGCATTATTGAGCATTGATCCAGCGCTGGAGCGCGGTGACTGTTCCGGGACCTGCACTGTGGTCGATGAGACCGGTGTAGTATCCGAGATCCTTCAGGCGCTGCTGAAGTGCTCCGACGAACTCGTAGCCGGCATAGCCATCCTGAGTGATACCGAGCCAGCCCTGCATGGCCCTGATCACGGCCGAGCCGCCCAGGTAGAACGGCCAGCTCTTAAAGGACCAGGAGCTCACCGATGCGTTGGCCAGGTACTTGCGGTTGCTGTTCGGCTGGCGCGACACGATGGCGTCGAGGCTCGTGCATCCGAAGATGTCCTGGAGGGCGTAGGTCGTCTCCCTGCCCCACCATCCATCTTCAGCGACTCTCTGCGGCTTCGGTTCGGGAGGAGTCGGCTGCGTGCCGTAGTCTATCCAGGGCAGCTTGCCGTGTCCAGTCCAGGATCGCGAATTGTAGCCAGGCTTGTCGCTGATGTTGGCGACTGCGGTGACCTGGACCCCGTCGGACCAGGATGGCGTGCACTCGATTGCGAGGCCGTCGCCGATGTAAACGCCGCAGTGTTCTCCGTTGAGATGGAGCCACTCGCCTGGAGCGATACCATCCCAGATGTAGGTTGAATAGTCGGAGCACATCGCCGTGATGGCGTTGATGGTCGTGTCAGGCACGTCGTTGGCCTGATAGCGCGCTCCGCCATACTGCGCAGAAGTATCTGCGGACCAGTCCCAGAGGATACCCTTTATGAGGCAGACGCAGTCGAACAGGAACGTGTCGTCGCTGGCCATCTGGATCTTCCTGGCGCGTGCGGCCGAGGCGCCGCGTGAGTAGCGCTCGCGGTTGTTGCCCCACCCTGCCGGAGCTCCGAAGGCTCCGTTGGCGTAGAGCGTCTTGTTGCCGAGTGCCAGGTTTAGCTTTTCGATGAACTCGGCCGATGTCATAACGTAGCTCATGTCACACCTCCATGTCTTCTTCGGGTATGCCGGCGAGGCTCGTTAGCAGAGAGAGAAGCCCTGCGAGGACCGAGGCCGAGCCGACCATTATCCAGTTGATGTCGGACAGTACGGCAGCGGTCCCGATGGACGCGATGGCCGTCTGTGCGATGGTGCGGAGTGCGCGGATGCCGGCAGCCTTCCACCACTTTTTCCAGTCTCTTTTCATATTTTGCCTCCTGTTGGTAAACGAAAAAACGCCCGTTTTGAGCGTTCTATGTTGCGGTCGATAAAATAGTCAACCCTGCTATAAAAAGTCGCTGTATCGGCCGATTTTCGGCCTTCTCGCCCTATTCTCTCGGCTCTTTCGCCATCGCATCTGCGAGAAGCGAGTCGGCGTACCCGTCTCCGCCTATCTTCTTGTAGAGCGCGTACGCTTCTTGGAGCCGCTTGGTCTGGTCGTGCGTCCTGAAGCCCTGAGCGACCACTTTGTCGGACTGTCTCTCGATTGCTTCGAGGAGCAGTATGCGGTAGATTTTGCGCTTGCCCGTGAAGTAGTCCCAGAGCTTGTCAAAGACCTTGACGAGTAACGAGCTCCCGAGGATCGCTATCCAGAGCTGTTCGTTGGTTATCAATTCGTACATCTGCGAGCCTCCTATCCTGCGAAGACGGAGAAGTAGGACGTGCCGGGCTGGTCGGTGGTTATGGTCAGGTAGGTGCCTGAGCCTGAGAGCCCGAGCGCGGAGCTTGTCCACGCGCTGTTGGTTATAAGGTTTCGAGCGGTGAGCGTGCCGTTGTCGCAGGTGAACGCGATCGCGACGCCGCCGACGTTCTGGACTACGCCGAAGAGTATGCCGCCCCAGTAGCCCGTGTTGTTTCCGACATAGAGGACGACGGGGTTGCTTGGGTCGACGGCTTGGTCGGTGTAGACGTGCTTCGAGATTTCCGCCGCGCCTTGCACCTTGAATGAGTTAGCCGCTGTGAGCAGGCCTGATACGCTGACGCCTCCCTGAAAGTCGTTGTGGGTGTCCCGGCTGGTGTCTGCCCGGTCGTAGAACATCGCGTTGGTCAGGCTGGCGATCGCGAGCTCGAGGTAGTTATATCCTCCGCTTGCCCACGGTGATAGACTGAACGCAGAGCCCCACGAGCCGCTTGCCTTTAGCTGTCCGAAGATGCTTGTCGGGCTGATGCCGATATAGGTCGACCCGTCTGCACTTCCGCTGGCGTATGAGATGCCCGTGTCGCTGATGCTGACGTTCGGCGCCTGTATGCCGTTGACGTCTATAGTGAACGGCCCGAGCGTACCCTTTGTGGTCGTGAACTCGCCTGTGTCGAGGTTCCAGCTGTTGTCGCCTGTTTCGTCGGTGAGAAGTCCGGCGCGTATCCTGTTTGCAACCATCGTTCCGGCTGTTATGAAGTCCGCGTTGAGGTGTCCGTCAATCGTCCACGCGTTGGCGTATGTCGCGCCTCCGTCCGTGGAGAAGCCGATGCCGTTCTGGTTCAACCTGATGATGTTCGTGGCTGTGCTCTCGTCTGCCGTGTCCATTATCAGCATTTCCGAGGGCGTTCCGTCGCTGAGGTACTTGTATTTGATGTAGCCCCCGAAGCCTCCGCTGATGAGCTCCGTTGCCCTGTCGATCGCGCCTTTCATCATCGTCTTGGACGGTACCATCGCGACTGCCGGCTGTACGACGTCCTCGCTGATTTGCTGTGCGAGGCTCGTCTTCGGCTCGCCGAGCTCCATCGAGATATAACGCTCCCGGAGCGTGTCGTATGTGACCTTGATGCACTTCGCCGTGGCTGTTATTCCGCGCTTCGTGTAGATGATATGCACGGTGTCGCAGAGGTACACCCTTTCGAGGTTGGCGACTGCCTTGTATTCCTCCGTCTGCCAGAGCTGAACGAAGTCGATTTTGAGGTTTTCCTTGAGCGTGTAGTTGCTGGAGCTGTCCACTCGGCTCTGGGCTTTCGCTTCGAGCTGGACTGTGGTCGGTGCTTCGTCCCACGCGTCCGACAGATCGAGAGCGATTGTCCTCCCCTCGGTCTCGCCTGTCCTTACGACTGTATGGTCGAGGCTGACCGTGGTCTCGCCGTCCGTCCAGAACGGCACGACGGCGTTGTAGACGTTGCTGGCGTCGAGCTCCCTGTCGAGGCTTGCGAGGTTCTTGCCGTACCTGATCTCCACGCCCCTGTCCGCTCCCCTGTTCAGGTAGAGCTTCACCGTGAGCATATCGAACTGATACTCGCCCTTGCCGTAGACGTCGAGGAGCGAGCCCTCCGAGCCGCCGAGCACTGCCCTGACGCTCTTCGGCACGTCCAGCGCGAAGTCTGCGGTCACGCTCTTATCCGTCCAGAACGTGAACGGGTTTGTGTTGATGCTCTCGGTGGAGAGCTTGGAGACCGCCTCCGCGCACGAGCCTGCCGTGAACGGCTTTAAGATGATGTTGTTCAGCGCGTAGCTGATGTGCCACGCCCGAACAGTCGCCCAGCCCTCCAGCTCCTCGGCGACGCTGTATATCTGGAACGCCTGAGGAGTGCCGGAGTTGTCGTGCGTCGCGAAGATGTAATTTCCAGCCACGAGGCTGTTCATCAGCTTGCCGCCCGTGGGGTATTCCAGAAGAAGCTCGTACTGCCCGTTTCGCTCCTCGGTGACTTCACATCTGCGAGCCTCCGCCAGCCTGCCGATGCCGTTGCTGGTGAAGCTGGTCTCGGTGCTTGCGTAGAGTATCGGCGTCATAGTATCACCTCTTTTTCGTTCCTCTGCTCGATCACAGTATCCACCACCTCGGTGTGACGTCCAGCTTGGTGACGCCGACCATCAGGACGTAGTTATCTCCGGGCACCAGCTCGGGGTAGTCGTTGCCGCTAAAGCTGACGTATGCGTTCATGTTCTCGCCCTCGTAGTAGCACTCCTGAAGCTCGCAGTCTATGTCGATGTAGGGCTTGTCGTGGTTGGCTATCGTGACCACGTTGTCGTTGATGCGGAACGTGCCGATGCCGTATGCTCTGATGAGCGGCTTGGCGTTGAACGGTGAGGGGTTGTTGAAAACCGTAGCTCCCGTGATCGTAACCGTGACGTCTCCCGTGTCGGCCCAGATATTGTTCTGACCGATGAGGCGCTCGACCTCTTCCGCCGTAAGCTGAACTGTGGTCGGGGTGGCGAGCTTATATACCACTTGAGAGCCTGTCGGTGGCGTGACACCTTCCGCATATACCGCTCTGTCGCATATCCAAGTGCTTGGTAGAGTTTCTCCTGCATAGCTTGCGATGTTGACATCGGTAATCGTCAGCACCCCCGTAGTGACATCGAGCGTGCCGCCGTAGACTGTGCCGACTGTGTCCTGCCATGTGATGTCGGTAATCTTGATATCCTCATCGGAGATAAACACACTCGGGGCGCACCTATAGGCGTGGTACGCGTTGTACGTGCTCACGTAGCCACTCGGGTTGACAACCCACGCACTGTTCGCGCCGTAGCGGTTGGCCGAACGCCGCCAGCAGTACTGCGCACTGGTAGGTGCATTGAGTGCATATTTGATAAGCCTGGGATATGTCGAGTCTTGTGCGGCCGGAGTCGTTCTTCCGAGCAGTCTCTTGTAGTATTCCCAGTAGGATCCTTCTTTGCCGGAGAACTGAGGCGTGACATACATCTGCTCGAGCGAGGAAAGGAACACTCTGTCATAGGTCACGTCTTCGACGTTGTTGTCGGCATTGCATGCGACTGTTACGACCTTGATCGGCTTGAAGTAGTTATAGACCTCCGCGCCGTAGCCATAGAGGAATCCTGCTTTTGCCATGACCGTTGCGTCCGGTCTGTCCCAGGGATTGGCCACTGCGTACCATCCGGACTCTGTAGTCGCATTGAGATACTGTCTAAGGAAGCTCTGGCTCCATCTGTTGTATCCGTAGACGATTCTCTGAGGCGCGTTGACTCTTCCATTGGTTTTACCGACATCTGTGGAGTCTGTCGAACCGAGATTTGTGCCGCTTGTTCCATTAGATGTAGTTCCTGTATCCTTGGATGTCGTGCTTCCTTTTGCATAAAGGTTCCAGGCTCTTCCGTTTGTCGGATCGTTGGCCGCGTTTGTTCCGCAGTTAATTACAAGTTGGTCACCATTGGACGGGGCAACATTTAGAGTAAACTGTATATGCTTTGAAGTCGACCACCCTGTGCCATACGCCATCCCGATGCCGATATTAAATGTCCCTGCGCCCTCTGTGCCGTCAAAATAGCAGATTGCTTCGGGTTCATCAAACGGCACCCCGAAGGGAATTACCTTGTCCCACTCGAAGAATGCGCCGTGAACTGATGTGCCACCCTCAAGTTCCTCGTCCGAAACCGAACAAAGATTCATTTCGGGATTGTAATTTGTGTTGCCGTCTTTCCACGGAATGACGAGTCTGCCATTAGATGCCGATACTGCAAACTTTGAATTAAGTATGTGCGCTTTGTCGAATCCGAGGATTGCTCTCACATTCGTTGGCGAAGGGTCGAGTCCGTTTCCTATCTGCGTGGGCGTGATCTCTGCCGTCAGACCCGTTATCTCGTCCAGCGCATTTGCCGTGAAGGTCGCCACGTTTCCCGTGTATTCCGTCGACGGGTTCGCCGTGATCTCCGTGTCCTCCTCGCCGCTCGTGAGCCACCTCTGCGGCTTGCAGTCAAAGGTCAGCGTATAATACCCGTCCTTGTTCAGCCGCTTCGCCGTCGGAGCCTCCGGCACGACAAAACGCCCGAGGCGGAAGTGCCCCGGGTCGTTGCTACATTCTATTCGCTGATACCCCTCGAGGCTCGCCAGCCAATTCACTATCGCGTCGAACTCGGCCGGGAAGGTGTTCTTTTCAAACACCGGGTAGCTGATGAGGACGTTGTCGAACGTGCCCTCGTCTATTATCAGCGCGCCGTTCCGGCCGGGTATGTTCTGCCTCGTCACCCTCTTGGCCGGCTTGTTAAAGCTGACGGCTGCGTCTACATAGATCCCGCTCAGCGTTGTTCCGTTGATTTTCAGTGTGTTCATGCCCATGCCTTTCCGGCTCTCGCCATTTCCTGTGCCAGCTTCTCGCCGATCGTATTCGCCAGCGCGTCGTAGTCGTCAACGTTTCCGTTGATGGTGACCGGGACCGTGATGTTGATGCCGCCGGCCTGTCCGAGCATATTCTTCAGCGCGCTCTCGCCGATCACGACCTCGCGGCCGGCTTCGCCGCCTCCGAGGAGTTTCCCGTCCTGCATTCCGAAGATCGTCGGATGATCCAGGACCATGCCGTGCTCCATCGCCTTGGCGTACCAGTTGATGCCCAGGCTCGGAATGCTGCCCTTTAAGAGGTCACCGAGTTTCCAGCCCGGCGGATTGATCGCGAAGTGCGGCAGCTTGATGTGCGGCAAGCTCACGCTAAAGTTGAAGAAGCTCTTGATCTTCTCGACGGTCTCCCGGATCTTCTCCTTGGCCGCCTCGATCGGAGCCGTTATCTTCGCCTTTATGTTCTCGAAGATCTCGCCGGCCTTGGTCTTGATGGCCTCCCATTTCTGGATGATGCCGTTCTTCATGTCCTCGAACGTTGCCTTGATCGCCGCCCAGAGCGCCGCTGCCTTCTCCTTGATCTCCTCCCAGTGGTTATAGAGATAGACCCCGGCTGCCACGAGCAGGCCGATCGCGATCACAATGCCGCCGATGGTTGCTATCATAGGCAGCATTGAGATGTTCAGCGCGGCCGCCAGCCCGGTCAAAGTCGATATTAGTCCGAGCAGCGGAGATATGGACGCCACCAGTCCGAGGATCGCGAGGATGACCGTCTGGGTCGTTCCGTCGAGGTTTGCGAACCACGTCAGCACACTGCTGACCAGTGTTATCAGTTTTTCGAGTGCCGGAAGTAGTGACTCGGCCAGCGCAGATCCGGCGCTTGCGAACGACTGCGCAGCCGATGCCTTGAGCTTCTGGAGCTCGTCATTGAACTTCCCGGCGCCTTCGACCGCGTCCTGCCCCATTATCAGTCCGGCCGCTTCGGCCTCGTCTCCGAGTGCCTTCAGCTTGGCTCCGCCGTCGTCTACGATGCCGGCCATCTCCATCGCACTCTTGCCGAAGAGCTCCATCGAGAGCGTGTCGCGCTCGGTCTCGTTCTCGACCTTGCCGAGTGCTTCGAGGGTGTCATACCAGACGTCCACTGCGCTGCGCAGGGACCCGTCCTGGTTCCTGATCGCCACGCCGAGCTTGTCGAACGCCTTATTCTCGGAGCCCATCTGCTTCGTCAGCTTCTGTATGCTCCCGGTCATCGTGTCGTATGACACGTCCACGAGCTCGACCGCGTATTTGAGTTTCTGCAGCTCCTCAACAGAAAAGCCCGTCACGTTGCTGGTCGTCAGCAGCTCGTCTGCAGTGTCGCTCGCCGATACGGCCATCGCGACCATACCAGCTGCGGCCACGCCGGCAGCCGTGCTCAGGCCCCGGGTCTTCTCCGACAGCTGCCCGGTCTTGACGCTGAGGCTCTCGAGCGCCGGGCTGCAACTCTTGTACTGCTTCTCGAGATCCTTGAGGCTTGCGGTCGTCTCGACCAGCTCACGCTGCAGAAGGTCCTGCTGGCGCCGGTTCTCTTCGGTATCGCCGGCCTTCTTGGCCTCTTCGAGTGCCTTCTTCAGCTCTTCCTGGCGCTGCCTGGTGTTCTCGACTGCTTTGCCCAGGAGCTCCTGGCGCTGCCTTAAAAGGTCAACGTTCGAGGGGTCCAGCTTCAGCAGCTTGTTGACGTCCTTCAGCTCCGCCTGTGTGTCCTTGAGGACCTTGTCGACCGCTTTGAGGCTCTCTTGTAGCTTTGTAGAGTCGCCTCCGATTTCGATCGTTATGCCCTTAATACGGTTGGCCATACGTCCTCCTAAAATCTATCAAAGTCCGCCTGAGTCGCGATCGTGTCGTACTCGGCGTCATCGTTTGCTTGTTCGATCATCATGTCGTAGATCATGCCGACGTCCAGGACTTCGAGATCCTGCATCGTTAGACCTAACAAAACGCACCGCAACAGAAAAAGCCCCGTGGTTAGCGGCCTATCTGTTGCGGCTGTTCTTTTTTTTGGGTCACCGTCGGAGCCTGGCTTGCCACCCAAAGGGAGACGAGCTCCGGCAGCACCTGGTAGATGGAGAACATCTCGAAGCCATCAAGCCACTCGTCCGGCGTGTCCGGGATGCCCGGGTCCGCCTGCTTGGCCATCGTAAACGCCAGGTTTTCAAAAACCGTCAGGGTTTCCGCTGTTAGCGTCTGCTCTGCGTTCGTCTCCTTCTGGAGCTTCTGGAAGTCCATGAGGAGGTCACGCCCGAAGCGCGCCCTGTACTGCCTGATCGTGCCGGCTGTTGCTTTGAATGCGACGGTTTTGCCGTCTATGGTGATAGCTTTTTCCATGATGTTCCCCCCTGTTGTTTAAGATACTGTCACGACTGCGCTGAACCAGGCGCTGTATGCGGTGGTCGCGGACTGTGGGCAGCTTGCCTTGACTACGGTGTCGTTGAGTCTCGGCAGTGCAGTGATGTTGAGTGTCTCGGTCTGCGGCTCGATGCTGGCCTCCTTGGTGGCGCCAGCTACGTCCGGACGGCTTGCGATGCACCTGAAGAGTGCGTGCCTGGTGGCCTTGTCGTCGCCCTCGAACTGGAACAGGAGCGCGAACTCCTTCGATGCCACGTTGGCGTGCTCGATGAAGACGCCGGCGCTGTTCGTGGTCTCAGCGAGGACTGCGGTCTTGAAGCTATCCGGCAGGAGTGCCACTTCAAGCGTGCCGCTGTAGCCGTTGTTGGACTCGGAGACGAAGTATTCGACGTTGTCCGCGTAGAATACGTTGCGCTCTCCTTCGGCAGACAGAGAGAGGTTGACGCCTCCGGGTATCTGCACCGGGGACGCATAGGTCAGGGCTCCGCCCGTGCCTGCGGTTGCGACCGCATAGTACACGTTCGAGAGGCCATACTTGATTTTGTTGCTCATCTTGTCTCCTAACTATCCTCACTCGCGGCCGTCTCCGGCTCGATGAGGATCTCCGTCTCGTAAAGTGTTTGGGACATATTCTCCGAGCCGATGAAGTCGGCCGTCTTCTCCCATACGAGACCAGCTTCATCCAGGACGGCTTCGAGTGCCGCCTCGGTGGCGAAGTCTCGTGGGTTGGCGTAGAGCTCTACGTTGAGCGCCTCCCTGCGTTTGTAGACCTTGTTGTCGGCCGCGATGTTGCGGCTGTT
>Ga0265298_10005208_pt1 | contig 16401 bp, 12 predicted proteins | sample AusTroGonzalo_MG_3_FD_193486 | JGI IMG/M metagenome (GOLD analysis project Ga0265298, IMG submission 193486) | Bovine rumen microbial communities from tropical cattle in Woodstock, Queensland, Australia - Gonzalo_01 | ecosystem: Host-associated > Mammals > Digestive system > Stomach > Rumen ... | reverse complement strand
CCTTGTAGCCAGGCATGGCCTTTTTGGGAATCACCTAAAGTTTTTCCGTCGGGGCTGAGTTGATAGCTGAAAGCCATCTCCACATTCTTGTGGCTCTTGATTTGGTCGACTAACACGCGGATGAGGGCATCGGCGTTGTTTTGTGCGCTAACGGCCTGTGCTGCAAACAATAAGAGCAAGCAGGCAATGATGTTTTTCGTTCTCATGGTCAAATTCCGTTATCTTTGTTGTAAAGATCCCGCAAAATCTGTTCCAAAGCGGCTTCTGAGGTCACTTTCACTTCTCTCGACTTGCTACCCGAGAACGGTCCGACGATGCCTGCGGCTTCCAGTTGGTCTATGATGCGGCCAGCGCGGTTGTAACCAAGTTTCAACTTACGCTGGATCATCGAGGTGGAACCTTGCTGGGTCTGTACCACGATGCGAGCCGCTTCCTCGAAGAGGCTGTCGCGCTCGCCATCTTCCTCGATGTCGGCACCTTCGCCCTCGTCTTCAGGTACCTCAGGCAGCAGGAAGGGCTCGGGATAACCCCTTTGTGCTCCGATGAATTCGGTGACGGCTTCCACCTCAGGCGTGTCAATAAAGGCACATTGCAAACGCACCAGGTCGTTGCCCGTGGAGAGCAACATGTCGCCGCGGCCAATAAGCTGGTTGGCGCCGCTTTGGTCGAGGATGGTCTTGGAGTCGACCTGTGAGATGACGCGGAAGGCGATACGTGCCGGGAAGTTGGCCTTGATGGAGCCCGTGATGATATTGACCGAAGGACGTTGCGTTGCTATGATTAGGTGGATGCCTACAGCACGGGCCAACTGGGCGATACGGGCTATCGGAGCCTCCACCTCGCGGCCTGCGGTCATGATGAGGTCAGCGAACTCGTCAACGATGAGCACGATATAAGGCAGGAAACGGTGTCCCTCAGTAGGCAACAACTTACGTGCCTTGAACTTCTCGTTGTATTCAATGATGTTACGGCATTCGGCGGATTTGAGGAGGTCATAACGCTGGTCCATCTCGATGCACAAGGAGTTCAACGTGCGCACCACCTTCTTCACGTCGGTGATGATGGCATCCTCGGAGTCGGGGAGCTTGGCCAGATAATGGCGCTCGATGCGGTTGTAGAGCGTTAGCTCCACCTTCTTCGGGTCGACCATGACGAACTTCAGCTCCGAGGGATGTTTGCAGTAGAGCAAGGAGGCGATGATGGCGTTCAGTCCAACCGACTTACCTTGACCCGTGGCACCAGCCATGAGGATGTGCGGCATCTTGGCGAGGTCGAAAACGTAGGTCTCGTTGGAGATGGTCTTGCCGATGGCGCAGGGCAAGGCGAACTTGGTGTTTTGGAACTTCTCAGAAGCCAGCACGCTGCGCATGGAGACGGTCTCGGGCTTGCTGTTCGGCACTTCGATGCCGATGGTGCCTTTGCCCGGGATAGGGGCGATGATACGGATGCCCAAGGCAGCCAGACTCAAGGCAATATCGTCCTCCAGGTTCTTGATCTTCGAGATGCGGATGCCAGCAGCAGGGACGATTTCATACAATGTGACCGTAGGACCAATGGTCGCCTTGATTTTGTCGATGGCGATGCCGTAGTTGCCCAAGGTCTCCACAATCTTGTTCTTGTTGGCATTCAGCTCCTCTTCGTCGATTTCCGACTTATGGCCGCCGTAGTCGTTAAGCATGTCCAAGGTCGGGAACTTGTAGTCGCGCAACTCGTAACGTGGGTCGAAAGGCGTGTCCAAGGTGTGGTGCTCCATGTTCTTGCCGCTGTCAACGGTCTTCTCAGTGGTTGTGTTCTCGATGACCAATTCCACTTTCTCGGCTTCATTGTCCGTCTTTTCGGGGACGATGTCCTTGGACTTGTTGTCGTTTTCTACCACCGTCACGGCTGGGTCTGATGTGCCTTGTGTCTCGTTGTTTTTGGGATGGATGAGGACGTTCTCCTTGCCAGTCGTATTGTTGTCAGGATTGACAATGACGAAGGTCGGGTCTTTGGTATAGGAGGTCGCAGGCGGCAGGTTGGAACGGTTGTCGTCTTCGTCTTCATCTTCATCAATGGAGTCAGGGTCGATGTCCTCGCCGTTGTCGGTCATGTTGTTGTTTTCTCTCTCAAATTGTTCCCTGATGCGTTGTTCTGCAAGGAGAGCGGCCTGTTTGCGAGCCTCTTCTTCCTTTTTCTCGCGCCGGTTTTTGAAATAATTGAGCGTGAGGTTGAATTCGTAAACAAGGAATACTAGCAACAGGAAAGCGAGGATGATGATGACACCCGTGTTGCCGACGTAATTGGTCAAAATGGTATTGAGCCACAAGCCGACGGCACCGCCGAAGATGGCGCATTGAGGAGCCATGGTGGCGATGAAAGCGAAAAACAGCGGCAGCCATGCCAAGCAGAAAAGTGCCCATTTCCAAATGTTCCACATTTTCATCTTGGTGGCATCGACGAGACGCAACCCGATGAGTGCCAGCAAGTAAACGAAGAAGAACGAGCCGATGCCGAACGACTCCTTGATAAGTGTTTGAGCAAGGAAGACACCAGCACTGCCTGTGCGGTTTTCGATGTTGACTTTTTGGCTAAAAATCTGATAACCAAATTCTTGATGATGGCCGCTAAAGAAACTCACCAGATATGAGACCAAGGCGATGCCTAAAAACACAGCTAGACAAAGAAACAAGATGCCGATGATTTTGCCGATGCGGCCTTTGTTTTCCTTTACCTCAATGTCTTTCTGAGGTTTAGCTTCCTTGTTTTTGGACGTTTTCTCGCTCTTTTTAGGGGTTTCCTTTTTCGGCTTTCCCTCTTTCTTCGTTTCTTCGGTTATGATAGGTTGTTCCTCCAAAAGCTCGGCCTCAGCTGAGGCTTTCGGTCGGAAGGTATTTTCTTTGCGGTTGTTTCCTGTGGCCATGTTCTGTCTTCTTTTTGGAAATGCAAAAGTACGCAAAAATATGCAGTTTGGAAAGGTGTTTTGTCGATATTTTACACTCCCTAAAAAACATCGGTACTTATTGGTAAGTGACTTCCAAGCCTACATTAAAACTATTTGTGATTTTCTCCACGATTTCGTCATAGAGTTGTTTCTTGGCTTTTGGATAAATAAGGTTAACGGTGTATTCAACATCGTCAGTCAAGATGGTTTTTCTGTAGAGAATAGTACCCTCTTCATCGGTTCCCGAAACCACAAACCAATTGTCCTTTTGGACGGCGTAGGAAACGGTTCCGATATAGCTGCCTTTACATTCCTTGAATAACTCTTCAATGGTATCATCCAACACGTTATAGGAAGCAAAAACGCTCATTTCTTCATCCTTTCCATTGGTGAATATCCTTCCATCACCGTTTTCGGGCTCGGGTTGGGGGGTAAGGAATGAGGGATACATTATTGAAAAGCCAAAACGAGGGTTTGTGTAGGTGTCATAACTGATGGCATCGTTGGGCGTTGCGGTTTTTGAGCCAACGTTATTTGACGGTGTTTCCGTTTTTGCTATTTCTTTCGAGGTTGAATTATTGTTAAAGCATGAAGTCATGCCTAATGCCAAGGCGAATAAGAAAATAATGGTCTTTTTCATTGTTGTTGTCTGGTTTTATGATAGGTTATTTCGGAATTCTGAACATTCTATTCCAGCGGATGCCACCGTTTTCCTTGTCTCTGGAGAGCCACACAAGAATGGGCTTGCCAACGATATGGTTCTCAGGTACGTAGCCCCAATAACGGGAGTCGGCGGAGTTGTGGCGGTTGTCGCCCATCATCCAGTAGTAGTCCATCTCGAAGGTGTAGCTGTCGGCCAACTGTCCGTCAATATAGATTTTGTTGCCATCCACCTTCAAGTCATGAAGTTCATAGGCATGAATGATACGCTCATAGAGCGGCAAGGTGTTGATGTCAAGCTTCACGGTCTCGCCCTTCTTCGGGATGTAGATGGGGCCGAAGTTGTCCACGTTCCAAGGATAGAGGTCGGGGCGGTTGGGGAAGAGGCTGGTTGAAGTATCTGTGCCAGCGGGCTGTATGTGTTTTTCCACTAAAGTGACAAACGGTAGTTTGCGCAGTTCTTCCGCCACATTTTCACTGATGTACATGCCGTACTCGATGTTTTCAACACGTAATTCGCTAATTTTGTATTCTAAAACAGTCCTATCGGTGATTTCAGTACCGATGGTAATGATGGTATAACGGTCAGAATCGTCGTTTTTTGTTACAGATGCGATAAAAGGCTCTTTGTGCAGTTTTTTGGCCATTTCTTCGCTGAGGTTAGCCGAATAAACGAGTTTGACATCGTAAAGTTCGGTAATGCTATGCTTTTCAAAGATTGTTTCATTGATGGGGTTACCGTTGGTCACTACGGTGTGTGAGAATTGCGCATGTTCTGGTTGGAAGGCTTTCTCTCCGTTGATATACACTACGCTGTTAATGATTTTCAGGGAGTCGCCTGGCATACCGATGAGGCGTTTCACGTAGTTCTCGCGTTTGTCAACGGGGTGGGCGATGACTTTGCCGCAAGGCGTGGGACCATCGTTGAGGTTCAGCACCACTTTGCCGTTCCACACATCCTTACGTCCAAATCTGCGCACGAGGTCATAATAGTTCACGCTGCTTTGGTAGTTCTCGCAGACCGTGTCGCCAGCAGGATAGTTGAACACGATGGGGTCATAGCGCTTCATCGTTGAGATGCCCGGATAGCGATGATAAGGCAGCTTGATCCATTCCACATACGACTTCGCGGTCTTGCTCCAAGGCAGGGTGTTATGCACGAAGGGGAAGGAAAGCGGCGTGTTAGGCCCCTTGGGGCCGTAGTGTATCTTGCTGACCACCAGATAATCGCCTACGCAGAGTGACTTTTCCATACTCGAAGTGGGGATGGTAAACATCTCGAAGACGTAGGTTCTGATGATTAAGGCGGCGACCACAGCAAAGATGATGGCATCGAACCACTCGCGGGCGGTCGACTTCTTGGGACGTTTGGTCGTGAGCGGGTCTTGGTATTTGTCGTCCTTCGCGATGAAGGGGAAGAAAATGAAGGGCAAAATGGCGGCCATGCCTTCCTCCCAGATCTTGAACCTGCCAAAGCATTTGCCCAGCTCGACAAGCATGAGCAGCAGCATGAAGATGTTGATGTAGGGGAATACGATGAAGAACCACCACCAGAATTTCTTCTGTTTGCCGATGATTTTCAACATGATATAAATGTTGTAGTAAGGGACGAGGCTGTACCAGCCTTTTTGTCCAGCGGCCTCAAACTGCTTCCAGCAGAACGCAATCGGGATGGTGAAGAGGGCTGGGACGATAAGGATAAAAAGTATTAGTGACATGATTGAATTGTAATTTCAGTATTAACGATGGTTAAAGTTGAATAGTATTATTGCGTGCAAAAGTAGGAATTATTTCTGTAATAGCCAATCGCAAGCCTCTATACAATGAACGGTTTTGTCGTCCACCACAAGGTCTTTTGTCTCGCCGTACATCATTACCAAGGTCAGATGATTGCATTTGGTCAAGGCGGAGCCTTTCAGCAAGCCGCCTATCTCGCGGTTGTACAGCCGTTTACTAGGATTTCGGAAGTCGTAAGTGACTTGAACAAGTTCGGTGACGCGGTTGCGGTCGGTGAGGGCAAAGTCAACTTCAAAGGACTTCGGCTGTTTGATGTAGTAGAGTTGTTCCGATTCATATTGCATCCTGCGCATCAGCTCAATGGCGACGATGTTCTCCAAACGCCAGCCGAGGTTTTCGGTCAGCAAGGCATCTTCGTGGTCATCCACAAAAGCCGTGTCGATGGCGTAGCATTTGCGGCTGGTCTGTCGGTCAATGCTTTTATAGGAGAACCGTGGCAAAATACGCAGTAAGTAAGCCTCTTCGAGGTAGGAGATATAGTTTTTTGCCGTGTGTATCGATTGGATTTGGTAGTCTTTTTTCAGTGTGGCAAACGAAAGTTCTTGGCAGAACTTGTCGAGCGTGGCATTGGCCATCTGTCGCAAGGTGGTCTTGTAACGGATTTTGTAACGTTTGCAGATATCTTTGGTCAAGATGGCTTCAAGCAGCGATATGATGTAGCGCCGCTGGCTTTTCATATTCAACGTTTCAGGAAAACCACCCTGCATCATGTATTGTTCTATGGCATGAAGCCTTAATCCAAAGGCTTTTGTGGTAAGGCTTGTGGTGTCAACGCCTTTTGCCATGCAGTATTCTTCAAACGAGAAGGGAAACAACTCGATTTGGTTGTATCTTCCAGTCAGATGTGTCGCCAAGTCACTGCTGAGCAAATTAGCATTGCTTCCAGTGATGACCAAATGCAATTTCTGTCGCAGCAAACGGTTGACAAACAGATGCCATTTCGGTGCGTTCTGTATTTCATCCATGAACAGGCAGTCGAAATTGCCGTATAAGTTGTACAAAGCTTTTAGGATGTCGTTCAATTGTTCGGCTTTTAGGTTGGCGAGGTTTTCGTCGTCAAAATTGACGTAGGCGAAATTGCGCTTGCTTCCCATTAACACTTTCTGGCACAGGGTGGATTTCCCGCAGCGTCGCACTCCGATGACAATCTGGACAAGGTTACTGTCCAAGTCGATTTCCTTCTCTTCTTTTCGCGTGACAAATTGAGAAAAATCTGTCGCCCGAAGCTCATTCATTTGGTCGCGTAGTATGACCTCAAAATCTTGTATTTCCATACCTAGAATCAATTTTGAGGCAAAAGTAGTAATAATCTTTTAATTATGAACATTAAATTGCACTTTTTGGAAAGTTTTTTATACTCTAAACTGCACTTTTTGGAAGGTTTTCACTGTTCTAAACTGCACTTTTTGGAATGTTTTTAATGTTCTAAACTGCACTTTTTGGAAAGTTTTTAGAACAAATCCTCCATCCCAAACAAACCTGTCTTCCCAATGAGGAACTCAGCAGCGGCAATGGCACCCAGGGCAAAGCCTTGGCGGTTGTAGGCCTCGTGTGTTAGTGTGATCTTGTCGGCGGGCGACTCAGCCATGACGCTGTGGATGCCACTTACTTCGCCTTCGCGCGTCACTTTAATATATAAGGTGTGGTCTGCGGGGGCATCGATACTCCAACGGTCGTAGTCGTGGTCGACGGCGAGGATGTCGTTGGCCAGTTTCACGGCCGTGCCGCTGGGCTTGTCAAGTTTGTGGATGTGATGCGTCTCGGCCATCTCAAGCTTGTAACCGTATTGTTCTGCGAACTTCGCCAGCTGTTTGTTGAGCAGGAACATGATGTTCATCCCGATGCTGAAATTGGGCGCGGTAAAGAGGCTTTGCTTCTCGTCCAGACAACGCTTTTTGATTTCCTCAAAGTGGTCTTGCCAGGCCGTGGTGCCCACCACGACGGGCAGGTGCAAGTCGAAACAGCGGTGGATGTTGGCCACCACCTGGTCGGGTTGGCTGAAGTCGATGGCCATGTCGGCTTGTTTCAGCAATTCGTGGCGTTCTTCCCATTCTTGGGCGTTGTCGATGGTGACGACGATGCTATGCTGGCGGGCGAGGGCGGCTTTCTCAACCTCGTGGCCCATCTTTCCGTATCCTATGATGGCTATTTTCATGATTGTTATTTTGTCAGTTTTGTGATATTAAAAGTTCAACTTAAACGACAACCCTACCTGGGCATAATGCGGCATTTTTATTGGCGTTTCCGTAGACCGCAAATATGGGTCGATACTGAGGCTGAGGTCATCACTGATGTCGTAGTTATAGAGATGCCCGTCGACGCAGGCGTCAACAATGTTCAGGCCGTACCAAGCCACGGTGAGGATGCAGTAGAATTCGAAGTCGCGGCGGTACGATTCCTTGTAGGTCTGTAGCTGATTTGCGGCATAATGGTTGGCCAGCTCGGTCTCGTGATCGTTCAAGGTCTCACCCTCAGGCAAGTCGCCGGTCTTGAATTCGTAAGCGCGAAGATAAGAGTTGTACTCGTAGTAATTGTCATAGACCAGATACCCCAAACCGCCCAAACCAGCATAAACTATCGGCACCTTCCACCATTTTTTATTGTAGATTTGCCCTAATCCAGGCAGACAAGCCGACATGATGGTGGCTTTCTGCGGGCTATGGGGCTTCTGGGCTTTCCCTACTTTTACAGGTTTGGCGGTTTTCGCTTCTTTTACGATGGTGTCGGCGCTGATGACCGTGTTACCGACAGTGTCAAACACCACAACTTGCGCTTCCGTTTGCTGAAAGGCGATGAACATGAGGATGCCCAAAAGAAACAGGAAACGGCGCGGCATGGCGTTTATTTGTGGTTAAAGAGTTCCATGATGCGGTCAAACTCTGCCTCGTCCTTGAAGTCGATGACTACGCTGCCGTGACCCTTGATGTCGCGCTTCACTTTCACTTTAGTGTTGAGCGTCTGCGACAAGGTCTTGATCTTGCTCTTGAAGTGCTCTGGGATGAAGTTGGTCTGCTTGCGTTCCTTGTCGGCCTTGCCCTTGGCTTTGTCAGCCATTTCCTCGGTCTGACGTACGGTCATCTCTTCCATGATAATCTGCTGAAGGAGCTTCAGCTGCTCTTCCTTGTCGTTGATGTTGATGAGGGCGCGGGCGTGACCCATGCTGATGTGGCCGTCGCGGATGGCGAGCTGTATCTCGGGTGGCAACTTCAACAGCCTCAAGAAGTTGGCTACTGCGCTACGGCTCTTGCCCACCTTCTCGCTCACTTCCTCTTGGGTGAGGTTGCACTCGTCGATGAGACGTTGGTAGGAGATGGCCACCTCGATGGCGTTGAGGTTCTCACGGTGGATGTTCTCGATGAGGGCAAGTTCAAGCATCTGCTCATCGTTGGCCACGCGGATAAAGGCGGGAATCTTGGTGAGTCCAGCCATCTTGGAGGCGCGCAGACGGCGTTCGCCTGAAATGAGTTGGTATTTGTTGTAACCAAGCTTTCTGACTGTAACGGGTTGGATTACACCTTGTTCCTTGATGGACTGGGCCAGTTCGCGCAGGGCGGTCTCGTCGAATTCGGTGCGGGGCTGGAAGGGGTTGGTCTCGATGAGGTTGATGTCGATTTCTGCAACGGCACCGGCCACAAAATCGCCGCTGATGTCACGGCTGGTGATGTCGGTTTCGGGGCTTTGCAGGATGCTGTCGAGACCGCGTCCCAATGATTTTCTGCTCTTGTCAGGCATGGCGTGTTAGTTTTTGGTGGATAAGTTGTTCTTTTCGAGGATCTCGCGGGCGAGGTTAAGGTAGTTGATGGCTCCCGTGCTGTTGGCGTCGTACATGACGATGGTCTTGCCGAAGCTCGGAGCCTCGCTCAGACGCGTGTTGCGGTTGATGATGGTGTCGAACACCATGTCTTGGAAGTGCATCTTGACCTCTTCGACCACCTGTTTCGACAGGCGCAGACGCGTGTCGAACATGGTGAGCAGGATGCCTTCGATGTCCAAGTTGGGGTTGAGGCGGGTCTGCACGATCTTGATGGTGTTGAGCAGCTTGCCGAGGCCTTCGAGGGCGAAGTATTCGCACTGCACGGGGATGATGACCGAGTCGGCGGCCGTGAGCGAGTTGACGGTGACCAAGCCCAGCGATGGCGAACAGTCGATGATAATGAAGTCGTAGTCGTCCTTGATAGGGGCGAGGAGTTTCTTCATCATCAGCTCGCGCTCGGGCAGGTTGATCATCTCGATTTCGGCACCTACGAGGTCGATATGGGCGGGTAACAGGAAGAGGTTAGGCGTCTCTGTCTCCGTGATGACGGTCTTGGGATCCACTTGGTCGATGATACATTCGTAGACGCTCGTCTCGACAGTCCTTGGGTCGATGCCCACACCTGAGGTCGCATTGGCTTGTGGGTCGGCGTCGATGAGGAGGGTCTTATATTCTAAGACGGCCAGACTGGCCGCCAAGTTGATGGCGGAAGTGGTCTTGCCCACGCCGCCTTTCTGGTTTGCAATTGCTATTGTCTTACCCATTTTTCAGTCTAAAATTTACGCTACAAAAGTACGCGTTTTGGCGCGATTTATTGCCGTCCCAAACGGAAAGTTATCAACACAATAACGATTTGTTGATAAGTTTTTGTCGCTCTGGAAAAGAGCAACAAAAAAGGCCGCAAATCCTTGCGGCCTCTGTGTGTTAAGTTGTGGAATGATTATTTGTCCAAGCTGTCGAACCATTTATCGATGGCGCTGTCAATCTCGCTGTGGCTTTCGCCTTCCGTGTGCTCGAAGTGACGCGGCTCGGGCTGGTCGTAATAGTCGGCAGGATACTCGCCCGTCTCGATGTATTTGATGGCATCGGTCAAGCCTTTGGAGACCTTCTCAAAATCCTCCTTATAGAGGAAAATCTTGTGCTTCTCGTAGAAGAAGCGTTGCAGACCTTCGTCGAAACGGCGCTTGCTTTCGGTTATTGTGATGTACTTTTCGTCGTTTTTTGTGGCTTTCACATCGAAAAAGTAGGTTCTCTTTCCTGCTTTCACTGCCTTCGAGAACAGCTCTTCTCTTTCTTTCATTTCATTTTCTTCCATCATGTCTTTCAATAATTTGATACTTTCTAAATAGTTCTTTTGTGTTTGAAAAGTGGGGCAAAAATAGGAAAAAAATGTATATTGCTGCTTTTTATGTATTATTTTTGCACTCAAATTCTGTAATATCATGGACCTGAATCTGAAACGACCTATAGCTTTTTTTGACCTAGAGACAACGGGCTTGAATCCCTCTCACGACCGCATCGTGGAGATGAGCGTGCTGAAAATCAATGTGAACGGCGATGAAGAGCAACGTGTTTGGCTCTTGAATCCCGAGATGCCCATTTCTGCCGAGTCTACCTCGGTGCATGGCTACACGAATGAGATGGTGGCCGACAAGCCCACTTTTCGGGAGAAAGCCAAGGAGATCGCCCTGTTCATCGGCAATGCCGACTTGGCAGGTTACAACATCCTAAAATTCGACCTCCCGATGCTGGTGGAGGAGTTCCTCCGCGTGGACTACGACTTCGACCTCAAGAGCCGCGACTTCATCGACGTGATGAACATATACATGAAAATGGAACCACGCAACCTGAAGAGCGCCTACCGTTATTTCTGCCATGCTGAGCTCGAAGGCGCCCATGGTGCCATGGCTGATACCAAGGCCACCTACGATGTGCTGCGTGCTATGTTGGATAAATATCAAGGTGTTGATTATGAAGATGGTAAAGGGAACAAGTCGCAGGGGCCGGTCAACGACATAAAGCAACTTTCAGAGTTCTCTGCACATCATAAGAACGCCGACCTCTCGGGACAGATTATCTACGATGAGGAAGGCAAGGAGGTCTTCATGTTCGGCAAACACAAAGGCGAGCGTGTTGAGGATGTGTTTCGCAAGGAGCGACCTTATTATGACTGGATCATGAAAAACGACTTCCCGCTCTATACGAAAAAGGTGGTGACCGCCATCAAGTTGCGCATGGGTGGAAAAAATGTAAAACGATGAAAATCATCTGTATAGGACGCAACTATTTGGCGCACGTCAAGGAGTTGGACAACGCTTTGCCGACAGAGCCCATGTTTTTCATGAAGCCTGACACGGCCTTGTTGCCCGCAGGTGAGCCTTTCCCGTATCCTGATTTCAGCCATGAAATCCATTACGAGACGGAACTGGTGCTACGCATCTGCAAGACCGGAAAGGCGATTAAAGAGAGCGAGGCTTCTGAGTATTATGACGCCATTACCGTGGGTATAGACTTCACCGCACGCGACTTGCAAAGCCAATGCAAAGCCAAAGGCCATCCTTGGGAAATCGCTAAAGCTTTTGATTATTCGGCTCCGATGGGAAAATTCAAGAGAATCAGTGCATTGAAGCATCCTGAAGACATCGCTTTTGGCATGAAACTCAACGGCGAATGGGTTCAGCAAGGCCATAGCCGCGACATGATTTTCGACTTCAACAGAATCGTTTCTTATGTTTCGCGTTTTGTCACTTTGGAGGAAGGTGATTGCATTTTTACAGGCACGCCGCAAGGCGTGGGTGGGGTGCATGTCGGTGACACGTTGGAGCTGTTTCTCGAAGATGAATCAATGCTTTATTTTTGTATTAAATAATTAAGAATCAATAAAATAAATCCTATGAAAAGACTCGTTCTCTTTGCCCTGCTAGCCATGGCATTTCAACTCTCCGCCCAGCCACTCTGGCTGCGCCACAATGTGATTTCGCCCCAAGGCGACAAAATTGCCTTCTGCTATAAAGGCGACATCTATGTGGTGAACGCCAATGGCGGCAAAGCCCAGCAGATCACGACGAACGCTGCTTACGATGCCGACCCAGTGTGGTCGCCCGACGGCAAACAGATTGCTTTCTCCACCGACCGTAATGGCAATTTCGATATCTATCTTGTCGAAGCCCAAGGCGGTGTGGCCAAACGCATCACCACCAACTCGGCCAGTGAGATTCCTTTGGCCTTCTCACCCGATGGCAAGGAGATTTATTTCTCCGCCCAAATCCAGAAAGCCGCTGAGAATGTGCAGTTTGCCTCGGGATGGATCACTGAATTATATAAGGTGAGCACCGAAGGCGGTCGCCCCGAGCAGGTGGTAGCGGTGCCCGTGTGCAGCATGTCGTTCGACAAGGACGGCAAGTCGTTCCTTTATTACGACCGCAAGGGCAGCGAGAACGTGTGGCGTAAGCACCACGTTTCATCCGTAGCCCGCGATGTGGTGTACTACAACGCCAAGAAAAAGACTCATACGATTCTCACCACCAATGTCGGCGAAGATCGCGACCCGCGCTATTTGCCTGGCTACCAAGAGGTCGTGTTCTTGAGCGAGCGCAACAACGGAAGTTTCAATGTTTACAAGGCACCAGCCAACAATCTCGAGCAGGTGGAGGCAGTGACCCATTTCAAGACGCATCCCGTACGCTTCATGAGTGTGGCCAACAATGGCTTGTTGTGCTATGGCTACATGGGCGAGATTTACACGCAACGCATTGGCAGCGAGCCACAAAAGGTGAACATCGAAATCGTCAACGACCAAGCTGAAGAGCAGCTGGTGAAGCAGGATTTCAAAGGCGTTGGCAGCTTTGCGCTGAGTGACGACGGCAAGCAGATGGCTTTCGTCTCACGTGGCGAGGTCTTCGTGACGGGTGTCGACGAATATGCCACTACCAAGCAAATCACGCATACCGCACAAGCCGAGCGTAGCCCTTCGTTCTCGAAGGACGGACGCATCTTGGTCTACGCCTCGGAACGCGACGGCTACTGGAACCTCTACCAAGCCACCATCGTCCGCAAGGAGGATTACAACTTCGCCTATGCCACCTTGATTGACGAGAAACCGCTGTTCGACAACGACGGTATCGAGCGCAGCAATCCCGAGTATTCGCCCGATGGCAAGGAAATCGCCTTTATTGAGAATCGTAATATTCTGAAAGTCTATAATATAGCATCTAAGAAAGTGCGTCAAATCACGGATGGCACGCAGCACTACGGCGGCCTGGGCTATGAATGGTCGCCCGACGGCAAGTGGTTCGCCGTGACCCTGATTACCCACATGCGTGACCCCTATTCGGATGTCGGCATCGTGTCGGCCAATGGTGATATGAAGATCTACAACATCACCGAGAGTGCCTATTTCGACGATGACCCGCAATGGGTGTTGGATGGTAATGCAATTATTTATAATTCAGATAGATATGGCATGCGCTCTCATGCTTCCTGGGGTAGTCAACGGGATGCTTTCATCGCCTTCCTCAACCAAGATGCCTACGACAAGTTCCGCCTGAATAAAGAGGAGTATGCCTTGTTGAAGGAGACGGAAAAAGGCAGCAAAGACAAAGACAAAAAGAAAGACGAATCCAAGGAGGAAGACAAGGACAAGAAAAAAGACAAGAAGGACAATAAAAAAGACGATAAGAAGGATGAGAAGCCCAAAGAAGTCAAGAAGATTGAGGTGGATTTGGAGCATCTGCAAGACCGTGTTCTCCGTTTGACCCCGATGTCGTCGAACCTGAGCGGCATGGCACTGACCAACGATGGCGAGAAGCTCTATTTCATGACCTCGTTCGAGAAGGGCTACGATCTTTGGGAGATGGATGTTCGCGAGAAGTCGATGAAGATCACGAAAAAACTGGGACAGGGTGGAGCGCAGCTGAGGATGAAGGGCGACAACCTCTATGTGCTCTCGGGCAATAACCTGCAGAAACTGGACAAGGGCGGCAAGTCGACTTCAATCAAATATGACGCCACTATGGAACTCAACCTCGCCGAGGAACGCGAGTACATGTTCAACCACGTCTTCCTGCAAATCGAGAAGCGTTTCTTCATGAAGGATCATCATGGCGTGGATTTGGCGATGATGAAAGAGGCCTATCAGCCTTTCTTGGCGCATATCAACAACAACTACGACTTCTCGGAGATGTTGAGTGAAATCTTGGGCGAGCTGAATGTGTCGCACACGGGTTCGGGCTACAGGCCTTCAAGCAAAGGCGATGCCACAGCGGAGTTCGGTGTGCTCCTCGACCTTGACTACAAAGGCGACGGCCTGAAGATTGCCGAGGTGGTGGAAGGCGGCTCCTTCGACAAGGGCAAGTCGAAAGTGAAGGCTGGCTGCATCATTGAAAAGATTGACGGTGTGGAGGTTACCAAAGGCATGGACTATTATCCACTGCTCAACAACAAGCGCGGCAAGACCGTGTTGGTGACCCTCAAAGACGGCGGCAAGACCTGGGAAGAGACCGTGAAACCCATCAGCCACGGTGCGATGAACGATTTGCTCTACAACCGTTGGGTGAAGCACAATGAGGAGGTGGTGAAGAAACTGTCCAACGGACGCTTGGGCTACGTCCACATCAAGAGCATGGGCGATGCCAGCTACCGTGACGTGTATTCCCAAATCCTTGGCAAATACAACCTCTGCGACGGCATCGTCATCGACACCCGTTTCAACGGCGGCGGTCGCCTGCACGAGGACATTGAGATTCTGTTCAGCGGTGAAAAATACCTCGAACAAGTCATCAACGACAGCGTGGCTTGCGTGATGCCTTCGCGGCGTTACAACAAACCTTCCATCATGATTGTGGGTGAGGCTAACTATAGCAACGCCCATGGCACGCCTTGGGTCTACAAGTACAAGAAGATGGGCAGCCTCGTCGGTATGCCCGTGCCTGGCACTATGTCAAGTGTGACTTGGGAGACCTTGCAAGACCCGTCGTTGTATTTTGGTCTGCCCGTGGTGGGTTACCGTACCGAGCAAGGCAACTGGCTGGAAAACACCCAGTTGGAGCCCGATATTAAGGTGCGCAACACGCCCGAGAAGATGGCAAAAGGCGAGGATGAACAGCTGGAGGCAGCCGTGAAGGAATTGCTGAAAGAGCTGAAGGATTTCCATTATTGGGGCAAGTGACTATAGCCTATGGCTTATGGCCTATAGCCTGCTTTTTCGTAGGGGCAGGCCATCGGCCATAGGCAATAAAAGGCACAATTCTTGCGTTAGCATGAGAAAACAATTCTTCCCATGCGAGCGCGTCTGCACCTTATTATATTAATGGCCATTGTCAGTCTCACCGCCTCGGCTCATTCTGTGGTGGTGCACGACGGCTATTATGAGGTGGAGCATACCTGGGAATATAACAAGAAAAACTGTTCTATCTCACTGAATATCAGCAAAGAACTCTATCACTATTTCCGTTACGAGCGTGAGCATCTGGCTTATCGCTACCAGTTTCAAGGTGACGAATTGCCGCCCAATTACTATAGCTTCATGCTCTCGGAGCACGACCGGCCTGTGATGCAGGCCTTGGCGAATGAATTCAGCCGCAATGCCACCTCGGAGCTGGAAAAGATTAATCTGGCACTCACTTTCGTGCAGTCTTTGCCCTACGTCCACGATGCCGACAGCAAAGGCGCGGACGAATACGTGCGCTTCCCGATAGAGACATTGGTGGATGGCTGCGGCGATTGCGAAGACAAGGTGGCGCTGTTGACGGCCTTGTTCTACGAAATGGATGTGGACTTCATCCTTTTGGTGCTCCCCGAGCACATGGCCATTGGCGTGCATTGCGATGGGGTAGAGGCCGAGCGTTATCTCATGTTTCGTGGGAAGCGGTATTATTATCTGGAGACCACCATGAAGGGTTGGTTGATGGGACAGATCCCCGAGGATTATGTCGATGCCCGAATGGATGCCATTCCCGTCGACGACACGCCCAGCCTGCTAATCAAAAGCGTGAAGTTTGAGTCGAAGCCGACATCGGTGAACGTTAAGGCCAACTGCGAAATGGAAGTTGACTTGCACAATTTGGGCCCGGGTCGGGTGACCGATGTGATGCTTCACGTGATGGTAATAGAGAAGGGGAAGGCCGATTACCTGCTGGCCGAGGAGTATTTCCCGCTCAGCACCTTACAGGAGGGCGAGCTGCGCACAGAGAGGCTTTCGCTCAAGAGCCAGATTAAGGAAAACTGTGCCTTAGTGGTGGAACTGACGGGCGCGGAAGTGGAGCCTCAATCC
>Ga0265298_10005207_pt1 | contig 16405 bp, 8 predicted proteins | sample AusTroGonzalo_MG_3_FD_193486 | JGI IMG/M metagenome (GOLD analysis project Ga0265298, IMG submission 193486) | Bovine rumen microbial communities from tropical cattle in Woodstock, Queensland, Australia - Gonzalo_01 | ecosystem: Host-associated > Mammals > Digestive system > Stomach > Rumen ... | reverse complement strand
GAACATGCTGGACAGCGTGAGCCGCCTGACCCTTGCCTTCAACGGAGGCATGTACAACACCTTCCGAGAGATGATCAACGCACATGCCTCTATCAGCAACCGCTGGATGATGAACGCGCGATTCTCCAAAGTCAACTCCGACGGTTTCCTCTACCGCACAAACAGTGACCTCTACAGTTACTATGGCGACATAGGCTGGTACGGCAAGAAAACACAGGTTATCCTCCGTGCTTTCGGTGGTGCGGAGACCACCGGCATGGGCTGGGAAGGTGTGTCGTATGACGTAGCGTACGGTTTGAACGGAGCCGACCGGCGCTATAACCCTGCCGGCGAATATACGGTGCCAGACAGCCATGGCAACGACTCCACCGTCTATTATCCCAACCAGACGGATAACTACTCCCAGCAGCACGGACAACTGACCATCAACCACCGTTTCACGCCGCGCTGGAGCATGACCGCCACCTTCCACTACACCCACGGCGGCGGGTTCTACGAGCAGTACAAGAAAAAGAAATACAGCTATTGGGGACTTGCCGACAGCGGCAAGAGTTACGGGATGTACCGCAAATGGCTGGACAACCATTTTGCCGGATTCATGATCTCCGGCAAGTATATCTCCGAGCCGGTGGACCTGCAGGTGGGAGCGGCTGCAAACAACTACCTCGGTCACCACTGGGGCACACTGGAGTACCTCGCTACGCCGGCGGCGGCCACACTGCCCATCCATTATGAGTACTACCGCAATCGCGCGAACAAGATAGACGCGAACGCGTATGCCAAGGCCAACTGGCGTGTCATCAACCGGAATCAGGAGAAACTGGCGCTATATGGTGACCTGCAGTACCGTTTTGTGCGCTATACATTGTGGGGTGTCAACGATGAGACCATGACCGAACTGCCACTCTCCGTCGATTACCATTTCTTCAATCCGAAGGCCGGTCTGACTTACCAGAATCACGAACATACGCTCTCCGCTTCGTTCGCTATCGCTAACCGCGACCCGAGCCGCAACAACTACAAAGAGAATGTGCTCTACAACGCGGCCACACAAACCTACTCCGGCGACATGCCCAAAGCCGAGACGCTGTATGATTATGAATTAGGGTACACGTACGCGCACCCGCGATTCAGCGCCGGAATCAACCTTTACTTCATGGATTATGACAACCAGCTGGTGCTAACGGGCGAATATAACGATATAGGAGTCATGAAAACCGTCAATGTGAAGGATTCGTACCGCATGGGTGCCGAACTGACTGCCGGCGTGAAGATAACCGACTGGTTCCACTGGGAAGGGAACATGGTAGTCAGCCGCAATAAGATTCAGAACTACAAGCAGTATATCGACCTGTATGACGACCAGACCAACTGGAAATGGGTGGGACAGGACTCCATCGTCGGAGACGTGACGATCGCCTTCTCTCCAACCATCACCGCGATGAGCCTATTTACCTTCAATTATGCCGGTTTCATCGGAACTATTCAGACCAATGTGACGAGTCGTCAGTACCTCGACAATACCATGGATAGTAACGCCATGCTCAAGGCGTTTACCACGACGAACGTACATCTGCAGTATAGTCTTCCCGTGAAAAAATGGATAACAGACCGCCGCGGTGTACCGGATGTCAAACTGCTGTGCCAGTTGAACAACATATTCAATGCCAAGTTCGCCAGCAACGGCGGTTCAGACAACAGCCGCTTCTCAGACGGCAGTCGTTGCACCTGGTACTACGCCCAAGCCGGCATCAACGTCCACGCCGGCTTCGTCGTACAGTGGTAATCATTATCGGACAAGGAAAACATGCCGGGCGATGGCAGAGGCCACATACGCCAGCAGGAATGAGCCGGTGGGAATCCAAGCCCAGTTGTTTCGGGGTGCAAAGAACTCCGCCCAAGGGTTGCCTATCCAACCCATTTTAACGGCAATAACAGCCCAAATGGTCACCAGGGAAAGTCCGATAAGTGTGGATAGAAAGGAGCGGAAACTGAAAATATTCCTATAAATGAGCGTTCCCCATACCGGAATCAGCAGAAAGAGTACCGACGGCATCCAATAAGAGGCTATTCCGAGGAGTAGTCCCACTTGAAAACACTCCTCCACCGAACTGGCATGCCGCTGGATGCGACGGATAATCAGGAAACATAAAATGGCTATCACAGCCGGAATATAGCAGAAGGCATAAGCAAGCGGCGGAAGGCTGTCCTGTACCGGCAAAAGGAAAGGCACTGCAGAACCACCCGATGCCAGCAGCCAGAAGGCTACCGGCAAGAGGTGGTAAAGCATATTTTGAGTCTGACGACGCACGTTAATCTGCGTTTTAATCAATAAATCCTTTTCTTCTTAACAGATTATTCGGATCGGCAGGTTTGCCGCGGAACTCCAGATAGAGTTCCTGTGCGTCACGCGTGCCGCCTTGCTCCAACAGGTGGCGGAAACGCTTCGCCGTTTCGGGTTCGAACAGGTCACCGGTCTCCTTGAAGGCCGCGAACGCATCCGCGTCCAGCACAGCGGCCCAGGTATAACTGTAATAACCGGCCTCGTAGCCCGTGGTGAAGATATGATTGTAGAACGTCGGACGATAACGGACGATGATTTCATCAATCATGCCCATCTTATCGAGGCTCGCTTTCTCAAACGCATTCACATCCAGACCTTCGGCGGTGGTCAACTCATGGAAATCCATATCGAGGATAGACGCAGACAACAACTCCGTCGTCACAAAGCCCTGGTTGAAAGCACCGGCTTTGTTGATTTTCTCAATCAGTTCGTCAGGAATGACCTCGCCGGTCTGATAATGGAACGCGTAGGTCTTGAGCACCTCGGGTGCATAAGCGTAGTTCTCCATGAACTGGCTCGGCAGCTCCACGAAGTCGCGCGGCGTGTTGGTGCCGCTGAGGGATTTGTAATGGGCCTTGGAGAGCAGTCCGTGCAGAGCGTGACCGAACTCATGGAACAGTGTCTCCACATCATCCATTGAGAGTAAAGACGGGTTGCCTGCGGTCGGTTTATTGAAGTTACCCACGTTGATAATCACCGGACGGTGATCACCCTCGGCATCGATATACTGCGGCAGAATCTGGTTCATCCACGCACCCGGGCGTTTGCCTGCGCGCGGGAAATAATCGGTATAAAGAATACCCACCAGCGAACCGTCGGCTTCCGTCACTTTGAAGACCTCCACCTCTTTGTTATACACCGGCATGTTCTCCAGCTTCTCAAACTGGAGACCGTAGAGTTTGGTAGCCACACCAAAAGCACCTTTGCGGACATTACTCAGCTCAAAATAGGGTTTGAGTTCCTCTTCGTCCAGCGCATACTTGGCCTTGCGCAGTTTCTCGGCATAGAACCACCAGTCCCAGGGCTGGAGTTTCTCACCCGGCATGTCTGCTTCCAGCATTTCCTGAAGTGCAGCAGCTTCTTTCTTGGCCGCAGCGAGGGACGGCGTCCAAACCGATTGGAGGAACGCATCTACCGTCTGATGGTTCTTCGCCATGCAGTCTGCCAGGATATAATCAGCCGGGTTATCATACCCGAACAGCTTGGCTTTCTCGATACGCAGTTCCATCTCACGGATAATAACGGCTTTGTTGTCATTGTCGTTATCATGGTTACCACGGGTGGTATAGGCCATAAGCAGTTGCTTGCGCAGGTCGCGGTTCTCGCAGTACTGGAGTACCGGCGTGAAACTGGTGCGCTTGGGAGTGAACAGCCACTCGCCCGGATGACCAGCAGCATCGGCCTCTTCAGCCGCAGCCGCTTTGGCGCTCTCGGGCAGACCCGCCAATTGGGCCTCGTCGGTGATGAAAATCTGGCAGGAATTAGTCTCGGCTACCACATTATTACCGAACTTGAGCGAGAGTAACGCCAATTCCTGGTTAATCTCTTTGAGACGCTCTTTCTTGTCCTCCGGCAGGTTGGCACCGTTGTCGGCAAACGACTTGTAGGTCTCCGTCACCAGACGCATCTGCTCTGCGTTGAGACCAAACTGGTCACGCTGGTCATAGACGAACTTGACACGTTTGAACAGTGCCTCATTGAGGATGATTCCGTCGCTCAATTCGCTCAGCATCGGACTCACTTTCTCGGCAATCTCATTCATCTCGTCATTACCGTCGGCTTCCAGTACGTTGAAGAACACACCTACCACACGGTCCAACAGCAGGCCGGTGTGGTCAAGCGCCACGATGGTATTGTCAAACGTAGGCTCCGCCTCATTATTCACGATAGCCTCCACCTCTGCTTTCTGCTCGGCGATAGCCGCTTCGAAGGCAGGGAGGTAGTGCTCTAATTTCACTTGGTCAAACGCCGGTACACCATAAGGCGTGTTCGGCTGCTCCAACAAAGGGTTGGACTGGTTGCATGCTAATAAGGTCATAGCAATTGCTCCTAATGTTAATAACTTTTTCATTTTATTCGTACGTTTTTTTCCATTGATTGTTTGATGCGTTCTCTCAGTTCGCGGGACTGGTTATCCGCCTTCTGATACCAATGCGGCTTGAAATCCTGGGCGAACTTGCACTTGGCAAGTTTGATTTGCAGGTCATCCATCGTACCACTGACGTTCACGCCGAGGTAGATTGGACTGAGCACATTGATGTCGTAATCGAAAGTCATGTTGGTATTATGACGTCCGCCGAGAGCGACCATATAGTTATCCATCTGCACGCAAAGCGGATAGACATCAATCTCGTTCTTGTAAATCGTAATCTCTGCATTGAGGCTGTCGATACGGTTCACGGTCTTCTTGTTGAACAGCAGCAGTTTGCTGATTTTGTCGAAAGTCTCGCCGTCCAGCACCACAAGGTCTTTTCCCGTGAGTGATGCCGCTCCGCGCAAGGTGCTCATCTTCGGCTGATACTGACTGTTGAGATAAGTCTCAACCGCCAGGTGGAACTCCGCAGCGCCCTGGAAACTGCTCAGCATCGGCACCATCTCCTCCAGATTCGGTATCATGGTTATCAACTCGTCTATATCAACATCCACCATGTGATAGTCAAAGCCGGCATAGAGGTGATTACGCCGCGGAGTGCGGTACATAGCCGTCAGTTGCAGTTTGGCAGCCCGACATACAAAACCGACCTCGTCCAGAATCAGCGTTCCGTCGTTGATATAGATACCGCCCTTCAGGTTCTTGGCGTTCTGGTTGAATATCTCCACCTCGCGCATGTGTGTATTAAGGGCCAGGTTGACATCCGTCGGTACGAGAAATGGTTCTATCTCTTTCACGGAATCATTGTCGGCCGGTGCCGGTTCCTGACTCTCGGTTACCGGTTCTTCCTCGCTGCCGCTGTCATCACTGAACCACGCTAACAGTTGGTTGGCGTCGCAGAAATCGCTGACCACATCCAGCTCGGCTTCCAGCACCGCCTCGTGGCGGAACCATTTGCCGATATTTCGAGCCTCGCCCTTGAGGCTCAAGTCCGACCTGCCCAGCTCGACACGCGAGTTGTTAATCGTCATCTTACGGTTGGAGTAAGCAAATTCGATGGAAGGAATACGCACCGGTTCGGGTATCATCTCCGGCATGCTCATCCAGCCGTCCTTCAGGTTCATTTTCAGGCGCGGGTTCCATTTGAGCAGTTCGTTCTCACCTTTGGCGTTGTAACGCGCACCGGCGGCTAATTCAAATATACCCGTGCGGGCTTTGAGTGCTTCACCCAACTGCCCCACTAGCGCTTGTGCCTGCAGTGATGCCTGCAACTTCGGTGTGGTCTGCTCCTTGGTGTCATATTCGGCATAGGCTTTCATATGCGGTGCTGTCACGTCGGCAAGAACTGTGTCCATCTGTACATGTAACATCTGCTCGGACTGCAGTCCCACAGCGGCATACAGCACCGGATTATCCGAGAGCATATTTCCCGTTTCCAATTGGATGGCGGAGCGTTTGAGTTGGGCATTGAGCGTGCCGATCATATCGAAGTCCACACCGGCAGTCTCCAAATCCAGTCTCACCCATTGGACGGTCTGTTTGGACGGAGTGGGATTCGGCAGTTGCATGCGTACATGTGTCTGCGGTAGATTCGCCACCATGCTGTCCATCGCGTAGTGGATATCCGTCAGGTTAAGGTCCGCTTCGATGCGTCCTTTCTCCAGATGCATGTCCGTCAGGTCATCCAAGCCGATCTTGACAGCCGCCGTACCCTTGGCACGTCCCGTAAGATCCATGCTATCCGGCAGGAAATAGGCGAAGTCCGGCAGGTTGGCATCCAGCACCAGCTGCATATCCAGTAGCATTTTTCCCATGATATCCTTGGCTGTACCTTTAGCGGAAACGGCGCTTTGTTTGGTCTTGGCAGCCAAGTTGTTAATCTTCACATCCGAGGCCTGGCCTTCGTTGAGGTTCAGTACCGCGTCGGCGTCCAGAGCGAGGTCACGCAGTCTGTAGGGCAACGGTTTGTAGGCACCCTGACCGTCCTGCAGAGCGACATGTGCCGTAACAAGCGGCATCTGAGCGTCGCTGTACGTACCTCGCGCAGTAGCGTTCAGTTGCACCTTTCCGTCTATATCCAGGTCCTTGAGCGCCCCGGTGAACTTCGCCGGCACTAACGCTAACAGCGGTTTGATCTGCCATTGACCCGTTTCGATATTTGCATCCAGGTCAATCGCATCGCCCAGCGTCACCTCACCTTCCAGACGTACGCTGAAATCATTGATAGCCAGCCGTGCTCCGTCGAACGTAAAATGCATGCTGTCAAGGTTCATCGCCATCGGTGCTATCAGCTCCACATGCAGGTTATCGGCATAAGTGTCACCCTGAAGGGCGGCACATACGCCGTTGGCGTCCAGAGTCAGGAGCATGTTATCCCAGTTCTCCGCCCGCGCCGTCAGTTCCGTCATACCCAGCGACGCCTCGATGGTATCTTTGGCATCCACAAACGTGATATAATCGGCTTGCAGACGCAGACCGTCCACACGCAACTCATCAAAAGGCAGGGAGAAGGCGGTGGTGTCCTCTTCAGTTGTATCGGGCGAGGAAACGAACACATCCGTCAGGTTGGTCGTGCCGTCCGGTGCCATGTAGAAATTGACACGCGCGCCGGTGAGCAGCAGCTCATGCACCAGCAGGTTCCTATGATTGATGAACTCCATCACGTCCACCGTGGCGGTCAGCTGCTCTGCCGCCACAACGGTATCGTTCTGACTGCCTTCCATAGGATTGACAAGCAGCAGTCCGTCGGCACGCAGGCCGAAACGCGGGAAGGTGGAAAAGAAAGTCAGGTCAACCTGCCCTATCTCGTGCTCACAGGTGATGTACTTGTCCGCAGCCTGGCGGGCAATAGGTGTCAGACGCTCAGGCGTGAAAACCACGTAGCAGGCTACAGTCACCGTCACCACTACCAGCAGCAACAGGCCCAACAGCGTCCAGCCGATGATTTTGAGAGTCTTTTTCATATCAGTTCTTCTCTATCTTGGAGAAGTAGTATTTGGTGTTCGGTCGGCCTTGCTCGTAGTATTCCATTTTGGTACCGGTCAGCACGGTCACAATATACTCCTTGGGTATCTCCGCGCCGCCGTTCGTCATCAAATGCAACTCATGCAAGCCTCCTTTCTCCGTCTCAAACCAGTACTTGAACCATCCGTTGCCGTATTTGTCCGCCAGCACGTCCTGCTCGGTTACATCGTCCTTGACGTCCCATTCGTAGCCGTACAGATACGGGTTCTCATCACTCTTTTCGGTCGTGAAATGGATGAAATGCTGGGTATTGTTCTCCTGCCAGTATCCCTGCAGGTCACCCAGGTTGAACTGCGGTTCACCTTTCTTACCCATTAGCGAACAACTGCTGAATGCAACGGCGACAAGCGCCACCAGTGCCAGATAAAAGATTCTTTTCATAGCTTATGCTTTTTTGATTGTTATACCTACATTATAGCCGTCCATTTCGATTGACGTCGACCATTCGCTCTCTGCCGTCAGGTTCAATACGGTTGCCAATACCTGGCTTGCGATATACTCGCCGCAATGCAGCACGGCGTTGTGAATCTCCGGACGGTCTTCCATCTCAATCGCAATGCGGTCGGTGATCTCCAGTCCGCTGGACTTACGCAGATTCTGGATGCGGTTTATCAGTTCGCGGGCGATACCTTCCTCAATCAGTTCGTCCGTCAACTCGATATCCAACGCGATAGTCAGAATACCGTTGTTCGCCACCAACCAGCCCGGCATATCTTCGGTGATAATCTCCACATCCTCGGCTATCAGTTGGTAATCGACGGTGGACAGTTGATAATTGCCTTCGGCCTCCATCTGTGCTATCTGGTCTTGAGTCATGGCACCAATCTCTGCCGCAACGGCTTTCATGTTCGCACCGACTTTCTTACCCAGCACCTTGAAGTTGGGTTTGATTTTCTTGACCAGACGAATCTCACTCTGCTCAGCAGGAACGATAACCAGTTCCTTCACGTTCACCTCGCTCTTGATGAGGTCGGCTACGTGTTGCAGGGCTTCCGTCGTCTCCTGGTCGGGCGTCGGGATAACCGCTTTCTGCAGCGGCTGACGCACGTTCTTCTCTGCACGCTTGCGCAGGCTGAGAATCATAGATGTCGCCTGCTGTGCCAGGTACATCTGACGCTCCAGATTGGTATCAATGAGTGCTTCGTTCACTTTCGGCCACTCGCTCAGATGGACGGTCTCACCCGTTAAGTCACGATAGAGACGGTCGGCGTAGAACGGTGCGTTCGGCGCCATGAGTTGTGCCACGGCCTTCAGACAAGTGTAGAGCGTTTCGTATGCCGCCTGTTTGTCGGCGTCCATGCTACCTCCCCAGAAACGTTTGCGGTTCAAACGTACATACCAGTTACTGAGGTCGTCCTGTACGAAATCGCTGATGGCACGTCCGGCTTTTGTCGGTTCGTAAGTCTCATAGGCTTCCGTCACTTCCCTTACAAGCGAGTTGAGTTTGGAGAGGATCCACTTGTCTATTTCGGAGTACGCCGCATGGCCGGCTTGCTCCGGTTCTAAACCGGTCCATCCATCCACATTGGCATAGAGTGCGAAGAAACCGTAGGTGTTATAGAGCGTGCCGAAGAACTTGCGGCGGATCTCATCCACGCCTTCGGGATCGAATTTGAGGTTCTCCCATGGGCTGCTGTTCGTCAGCATGTACCAGCGTACTGCATCGGCGCCATAGGTATCCAGTGCACCAAACGGATCAACGGCATTGCCCAGACGCTTGGACATCTTGTTGCCGTTCTTGTCCAGTACAAGGCCGTTAGAGATGACATTCTTGTATGCCACGGTGCCTTCAATCATCGTATGGATGGCGTGCAGCGTGAAGAACCAACCGCGGGTCTGGTCCACACCTTCGGAGATGAAGTCCGCCGTGCGCGGCGCATCCGCGTTCTCGAACGGATAGTGGTTCTGGGCATAAGGCATCGCGCCCGAATCGAACCATACGTCTATGAGATCCAACTCACGCTTCATCGGTTTGCCGGAAGGCGAGACGAGGATAATCTGATCCACATACGGGCGGTGCAGATCAATCACAGACGGGTCGTAATTCTCCTTGCTATAATCGCCCACCTTATGCTTCGGCCACGGGTTGGCCGCCATGAAGCCGGCCTTGACAGATTTCACGATTTCATCGAACAATTCTGCAATCGAACCGATGCAAATCTCCTCACTGCCGTCTTCGGTACGCCAGATAGGCAACGGTGTGCCCCAGTAGCGCGAACGGCTCAGGTTCCAGTCGTTGAGGTTATTGAGCCACTGACCGAAACGGCCGGTGCCGGTCGATTCGGGCTGCCAGTTGATGGTCTGGTTGAGGGCAATCATCTGCTCACGCGCTTTGGTCGACTGGATGAACCAGCTGTCCAGCGGATAGTAGATAACCGGTTTGTCGGTACGCCAACAATGCGGATAACTATGCACGTGCTTCTCCGTCTTGAGCAGACGTCCGTCCGCTTTCATCTCCAGACAGAGGTGCAGGTCCAGCGTCTCATCCTTCTCCGTGAGCGCCGGGTCGTAAGCGTTCTTCACAAAACGACCGGTGTACTTGCCGTACAATTCGGTATTCACATTCGTCTTTACCCATTCCTCATCCAGGTCCTCAATCTTCCAATATTTACCGGTGAAATCGACCATCGGACGCGGGCCGTAGTTTCGGGTCTGCATATACAGTCCTGGGATGCCTGCCGCGTCACCCACTTTCTTGTCATCCGCACCGAAGGTAGGAGCAATATGCACGATGCCCGTACCGTCCTCAGTTGTCACGTAGTCACCGGGAATAACGCGCCATGCTTTTTCCAGTTTCACCCACGGGAAGAGGGGCTCGTACTCCAGTCCGACGAGGTCCGTTCCCTTATAGCGGGCTATGATCTCCGGTGCGAGCACATTGCCGTCGGCATCGACGCCGCACAGCTCTTTTTTGTATGCATCCAGACGTGCCTCGGCGAGGATAATACGGTCGCCGTTGGGGACAGCCACTTCCACGTAGTCAATCTTCGGTCCGACGCAGAGGGCGGTGTTGCTCGGCAAGGTCCACGGAGTGGTTGTCCAGGCTATGATGTAGCGTCCGTCCTTCAAATGGAACTTCGCCGTACAGGTCAGGTCTTTGACGTCGCGGTAGCACCCCGGCTGGTTGAGCTCATGGCTCGACAGACCCGTTCCCGCTGCGGGCGAATAGGGCTGGATGGTATAGCCCTTATAGAGGTAGCCCTTCTTGTAGAGTTCCTTGAGCAGGTACCACAAAGTCTCGATATACTTGTTGTCATAGGTGATATATGGGTTCTCCAAATCCACCCAGTAGCCCATCTGCTTGGTGAGGTTGGTCCACTCCTTGGTGTATTTCATTACCTCACGGCGGCAGGCGGCGTTGTACTCATCGACGCTGATTTTCTTGCCTATATCTTCTTTGGTGATACCCAGCATCTTCTCCACGCCCAGCTCCACGGGCAAGCCGTGGGTGTCCCAACCGGCCTTCCGGCGCACCTGATACCCCTGCATGGTCTTAAAGCGGCAGAACGTATCCTTGATGGTACGTGCCATGACGTGGTGAATACCCGGCATACCGTTCGCCGAAGGAGGTCCTTCGAAGAACAGGAACTGAGGATGCCCCTCACGCGTACTGATACTTTTTTCAAACAGGCCTTCCGCCTCCCACTGCGCCAATACCTCACGGCTCACCGCAGCCAAATTCAATTGTTTGTATTCGTTAAAATGTTTCATCCCAATAATTGACGATTTGCTATTTACGATTTGTTGATGATCATTCATGAGTTATTTCCGGTGCCACCATCTTGAGGAAATTATCGGGCAGCGCCAGACGGTTCGGACCGGTCGAACGGCCGTACTGATTGCGTTTGAAATCGCCGTTCTCCTCCTTGCGCTCCTGACCGTCAATAAATTTGGTTACCAGATAGATATACAGATTCTGCCAGTCTGCCACCATGTTCTGCGCCTGCGAGCATGAATAAGCGGTCAGGAACGACACCGCTTCTTCGTCACTCAGTCCGGCAATCTGCGTCTCCAGACCGGCCACCTGGGCGTTGAACTTGTCATCCCACACCTGCTGCAACTCGCGGATATGCGGGTACATGCGGCTGTACTTGGTGTACGCCCAGTTGGCAACGATGTTGAAGGTCCACCAGGCGCTGGTGTGCGAGAAGGTGTAGCTGTCGCCGTTACCCTCGGCGAAGCACTCCGGCACGTTCTTGATGCAACTGTACATCGGCGCGTAGCACGAGCATGCGGCATCGTCAACGCCGAACCAGAAAATACCGTATTTGCTATACGGACGCATCTGGCTCACAAAGGACCATGCGGTCTGCTGGGTGGCTGTCGGACGCTCATACCAGTACTGCAACGTGTCGGTGCCGTTGACAGCGCACTTGAAGCCCAGACCGCCGTAGCGCAGTTTGCTGTTCCACGGTCCCGCATCCGTACCTTGGGTGATATCCAGCGGCGTGCCTTTGTATTCGTCACGCATGCACTCTTTGATATCCTGCACGCTCACTTTGCGCTCGGGGATAATCCACAGCGGCATATGCTCGCCGGCATCCTTGCCGCCGGTCTCGCGGAAAGTCCTGCCGGTCGCGTAATCGAAATACCGGTCCATGTTTCCGGAAAAATGGTTGAAGAACGACCATACGCGTGCCTCGCATACATACAGACCGCTGAAATCGAAGGGGTTGTATGCAGCCTGGTAGCTGAAATCCTTGTCTTCACCGGAGAAAAATCCTTTCTCACGGGCGAAAGCAATCAGGTCCTTGTCCCACATCCAGTCGCCGTTGCAAACACAGTTCAGCTTCTTCTCCAGCCGTTTCTGCTCTTTGGCAACAGCTCCGCTGACCTTCACTTTCCGTCCAACGGGCAGGTTAGTGATACGTGCCTGGTTGGCGTGTGCCGCAATGGCATTATCAGGAATACGCACAGCCACCCAGTTGGCGCCTTTCTTGCCGGGCCCTTTGCCGATGAGGTCCATGATCCACACCTCGTTCGGGTCGCCGATAGAGAAAGACTCGCCTTCGGACGCATATCCGTATTCGTTAACCAGCGTGATCATCCATTCGATGGCCTCGCGGGCTGTCTTGGAGCGCTCCAATGCGATATAAATGAGGCTGCCGTAATCGACACCAACCGTATCCCACAATGCTTCGCGGCCACCCCAGGTCGTCTCGCCGATGGTCACCTGATTCTCGTTCATGTTACCCACCACCGAATAGGTGTGCGCCACCTGGGCTATCTGTCCTTGCGGACGACCGGTATCCCAGTCCGTCACATCGCGCATCGCTCCCTCGGGATAATCCGCGGCGGGAGAGAAATGCAGAAAACCGAACATACCATACGAGTCCGCTGCATAGGAGATAATCGTACTGCCGTCCGCCGACGCGTCCTTGCCTACAAGGAAGTTCGTACACGCCGATACGGGCGAAAGGCTGCTAAATAGGGGCGAAAGAAACAGCAGGGCTGCAATCACATATTTTTTCATAATAATTTTGGATTTTGAAGTTCTGTCATTCTTATTTTTGCTTTCTTCAACGCAATCTCATACGCTTTGCGGTAGTATTTGAAGAAATGTTTCCAGTCGGCTTGTTTGGCCACCGCGGCCGCTGCCTCGCGTGCCCGTGCCTTGTCTTCCTTGGACAGGCGGTCGAAGCGCAGCAGGTCATCCGCGATGTGCTCCGCCACCTCGTCGAAGTTCGAGTCATTGCGGTCAATCACCACCACGCCGTACTGATCTTTCTGCTCGGACGCCCATGCGCCAAAGCCCGCCAGCGAGGTGGTGATGGTCGGTACATGGAACGCACAGCTCTCCAGCGGCGTGTAGCCCCACGGCTCGTAGTAAGACGGGAACACGCTCACGTCCATGCCGATGAGCAGGTCGTAATACGTCATCTGGAACAAAGGGTCGTGTCCGTCCAGATAGTAGGGCACGAAGACCGCACTCACCTTGCCTTTGCGTGAGGGCGCACGGTCAAGGTAAGGAATCATCACAAACGCCACCACCTCATGGTCCGGCTGGCCGCTATGGTAGATTTTCTGCGCCAGTTTATCCAGCGCGGAAGCGAACACGTCTATACCTTTGTTCTTCCACTCCTGGCGGCCGGAAATGCAGACGAGCAGTGCGTTCTCCGGCACTACGCCGCCTAACTGCTCACCGGCTACTCGGCGCAAAGCCTCACGGGCTTCCTTGCGACGCACATCGAACGCCTTGCCTTTCGGCACGTAGGTCGGTTCGAAGCCGTTGGGCGTCTCGATATCCACTTCCTTGTCCAGCAGCTGCTTGCACTCGCGTGCTGTGATATGACTGACGGTCGTGAAGCAGTCCACCCAATGCGCCGCCTGTTTCTCCACCGAGTGCTTGGATACCATATTCAGCTCTTGCGCCATCTGGTCACCGTTGTAGTACTCAAAATAATCATACAGCGGCTTGCCGTTACCGGCTATCGAACGGCCGATACCTGTAGCGTGTGTGGTGAACAGCGTTGCTATCTCCGGACACTTGTCCTGCAGATAAAATATCGCGAAGGCTGTCTGCCATTCGTTCGCGTGCGCACACACATTAATGCTTTTGGCTTTGGCCGAAGCGGTCTTTTCTTTTTTGAGCAGATAGCGGTACAGACTCTCCATGACCATGCCTGCGGCATAGCCGAACAGGCACGACTCGTCATAATCGCCGTACGCCGCATGGCTCTGCACCTGGTACTTATCCCACGCCCATGCGTAGATGGCATCCTTCTGCGGCCACATCGCATCGAACTTCAGCAGGACAGCCATCGGCTCGCCCGGCACCATCCACCGCCCTATACGGACAGGGATGTCTGCATGCTGAAGGCGGAAGGCTGACAGCCACTCTTTCAGGAGCGATTTGTCTTCTTTGAAATAAATATCGCTGTGGTCACCGAAATCGGGACCGAAGAAAAACACTTTGTCCGGGTGTTCCGCCTGCATGGAGGCAGCGCGGGTACTCAGCACAGCGTAAATACCGCCTACGCGGTTACACACTTCCCAAGAGGTTTCAAAAATATAATCAGGAGAAAGCATGGATGATTTATGATTTATGATTTCAAATTTATGATTTATGATTTATTTCAGATTGTTGTCCGCCGACAGTACGGTGACTCCCGGCAATTCGTTCAGCTGCTCCGGCTCGGTAACGAACTTGTTATTGTCCGAACCGACGAACGGCATATACCATACGCCGTCTTCATCCGCCCAATAGATGCGATTGTCTAGCATGTCCAGCGTCATGGCGGTGCACGGGAACGAATCTATCTGTACGCGATTGGTGCCGTCTATATTGGCCACCCATAGTCCGTCCGCGCGGTAGTAAATCTTACGGTTGGCGATGTGGAAGCCCTGGATACCCGGGAAGACCTCCGCCAGGTCGGACAAGTAGAACCAGTAGTTATTGTATACCTGAAAGGTGTCCTGCTCCAAGTCCAGCATGACGGTAGCATCGGCGTCTTTTTTCTCCTTCTCCGCCCGCTCGCCGAAGATACGCTGGCGGTAGTCACCGTCCGCCGCACGGATCAGCAGCGAGTTGGTGGATACGTCCTGCACGGCGAACCACTGTTCTATCAGCGTAATCTCGTCGTTCATCTTCACCTCCAGAAACAGCGGTGCCGCTTCCATCGGTTTCTCGAAATAGACGGTGATGGACGATTTGTTCAGCGAGGCGTTGGCATCCACCAGACGGACATACTCCGTATTGATCGGGAATGACCATGCGTACTCCACCTCATAGTTGTAGGGGTTGTATAGGTTGGCGGTGAACGTGTAGTCCTGGAAGATATAGAACATACTGTCCGGACAGGTAAACGTCGGGATGGTGTCATAGACCGTCACCTCTTGGGTGGCCGTCAGTCCGTTCTTGTTATCCACCTTCAGCAGCACGCGGTACGTGCCGGGTTTCTTATACACGTGAGACGGCGACTTGAGGGTCGAGGAACTGCCGTCACCAAACGTCCACTCCCAGTTCTGACCGCCGGACGACAGGTTGGAGAACCGAACCGATTCACCGGCACGTGGCGCTTCGGGAGCGTACGTAAAACTAACATCAATCTTCTTGCACGCCATCACAGCGCAGCAAAGCATCAATAATAGAAATGTTTTTTTCATATGTTTCGTCGGCATTCAGCCAATGTATCTCGTTATCGCGCCTGAACCACGTCAGCTGACGTTTGGCATAATGGCGCGTGTTCTGCTGGATGAGCTCCACCGCCCGCTCCAGATCATATTCGCCGTCCAGATAGCCGAACAGCTCTTTGTATCCCACCGTCTGCAAGCTGTTCAACTGCCGCTTGGGATAGACCACTTTTGCTTCGTCCAACAAGCCCACCGCCATCATCGTTTTTACGCGCTCGTCTATGCGCGCGTATAAAAGAGGGCGCGGACGGTTCAGTCCCACTTTGACAATCCGGAACGGACGTTCTGAAGGCTGAGAGCTGACAGCTGATTTCCTCGTTAATAATGACGAGTACGGTTTTCCCGTTGTCAGGCACAGCTCCACGCAGTGCGCCAGCCGGGCAGGATTCTGACGGTCCACCGTCTCCCAGTAGTTCGGGTCCAGACGCTGCACTTCGTGCTGCAACCATGCCAGTCCGTGCGTCTCATATGCCCGGCGCACTTCCGTCCGAATGGCTTCCGGCACCGCCGGCAGGTCATCCAGACCGTTGCACACCGCGTCCGCATACAGCATCGAACCGCCGGTCATCACCACCACTTTATGGGTGCGGAACAGCTCTTCCAGCAGCGCCAATGCGTCCCGTTCGTACTGCCCCGCATTATACTCCTCTTCCAGCTCGCGGCAGGCCACGAAATAGTGTTTCACCCGCGCCTGCTCTTCCGCCGTCGGAGCGGCCGTCCCGATGGGAACACCCCGGTAGAGTTGCCGGCTGTCGCAGTTGAGTATCGGACATCCCAGATGCTCCGCCACCTGCAGCGCCAACTCGGTCTTA
>Ga0265298_10005206_pt1 | contig 16405 bp, 17 predicted proteins | sample AusTroGonzalo_MG_3_FD_193486 | JGI IMG/M metagenome (GOLD analysis project Ga0265298, IMG submission 193486) | Bovine rumen microbial communities from tropical cattle in Woodstock, Queensland, Australia - Gonzalo_01 | ecosystem: Host-associated > Mammals > Digestive system > Stomach > Rumen ... | reverse complement strand
ACAGTCTATTTTACCATAAATTTCGACTTATGACGACAAATTACAACTTAAATTTTACAGCAACGTACCGTCACGAAGGACCATAGAAGGCCGGGCAAACTCTGAGCCTCCGCTCTCATACAGTTTGCCGGTTGTATCTGACGGCTTCGCCTGTACAGACATACAAACTGTCTCTCCTTAAATATTTAAGAGTATAGGGGACCAAACCCCGCTCCACAAACGGGTTTGTATTGCGAAGTTGGTCGTTTTTACGACCAAGTGGTGGAAAACAGGTGATACTTTATAAACTGTCCGGCTTTTATGATATAATATTACCGACAGGAAGAATAAGATGATTCTTTATTATTTCTATAAACTCAGGAGTTGTTTACTTTGAAGATATTTAAACAGTTTACCATTATTATACTGTTTTCGTTTATCGGCGAAGTGCTGCACGCACTGATTCCGTTCCCGATACCGGCCGGTATTTACGGCATCCTGCTGCTGTTCTTTGCGCTGGAGCGGAAAATCCTGAAAGTAGATGATATTGAAGAAGTGTCGTCCTTCCTGATTTTTATTATGCCGTTGCTGTTTATTCCTGCGGCGGCAGGGCTGATTGACGCCTGGGACGAACTGCGGTCATCTTTGACGGCATATATTACGATAATTGTGGCAGTTACGTTTATCGTTATGATTGCTACAGGACGGATTACCCAATGGTTCCTCCGTCACTCTCGCAGGCCGGCTGAAGAGAAAGAAAAGGGATATCAATCATGAATGCATTTTGGCAAACTTCAACTTTTTTTGGGATGTTTATTACGCTGTTCTTTTACGGCGTCGGTCTGGCCCTGAAACAAAAAGTGAAGCATCCGCTGGTGAATCCGATGCTGTTGGCTATTGTTTTTACGATTGCGTTACTGAAAATATTCAACATTGAATATACTGCGTACAACAACAGCGCAAAGTACATCAGCTACCTGATGACACCGGCTACCATCTGCCTGGCGGTTCCTTTGTACCGGCAGCTGGACTCGCTGAAGAAGAATTTTAGGGCTGTCATGTTCGGTATTACGTCCAGCGTCATCGTCACCATGCTTTCGGTGCTGGCGTTTTCCCGGTTCTTCGGTTTGAACCATGCGTCCTATGTGACCATGCTGCCGAAATCCATCACAACGCCTATCGGCATAGGGGTGGCGGAGGAACTGGGAGGTTATGTTGCCATTACGGTAGCTTCTATTGTCATATCCGGTGTATTGGGCAACATATTTGCGGAATCGGTCTGTAACGTTTTCGGCATTCGGGAACCTATCGCCAAAGGTATCGCTATCGGCTGTTCCAGTCATGCCATGGGTACGGTGAAGGCGCTGGAGATGGGCGAGGTGGAAGGTGCCATGAGCTCGCTGTCCATCGCGCTGGCAGGAATTTTGACTGTCGTTGTGGCTTCCGTATTTGCCACACTGCTGTGAAGAAATGTAAATGTGAAAAAATGTAAAATGGAATCTCCGCTCTTTATTTATAGTCTGTTTTATACTATAATATTAATAACTAATATTAAAATAAGAACTGAAAGTTTCGTTAAGGAGGAACCTGCGCCATGTATCATTACAGTCTTGCATTCGTTTTGGTAGGTATGCCCGATCAGGTGGTCTCGATTTTTTCCCATCTTCTGCCGCTGGAACGCTTCAGCCATGACGTAAAAGGCTTTTCTTCCTTAACGGAGGTGCCTTCCGGCGGTGAATGGCCTTTAAACACTTTTGTTATCCTGAATGACGAAACAGAATGGTCGATGCGCCTGTTTAAGGAAAAATTCGGTGGCAAGGCGCGGATCATACTTTGTACGGCCCATGCAGATAAATTGGAGGCTTCGGTACTTAACCAGGTCTATGACTTCTGGCCCTGGCCTCTTTCCGATATGTTTGCCCGGACGGAAGCAGTCCGTCTGCAACGGCGCATCAAGGACGAAAAAGATGCCTGGATGACCAGCCAGTATCTGGATATCATCACGGAAATGCTGCCTGACATGATGTGGTTTAAGGATATGCCGGGCTGCCATCTGCGGGTGAACCAGGCTTTCTGTGAGGCGGTAGGCAAGACTAAAGAGGACGTGACCAACCAGTATCACGGGTATATCTGGGGCCTGTCCGGGGAAGAGGCGGAGTATGGGGAAGCGGTATGCCGCGCTTCCGAACTGGCAGTGGCTAAAGCAGGAAAAACCTGTCATTCCGAGGAAACGGTATATCATTCCAAGCGGGGCCTGTGCGAATTGAGCATACTGAAGACTCCTGTGTATGATGAAAACCGTGAAATTATCGGCACGGTCGGTATCGCCCGGGACGTTACCAAAGAAAAGGAAGCCCAGAAACAGCTGATAGAAATGGCCAATACCGATCCGCTGACCGGGCTGCACAACCGCCATTACTTTTATCAGCGCCTGAAAAAGCGGCGCAAGGGCGAATCCCTGACCCTTTGTTATATTGATTTGGATCATTTTAAATATATCAACGATACTTACGGCCATAAAGTGGGGGACGAAGTCCTGGTGGCGGTGGCACACCTGTTGCAAAAGACCTTCAGCAACGGTTTCATTACCCGTATGGGCGGTGATGAGTTTGTAGTGGCGCTGTTTGGCGTTAATGACCGCAACGTGATTAAAGCGCGCATGGAGCGAGTGAAGAAAGAGCTGGAAGAGTTCTTCCGGAATGACGACCGTATGAGGACTCTCACCATGAGTATCGGTATCGCGAAATCGGAAAATGATGAGGCAGACCTGGATCTGCTGCTGCAGCAAAGCGATGACGCACTGTACTGGAGTAAAGAACACGGGCGGAACCAATATACACTCTATGATGAAGTCCTTAACGACCTGGTAAACTTTAAAAAGCATATGAGGCAGGGAGGAAAAAAGGACGGAGAATGAAGTACTATTTCCCCAGCTGTAATTTTACACGATTGCGTCCGGATACTTCTGAAAAAGTGAAAAGCTTTATGGCTTCGGCAGGGGTACGCGTGGCCGGGTGCTGCCGCCCGGGACATAAAGCGGTGTCGGGCTGGAATGATACCGTGATCACTGTATGCGAGACCTGCAGCATTATTATCGGTGAGAACTGCCCGGCTGCCCGGGTAATCAGCCTGTATGAGTTTATTGACAGCCTGCCGGATTTTGCGTTCCCTGATTACCAGGGCGAACGCATCACGCTGCAGGACTGTTACCGTGCCAAAGCAAAAGAGGCGGAAAAGGCTGCGGTGCGAAGCGTTTTACGTAAAATGAATATGGACGTTATGGAGCTTCCCGGCACAGAAGAAGAGATTAACTTTGACGGCAGTTTTTTATCCGGGCCCATGCGTCCCGACAATTTTACGCTGGCGCCCCGGCGTTTTGCGGAAATCAAAAAGGACATGCAGCCAAAGTCGCCGGACGAGATCAAGGCCTGGCTGCAGGAATACTGCCGGCGTTTTACCACGGAACGGGTGGCCTGTTACTGTAACTCCTGTCTCACCGGTCTGGAACAGGGACTGACCGGAGGAAAACGGGCGGTTCATGTGGCGGAGCTGCTGTTTGGATAATTGCGAAGAAAGCCGGTCATGGAAGTAACCGGCTTTCTTGAATATACAACAGAGTACAGAAAGAGTGATTCAAATGAAAACAGTATTCAGATTGTTTGCGATTTTTGCCTGCCTGTTTATATTCGGCGCGCAGCCGGCGCTGGCGGAAGGGCAGGGCGGGGAAGGTCAGGGCCTGAACGAACCCGGCGATATCTTTAACGCGGCACAGCATTTTAACGATACTGCGGACCATTTTATCATCGGGCGGAATGTTCGCTGCCGGGATACCGCAGAGATAAGGGACGATAACATTGCCGGCGAATACAAATTCGGAGAACCTGTGCAGATTGTGGCGGAAGTGGGCGACTGGTATCAGGTTAAAACCGTCTCCAACGAGATCATCCGTGAAATGCCCCGCCGCTTTGTGCACAAAGATTTTGTGGGCAACTGGGAACAGCTGGAGAATAAGATGAAGCCTTCCAGTTCCTACATGATTGAGCTGAACCGGATGGCGGATTACATTTCGGCCATCACTGTCAATATTAATCCAAACGGCAGCACTCCGGTACAGAAACCAAAGACAAAAGAGGAAACCTTGCAGGAGATCCGTTACTACCAGGGCAAGATTCCCGGCATCCGTACGTATATCAGGGAAAGCGGCCTGAATCAGACCGCCGTCAACGGCATGCTGGAAGCGCTGAAACTGGAAGAAGATTTGCTGGGAATTCAGATTAAACGTCTGCAAGATCCGGTTTACGGGGAAGCATCCGCGGGTGTTTTTGAAATGCTGCACAGAAAATTACGGGAACTGAACGCGGAGTATTTGTAATCTTTTTACCCTCAAAAAAAATCGCCGTCTGTGAAACGAAAGATCACAGACGGCGGCTTTTATTTTGTTTCTTTTACTTCATCCATACAGCCCTGCAGCTTTGCGTTCCAGATTCGCTCAAACAGATAAGCGGCCCCCCGGATCCCGCAGAGAGGTGAATCGGTAGCGATGATTTCGTGATAGGCGGGCAGTATGATGTTGCAGTTTACGAAAGGCTTCTTTAACCGCACCAGCCTGCTTGCTTCCAAAGAAGAACCAAGCACCAGCCCGCCGCTCCAGGTTTCAAAGGTCTCTTTCATGGCGGCGTCGTCTTTGCCGGCAATGCAGATTTTAGTAGCAGCCCCGGGCAACAAGGGCGTGTCCTGTGTAAAATGTATGATGAGGTTGCCTGTATCCGCCCATTCTCCCCGTACTGCTTCGGCTATGCCTGCCGCTTCGGAGGGCGGCGCAGCCACCAGGATGTTGTCGAACCACAGGGGTCCCCACAGTGACTGCATGTTACCGCTGCGGAACTGTAAACGGGCGTTGACGGTTTCTGCTTCCTGCCGTACGACTGCCAGATTTTTGGCAGGCAGCAGGTTATCAATTTTCTCCAGCCATTGCAGTGTTCCCTGAATACCGTACGGCATACCGGCGGAAAGGTAAGGCATGCCCAATTCTGTTTCCAGTTTTTTGGCGGCTTTCAGGGCAAGTTCGTCACGCAATACAATGTTTAAATCCGCTTTGGGCAGCTGCATGATTTCATCCCAAGTGGAACCGCCGCCGGGTATGGCGTTGATGCGGTAGCCCGCCTTTTCCAGAATGCGGCAGATTTCCTTTATGTCTTCTTCGCCCCGGAAGTATGTGGGAGTAAGGCCCAACAGGTTGAGGGAAGGTCTGGATAAGTCTCCTTCGGATATTGTTAGGTTTGGTTTATTGGAAATGCCGGAGTCGTTATTATCGTTTTTGGCTTTCCCTATTTTTTCAACTTCGTCGATGACGCGCATAAACGCAATCTCATATCCTTCCGCGAAATCACCGGCGATGCCGCCGCAATCCGCGGCGTAAACGGGGCAGGGGAGTCCTGCTTTGGCCGCGATGCCGGCAATGTCGTCGCCTACCAGGCTTACGCTGCAATTGTTCAATATGAAGATCCGCTCCGGCGCAAAGTTGGATTTTACGAAATCCAGTCCGGCCAGCAGGTCTTTTTCCGTTCCGTAAACCAGCGCGTTGCCTTCCGGCTGGGTACAGTGGAACCGCCGCAGGGCGGAAGCGTCGTAGTCTTCCACATATTTCATGGCGTAGAAATAGCACCATAACGGCCCGTTGACCAGCATGAAGCTGCCGGGGATGGAAGCAAAGAATGCGGAAGCCCCGGTAAGGGCACAGGTAGACATATGGTGGCAGGAGGTTTTCCAATTGGTGTCAGGCATAGGCGATCCCTCCTTTGTTTCCGTAACGGCACAGCAGCCTGTAAATGGTGCGCATTACGATCAGTTCCCCGTCCGTTCCGGCCAGGGGAACCATTGGAATAAAGAACTGCTTAACCGGATTACCGGGCAGCTCATCCGTCGTCAGCAGCACGTCGGCCTGCTCCAGACAGTCTTTGTAATCGCTGTCGGCAATAATGGGGATATCCGGCAGATGTTTCGCTTTTTTCCATTCTTCCACGGCGGCGATGACCGAATCTTTTTCTTCGGCCATCACTTTATCGTACAGGATGGCAGCGGAGATTTTCATCTGCATCCGCAGCATGGTGTTTAAAGTTTCTGCCGGGTTATACCAGCGGGGACCGCGCCCGATGCCCAGCACCGCCTTTTTGTTTTGCGTTGCAGGCAAAATGGATTTCACGTAATCGTTCAAGCGCTTTTCTTCCTGCTGAATAACGGTTTCACCTTTTGCGCTGTCTTCCACAAACTCCGCAATTTTTCGCAGCCATGCGCAGGTGTTCTGCCAGCCAACAGGATACACGTCGCGGATGGAAGGCGTGCCAAACCGTTCCGCCCATGCGGCGGCTGTCTTTTCCAGCCCGCCCTGGGTCTGTCCCGCATAGTTTAACGGGATCAGGAGGGAAGCGGTGGAAAGTTCGTTCCACGACTCAAAGGGAACGTAACCCGGGAACTGCCATTTTACTTCCAGGTTAAAATATGCAAGCAGCCGTTTCACTTCCCGGGCGTACTGGCCGCAGGGGCCCATCTGGTCGCCGAACAGGAGCACACGTCCGGGTATTTTTGGCTGCGGTTGGATAAAGCGTTCCATGATCAGCCGTACCGTCTGGAAATAACCATCGGAATATTCTCCGCCCAGGAAGCCGCCGTAAGGTACACAGAGGACAGGAATGCCATATTCAGCTTCCGCGTCTGCGGCTTCCTGTTCCACGTCGTCACCGATGACACCGGCCACGCAGGAAGTGGCGATAACCAGACATTTGGGCTGCCAGGTTTCCATTACATGAGCGATGCAGCCCCGCAGCTTTTCCACACCGCCGAAGATGCTGTCCTTTTCCTGCAGGTTGGAAGAGATAAGGGGTACGGCGTCCATGTTTTCATTCTGGTGGTCGCCGATGATGCGGTATTGTGCGCCTAAATCCATGAGCGTGGCCACGTGGGCGCAACCCAGGGGACTGTGGAAAATGACAGCGCAGCCGTCACAGAAGCTGACCGCCCGCCACACGCCGGGCATGGTACAGCTGCAGGACTTGTTTTTTGTAAAAAGCCACTTGGTAGCGAGCTTATCCTTCTTTTCCATATGTTACCGCCAATGCTTCCAGTTCTTCAAACTCCATGGGGGTAGGAACCGTCAGTTCTGAATTATTCCATATAGTTTCCGCCAGCTGTTTATAAACTAATGCCTGATCGCTGTCCGGCGCAAACTGCAATACAGTTTGCCGCTGGTTTTCCGCAGCGTTTACGATCCTGTCCCGTGGCACAAAGGCAACGAGACGGGAGTTCAGTTTTTGCGCAAAGGCTTCCAGCAGTTCCTTCTCTCCCGGCGTGTTGCGGCTGTTGCCGATGACGCCTGCCAGCCTAACTGAACCTCGTGAGGCAAAGCGTTTTATACCTTTGGCGATGTTGTTGGCAGCGTACAGGCTCATCAGCTCGCCGGAAGAAATAATGTAGATTTCTTCCGCGTAGCCTTCCCGGATAGGCATGGCGAAACCGCCGCAGACCACATCGCCCAATACGTCGTACAGTGTTACGTCAACAGGAGGGAGGGCTTTCAGTTTATCTAATAACTGCAAAGCCACGATGATGCCGCGCCCGGCACAACCCACACCGGGTTCGGGTCCGCCGGCTTCCACACAGGTGATGCCGTTAAAGCCGGTATGGACGATGTCCTCCGCATTAATGTTATCCATTTCCGTGGTACGGACTTTATCCAGCACGGTTTCCTTGCATATGTGCCCCAGCAGCAGCCGGGTGGAATCGTTCTTCGGGTCGCAGCCGATCTGACAGACCTTTTTGCCCAGCAGGCTGAGCGCTGCCGAAACATTGGAAGCGGTGGTGGACTTGCCGATGCCGCCCTTACCGTAAAACGCGATTTTTTTCATAAGGCCTCCCTGTATTATTCAGGTTTTAATAAGAATCAGTCTTAATTCGTTCTGGTTTAATTATAACATAGGCGGGGAAGAATATACAGAAACAATAAAAATGATAAACAAGTTGTATTTTAAAGATATTAACGACAGCAAAAAGACAAGCATTGCAAAACATCTTTGCAATGCTTGTCCCTTTACTATGTTACTATCTGACATATTATGTAATTTTATTTTTTCTTTGCTTTCTTTTCTTTCTTTGCGGCTTTTTCTTCCGCTTTTTTAGCCTTGGCTTCTTCTTTCTGCGCTTTTGCTTTCTCTTTCGCGGCGGCCTTTTCGGCTTCCTTTTTTGCTTTTTCTTCCTCTTTCGCGGCTTTGGCCATTTCTTTTTCCGCTTTCTTTCTGGCTTTGGCGTCTTCCTTGGCTGCTACTGCTGCCGCTTTGGCTTCCGCTGCCGCTTTTTCTTTGGCGATCTTGCGGAGTTCGGTCACCGGCACGCCGCCGATACCCCAGTTATCCATATCCACTTCGTCGATGGTTACAACCAGGGTCTTGGTGTTCTTGTGCAGCACATCGGCCAGCAGTTTGGTAGCGCCTTCGATCAGCTGTCGTTTCTGTTCCGGGGTGACGTTGCCTTCTTTTGTAATCTTGATGTTTACATAAGGCATGATGAAAAATCTCCTTTCAGACTTGCAAAACATTTTTGAAATCAGGGAAAAAACGATTGGTTTTTACTGCTTAATATTTTATAATATTTTTGGGATAATTGCTATAGTTATTTTATAAGCAACCCGAAATTTACGTATGCGTTTGTGAATAATTGTGACACATGCGCAGTGAAAATGATGATGAAAGAAAGAGGCGTTCAGGATGTCGGGCGGTCTGGGGAAAATGCTGATCCAGTTGGGGATCGTTTTGGTGATTGCGGGCGTAATCATCCACTTTGGCGGCAAGTTTCTTCCTTTCGGTAACTTGCCGGGAGATATCCATGTGCAAGGCAAGCATGGCAGCTTTTATTTTCCCTGGGTGAGCTGCATTGTCATCAGCATCGTGCTGAGCCTGCTGGCGCATCTGTTCCGGTGAAAGTGAGGAAATTATAATGTTCGGTTCGTTGTTTGGGAAAAAGAAAGATATATTTGCAAGTCCGTTTACGGGAACGCTTTGTCCGATTACCGAAACACCGGACGAGGCCTTTGCGGAAAAGATGAACGGGGACGGTTTCATGGTACAGCCGGCCGACGGTGACGTGTATGCGCCTGCCGACAGTACAGTGAATTTCGTTTTTGAAACGAAGCACGCCCTGGGAATGACCACGAAAGACAGTATGGAATACCTGCTGCATATCGGCATCGACACAGTGAATCTGCAGGGCAAGGGGTTTACAGTTTATGTTAAAGAAGGCCAGGCAGTGAAGAAAGGGGATAAGCTGATGACGTTTGACACTGCCTATGTGAAAGCGAACGCTCCTTCCGATGCCTGCCTCTGCGTGTTTACCGGTTTGCCGGAGGGCAGGGAAGTGGCACTGTTAAAAACGGGCAGCGTAAAAGCACTGGAAGACGCGGTGGAGATTAAATGAAACGGTACAAAGCGGTCATTTTTGATTTGGACGGAACCTTGCTGGACACGCTGACAGATCTGGCGGAAGGAACGAATTACGCCTTGCGGGTCAACGGGCTCCCGGAGCGGACGACAGATGAGATCCGCCGTTTTGTAGGCAACGGGGCCCGCAAGTTAGTGGAAAGGGCTGTGCCTGACAGCCAGGCTGAAGCTGCGCTGGAGCAGGTCAGGAAGGACTTTGATGTGTATTACAAGGTCCATTGCAAGGATCATACGGGACCGTATTCCGGTATTATTGAAATGCTGGAAGAACTTGCCCGTAAGGGATATGCGCTGGGGGTCGTGTCCAACAAGCCTGACTTTGCCGTGCAGGAACTGATTCCCGAGTATTTTCCGGGACTGTTTGCGTCGGTATCCGGCGAGCGTGCCGGTGTTGCGAAAAAACCTGCGCCTGATCTGATCTGGGAAGCGATGAAGGACCTGCGGGCCGGCAGTTCGGACGCAATTTATGTGGGTGACTCGGAAGTGGATCTGGAGGCAGCGGCTAATGCGGGCATTCCCTGCATCAGCGTTGCGTGGGGCTTCAAGGGCCGTGAATTTCTGGAAGAACATCAGGCAGAAGTGATTATTGAGAAGCCCTTGGAGATTCTGAAGTATTTATAAAAGTTTTTTTGGAATCTGCACATATTACAAAAAAGTGTGGTACAATTAACATTACGGCGAAAAGGCTGTACAGGAAACATAGTACTGTTCGTTTCCTGCAAAATTATAATTTGCCATAAGGCAAAGGAAGGGGCATTGTAATGCGTATCGTAGTAACCGTAGTAGGACAGGACAAAGTTGGCATCATTGCCAAGGTCACCAATATACTGGCCAATAACCAGGTCAACGTGCTGAACATCAACCAGAATATCATGGACGGATTCTTTAACATGGTTCTGATTGCGGATATGACGGATTCCAAGATGAGCATCAAAGCATTGAAGGAGCATCTGGACAAGCTGGCGGAAGAAATCGGGCTGGAAATTCGCGTGCAGAGTGAAGATATCTTCACAGCCATGCATCAGATTTAAGCGGGGGGATCGTCATGTCAGTGTTAACCTTTAATGATGTACTGGAAACGACGCGGATGATCACCCATCAGAACCTGGATGTGCGTACCATCACCATGGGCATCAGCCTGCGGGACTGCGGGCATCCGGATGTGAAAGTCTGCGCGGATAAGATCTATGACAAGATTACAAAAAAGGCGGAAAAGCTGGTACAGACCGGGGAAGATATCGAATCGGATCTGGGTGTGCCTATCATCAACAAACGTATCTCCGTAACGCCGATTTCCATGGTAGGGGAAAGCTGTGATACCAGCGATTATGTGCCGCTCGCTAAAGCCCTGGACAGAGCGGCCCATGAAGTGGGCGTGAATTTTATCGGTGGCTTCAGTGCCCTGGTGGACAAGGGCTATACAAAAGGGGACCGCAACCTGATCGCTTCCATTCCGGAAGCTCTGGCTTCCACGGACGTTGTCTGCTCTTCCGTAAATGTCGGTTCCACGAAAGCCGGCATCAACATGGATGCGGTAGCGGAAATGGGACGTGTAGTAAAAACCACTGCAGAGAAAACAGCGGCCAACGATGCCATCGGCTGCGCAAAACTGGTTGTGTTCTGTAATGCAGTGAATGACAACCCGTTTATGGCCGGCGCCTTCCACGGCGTAACGGAACCGGAGTCGGTGGTCAGCGTAGGCGTCAGCGGACCCGGCGTGGTAAAGCATGCCCTGGAAGCAGTACGGGGACAGGATATCGGCGCGGTGGCGGAAACCATAAAACGCACTGCTTTCAAGATTACCCGGGTAGGCCAGCTGGTTGCCCAGGAAGCGGCGAAACGTCTTAACACACAGTTTGGCATTATTGACCTGTCACTGGCGCCGACGCCGGCTGTCGGTGATTCGGTAGCGCATATTTTAGAAGAGATCGGCCTGGAAAGCTGCGGTGGCCCGGGCACCACGGCAACATTGGCCATGCTGAACGATGCGGTGAAAAAGGGCGGACTGATGGCCTCCAGTTATGTAGGCGGCCTTTCCGGCGCGTTTATCCCCGTCAGTGAAGACGCGGGCATGATCGCCGCGGTGGAACGGGGCAGCCTGAGTCTGGAAAAACTGGAAGCCATGACCTGTGTCTGCTCGGTAGGCCTGGACATGATCGCTATCCCCGGTGACACCACGGCCGAAACCATCGCCGCCATCATTGCGGACGAATCCGCCATCGGTATGATCAACAACAAGACCACGGCAGTGCGCGTCATTCCCGTTCCGGGCAAAGGCGTAGGGGACAACGTGGAGTTCGGCGGTCTTTTGGGCCATGCGCCTATCATGGCAGTCAGCAAGTATAAGGCGGACACTTTCATCGCCCGGGGCGGACGGATTCCGGCGCCGGTACGGAGCCTGACTAACTGATACGCTTCTATATCATAAAATATTTTATACCCGGATTGATGTCACCTTTACATTGCGACCCTAACGCTTCGGTTTTGTCTTGCGTTGCGTCATCTGCTGTATAGTATTGCAGCCTGACTTGCGAGATTTGTTTTTATACAACAGTTCCTCGCGCCCTTCGTGGACGGGTCGCTGCGTGCAGGCGACATCAATCCGGTCTGTTATTTTTTAGGGTGAAATATAATGCGTAAAAAGTACAAACAGGAAATCATCGCCGCGTTGGAAAAACGCTACAACGGAATCGGGACTGCGTTGCACTACAATTCTCCCTTTGAATTGCTGTGCGCCGTCATCATGTCGGCCCAGTGCACCGATGAACGGGTTAACAAAATCACAGCCCGCATCTTCCCGAGACTGAACACACCGGAAAAAATGGGGGCGCTGACCCAGGAACAGTTGGAAGAGGAAATCAGGGACTGCGGCCTGTACCGGGCCAAAGCAAAGAACCTGCTGGGCATGTGCCATATGCTGACGGAAGAGTTTGGGGGAGAGGTTCCCAAAGACATTCCAACCTTAATGAAACTACCGGGCGTAGGGCGTAAAACCGCGGATGTAATCGCCAGCGTGGTTTATAAAGTGCCCGCCATCGCGGTGGATACCCATGTGTTCCGCACATCCCACCGGTTAGGGCTGTCGGAAGCCAAAACACCGGAGGCAACCGAACTGGATTTACAGAAACTGATTCCGAAGAATAAATGGGCAGACGCCCATCACTGGTTCATCTGGCACGGACGCCTCACCTGCAAGGCGCGCAAGCCTTTGTGTGAGGAGTGCGTCTGCCTGCAGATATGTCCTTTTAAAGAAAAGAATATTACAAAAAGATAAGGCAACTGGAGGAGTTATTGCAACCGGAGCAAATTTTAAAAACATGGTTCGGCTATGACAGCTTCCGCCCCGGGCAGCGGGAGATCATAGACACGATTCTCAGCGGCAGGGACTGCCTTGCCATCTTGCCCACGGGAGCGGGTAAATCCATTTGCTTCCAAATACCCGCGTTAATGCAGACGGGGATCACCTATGTGATTTCACCCCTGATCTCCCTGATGGAAGACCAGGTGGAGCATCTGCGGCAGCAGGGGATTCCCGCAATTTGTATCAACAGCGGCATGAGCAAGCGAACCTATAACCAGGTTCTGCGTGACGTGCACGGGGGTGTCTATAAACTTCTGTATCTTTCCCCGGAACGGCTGCAGAATGAGTTCTTTATCCGCTTTGTCCGGAAGAATCCGCCGGACTTTGTAGTAGTGGATGAAGCCCATTGTGTTTCCCAGTGGGGACACGATTTCCGCCCAGCCTATCTGAAAATCATTGATTTTGTGCAGGCGCTGCCGAAGCGGCCGCTGTATGCGGCTTTTACGGCAACGGCTACACCCCGGGTGCGTCAGGACATAATCGGGTGCCTGGGACTGGATGATCCGCTGATAGTTACCAAAAGCTTTGACAGGCCCAACCTGTTTTTCGCGAAGCAAACCCCGGCTGATAAAGACAGGGCGTTGCTGGACGCGTTGGAAGAAATGCAGGGAAAGAGCGGCATCGTGTATTGTTCCACTCATCAGAACACGGAAAAAGTGTTCCGCCTGCTGAAGCAGCGGGGATGCAGGACAGCCCGGTATCATGCGGGGCTGACGCCGGGGGAGCGAATGGCTGCCCAGGCGGCGTTTATCCGGAACGACGTCAGGATTATTGCTGCGACTTCCGCGTTCGGTATGGGAATTGATAAGAAGGATGTATCCTTTGTCATTCATTACAACATGCCCCAGAACCTGGAAGAGTATTACCAGGAAGCGGGGCGGGCCGGACGGAATGGGGAGGAGTCCTGTTGTCTGCTGCTTTACAGCAAAGAGGATCTGGCTGTCAACCAGGCCCTGGCCCGGCAGCAGGACAATCCGGAGCGGGCGGAAAAATTGCTGGAATATATGTGGGATTATTGTCTGAATGATGGTTGCCTTCGTAACTATATTTTGCGTTATTTCGGGGAAGAGAAACACGGGGAGTGCGGAAAATGCAGTTACTGCCGGAGCAAAAACAAATGGGCCCGGTTCACAAATATTTTGCGCTTTTTTAAGTGATCAGTAAGCAGGAAAAATCCGGAAGACAGAGAATAAAGAAACAGAATAAGGTTGTTATGGTTTAAGCTGTGGAGGAGGGTGCTTTATGAAGCTGACGTTTTTGGGAGCGGCCCGGACAGTGACGGGTTCCTGTTATCTGCTGGAAACCGGCAGTAAAAAGATGCTGGTTGACTGCGGTATGTTCCAGGGTTCCAAGTCCATTAAAGATTTTAACGAAAAGCCTTTTGCTTTTAATCCCGCGGAGATCGACGCCATGGTGCTGACCCATGCTCATGTGGACCACAGCGGCCTGATTCCCCGGCTGGTGAAGGAAGGCTTTAAGGGACGTGTTCACTGCACAAAATCTACCCAGCAGCTGTGTACGATTTTATTGCCGGACAGTGCCCACATCCAGGAGTCGGATGCGGAGTATGCCAACCGGAAGGGACTGCGGGCAGGAAAATCCCAGGTACTGCCGCTGTTTACGGTGGATGATGCCTACACGGCGCTGCATTATTTTTACGTTCATAATTTCGATGAACCTTTTGAGGTCATTCCCGGGGTAACGGCGAAGCTCCGGGTGGCGGGCCATATTCTGGGCAGCGCGGTGGTCCGGCTGGAAATTGAGGAAGACGGCAAAAAAACTACCATGATTTTTTCCGGCGATGTGGGTCAGCCCAACCAGCCCATCATCGAAGACCCTACCATTCTGGAAGGGGCAGACTTTGTGACCACGGAGTCCACTTACGGCAACCGTAAGCATAAAGCATATGATAAAGAAGCGGAACTGGCAAAGATTATCAATGAAACGGTGGAGCGGGGCGGCAATGTGATCTTTCCCGCTTTTGCGGTAGGCCGTACCCAGGTGCTGCTGTACTATTTCCAAAAGCTGACCCAGGAAGGCAAGATTCCGGACGTACCCATTTATATCGACAGCCCGCTGGCTACCAAGGCAACGGGGATCACACTGGCCAGTAAGGAAGAATATGACGCGGAAACCAGGGCGCTGGTGGAATTCCAGGGAGACCGGCTGTTTGCCATGAAGAACGCGCATTTTACCCCTACTCCGCAAGAATCCCGGATGATCAACTCCATAGAAGGGCCGAAGATTATCCTGTCGGCCAGCGGTATGGCGGACGCGGGCCGGATCCTCCATCACCTGAAACACAACCTGTGGCGTCCGGAGTGCACCGTGGTCTTTGCCGGGTACCAGGCGGAAGGGACCTTGGGCCGGAACCTGATCGACGGTGTTAAAAAGGTCAAAATCATGGGCGAGACCATCCACGTAGCGGCGCAGATCGTCAATATGAGCGGTTTCTCTGCCCACGCGGACAAGGACCAGCTTCTGGAATGGTACAAGAAGATGCCCAAGAAACCGAAGATTTTCTTCGTGACCCATGGGGAGTTTGATGCTGCCAGCGCATTGGCCAAGGATTTACAGATGCAGATGGGAACGGCGATTTATATTCCCAAGTACGGCGACAGTGTTGAAATAGAAGGTTCCGATTTCACCATCGAGGCGGCGCCGGAAACCGCAACCCAGCCGGAGGTCGCGGAACTGCAGGATTCTCTGGAAGCAATAGAACGGAATTATATGCAGTATAAAAACAAGATGGAACAGATTGCCCTGCGGGACAGCGGCAAGGCGGACCAGATGCGGAAGAAGCTGGAAAAGGTACGCCGTTATATGGACGATATGCTGGGGAATCTTTAATTGTTGTTTGTTTAATCGTAAGCAGAATAATATGGTAAGGAATGGCGTGTCCCGGAAAATTGTGAAAAAACATTGACATTTGAGGGATAGCTTGCTATACTGATTTTAATTTCAAATTTAAGTTATGAGCAGGAATGGTTTCTGAAGCGGACTGCAGAGAGCCGGCGGCTGGTGAAAGCCGGCGGAAGCACTGAAACCTCTCACCTGGGAACTCTTTATCTGAACAGCGTCAGCTTTTAGGATAAAGCGCTGCGGCGGCGTTACAGGCCATGAGTATAATGTAGGGTGGTACCGCGTTTATAACGCCCCTGCCGGAGTTTTCCGACAGGGGTTTTAAATTTTATTACAAATGAGGAGTGGAGGAAAAATTATGAAGTCTGTAAAATGGTTTAAAGCGGCAGCAGTAGCGGCAATGGCGATGGCGACAATCTGCATGGCAGGCTGCGGCGGTGGCGGTGACAAGAAACCGGCGGCCCCGGCAGCCGGCGCAGGCAAGAAAGTTGAGTATAAATTAGCGTATGCTCTGCCGGCTAACCATCCGCTGGCCAAGGGCGTGGAAAGCTTTATTGCCAAAGTTAAAGACAAGACAAAAGGCGAAGTTGTCATCACTTCGTTCCCGGCCGGCCAGTTATATAACGACAAGACCATGAACGACGCCATCATGACCGGCGGCGTTGACATGGGGCTGAACACGGTAGGCCGCTGGGCTACCATCATCCCGGCCATGGAA
>Ga0265298_10005205_pt1 | contig 16405 bp, 6 predicted proteins | sample AusTroGonzalo_MG_3_FD_193486 | JGI IMG/M metagenome (GOLD analysis project Ga0265298, IMG submission 193486) | Bovine rumen microbial communities from tropical cattle in Woodstock, Queensland, Australia - Gonzalo_01 | ecosystem: Host-associated > Mammals > Digestive system > Stomach > Rumen ... | reverse complement strand
GACCGTCGGCGGCAGCTGACAGTGGTCACCGGCTAATACCACGCGGCTGACACGGCGAAGGGGAATCCAGCAGGCGGCTTCCAAGGCCTGAGCGGCCTCGTCTATAAATAAGGTGCCGAACTTCTGACCGTCTAATAGGCGGTTGGCAGAACCCACCAAGGTGGATGCGATGACGCGGGCCTCGCCAAACAGTTCGCCATTAATCCGTATCTCCAGTTCCGTGGCGCGGCTCTTCAGACTCTCTAGTTTCTGGTGGTAACTGCTCCCAGCGCTTTTACGCCGGGCTCTCAACTCCCGGATGGCTTTACGTAACGCCCACAATTGGGGATAGTCGGGATGGGCCTCGAAGCGGCGCTCGTAGGTGAACGACAGCATCTTATCGTTAACACGGGTGGGGTTGCCGATGCGTAGCACGTTGATGCCGCGGTCGACGAGTTTCTCTGAGATCCAGTCGACAGCCATGTTACTTTGGGCACAAACCAGCACCTGACTCTCGCGCATCAGCGTCTCACGGATGGCTTCGACGAGGGTCGTCGTCTTGCCAGTCCCTGGCGGGCCGTGCACAATGGCGACATCCTTAGCACGCAACACCTCGTTGACGGCGCGCTCCTGAGCGGGGTTCAGATAAGGGAAACGCATAGACTGGAAGGTGAAGGTCTCAACTTTCTGTCGCGATGCAAAGAGGTCGCGCAGATAACCCAGCCGCCCTTTGGCACGGATGACACGGTCTAAGGCTTCCATCATGGTGCGGTAGCTGGTCTCGTCGAACGACAGCTGGACGCCGACATGCTCGGCACTCTGCACGTCAATGAGCGGCGCATTGTCGGGTACCGTGACCACCATCCTGTCGCCATCGACATAACTCACCACGCCCGTGAACTTAAAATACCGGATGTCGCCACCAGCTTCTTCCCAACGGAAGAACATCACCGGCCGTCCGAACTCGAAGTTGTGTTCTACGTCGGTGTCGGCTGTGCGGAACACCTCTACGGCGAGTTGGTTCAGCGAGTTGTAGTAGCTTCTGCCCACGCGCAAAGGCCACCAGGCATCGCCTCGTGCAACCTTCCGCGCCAGTCCCATCGTCTCGGTCTGTTGTCGGAAGGCTTCCTTCTCGGTTTCATATTCCAGTTGCAACAGCAAGCGTTGTTGCTGCAACTGCTGTATGGCATTATCACTCATCCAATTGGTGCAAAAGTACACATTATTTCCCAATACGCAAAACTTTAGGCAGAAAAAATCACCGTAACTTCCTTCAGAAATCACCGTAATAATTGCAAGAAATCACCGTAATAATTGCAAGAAATCACCGTGATTTCTTGAGGAAATCACGGCAATAATTGAAGGAAATCACGGCAACTTCTGGAACTTTTCTATATAAAAAGGTGTCGGACTCATCACGAGCCCGACACTTTCACATGTAAAGTTCTAAAAATTACCCTTGGGGTAATGGTTTGAATATATTTATTGAAATATATTACTTAACCACAGCCTTTTTGCCGTTTCTGATCACGATGCCCTTGTATTCCTTAGACACGCGCTGACCGGCGAGGTTGTATGTAACGTTAGATACTTTCTTGTTTTCGGTAGTTACGGTCTCGATACCAGCAGGAACGATATCGCCGCCAACAACCTTGCTCTTGAAGTTATCGTCACCAGTTGCATTAATCAGGTTCTCAGGAGTCTTACCTTCAACGTCGCACTTTATATACCACTTGAAGTTCTTGAGGGTATAGTCGTTAGCCTCCTTGATTTCAGCGAGGTTGAATGCGATAGACTGTGCGTCCTTACCAGCAGCCTCATCAGGAATCTTGTAATCAGCCTGGAAGTGCTGCTCCTGAGTTGTGAAGTTCACATTACCAATAGCAACATAGTGGATATAGCTACCAGGCTGAGCGTGAGTCTGTGTAGAAGCATTAGCTTCCTTAGTAGCTACATAGTCGAACTCAACAACGGTCTCCTCGCCAGCGTCAAGCACGCGGTTAGCAACAATCCAGAACTGGTTGTCCCAAGGCTGACCAGCGGGATCTGGCTTATCAATTCCAGCAGCCTCAGCCTCAGCTTCCGTGTACTGTCTCTCGAGAGCATTAACGGTAATCTCAATCGGGTTAGTGATGATATCAACAGGCTCAGAAGGTTGTTCACCTTCAAGCATTACGAAGTTCATCTGTCCACCATCAGTGTCAACCATGATCTGCCACTTACCAGCTGCGTTGAGCTTAATCTTAGCATTGCTTGCTGGAGTATAGTTGGGCCAGTTGTCAGGATCGCTCGTTACGAGACTTGCGTTCTCAGGCTTCAGCGTAGCGCCCTTGAAGGCAGCATCGTTACCACGAATGGTTGAAATCATGACCTCATTAACCCAGCCATTTTCACCAACGATAGCTTTGTAGGCACTTTCACCCTGGTCATAAACAAATTCTATAGCGTTGTCATAGTCATACTCAATACCTTCCTTTGTGTTAGCAGCAGCAACGAAGAGACCCTCGTCAAGTACCATGCTCTCCCAAGAGAGATCGTCGAAATAGAAGTCAATGGCTTCCTTGTCATTCTGGTTCAGCTGGAATGCAACAGACCAAGTACCGCCCATATCGTCACCAATGCTCATAGTATTCTCGAAGTCCTGCCACTCTGTGGTGAAGGCAACATCACCAATAGCGTGCCAGATGAGGTAGTCAGAAGGATTCTGCTTGTGGCACTGAGTAGCTACAGTCACGTTCTTAGAAGCCTTATAGCGGAACTTGATTCTCACCTGTGTGCCAGACTTCCACTCTCTAGGAGACTGAATCCAGAACTGGTTGTCCCATGCAGCGGCATCACCCTCGGTGGTAGCAGCCTTACCATGAACGACGAAGTAGTGGTTGCCACCTTCCTCTTCAATGGTAGCGGGGAAGGGATCCCAACCATCGTTTTCATTCATATTTTCACCTCTCTCCTTACCCCATGCGCAGATGAGATAGTTCTTGTCAGTGTCGTTGAACTTTGTGTTAGCGAGGTCACCCCAAGGAGTCTCAGCGTCACCCATGTATTTATTGCTATGTGCCTCACCAGGGATAAAGGACTGACCATCGTCAGTAAGCCACTGCTGCCATACGGTCGGACGAGACTGTCTCTGGTCTTCATACACGGTAACACTCTTCCACTCGATGATAGCAGTAGAAGTACCCGGCTGAGCTACGAGGTTACAAGAAGTACCATTAACAGCGTTATACTCCCATTCTACCTCCTGCCAATCTGTGCCGATAGAGACTGTTGCAGATGCGGGATCTTCACTCCAGCTCCAACCCATGTTGATGTTGACGTTGACAGGTTCTGAAGCTTTAACCATTGCAACGACTTTGTAACTACTCATGTTTGCAGTGGGGATACCATCAGCGATGAAATACTGATGCCATGAGGCGCTAGCATACTCAACCTTGTGGTATGTAGCACCACCGTTGTTGGTAGTAACAGTACCTACATCGGTCCAGTCTCCACCTTTTTCATAGTCTTCATCGTTCAGATAGCCATACATTGCACCGTAGTCGGTCATCACGCCGTCAACCCACTCTGGTACATAACCCATGACATAGAATGGGAAACCATTGTAACTTGAGTAGTCAATGGTGTAGACCTGTTCCCAGTTTGCTGCTTTTGCCCCCATGAACATCGTCAGGAAAGCAATCAGTGTAAACAGTTTCTTCATAATAGAAAAAATTTTAGATTAATAAATAATTTGAATAAAAAAGTTAATAAAAAAAGTCTTTAAGAGAGAACCTGCCGTCCCCGACGCTGATGCGCCGGGAACGGAGGTAAATTATTATTGTCCGCTGAGGGCGTCACAAAATGCCTTATAGGTAGCCGTGCGCACCCAGTCCTTGCTCTTGCTGTCAACAGACCAGAGACCGACGGGGTCGCTCGTGTCTGCCAGATTGCCCTTAGCGAAGCCTGCCTGCTTGTCGTGAGGAATCTTGGTCATGTAGCTCTTGATGACGAAGGCATAGTAGTCGGCGAGCTTCTGACGCTGCTCATCGGTGATCTTGTCTGCCGTCACATTGGTACCTTCAGCATCCTGATACTTAATGTCGAAGTTGGAGAGGCGGATGAGCTTGCCCGTAGAGGCCAGGTTAGCCAGCAGCGTTTCCAACGAAGCGACATTAGCAGCCTGCTTGGTAGGATCCTCGCTATAGGTGAGGCTGAGCTTGGCATTGATACCGTCAATCTTGGCACCATTGTTGTCCCAGATGCTAATCCAGTACTTCAGGCTCTCGAACATCTTCTGATTCTCGAGACCTACCTCGCTGATGAAGAACCTCAGCTCTTCTTGGTTGCCGTTGTATTTCTGGAATGCGGCACTTGCCACCCTCGACACAACTGGAGCGTACTGGTCACTGCCCAGAACATCCTGCCAGTAAATCTTATCAGTAGCGTGCTTAAGGTCATAAACGCCGCTCTCAAGTTCAGACTTGGAGTCAATGGCCTCCTCGATGAGGTCGAACGACTTGATACGTCCGTTGTTGATCTTCATCAGACCGTCACACCATGCGTTGAGAGCGTAGTTGATGGTATCCCTCGTCTCCTGCTCGGTCTGCGGACGGTGGTTGTCGGGGAAGTATCCTTCTTCTACCTTCTGTATATAGATAACAGAAGAACGGGTATTCTCTATCCTCAGGTAACCCTCGGTAGCATCTTCCGCACTCTGGCTCTCCACGACGCACTTCGTCCATTTACCAGCCTTGACGATCCACTTTCCGTCAGTTCCGCTTCCATCAACTTTCTTTCCGGAGAAGGTGACAGTAAAGGTAGCATCCTTGTCGCTCCTCATCCAGAAGGTACAGGTGTACTTGGCGAGGGGGTCGACCTCGAAGCCTTCGACAATATGGACATTGGTCTGGGTTCCGATCTTCAGACAGTTCTGACCATCGTATTTGGCAATGGAAGCAGTACCCTTTTCAATGGTACCGTGATATTCACCTACGGCGCTGTCGTTGAAGTTCACCTTCTTTCCTTCTACGAAGTCAACGGGAATTTCAATAGGCGCTGTCAGGAACTTAATCCAGTCGTCTGCCTGGTTGGCGTTCGATGCTATCGGGCTGCCATATACCTCATAGCCGATTTCTTCCACATGGGTGAGCAGGTCGCTCATATCGAGGAAGTTCATCACACCCTTGGCATTGACGATGGTACCCGACATCAAAGAGGATCCGAAGCTGACATTATCGAAGTTGGTAACACATGCAGAGTGAGCCAGTTCCTGCTTGTTGAACTCGGTGACCTTGAGCTGGGCACCAAGCTTCAGGTTGGGATACTGGTCCCTGTTGAGATATGACTTCACGGGAGCCAAGTCCTTATAAGGCTCTATGTAAGAAGGATCCGGGTCAGCCTTGAAATCGTTCGTCTCATTATAGTCGGCACAGGAAACAACGAATGTGCCTGCTGCCAACACCAAAATGACGTTTCTAAAAATCTTATTCATATTCTTAGCCTCCAAATTTTCAATTATCACTTTTCAATTTTCAATTCTTAACGTATTTTGGTGCAAAGAATTGTTTTTGGTTCGATTCGCGCGTCTGGACAACCAGCGTATCAGTGGTAGAAACCTGAATGTCGTTTTTGGCGAATTTCACCTCATAAGCCAGACGGAGGATATCACGCTGGACGGGCTGTCCGTTGTTGCTTCCCCACTGGTAGTCCTTGTATTCAGCTCTCTCAGTACCCTTGGTGATGAATTCGCCAGAACCGGTAGCCGTCACGTCGGGATCGTCGGTAGAGACGGTACACTGATTACCATTGAACGTCAGGATGAGGTTACAAGCGATAGAGGCACCAGAAGTCTTGAACGATGGAGTGAAGATGGCCTGCGTCATATTCTTGGTGGTGATACCACAGACTTCGTCGTTCTGGTTGACGGGATTCTCCTTGTAATGCTCACGGTCGGTATTGATGAGGGTCGTATCCTTGCGGATAATGGTCTTGGTCTGACCCTTTTCCGTCACGATGTCAACACCACGGCGGATATACTTACCCTGCCAGGGGTTCATATACTTAACAAGGTAGAGCACGTAGTCTTTTGCCAGAATGTCCCAGTCCTCGGTACAAGTGCGCGACGGGGTGAGGCCCTCACGCGGCGTACCACGAAGGATGTGGTCAATGCCAGTGACGTTGGTCATCACCAAAGGAATGACGTATGTATTCTCTATCGACTTGGGGTCGGCGAAGAAGGCATCGGTGAACTGCACCTCAACATAGCCACGGGCGTCGCCATTGTAGGGAATCTGGTTCGAGGCCAGCTTGTAGTATTCCGACGGCATGGGCAGTACGGGAGTATTCGGGTTGCCGCCGGCGTCGGTAAACCAGAGGTTGTCGCAGAGCGTGGGGTCAACGACGAAGTCCACTACAGCGTTACGTCCGCCGTAGGCTCCGCCCATGGTAGCCCAGATGCGGCACTTGTGCTCGTTGTCGAGCTGATTGTCGTAGATATCGTTACCCAACACGAGGGTACGCACCGGATCCTGATATGCAAAGTAGGCAGTAGTGCCATCCTCGTAGTCGGGGAAATCTCTGTCTGCATTGTAGCAAGATGCACAGGTGAGAGAGAAGGCTCCCAAAACTACACCATATATATATTTCTTGAGTTTCATAAACTTTGAACTTTGAACTTTGAACTTTGAACTTTTCATTTACACTTCAAAAGCGGTAGAATTCACTTTTCACTATTCATTAGCGAAGCGCTTTTTACTGCCAGCCTTTGTTTTGCTTGAGGTTGCTCCACTTCATGACCTCACCCTTCGGAATGGGGCCGTACATCTGATAGTCGTTGTAGTATTTACGCTCCTCGACGTCGATGATGGTATAGCTGAGCACGCCCGTTTCTTCGTTACGGTCAATTCTCACACCCTTGACAGTCTCGTTGAGCGGGAGCAGCCAGCGGCGCATGTCCCAGAAGCGCTTGTTCTCAAAGCAAAGCTCTATGCGGCGCTCGTTACGGATGAGGTTTGTCATCTTGCTCTGGTCGGCAGCGCACTCCTCAAGATAGACGTCGCCCTCAGCAAGAGGAAGACCCACCTCATTGGTTGCAAGTCCTGCACGGGTACGGATGGCATTGATGACATCGTAGGCGGTGTAACCGACATTGGCACCGTCGACCTTGGGACCCCAGGCATCGTTGGCCATTTCAGCATAATCCAGGAAGATTTCCGTATAGCGGATACGCGGATAGATGTGCTGCTGCTCGATGAGAGAGCTGGACTGTGGGCTAACGTCGTCACGCAGAAGCTTCAACAGGTAGTAGCCGGTACGTGTGGAAGAACTGGTGCTGTTGATATTGTCATAAGTCTCGTTCTTATCATTAGGATAAGTACCCGTAATGATTTCGCTCCTTCTGTAAGTTACGCCATTGCAAAGGACGTCATCAGCGAGACGCGGGTCGCGGTTAGCATACGGATCGTTGGGATTGTAACCGGACAGCGGGTCGGTAATGGGACGGCCGTTACGCATGGGGAAGGCATCAACGAAGTTCTGTGAGGGGTTGACCATGCCCTTGCCATAGAGCGACGGGGGGAAGTTATCGGCTTCCTGCGAAGCATTCTTATGACGGTCCTCTCGCCAGAGCATCTCCGGCATCTCACCACCACTGGGTTCGAGCTTGGCCTTGTTCTTATACCAGATGTTACCTGTCGGATCGAAACCTTCCATACCGCCGATGCGGTTGAGGACGTTGGCGCAGAGCTTTGCTGCCTCGGCAGCCGTCACGCCACTCTGATCGCGGAAAGCGGGACTGGCAGCGAGGGTGGCAGCCTGTGCCTTGATAGCCTCGGCAACCTTAGCAGACATGAGGTTTCTTGCCTTGAGACCAAATACCAGGTTGAAACCGGAAACATTGGCTCCAAGTGCCTTGTACTTGGCGGGGATATCGGCATCGCTGCTGATATCTTCATAGCTAAAGGGAAGGAGCAGCATGGCGCTGTCGCAGTCGGCATAGATCTGCTTGATGCAGTCGGCAAAGGGTGCACGCGGCTGGTTGAAGTCGGAGCTACCGTCTTCAGGCTTTGTCAGCAGAGGCACGCCCAAGAGCTCGCCGTCATTGGTATAGCCTCCGTGATTCTGGAGCAGATAGTAGTAGAAGAGTGCGCGCAGTCCGAAAGCCTCACCTTTAAGGCGGTCGATGAACATCTGCTGCTTTGAGGCAGCACTCGGAGCCCACTTTACCTTCTCCACGATGGTCATGAAGATGTTGACATACTGGATGCCATCCTTACACTGGTCCCAGACGGACATCGGGTTGTTGTCCGATGCCCACGTACCAGTAGCCATGTTCAGGTAAGTGCTGTTCTTCACGTTGGTGACAGCATCGTCGGTAGCCACATCGGTCTGAGTGGTCGTGATATAAGGCAGGCGGTCGTAGCCATAGATAAGCAGACCGTGTGCATAGAGAGACTCCTCGGTCATGTCTTCCGCCTGTCGGTTGTTCTCGTCTGCCGGCTCAAACATGTCGTCGCACGAGCAGAACATGCCGATAACCAATAAACAATAACCAATAACCGTTATTCTACTGGTTAGTCTTTTTATAATTGCTTTATTTTTCATCCTACACAATATTTATTGTTTAACGTTTATTGTTTATTGTATCAGAGCGTTACTTTCACACCGAGGTTATAGAAACGAGTCTGAGGTGCGTAACCTACGCTGGTCTCCATCAGCTTGCGCTCCTTGGAGAAGGTCAGGAGGTCGTTACCATTGACATAGATAGAGAGTGCGTTGACCCACTTGCCTTCGAACAACTCTTTCGGGAAGTCGTAGGTCAGCTGTACCTTGCGGAGGTTGAAGCGGTCTGTGCTGTAGATCCAGAATGTTGATGCGGCAGCATTGTTTGCCGAGCTCAGAGAGGTCAGACGCGGATGAGTAGCATCGGGATTGGCAAAGCCGGTGATAATACCATTATCATCATAAGTATAATGTACGCGATTACGTGCATTGACCGAGTACTTGGCATCGCCGCTCATATAGTAGTAGCTGCTGTTCTTCATTCCCTTAGCTCCGAACTGGCCATTGCCTAATACGAAGAGCGTCCAGTTCTTGTACTTGAGCGTGAGGTTCACACCCAGCGTAAAGGGAGAACCGTATGTACCCCACTTGCCAAGCTCAACCTGGTCTTTGCTGTCAATACGCTTATCGCCGTTGACATCCTCGTACTTCAGGTCACCGGGCATGATGGTACCACCAATGGCGGGAGTAGGAAGATCCTTCTTCAACGTGTACTTCACCTTGCCGTCAGTGGTTGTGCTGACGTCGAAGTCATCGATGGTGTAGAAGCCTAAGCAGTTGTAGCCCCACATGGCGTCAAGGGGACGACCCTCAGCCTTCTGGTAGTCATATTCCTTAAGTTCATCATACTTCTTCCACTCGGTCGTGAGATAAGTACCGACAACGCCTAACTCGGCGTGAACCTTACCGAACTGCTTCTGAGCCGTCACGCTGAAGTCAAGGCCCTTGCGGTTCTGGATGTTATTGTTGATGGTCGGCTTGAACGAACTGCCCGAGAGACCGCCAGAGAGGTGTGACGGGAACTGGGACGGATTCTGGATGATGAAGCCATCCATATCCGTATTGAAGTATGTCAGCTGCGTCGAGATCAGCTTCTTAAAGAACGAGCCGCGCAGGCTGATAGACCATTCCTTGCGATGGATGTAGTCGAGGGAAGGATTGCTACCCGACTGTGAGAAGGTGCGGTTGGTGCTGACACCTTCGTTCCAGGTGAAGCCGCTACCGGTATTTGACCATGTGGCATCGTAGAGGTAGAAGTACTTCTCGCCCATATAGACGTCGATGTCCTCACTCAGGTTGCTGTATGAACCGCTGATGAGCAGGTCGTCAACGAAGCTGTCCTTCATGAAGTTCTCCTTGGCCAGGTTCCAACCGATGGTGAATGACGGTGAGATGGCCTCGCGGTGACCTTCCTTCAGACGTGCAGAATGTACGCCGGCAAAGGAAGCCTCGGCAAAGTAGCGGCCCATATAGTCGTAAGAAGCCAGAAGACCTAAGTTGGCATTGGCATAACGATGGTATTCGCCACTACGTGTTGTGGTGTACATACTGGCGAGCAACATACCTGTTACGTGATGCTTGTCAGCAAAGGTATGGTCGTAGTCGAAATGACCGTTCCAAGTGATGGTCTGACGGTACTTCGTGTCGGCCATGGACATGTGACCTGTCACGATTTCGTCGTTCTGCTGGGTGAGAGCCACGATGGCATCCCCTGTGTTATAGTTACTCCAAGTGGGGATGAACACAGCGTACTTATTATTATAGGAGAGGCTGTAGTTAGCAGCATAGTCGATAGAGAACAGGGTCTTGAACGACAGACCATCGACGAACTTGTTCAGGTCGTAGATGATACCTGCGTCGAACTGGAACTGACGGCTGATGGCCTGCGTCTTACCACCGAAGTAGCAGTCTGCTATGGCGTTGGTCTGGGTGGTCTTTGTACCACCAGGGAAATACTTGCCGTCGAGCAGGTTAAGCGACTTGCCTAAGATGGCCAGAGCCTTCGAGGCATTGGGGTCAACCATGTCGATGGGAATCAGCGGTGCGGCGTTCTCGGGGAAGTTAGGACGCATGCTTGCTGCCTCGCCCCAGAAGTCACCCTTGTTCTTGTGCTCATTATAGAAGGTGGCGCTTGCATTGGCAAAACCCTTGATGAGCTTGTTGACCACGAGGTCGACATTACCACGAACACTGAAGCGGTCGGTATAGTTGTCCTTTGCCGGACCGAAGTTCAGGAGGTCTTCACTGCGATAGTAGTTGATGTTCGTGTAGAAGTGTGCACGAGTACCACCACCTGCAATCTCCAACGTGGCATCTGAACGGTTGTACATCTTGCGGACATACTCGTCAGAATAGTAGTTGACATTGGGATAGCGGTAGGGATTCAAGCCTGAAGCATGGTTGTAGATGTCCTGCTGGGTGTACTTGGGATCGAGGCCGTCGTTGAGACGAGCTTCATTGTAGAGCGTCATGTACTCAGCAGAGCCGATATACTCGGGGAACTCCTTTGCCACATGGAAACCAGTATTTGCAGTGGCAGTAATCTGGAGACCGTCAACATGGCTACGCTTGGTGGTGATGAGAATGGCACCCTTGGCACCCTTGGCACCATAGAGTACGACAGCCTGTGCACCCTTGAGGAAGGTGATCTGCTCGATTTCAGAAGGCAGCACGTTGTTGGATGGACGCTTCACACCATCGATAATCACGAGGGGCATGTTGCTGTTGTCGTTATTGTCGAGGCGGTCGTTGTCCATACCCCAGAGGTTGTTGCCGTTCCATCCACCGACAAGTGCATACATGTCTTCAAGGCTACTCATGGTATAATCCTTCTTCGACAGCTCTTCCATGTCAACGTAGGAAACACCTCCGAGCAGATGGTCAGCATCCGTGTCGCGGAAAGCAACATGGACTTTCTTTTTCACCACGGTAGTATCGGCAGCCTCGTCAGCGGCGTCAGTAGCCTGAGCATTGACCGTCAGTGGCGATGCAGCCATCATGGCAAAAAGCAATATGTTAATCTTTATATTTTTCATATCTTTATTTCAATTTTCAATTTTCAATTTTCAATTGATTACCATCCTGGGTTCTGGGGGAATCCTTCGTAGAGATAAATGTCCTTGTCGGGAAGCGGGAACCAGTAGTGCTTGGACTCAAGACGACGGGTAATCAACTCCTGCTTGCGGAAGTTACCGATACGTGCGTCCTTCGGGTCGTGATCCTTGAACCAGGAATCAGCTTCCAAACGCTCAAACTCATGAGAGTACTTCACGGTGTAAGGCGGCTCAGTGAGGAGGAGCCAGCGCTGCAGGTCGCACCAGCGGAAGCCTTCGAAGGAAAGCTCCACAGCACGCTCGCGGCGTACTTCATCGAGGAAGTGCTCACGGGTATCCATGAGGTTAGCCTGTACACGTTCCATGGGATAGTCACTGGTGTTGACTCGGTCGCGGAGCGCGTTGATAGCGTCAACAGCAGACAGTGAAGTACAATATTGTGTCTTGTCCTTCAGTTCCTTTGCATTCGGAGTGAAGGCTGCCACAGCCTCGGCGAACATCAGGTAGATGTCAGCAAGACGCATATAGGGAAGATAGCTCTGGAAGGCATAGTCCCAGTCATACCATCTGTCACCCTCGTTACACTGGTGGGGAACGAGTTTCTGGATGAAATATCCCGTGCTGCTGCCGTGGTCTATCTCACGCTCTGCACCGCCAGTATAAAGCGGACAATACTCGAGAGCCTTCTGTGCGGCAGAAAGACCATCCGTCTGGAGGACGTAATGGAAGCCGTCGAAGATGATGTCGTGATAGAAGCGCGGGTCGCGGTCCTTGTAGGGATGCTCGGGATCCCAGCCCGAAGCTTCGTTCAGCACATACTCACCGTTCCTGACGAGATAGATAGGCTGTCCGTTGGCCATACCGTACTGGTCAATGACGTTGGCTGTGGGGTGGTGGATGATGTTATCATGGTCAACAAGACCGGCAACCTTCGGACCAAAGATCTTGGCGCAGTTCCAGTTGGCTGAGTTGGCACCAGGATAGGCACCGCGGAAGATAGCCTCAGTAGAACCGGGCATCAGCCAGCTCTGCTTGACGGTCCAGAAGATGTCAGCGTAACAGCTTTCTGCATTCTCATCACGCTCATGATCGTACATGTTGGAATACCTGTACTCAGCAAGCTTGTACTTGACCTGTCCCCTGTTGACCATGTCGAGGGCCTTGCCGAAAGCTTCAGCAGCCTTACGGCAGTATGCCTCATCGTAGTCGTAGGTCTTGCCAGTGGAACTGGCATTTAACAGGTTGCATGCACCGGCATCAAAGCTACCATCTTCCTTGCTGGCCTTCTCGAACTCCTTCATAAGGGGAGAACCGGCCCAGAGGTAGCACTTGCCAAGGTAGCAGAGAGCCATGAACTTATTGATACGCAGGTCGTTCTTACCTGAAGTCTGCATACCGGCCAGAGTCTCGTCCCAGTCGATGGGAAGGAGGTCGTATGCTCTTTCGAAGTCTTCTGCACAACGGTCGGCACATTTCTGGAACGACAGGCGCGGAAGCTCAGGAATACTTGATGCCTCAAAAGCCTGGTCGATATAGGGCAGACCTCCGAAGTAACACATCAGCTCGAAGTGCCACCAAGCACGGAAGAAATACAACTGTCCGAGCAGCAGGTCGCGTTCCTCGTCAGAACCGATGAGTGCCTTGATGTTGTCAAGACCCATGTTACATTTACGGATGCAGTACCAAGAGTTTCTCCAAAGAGAATTTCTGTCACCATTCAGCCAGCACTGGGTGTTGGTCCACCAGTTACGGTAGTTGCCAAGGTCAACCTGATGATCCATGTGAGCATAGCCTTCGGGGTTGTGAACAGCGTCGTCACCGAAGTTCCATGCAGTACAATAGTTGATCTTTTCCTTATCGGGAATCAAGTTATAGATTTCCTCAATATATCCCTGGAAGTTGCGGAAGTTCTTGAATGCTTCGTCCTCTGCCACCATAGCCTCCGGGTCCTTGTCAAGCCAGTCTTTGCAAGACGTGAGGGAAGCTACGCCAGCCAAGAGAAGCAGCGCACCACACAAAAGGGATTTGATGTTATTATAGTATTTCATAACTTTTTCTATTTTTCTATTCTTCAATTCTTCAGCTTTAGATGTTAAGCTTGATACCGAAGTTATAACGTCTGACAGTCGGGTATGCACCACCGGAACCACTGAAACCGTAGTTACTCTCACGGTCGTCAGGCGTCTTTGTAATCAGGAAGAGGTTGTTACCATTCACATAAAGCTTCAGGCTCGAGAAACCAAGTTTCTTAATCCAGCCCTTCGTCCAAGTGTAGGCAATCTCAACGTTCTTCAGACGGAAATATGAACCGTCGAAGAGGAACTGTGTACCGTTGTTATAGGAAACCTGTGTGGTGTAACGAGGTACGACGACCTCACCGTCACCGTCAACAGGATTCCACCACTGACCGGTGTCATATACTGTAAGCAGTTTATCGGGGAAAGAGGTAAGTGTTACGTCACGGGTGACGCCTGTTGCACCATAAAGCTGTGCAAACCAGCTCCAGCCTTTCCACTCCCAACCGATAGTGGCATTGTAAGTGTGCTCGGGAGTACCAGTGTAGCCGTAAGGAGCCTGGTCGTTGGTCTCGTCGACGACACCATCACCGTTGAAGTCAACGATGTAGTGGTCACCGATAAGCACCTGGCTGTCGTCCTTCTCACGCTCTGGGGTACTATAGAGCTCGTCGTAAGTCTTGATAAAGCCGTTGTCGATGAATGACCAGTACTGTCCCTGAGAATAGCCTTCTGCCTTGCGGTAGCTCGGAATCAGCTTCGGGTCATCCTTCTCCTTAATAACATTGTGCGCGTACGTATAGTTGGTATTAGCCCAGAAGCGCATACCGTTCTTCAATACCTTGTTGAAGCGGAGCTCAATCTCGAAACCGTAGTTCTTCATCTTACCCTTGTTGATATCAGGAGTCGTTGCGGCACCGAAGTATGAAGGCACTGAACGGTTGGAACCTGAGATGAAGATGTCGTAACGGTCGTCACGGAACCAGTCAAAGCTACCTGCGAACAAACCATTGAGGAATGCGTAATCGATACCGATGTTCTTCTTCAACACCGTTGCCCAGCGCAGGTCGGGATTGGCAATGGTAGACTCCTTATAGCCTGTGAACGGGCTGTTAGAACCGTCGAGAGAGATGGCGTAAGGACCAATGACTGACCAGTCGGTCAGGTAAGCCCAACGTGCACCGGCGTTGTCGTCACCAATCTCACCGATAGAACCACGGAGCTTCAACATATCAATAATCTTCTTGTCCTTCAGCGGCTTCATGAACTTCTCTTCCGAGATCATCCAACCTGCAGCTCCTGAACAGAAGAATACGAAGCGGTTGTCTGGCGAGAACTTCTGTGAACCGTTGTAAGCACCGTTGAACTCAGCGAAGTAGCGGCTCTTATAATCGTATGTGGTACGGAACACCCAGTCCTCACGACGATTCTCGAGGTCGGCGTTACCGGCATTGATACGACGCTTCCAGTTAACCATGGCGGTTACGTTGTGGTCACCGAGCTGACGACCCCAGAAGAGCTGGAGCGACATTTCCGTTGCACGGCTGGTGTAGCTGACGCTACCGGCCTGAGTCGACCAGTCACGGCTCTCATAGAAGTCAAAACCGGTCTTTTCATAAATAGAATTCTCATAAAGCAGCTGACCGTCCTCAGGAAGCATGTAAGCTCTTTTCACGGTGTGAAGGTCGGAAATACCACGGCTACCCTCGTTGAACTGGTTATCCCAAGAGATGGTACCGCGTGCAATAAGACCCTTTGTAACAAAGTCGAGGTTCTGCTCCAGCGAGAAGTCGGTGAAAATACGGGTGATGGTACCCAGCTCATAACCTGATGTTGCAACGCTCTGAGGAGAGTTCTCGATATTGGAAACCAATGGGTAGTAACCCCACGAGCCGTCGGAGAACTGTACCGGGAAGAGGTTCGGAGCCATCTTATAAGCACCAGCCCATTTCTGCTGCTGGAAGAACTCACCATTATTACCATAATAATAACGCGGAGTCTTCTGCTGAGCGGTAGAACCGGCCAGATTAACCTTGAACATGGTGGTCTTCGTAATCTGGAAGTCCAGGTTTGAACGGACATTCAAACGGTTGTAAGCATAACCACCTTCATAACCCTGACGGTTATCCCAGATTCTGGTCATATCACCCTCGTTCTGGAAGTCGAAAGATACGAAGTACTTCACGAACTTGGTACCACCCATAATATTGAGGTTGGCATTATATGAAAGGGCGGTTTTCTTAAACATCTCGTCCTGCCAGTCTACGTTTGGATAGCGCTCTGCCTGGCTGTAGTCACCGAGATAGGCACCACTTGAATTATAGTTTGGCTTGACGGTATGGTCCTGATTGCGGAAGTTGTTGATGAACGTCTGTGGACGGTAGTATGCCCAAGAAGCGCTGCCGCCGAGGGCAAGTTCATGTTCCAGGGCCTGGTTGCGCCACATATAACCGTCGTAAGAGTCATACTTACGAGGCAACTTTGACACAGCCTTCAACGTAGCGTTGAAACCGACATCGATCTTTGCCTTACCTTCCTGACCACGCTTGGTGGTAATCAGAATAACACCATTAGCACCCTCCACACCGTAGACGGCAGTGGCAGATGCGTCCTTCAACACTGAGATGGTTGCGACAGACGTCACGTCAACAGACTTAATCTCACGCTTGACGCCATCGACGAGGATCAGTGGCTGAGCGTCCTGGTTCCATGCTGCAGCACCACGAATGTAGATTCGCGGGTCCTCTTCACCAGGCTGACCTGTAGAGGCGATAGTAGCAATACCGGGGAGGTTACCCGTCAGGGCTGCACCGATAC
>Ga0265298_10005204_pt1 | contig 16410 bp, 17 predicted proteins | sample AusTroGonzalo_MG_3_FD_193486 | JGI IMG/M metagenome (GOLD analysis project Ga0265298, IMG submission 193486) | Bovine rumen microbial communities from tropical cattle in Woodstock, Queensland, Australia - Gonzalo_01 | ecosystem: Host-associated > Mammals > Digestive system > Stomach > Rumen ... | reverse complement strand
ATAGAGCTGCCACTCCTGCCAAAGTGTGGTGGCGGGGACGCCATCCTTACTGTACGACGAGTGGAAATACTCGCTCTCGAGCGACAGGTTGATGAAGCCTTTCTTGCCCAGAGAATGGCGATAACCTACGTAAGCGGAGCCCGTCTGCTCCTTCTGCTCGAACTTGAATGATTCCCCAGTGAAACCTTGGGACGACAGAAAGTCCTTATGGTTGGTTGTGGTGGCGATGTTGCCCCGGAAGCCGTAGTTGATGTGGCCGCCCATCAGGCTGATTTTGTGGTCGACGAAAAGACTGAGTTTGGACACTTGTTGCTTGTAGCTGCAATCGAGACTGCTTTGTTGGGAGTCGGTGAGATCCTGGTGCTCTTTCTCGTTGTAGAAGGTGGCGCTGGCACCTATCTCGAAATCGTGATGACTGAGTGAGGCTTCGAGGTTGTGGAGCCATGAGGGACTCTTGGTGTGGGTGTCGCTCAGAATGGGTGCAGCATTAATCGTAGTAGCGGCTGTGGCGTTGCTCTTGGGATGGTCGTGTTGCAGCACATAAGATAGTGAGATTGAAGTGTGCTCGCCCAACGTGATATCGGCATCAGCATAGAGGCTGTTGTCGAATGACTTGAAGGTGTGGTGGTCGGTCTGAGCGACGTCGTAGGTGTGGCCTGCCAAGGGGTGAAGTGCATTGAGATTCATATGAGTGGCCGACTTGTTATAGGTACCAGCATAACCCATGTTGGCCGACCACTTTGGAGATGAAAGAGCTAGATTCAGACCTCCGTTAGCTCCTGTGTAGGTGGCTTGGCTGAGGCTGGCATTCACGTCGCCATTGAGCTTCAATGAATTAGAGTGCTCTTTGGTAAGTGTGATGTTGACTGAAGCGCCTCGCACACCAAAACGGCGAGGGGTGTTGTAGTAGACGTCAATGCTGGCCACGCGGTTGGGTGACAGAGAAGAGAGGTAGGATAGGAGTTGTTCTTGGTTCATACCGCTTTTCTTTCCATTGACGAGAATGCAGAATGAGGTGGCTCCGACAATGGTATATGCCGTCCCAGACTTCTGTAGTGTGGGTATCTCGTCGAGCATATCGAGTGCATGACGGATAGGACGATTCGCTATGAGTTGCTGGCCGCTGTAGTGCAGAGCGCCATTTTCATTGACTCGCATGGGCAGACGCCCCTGCACGGTGATGCCCTTCAGTTGGAAGGTAGTGTCGACAAGGCTGTTATCCGACTTCTCCGAAGGAGTCTGGCCAAACGATGCCACAGCAACGCCGACTGTTAGAAAAAAAATATTCATTATTCGTTTCATGGTGGCAAAGGTAAGTAGAAAAATGAGGAAAAACAAATCGGAAAGACCTCGTTTTATGAACACCTGCCTTGAGTTCATCAAATGACATGAGAAGCTCGAAAAATGTACGTTATAGGGGCTGTCTGAGCTTGAAAAAACGGATTTCATGAACTGAACGGCATATTTCGTGAAATAAAGGAGCAATAGTCGTCTGTTAATCAGATGAAAATATGTATATTTGCAGCAAAATATCGAATCAAAGCATGGATATAAAGTATTTGATATTATCGAACAGTAATGTACTAGTGAGGGTGGCTGTGCCCGATATCGCGTACATCTCTTCAGACGGCAGCTACTCGACGATGGTATTGACGGATGGGCGCAAACACGTGTTTTCTTTCAATCTGTCGGCGTTTGAGAAACTTCTGGAGAGTCAGTTGGGATTGGAGTCACAGGTGTTTATCCGCTTAGGTAAAAGTCTGATTATTAACAGCAACTACATTTACTGTATCAACATCCCGTCGCAGGAACTTGTTTTGTCGGGTAGCAGGATGGGCGAGGGCTTTACGCTCAGTGCATCTCGTGAAGCTTTGAAGTCACTCAAGTCGATGATTGAAGAAAACGTAAAAAGCAGGAGGTTATTATGAAGAATATGGAAAACGATGTATATGTGATAGGTAGCAAAAAACGTGCCCATTGGCTCAGGTATGTCATCATAGCCCTCTGTATAGCAGCGGGTGTAGCGCTCTGGCTGGCGCAAGGCCGCCAAAAAAGAAGCACTCAGCCCACACAGGAACTGAATGCTATAGAGGTGTTGCCAGAAAACGCTATGTCGCCTAAGTTTGATGGGCAGTATGACTTCAGCGAGTTCCTGAAGTGGGTGAGTGCCAACATCAAGTATCCTAAAGGCTTGGAGAGCGTCGAGGCAAAGGTGGTTGTGGCGTTTGTCATCACGCAAGAGGGCGACATGGCTGATATTGAAATAGTGTCGCAGCCTGAGCAGAAGGCATTTGGACAGCAGGTGGTGAGTCTGCTGAAGACGTGCCCTAAATGGGCGCCAGCAAGACTGGCAGACGGAACAGCTACAAACATGCGCTATACACTGCCCGTGAAGTTCAAGACACCCCAATAAGCACAGACTTACTTACGGATATAATCGACAAACGAATATGCGAAGTCGTGACGATCGTCAGCAGGATGATCTTCACGGCTTTCTTCTTTCCATTCGTCCTGATAGGGCGGGAAGAAGGTGTCGGCTTCTGCAGGTGTGTTGTCGACCTCCGTCAGGCAGAGACGATCGGCCATAGCTAGGGCTTGTTTGTAGACGCTGGCGCCTCCAATGATATAGATGTCTTCATCGCTGGTACAATGCTTTAGAGCCTCATCGAGCGAGGGGTAGACATCGCACCCTTCAAATGCTTTGGCACTGCGGCTTAGTACGATGTTACGGCGATTGGGCAATGCGCCTTTGGGTAGCGAGAGAAACGTGTTACGTCCCATGATAATGGTGTGGCCCGTGGTGAGCGCTTTGAAGCGCTTCATATCATTGGGTAACCAGTAGATGAGTCTGTTATTATTTCCAATGGCCCTGTTCTTGGCCACGTTTGCAATTATAGATATCATACGCTAACTTCTGCTTTAATGTGAGGATGAGGATCGTAGCCTTCAAGTTGGAAGTCCTCGAATTGGAAGTCAAAGAGCGACTTCACGTCGGGATTGATAATCATGCGAGGTAAGGGGCGGGGCTCACGTGTGAGTTGAAGCTTTGCTTGCTCGATATGGTTCAAATAGAGATGGGTGTCGCCTGTGGTGTGGATAAAGTCGCCAGCCTTGAAACCTGTTACCTGTGCCATCATCTGGAGCAGTAAGGCGTAGGAGGCAATGTTGAATGGCACACCCAAGAAAGTGTCTGCGCTTCGTTGGTAAAGCTGGAGTGAGAGCCTCCCGTCGGCCACATAGAATTGGAATATTGTATGACATGGAGGTAGAGCCATTTTATTGACCTCGGCCACGTTCCATGCAGAAACAATCATGCGTCGAGAGTTGGGATTGGTCTTCAGCTGATCGAGTACGTATTGAATCTGGTCGATGGTGCCTCCGTTGTAGTCGGGCCATGAACGCCATTGATGACCATAAACGGGCCCCAACTCGCCATTCTCGTCAGCCCATTCGTTCCAGATGCGCACACCATGGTCTTGCAGATACTTTACATTTGTATCGCCCTTGAGAAACCACAGCAGTTCATAGATGATGGACTTGAGATGCAGTTTCTTGGTAGTGAGCAAAGGGAAGCCGTCGTCGAGATTGTAACGGCTCTGAGTGCCGAAGATGCTGATGGTTCCTGTTCCTGTACGGTCACCTTTTTCAGTGCCTTCGGTAAGGATGCGGTTGAGAATGTCTAAATATTGTTTCATTGTATATTGATGATTTTTATTTCTTCTGATGGCAGGTGGGTGGTCTTGATGCGCCATGCCTTGGGATAGAGGTTGTTTGCGCGTGAGCCGATGTTTTTGGCAGGGCCAAGCACAAAGCCCTGATAACTCACGTTTACAATGCCACGTGGCGTGTTGGCAGGTAACACGATGGCTTCGCCACGCAGATATTTTAGAGCCTCTGGATAAGAGACGTCTGCTTTGGGAAAATCGCCTTCAGGCAAGTCTGCCTTTAGTATCTTCAAAGACAATGACTTGTTGGGGGCGTGGGTGAAATCCCCTTGTTTGCGGAGGACGCAAAGGAACAGACCTTCGCCACGCGTGATGCCTGGGATGAAGCGATAGACAGGGGCATCGAAGCCCTTGAGCAATGATCCTGTGATGTTCCATTCTGGTTCTACGGGAATGACTATGGGCTCGGCTTCAAGTGTATCTATCATCCAGCGGATGTTCTCCTCGTTTTCTTTTGTATTGAATGTGCAGGTACTATATATGAGTGTTCCACCTGGTTGAAGACACTGCCATGCGTCCTCAACGATGTCGCGCTGAAGTTTCCAGCACTTCTCAACATTCAGGGTGCTCCACTCACTGATAGTGGCAGGGTCTTTGCGGAACATGCCTTCGCCAGAGCATGGCACGTCGCAGACTATGAGGTCGAACTTGAGCTTGGATTTGCGGAAGTCGCGAGGGTAGTTGTTAGTGACAATGCAGTTGGGCCAACCCCACTTAGTGATGTTCTCGAGCAGAATCTGGGCGCGATTAGCCATCGGTTCATTGCTCACGAGCATACTGTTTTGGGGCAGCATACTGCGCAGAGCCGTAGACTTGCCACCAGGGGCTGCGCAGAGGTCGAGGACTTTCATCGGTGTGGAGCTAGGGTTTAGATAGCGTAAAGCGTGGGTGATAAACATCGATGAGGCTTCTTGTACGTAGTAACAACCTGCGTGGAAGAGGGGATCGAATGTGAACTGAGGGCGCCCTTCGAGGTAATAGCCTTCTTTGCACCAGGGAACAGATTGTCCTTTGACAAATTCCGGGTGCTTGGTATCTGAACCTGTCAGAGTCAAAAGTTTCAACGGGTTCAGACGGATACTTGTGGGGGCATCGTGATTGAATGCCTCCAAGAAGCGGCTGAAGCGCTCGTCACCCATCAACAGCCTCGTTTCGTGGATGAAATCCTCTGGTAATTGCATGTCTGATGCAGATTTTCTGCGCAAAATTAAAAAAAATATGGGAAAAAATACTATCTTTGCAACTAATTTATGATTTGTTACGTCAAACAGGTGTAGAATTTAAAAAACTGAAAGGATATGAAAAAGTATTTATTCGCAATCGCAATGGTGCTCGCGCTCGGCATGAATGTTGAAGCAGCTGCACAGAAACACCGCCACACTCCACGTACGGAGCAGGTTGACTCTACAAAGAACAAGCAGAACGCAATCGAGGCATTCTCAGACACTACGGCCGTGGCTGACGCTCAGGATGCTGAGGATGACAGTTACATCACCTCACGCCATCGCTCACACGATGATGCTGACAGAATAGTACACAGCGTGTTCAGTGGTCTTGGCAATGACGAAATTTTAGGGATGGGCTTCGTATTGTTGATAATTCTGACTATCTTCTTATTTGCTCCGATAGGTATCATCATCGCCATCTTCTACTTCGTGAACAAGAACCGTCGTGAGAAATATAAGCTGGCACAGATGGCCATCCAGAACGGACAGCCTATTCCTGACGACGTGTTGAAGGAAAAACAGGACGATTGGGATCGCTCAGACTACCAGACAGGTGTAAGACAGATGTTCACAGGTGTGGGCTTGGCCATCTTCCTTGGCATCATCTTAGGCAAGTTAGGTGTTGGTATCGGTGCTCTGGTATTCTTCATCGGACTGGGTAAGTGGTATATTTCAAGAAAGTCCAATTTTACAGAAAATGGTTCTCAGAAGAGACAGGACATGGAGGATTGGAATAATAATTCAAACGTGTAGGACATATGGAAAAGAAATTGAGGCGTTCTAACGACAGAGTCATAGCTGGAGTTTGTGGCGGTATAGCAGAATATCTGGATTTTGATCCTGTAATGGTAAGGGTAGCTTACATGTTTCTGACGCTCTTTACATGCTTTAGCGGAGTACTTTTCTACTTCATATTATGGCTGATAATGCCTGAAAAGAATTTATTAGAAAGATAAGAAGGAATTAAAGTAGTGGCTGAGCTCAGTGATATTGCACTCGTGACGCAGGTGGCTGTGTTCCGAAACAAGAAGGCCTTCGACCAGCTTGTCAGGAAATACCAGTCGCCTGTGAGACGGTTCTTCCTGAATCAGACGGGGGGGGACGGGCAGTTGAGCGATGATCTGGCACAAGAGACTTTTATCAAGGCTTATACCAATATAACGAAGTTCAGAGGTGTGGCGAGCTTCTCAACATGGCTGATGCGAATAGCTTATAACGTGTTCTACGACGAGATAAGATCAAGAAAACAAACAGAAGATATTGACACCACTGCGATTAAGAATACCAAGATGTCAGGAAGCGACACTGGCATGAATATGGACATACAGACGGCATTGGCGCAGTTGAAGCCTGATGAACGAACCTGTATCACCCTGCAACTTATTGACGGCTATCCTATAGATCAAATAAGTAAAATAACGGGAATGAACGAGAATACGGTGAAATCGCACCTGAAGCGAGGAAAAGATAAATTAGCAATCTATTTAAAAGAAAATGGCTATGGACGATAAAGACAAGATTATGATAGAAGAGTTCTTCAAGCAGGCTGCTAAGCAGCAGATTGAGGACAATGGATTTACGGAGCGGGTATTGATGAACCTGCCAGACAGAGAGGTTGAGGAGGCTCGCAGACTATCGCGGCTGTGGACGTTGTTCTGCCTTGCGGTAGGCAGTATGCTCTTCTTCCTATTGGGTGGCTGGCCTGTGTTGAAGGATTTGTTGCAGGGGGGATTTCACATGTTGGTATCAGCTTTTGAGGTGTTACTGGTAACAGCAACAACCACGGAGATTCCTGTTAATCCTTGGGCGCTTCTGCTGACACTGGGCTTTGTAATAGTCTTCCTGCCTTATCAAATAGCCCGTAAGTTGTACGTAATACAATAAACTCAGTGCGACGGTTCAACTGATGGCACTGTTCTTGCTGTTCCTCAGGGAGTGTGGCAATAAATTCTTCGGATAAGATGTCACCCTCTTTGAGGAACTTATATTTTTCGGCTACTTTGCGCTTAATACGTTTGGGATTCGCCTCGCCATAACCTTTTGGGGTAAGGCGGGCGGGTGCGATGCCGTGGTTTATGAGATAGTTCACTACACTTTCGGCGCGTCGTTGTGAGAGGCGCTCGTTATATGCAGCGGAACCTCGACAGTCAGTATGGGCAGACAACTCGATGGTGATGTTAGGATTCTCGTTGAGTAAACGAACCAGTTCGTTGAGGGCTGTGGCTGATTCTGGGCGTAGGCTGGCTTTGTCGAAGTCATAGAAGATATTTTCTATCAGTACTGGGGCTGAGATGTTTGCTAGTGGGAATTGAAGCGTATGCTCTTCTGAAGTCGAAACGGGTTCTACCCGCAACTGCTCCTGATGATTCAGATAGCCTTTACAGGTTGCTAGAAATACGTAGTCTACACCAGACTTGACTTCCTGAGTGAAGGAACCGTCACCTCGTACACTGAGTCGCAGGTTAGTTCCATCATTCCCCACCATATACACTTGGGCAGTAGGAAGCTCGTAGCCATCTTGCTCATATACCCACCCCTTTATTGTTTGTATAATCTCTGGATTATAGAAACTGTAGATATGGTCATTGCCTCGCTGGTCACCACGATTGGAACAGAAAAAACCTTGATTTTTTCCCCCTTCGAAAGTCATTCCGAAATCATCGCCTTGGGAGTTCAAAGGGAATCCCGGATGCTCAATTTTCCCGTTATGGGCGATGAAGATATCTAGTCCGCCCATGCCTGGATGTCCGTTGCTTGAGAAATATAAGTCGCCATTAGGCCGAAAGGTGGGAAACATCTCATCGCCGGGAGTGTTGATGGTAGGCCCTAGGTTCTCAACTGCTCCCGCCTCATCGCCTCTTCGCAAACGGCATCGCCAGATGTCGAGTCCTCCCATGCCTCCTGACATGTCGCTGACAAAATAGAGCCATTCGCCATCAGGCGAAACAGCAGGATGTGCAAAACTCGAGGTAGTATCTTTAGAGATGATAAGTTCTGTAGGTTTACTCCATGTTGCGTCGGAGCGATGAGAGACAACAATGCCCGCATAACGTGGAGAGTTGAGAGCGGTCTTGCATTGTGTAAGGTACATCGTCTTTCCATCAGGTGAGAAGCAGCATGCGCCTTCGTCGAAATCAGAGTTCAGTTCGGAGTCGATGTTCTGGGGTTTTGTCCAACGCCCCTGTTCGTCTTTTTGTGAGAGGAAAATATCAGCAGCCTTGGCTCCTGTGATGCCGCTCAACTCGTCGCCCTGAGCCTGATTGCGGGTAGAGGTGAAATAAAGCAGGTTATTGTTATCGCCTCCTAACATAGGCGAATAGTCGTCGTGTCGCGAATTGAAAATATCCATCCGCTTCACGATATATGGCGAACCCTGTTTTTTCCATTCTGGAGCCATCAAAGCTGACTTTATCCCGTTCTTGACAAGTTGATTTTCTGGTAAGGAGTCGGATGCAATATTAAACTGCTTGGCGGCTTCTTTGTAATTGCCGTTTTTAAGATAGAGCTGTCCCAAATAGAGATGGGTAAGTGTGTCAGCTTGCTTATAGCGAACCACGTTGTTATAGGCTGTGATAGCCTTGTTGGTGGCATTGATGCGACGATAGCACTCTGCGAGTAATTTGGCACGTTGCCCCCTTGTGGCTCTTTCCTTTGTCGGAGTCTGTGAGTATGCTTTTCTGTATTGTTCAGCGGCATCGAAGTATTCTCCGACGGCATAGAACTTATCGCCTTTCTTCATGGCTTGTTCAGGGCCACAACTGGGAAATAGCGTGATGATAAGAAAATATAATATGGTGAGATTCTTCCGCATACCATATTAATAACGAAGAATCTGGCATTTTTATTGTTTCTTGCCTTTCTTCTTCCTCAAATCCTCGTCAGTTGTCACGGTAACGCGACGATTGGATGGGTCTGTCATCACGTCATGTACAATGTCTGCCACCTGTTTTTTTAGTTCGTTGATAAATTGCTGGGCATCGTATTTCTGATGTTCAATATCGCGAAGTTTTTTCTCCCAAATACCTGTCAACTCACAACTCTTCAACAATTCTTCACGGATGAGATCGATAAGTTCGATGCCTGTTGGAGTGGCGATGAGACGCTTACGCTCGCGCTTGATGTAATGGCGTTTGAAAAGAGTTTCGATGATACTAGCACGTGATGAAGGACGCCCAATGCCATTTTCCTTCATAGCAGCACGTAGGCTTTCATCCTCTACGAACTTGCCTGCAGTCTCCATGGCCCGAAGTAAAGAAGCCTCGTTGTAATAGGGTGGTGGTGTTGTCCATTTCTCAGTGAGTGTGGGCTTGTGCTCCCCACTCTCGCCTTTTATGAAAGTTGGTAGTGTGCGCTCCTCGTCGTCTTCCTTTTTCACCTCGTCATCATCATTTTTGTCACTTTTCACTTCTCTTACAACGCGCCATCCCGGATCAAGAATCTCCTTACCCGTTACCTTGAACTCAATATCGTCGTCTCCATGTACTACACCTAAGACTGTTGTCGTAGAGAACTTACAGTCGGGCAGGAATACAGCTATGAAACGTCGAGCCACCAAATCGAAGACATTGCGCTCTGCATCGCTTAGATTTTGGGGGATAACACCAGTGGGGATGATGGCATGGTGGTCGGTAACTTTGGAGGTATCGAAGACACGTTTTGATTTTTTCAATGCTTTTCCGCCAATGGGCTTGATGAACTCAGCATAGGGAGCTACACCAGCAAATTTTGTTTGGTAGAGACCATTGAGTGTCTGCGGACACTTTGGGTATATATCGTCCGAGAGATACTGGGTATCTACGCGAGGATAGGTTGTATATTTCTTCTCGTAGAGACTTTGGATGAGGTTGAGCGTCATCTCAGCAGAATAGGCGAACTTGCGGTTACAGTCTACCTGTAGCGATGTGAGGTCGTAGAGCTGAGGTGGCTGTTCTTTGCCTTCCTTCTTCTCAACCTTAGTCACCTCAAAGGGCTTACCCTCAATAGTCTCAAAGGCTTTCTCGCCTTCTTCTTTCGAGGTAAACTTACCTTTAGTTGCTGTAAAAGTTGTGTCGCGATATACTGTAGCCAGCACCCAATAAGGTTCGGGCTTGAAGTTCTCTATCTCTTTCTGACGATTCACAATCAAGGCGAGGGTGGGGGTCTGAACACGTCCTATGGAAAGCACTTGGCGGTTTTGGCCATATTTAAGGGTATAGAGACGCGTGGCGTTCATACCTAATAGCCAGTCTCCAATGGCACGCGAGAGACCTGCTAGATAGAGGGGTTGATAGTCTGCCTGGTCTTTCAGATTGGCAAAGCCCTCACGGATGGCTTCATCTGTCATCGATGAAATCCACAAACGTTTTACAGGGCAGGTGGCCTGTGCTTTCTGCATTACCCATCGCTGAATGAGTTCTCCCTCCTGTCCTGCGTCACCGCAGTTGACGATGCCGTCAGCTGCCTGCATTAGGCGTTCAATGATGGAGAACTGCTTTTTTATACCATTATCATCGATGAGTTTGATACCAAAACGTTGAGGTACCATAGGCAGTTGTGTAAGTGCCCATGGTTTCCAAGCCTGAGTGTAGTCACCAGGTTCTTTCAGTGTACAAAGATGGCCGAAAGTCCATGTCACCTGATAACCATTGCCTTCCATATACCCATCGTGTGAGGATGTGGCACCAATGATTCTAGCGATATCTCTTGCTACGCTGGGCTTTTCTGCTATACATACTATCATATCAGGGGACAAAGGTACGAATAAGTGGGGACAATACAAAATAAAATCCCCGAAACCTGCAACGATTCGGGGATTTTTCATATTTAAATGGCTTTCGCTTTTTCTTGGGCTTCAATCACCCTGTCACACCACGCGTCAAACTCTGGATCCTCGATTTGCAGTTCGGGGTGAGCGAGGATATATGCAACACAACGACGTACACCTTCGTCGAAACGGGTTGTGGCCTGATAACCAGGGACAGCATGTTTCAGCTTTGAACAGTCGAACACCACAGTGGTGGATTTGTCGCCCAGCAGATTCCCGGTAAAGTCGTATTCCTTGGGAGCTACAGCAGCAAGGAACTGTGAGGCTACATAGTAGGGCTTGAACTCCACTTTTAAGGCGTCTGCCACACACTGATAAATCTGGTTCCATGTCAGCGATTCGTCACTCATAATCTGGAAGGGCTCGCCAATAGCCTTGGGGTTGCCTAGTAGACCTATAAAGCCTTTGGCAAAGTCTTCGTTCCATGTCAGTGTCCATAGTGAGCTGCCATCGCCTTGCACTAATACGGCTTTACCCTCCATCATACGTTTCAGCACCTGCCAACTGCCTTTTGGTCCATGTACACTGACTGGTACGGCGCGTTCGCAATAGGTATGGCTAGGACGTACTATCGTGACAGGAAAACCGTTTTCGCAATATTCCTTCATTAGCAGTTCTTCGCAAGCAATCTTATCGCGGGAGTACTGCCAGTAGGGATTTGCTAGCGATGTGCCTTCTGTAATAATATGACTTCTGGCAGGCTTGTTGTAGGCAGAGGCCGAACTGATGTAGACATATTGGCGGGTGCGGCCTTTGAAAAGGCGGATATCTCGCTCAACTTGAGAAGGTAGGAAACCAATAAATTCACAAACTGCGTCAAACATGGTTTCACCAATCTGACGAAGTACTTCTGCCTCGTTGTTGATATCGCAAATCACTTGCCTGACACCTGCTGGCACATCGTCCTTGCGGTTGCCACGATTCAGTAACCATAAGTCGTGCCCGCTTGTTGCCAGTTGTCGCGTGATGGCACTGCTGATAGTACCTGTACCGCCGATTAATAATATCTTCATCCTCTTGCCATTTTGTAGATTGCTTCCATGTCCTCGGCCTTTAGCACTTTCAGACAGCCGCAGGTGGCTGTGTAGTCACGACTGCATTTGCGTGTCATCTCCTGAATCTCCTCGTCAGAGATGTCCTTTCCAATGAGTTCTTTGATGTTTATGGGCATGCCGATGGCATGATAGAAGCGTTCCATTGCTTCGATGCCTTTTAGTGCAGTACCCTTTGGATCGGTAAAGTCGTTGGGTACGTCCATCACATTGACAGCAAAACGTACAAAACGGCTCATGTTCTCATGCATTACGTAGCGTGCCCAGCTAGGCCAGATAGCAGCCAGACCAGCACCATGGGTGACATCGAACATTCCACTTAGCTCATGTTCCAACTGATGTGTTGCCCAATCGTCGCTGATGCCACAACCCGTCAATCCGTTGTGCATAATACTGCCGCCCCACATAATCTGCGCACGATAGCGATAGTCCTCAGGATTCTTAAGCACGGCAAACACGGCATTTTTGATGTTACGTAATGTGGCTTCAGCTAGGTCGGTGGTCAGATCCATGTCATCGTCTTTTGTGAAGTAACGTTCCATGGTGTGCATCATCATGTCAGTTACGCCAGCAGCAGTCTGGTAAGGAGGCAGCGTCATGGTGCGACGGGGATTCATGATGGCAAATTTGGGGCGAGACATATCATTAGAATAACCCAACTTTACGTCGCCGTCTTCATTGGTAATCACACTGGCCTCGCTCATCTCGCTGCCGGCAGCAGGAATGGTCAGTACAGAAGCAACGGGTAGCATTTGCTTAGGCTCAGCCTTGCCCAGATAGAAGTCCCATACGTCGCCATCGTAACATACGCCATATGCAATACACTTGGCTGAATCGATGACGCTACCACCACCAATGGCAAGAATGAAGTCAACCTTTTCTTTAAGACAAAGGGTAATGCCCTCTTTCGCCAGTGACAGGCGAGGATTGGGAACCACGCCACCTAATGTGACATAATCGATGCCACCTTCACGGAGCAGATTGCATATCTTATCTAACAAACCTGAGCGTACAGCACTCTTTCCTCCATAGTGTACTAGAACCTTGGTTCCACCATATTTCTTAACCAGACGAGCTACCTGCTCTTCTGAATGTTCACCAAAAGCAACTTCTGTTGGTGCGTAATAATTAAAATCTCTCATATTATATCGTTTAGTATTGTCGATGCAAATATACGATTTTTGTTCGTTATTTCTTTTGGTTTTGCTTATTTTTCGAAGATGATAATGATTTTTAACTATCCTATCAGTTTCTCTATTTGCTTGTCTGTTGCGTTGGGCAATATTTTGTGGAAGTGTGCTAATAACCTTTGGAAAGACTCTTCGGGAGAGTGTGTACATAGAGAGACCTCACGACCAAACAGTTGTTCTGGAGTCGTCAACAACGACCACCCCCATCCGTACTCTTTGCCATGCTTGTCCTGTGGGTAGATGAAATCTTCCGTTATAATGCGGCAAGACATCTGAAGGCGGGTGATGTAGCTGTCAAACCTACTTCGCATCTTCGGACCTGTAAAATCGCATGCGGCTCGTAGTTCACGGGTTATCAGACTGCCTTGTCCTTGTAATGTGAAAAGAATGGCTTCCTCAATGCTCCCCTCTGTTGGTTTTGGGTGCCTGCTTCGTCTGTAGTTGCAGAAGTCGGGCCACCACTCGCGACTGATGAATCCTGCCTTACCTGCGAAGAACTTGCCATATACGCAGTTGCCCTCTTGCACTATAGGACCTTTCCATTTCCAGAGAGGCCACTCCCAGCCACCATCGGGATACACTATGTAACGACAATCCTCGTCTACCACGTCTTCTGCCGCATATCCTTCTATCCCGCTATCCAATAGAGGTAGAAATCCTATCTCTTGAATATATGCTATTAACTCTGGACAATTGTGTATTTCTTTTCTGTACATAACTATATGATGGGTTCTGATTCTTCTTCATAACAGATTTCATCCTTCTGTGAAAAGTTTTCTTGTGTTCCTTCGTCAGCAAGCGGTAAAGCCGAATGGATGGCATCATCGTAGCCTGTCAGTGCGGAGAATGGCGCAAACTGGGCTGCGCGGCTCCACATCGACATCTGCTGATGACGTTTGGATACGTGATGAGGCAGGTTGATGATATCGTCATAATCGTTGGTCATGCTTTGTGGCCTCCTATTTGTTTATTGCGTTCCTTGGCAGTAGCGCCATCTTCGAAGTTTAGACCTCTTAAAATGGCGTTTTTCCCAAAGCGTTTTTTGATTTTCAGTTGTGCTTCCTGCATCCGACGTTCCTTGTCGAGTTGTGCTTTTCTTTCCTGTTTCAGCTTCTTCAATGTTTCGTAGTCGGTAAAAAGGTCGAGTTGCTGAGGTGCATTCTGTCGAGTGGCGACTGAAGCTTCTGACACTACGTGATTCGTAGTTAGGTTGAGCCTGCGGATGAGCAGATCAGGATTCACATAGCGATCATACAATTCTGTAACACCATCCATAATCAGTCGCGACGACGATGTGGGGCTCTCGAAGTTGAACGTGCTGTGAACATGCTTTGGAACAGTTTTCCCGTAATAGTTAGTGGTTCTCTCACCATGATATCTTTCACTAATCTCGGGACGGGTCAGACTTTCCGTGTCATAGCCTATAGTCAGCACAAGTTGGTCTGTCACCAATTGCTTCGACACCAGGTTGAGAGCCATTCCTTCCGCCATCTCCTGTATTACTACACGCGCTTTCTTGAAACTGTAAGGCTCTTGTAGTACCTGCCCGCTACTGAAGGAATTCGTCTCGGGTCTATATGCCTTTACTGCCTCCATCGTACAAGGTTCCCAGCCCCAGGCATGGTCTATCAGTAGTTCTGCATTCACACCGAAAAGCCGATATAGCAGTTCTTCGTTTTTTACAGACATTCGAGCTAGTTTCCCCATGGTGTCGATGCCATACATCGCCAGTTTCTGGGCGGTTCCGCGTCCCACTCTCCAGAACTTCGTCAGCGGGCGATAGTCCCAAAGTTCCCGACGATACGACATCTCGTCGAGTTCTGCTATACGTACGCCATCCTTGTCAGCAGGCATTTTCTTGGCCATTATATCCATCGCAACTTTGCAGAGATACATGTTGGTGCCAATACCTGCAGTAGCCGTGATGCCCGTCTGACTCAGCACGTCGCGAATCATCTTCATGGTTAGTTCATGGGCTGTCATCTTGTAAGTCCCAAGATAGGGCGTCACGTCCATAATCACCTCATCAATGGAGTAGACGTGAATATCCTCTGGAGCGATGTATTTCAAGTAAATTCTGTAGATTTTCGAGCTGATTTCGATGTAGTGTGCCATCTGTGGCTTGGCTGCGATATAGTCAACAGCCCAGTCTGGATGTGCTTTCAGCTCCGTGTCTGATGTCGATTTGCCCGTCAGTCGATGAGTAGGAATCTTCGTCTGACGCTCATAATTTACCTCACGTATTCGTTGCACAACCTCGAATAGTCGTGCCCGTCCTCCTATGCCATAGGCTTTCAATGAAGGTGATACCGCCAGACAGATGGTTTTTTCCGTGCGACTCACATCTGCCACTACGAGATTCGTGGTCAGAGGGTCGAGTCCTCTATCCACGCATTCCACTGAAGCATAAAATGACTTCAGGTCGATGGCGATATATGTTCGCTGTTGTTCTGGCATATCCTATATATTCTCAAATACGTCCACAAATATACGCATAATTCCTCAGAAACCAGTCAAAATGGTTATCTTAGTCGAAAATATTAATAAAGTTTTTGAAATGAGAAAAACAACTAGAGAGATGTTGGCCGTCTATGATGATGCACCAGTTTGACAAGCAGGGTGACGAGATGGAAAGGGAACGAATGGAATTAAAATGACGTGGTCGATTCCCAATAAATCATAAAATATTGCAACAAAATTATTAAGTTTTATTTTTTTTCGTATATTTGCGCAGAGATAAATCGAAAAAGAGGAAAGACTAAATGTATGGATAGAAGTCAGGACATCATTCGCACCAGTTGGATTGGTATTGCTGCCAACGTACTGTTGGCAGGATTCAAGGCCGTAGTGGGTATTCTTGCCAGTTCGGTTGCTATTGTGCTGGATGCCGTCAACAACCTCAGTGATGCGCTTTCAAGCGTCATAACAATTGTGGGAACAAAACTCTCACAACGACCAGCTGATCGCAAGCATCCCTTTGGCTTCGGACGTATCGAGTACTTCAGTGCCATCATCATTGCCGTTATTGTATTGTCAGCAGGTATTACTTCCCTTGTTGAATCTGTCAAAAAAATCGTTAATCCGTCGGAACCATCCTATACGGCCACAACTCTTATTGTTATTGTTGTAGCAATCATAGTAAAGTTTGTTTTGGGTCGGTATGTCAAGTGCAAGGGCGAACGATTGAAGAGCGATGCGCTGATAGCTTCAGGTTCAGACGCATTATTCGATGCTGTCATCACGCTGACTACGCTTGTCTCTGCAGGTGTCATGCTATTATGGGGCATTTCGCTCGACGGCATCCTTGGAGCGGTGATTTCCGTCGTCATCATCAAAGCGGGTGTTGAGATGCTTGCCTCGCCTGTCAATGCTTTGTTGGGCACCAGCATTCCTGCAGAGCTCACCAGTCAGATT
>Ga0265298_10005201_pt1 | contig 16416 bp, 21 predicted proteins | sample AusTroGonzalo_MG_3_FD_193486 | JGI IMG/M metagenome (GOLD analysis project Ga0265298, IMG submission 193486) | Bovine rumen microbial communities from tropical cattle in Woodstock, Queensland, Australia - Gonzalo_01 | ecosystem: Host-associated > Mammals > Digestive system > Stomach > Rumen ... | reverse complement strand
ATCTATGGAAGGAATTCAAGAAGGACCACCCGGAGCTCTGACATGGTAAAGGTAATGGCATCCGGAGTGTTCGATCTGATCCACCCCGGACACATATCGTATCTCAACCAGGCTAAGGCCCTGGGCGATTACCTCGTAGTCGTCGTAGCATGCGACAGCACCGTCAGGAAGAGGAAGCACGAGCCCGTCACGCCGGAGGCGATGAGGGCCAAGATAGTCGGGTCGCTCAAACCTGTGGATGAGGTCATCATCGGTACCGACGGAGATATGTACGATACGGTAAGGAAGGTGGACCCGGACATCATCGTCCTGGGATTCGACCAGACATTCGACGAGAAGGCCATGGAAGCGGATCTGGAGTCTAAAGGGCTGAAGGGGATCAAGGTCGTCCGTGTGACCGAATCCGCGGATGATCTCAACGCCACCAGGCGCATCATAGCCAAGATAAGGGAGATGAGTTCCCAATGAAGATCATAGGCATCGCGGACACCACGTTCGCAAGGTACGACATGGGCCATTCCGCCATAGACGAGCTGCAGCACGCAGGCACGGGCTTCAGGATCGTCAGGTACACCGTACCCGGAGTGAAGGACCTTCCGGTAGCATGCAAGAAGCTCATAGAGGAGCAGAACTGCGACATAGTCATGGCGCTGGGCATGCCCGGGCCCATGCAGAAGGACAAGATGTGCGCACACGAGGCATCCACAGGCCTCATACGCGCCCAGCTTATGACTAACAAGCACATCATAGAGGTCTTCGTCCACGAGGACGAGGCAAAGGACGATGCTGAGCTGGCATTCCTCGCTGACAGCAGGGCCAGGGAGCATGCGTTGAACGTTTACGACCTGCTGTTCCGCCCCGAGAGTCTCACCAAGAGGGCGGGTACAGGTCTCAGGCAGGGATTCGCCGATAAAGGTCCCGTAAGATACAGATGAGGTATTGAAATGAAAGCATACAAGATCGGAGCCGTTGTGGCAGAGTTCAACTACGAAGTGACATCCCTTATGCTCGAGAGGGCCAAGGCAGAGGCGGACTTCCTCGGTGTCAAGATCACCAAGGAGATCAAGGTCCCCGGATGCTTCGAGATCCCCATGGCCACCAAGAAGCTCCTCGAGGACAAGGACATCGATGCTGTGATCACTCTCGGAGCGGTCATCACCGGAGAGACCAAGCATGATGAGGTAGTAATCGCACAGGCCTCAAGGAAGATCATGGACCTCGGGCTCGAGTACGGAAAGCCTGTAGGATTCGGGGTCACCGGACCCGGCATGACCGAGCTCCAGGCAATGGACAGGATCGAGAAGGGCAGAGATGTCGTCGATGCTGTCGTGAAGATGCTCCAGAGACTGGAGTGAAACTTTAAACGAAGGGGGAGACCCCTTCATTTGATTTTCTCAGAAAGAGAAATAGGTTTACATCCTGGGCTGGCGGCCTTCGCTTACCGTGATCTTCACGATATCGATGACCGAGGACAGCGCAACGCCTGTCTGCATGGCGATGGCCACGCACCCTTTGCCGTGGAGGTAGAGATCCATAATGGTATGGATGTCGGAGTTCTCTGTGTCCACGCTCTTAGGATTGAAGCGCCTGGGACCGTTCTGCCAGGAACGGGTCTTGCACTTAGGGCATCTCATAGGGGTCTTGGTAGTGCGTGAGAACCAGGTGTGTCCGCAGACCATGCAGCTGTAGGATGTGGATTCGCCGTACCAGTGATATGTACCGCAGTGCGGGCATCTCGCCGGCATGTCTATGCCGCTCGTCCACTCGTGGCCGCATCTTCCGCAGCGTTTCTCCGTGAAGCTCCTCGTTTGCATATTACCCCTATTGGATTATACATCCAACATAGATTACGACTATTAAAATATTAAGTCCTCAACATCCTGCATCTGGATATACCTTTTTAAATAAGACTAAATTTCTTGACTATTTATATCGAAAATAAATATCAGCATCGATATGGCGTCCCGATGGATACTATCTCCGTTCTGCTGATCGCAATCGGTCTCGCGATGGATGCCTTCGCCGTATCGGTCTGCAAGGGCCTGGCCATGCGCACCCCCACCGTGAAGCAGATGCTGATCGTGGGGATATGGTTCGGTGCCTTCCAGGGGATAATGCCGATAATCGGCTACTATCTAGGGGAATCATTCCATCAGTACATCTCGCAGTTCGACTACATCGTCGCATTCTTACTTCTGCTGCTGATAGGTCTCAACATGATCCGCGAGGCGTTCAGCAAGGAGGAGGACGATGGGAACGCCGACATAGGCATCAAGATAATGTTCCTTCTTGCGATAGCAACCTCAATAGATGCTCTAGCGGTAGGCATATCGTTCTCGATGGACGGCGTGGATGTGTTCCTGCCGGCATTGGTTATCGGAATCGTCACTTTGCTGATCTCGATGGCAGGCGTAAAATTAGGAAGTCTAGTAGGGGACAGATACAGCTCCAAAGCGGAGATACTCGGTGGGATAATACTGATCCTTCTTGGAATAAAGATCCTGCTGGAACACTCAGGGGTCCTGTGACAGGTCCTCTCCGTTCTCTCCCAGCAGAAGGAACTTCCTCGCATAGTCGTCCACGGCGGACTCCAGGTTGAAGTCCTCCTTTTCTGACACGGAGAAGCGTCTCAGCGACTGGAGTATGGCGTTGTCCCTCACGGATCTCACGAGCTGGTCCACCCAGTACTCCATCTCGAACATGTTCTCGTCGTTCCAGTGCCTGAAGATGCGGAGCAGATGCTCGTCGGAGAAGTTCTTGGAGAGCTCCTCGTACCTGTTGATTAGAAGCGAGCACATGTGCAGCTTGAGATTGTCATCCTCCTCATAGGTCTCCGGATTGTATCCGAAGTCCTCTAGGATCTCCTCGACGATGCCGCTGGTGGTCCTGAAGTTGCGTCCGTATGCCAGGATCCTGTTCAGGACCTTGTTGATGGTAGGCTGGTACACATCGTCGTCGATGGTGAACTCTCCGGCCTGGAGGTCTATCCTGAAGTTTCTGTAGATCGTGATGTAGAACACACCTTTGCAGGGGACACCGGATTTGACCCTGAACTCCGTGGCCAGGAGATCGATGTACTCTGTGGGATTGAAATCCATGAACTCGCGCTCCTTCATGAAGATGAGCTCGACGATCCTCTTGCAGACGGCCACGATGTAATAATCGATGAAACGGAAGTCGGTGATGAGATTGAGTCCCTTCCTCCAGTCGATACCGGCCTTTCCCTCCTCTCCGAGGGTGGCGTAGACTATTCCGCGGACGAAGTACATGTCCGCGTTCTCCTCCTGGGCGGAATCGATTATGGCGTTGATCATCTTCAGCGCTTCCGCGGGTTTCTCCTCGGAGAGGCCGATGATATGGGAATACTCCTCCTGATAAGGCTTGTTCAGCAGGAATCCCTTAAAGTTCGACCTGGACCTGAGCGTGCGCTTGCCGCACTCCTTACAGACGTAGTTGCCGTTATCGTCCAGACCGATTTCTGCACCGCAATACGGGCAGATTGTTATGGAGAACGCCATAGCGGGGACATCGGCAGACCGTTATAATAGAATATCGGGAGGATGTATCCTCCCTATGTAAAAGTTTAGCTGATAGCTTAATTCCATCACTGCATGGATGCAACGATGTCCTCGGCAAGTTTCTCCAGCTCCGGAAGCTGCTCCGGCCTCATGGAGGACTTGATCACGAACGTCTCGCCCACCTTGGTCATGTTCTTCATGGCGGACAGCCTCTCCTCGAGGATCTTGGGGGACTGAGGCGCCCATGAACCGTTACCGATGACCGAGAATCTCCTGTTCTGCACGGTCATGATCTCCATATCCTCCAGGACCGCGGACATGGTGGGGTGGAGGTTGTTGTTGTATGTGGGGGCCGCAAGGACTATGTTGGAGAACCTGAACGCATCCCCGACGACGAATGACGGGTGGACCCTGGTGACATCGTGCATGGTGACGTTCTCCACGCCCTTGGCCTTCAGCATCAGAGCCAGCTTGTCCGCTACCGCGGCAGTGTTGCCGTACATGGATGTGTACGCGATGACCACTCCCTTCTCCTCGGGCTCGTAGGTGCTCCAGAGGATGTACTTCTCCATGATGTATCCGATGTTATCTCCCCTCCAGATGGGTCCGTGGAGAGGGCAGATCATGTCTATTGGGACGTTCTCGAGCTTGTTGAACACCGCCTGTACTTTGGATCCGTACTTTCCGACGATGTTGGCGTAGTATCTCCTCGCCTCATCCAGATAGTCCCTGTCGAAGTCAATCTCGTCAGAGTACAGCGCACCGGAGAGGGTCTTGAAGGTACCGAAGGCATCCGCTGAGAACAGGATCCGGTCCTTCTCGTCGTATACGAACATCACCTCGGGCCAGTGGACCATGACCGCGAACACGAACTTCAGCGTGTGCTTTCCGAGGCATAGGACGTCTCCCTCCTTCACCTCCAGCTTGTTGACCGGTTTGAGCTGGTAGAAGTTGTCCAGCATGTCGAAGGTCTTGCTGTTCCCCACCACAACGACATCGGGATAGGTATCGATGACCTGCACGATGGCCGCTCCGTGGTCCGGCTCCATATGGTCGATCACCAGATAGTCCAGCTTCCTTCCGTCGAGGGCATGGCGCAGGTTCCTCCAGAACTTCGCCGAGATAGAGATGTCGCACGTGTCCAGTAGGCACGTCTTCTCGTCCAGGATGACGTAGGAGTTGTACGAAACCCCTTCAGGGATGGGGAAAGAACCCTCGAACAGCCCCGCTGTCCTGTCGTCCCCGCCAATCCAGAAAATGTCCTCTTTGATCTTTATCTCGCTGTCCTTGGTGAATGCCATGGGTGCGAATAGCCTTGATATTAGAATTAGTTATCTAGGAAACTCGGCGAAGCTTCCATCCCATGGCTTATATCCCTGCTGCCGATTCATCAGTCATGATCTTCGTATTCTCGGGAACGGGCAATTCCTACCACGCCGCCAAGCGCATAGCCACAGCATTCCAGCAGGACATGGTCGAGATGGCGGCCGCCGTCAGATACAACCGCAGGTCCTACAACGCGGATTTCCAGTCCGTCGGATTCGTGTTCCCCGTTTACTTCCATGCGATACCTTCGATAGTGGAGGAGTTCCTCCAGACCGTCGAGGTCATCAGGCCCGGATACGTCTACTGCGTCACCACATGCGCAGGTGAATCGGGAGCCGCATGCGAGCAGCTCCAGGACGTCCTGGGGAAGAGGCTGAAGGTCGATGCTTTCTTCGACGTGAAGATGCCCGAGAACGCCGTGTTCTACTCGGATGTTCCGAGCAAGGAGGAGGCCAAGGAGATCAACGACGCCGCTGACGTATGCATCGACGGGATCATAGAGAGGATCAGGAACAAGGAGAAGGGCGATTTCCGCACCATGGCATCCCATGCCGGATACGAGGAAGGATGGGAACAGTACAGCGAATTCAGGGACACAGAGCCCTTCACCTACGACGAGAGGTGCATCGAATGCAGGATATGCGAGCACGTCTGCCCCGAGCAGATCATCAAGGTGTACCACCGCAAGCCCGTGTGGGACGAGATCCAGTGCTCCATGTGCATGAGCTGCATCAACATGTGCCCCAAGCAGGCGCTGCAGTTCGGGGAGGTCACCAAGGACCGCGGAAGATACTTCCATCCCACATACCACATGTGGAGCCTGGGTGTGAAGCCTCCCTACAAGTACGAAGACTTCAAGAAGTATGATGAGGGTTACAGGTTCTGATATCATGGCAGCCATAGGCTTCACAACCACCACTAGCAGGATTAAGGAACAGTCGGAGACGGCCACGGCCAAGGGTCTGGAGGCCTACGGCGTATCGGTCATCGAGGACGTGGACGGAAAGCATGATGTCATCAAGGCCAGCAACGCCCAGCTTCACCTGTTCATGCAGATGAAGAGGGGGAACATACAATCCATGATATTCCAAGAGCCGGAGCAGGTGGGGATCTTCATGGACAACATCATCGGATACTACGGCGAGGAGAAGGCCAGAAGGGTCATGGAGCCGGTTAGGTTCATCGCTGTATCCGGATGCGAAGGTGAGATGGGCTCCCGCGGTCTGGAGGTGTCCTCATCCTTCGAAAGCTTCGAAGCGGCCCTCGACAGCCTGTGCTGACGGGGCAGGAAGCCGGAGAGCTAGTTATATATGCTATACGGCGATGACTTGCCAAGAGCACGAGAGTGTGAGCCCCCGAAGGGGCTCTGGTTCGTTATGATACGAACCATCTTAGCAGTTCGGACAATAGCCGGACCGCTTCCAGGACAAGGTAAGCTTTGGAACACTATTTCTTGTCCTGGGGGTTCTTCTGAAAAGGTCGATTACGCGTTATATTTTTAATCAGTAGCACACATCCAACCTTTTAGGTTATACTATGGAAGTATACATCGTGCAGTCGAAGGCAAGCCTTATCGTCAGCTCGATAATGATGGTCATTATCGGTATCTTCTTCATTGTCGACAAGGATCTCGCACTCGACATCGGATTCATCGTGGCAGGAATCAGCCTCATCATCATAGGTCTGGTCCCCATGATTCAGGCAAAGGATATGAACCTCTTCTGTGTGCTGCTGATCGTATTGGGAATATTCCTCATTCTGATCCCCAGCTTCTTCTCTGATGTCGCCAAGGTCATCTTGGGAGTCGTCGCCATCCTCGTCGGAGGACTCATGGCAGTCAACTCATACCAGGCAGAGGAAAAGAACCCCAGGATCATCGGTCTTCTCGTCGGAATCCTCGTGATCGTCGCAGGAGTATCCATCCTTCTGAATATGGACATCGCATTCCAGCTATTCGGTGGACTCATGCTTGTCGCAGGAATCCTGAACCTTATGGTTCTCTATAGTATGAGATAAACAAATTAAGCCGGGTCTCCCGGCTTCCATTCTTTCTATAACGATAATCAATAACGCGACCGTCACATGAAGTGCATGATGGTCGCCATTATGCCCTTTCCGAACCCTGCATCGGACCTTATGATACCATTGGCCTGCTCCTTCTTGTAGATCATGCTGAGAAGATTCTCTTCGTAATTCCATTGGTTGCGGATATGCTGGTTGAGGGTGTTGACCGCATACAGGATCATGGCCATGGAGTAAAGGCCGAACGTGAGGATCGTGATAATGATGTGGGGATATACTTTGGAGCGCCTTATGTTGGTCCTCATGGGCTCTATGCCCGGGAGATCGTCCTTCATTATCCTCACATAGACCTCGGTGAATTCGCACTGGATGGTGTCGTACTTCAGGGTCTTGTAGTACACGTACAGGGCACAGAAGCAGATCTGGAGCAGCATCACGAACACGAGGAAGTTGATGACCGCCAGCGCGGTCTCCGTCCCCATGTCCTCCATGCTGATCAACTGCCTTTCTATACTGTTCAGCATGACCATGAGCATCCTGGTGATCAATTCCATCATGGGGCTGTACACATCCAAGCTGAGGGCATGGCGCAAGGTTGTGAGATCATCCATCATGCTGTTCATCACCAACCAGCTGTACTACTACATGGAGGAGTACAACATGGTGTCGTCCGGTTTCATAATCGACAACGGGGTGGCAGGCATAATCGTTCTGATAACCATAATCATCATGTTCCTGCCGTCGGTCAGGGAGTTCTACACCCCTCCGATGTACAAGTGCCCGCCCCTGAAGAGCTGGCTGGTCTTCCTCGTCTTCGCTCCCAACAGGAGGGGCGAGACGTACAGGTTCTCCTATCCCGATTCCGCTTTGGAATCCAATGAGGAGGATGTCACGAACAATCTTCATGAGTATATGCAGGAAGAGCTGGCAGCCAGCAAGGCAAAGTCAGAAGAAAGGAAGGATCCCGGCCGTAAAGGCCGGTAATAGGTTCATTTCATATCGTTGATCAATATGACGTCAGGTCGACAAGCAGGCCAGTGCCATCGATCGAAGTATCCATCAATGGCCATGCCTGACCAGTTATCACTTGATCGAATCACCATTTTCCGCGGTAAATACGTCCTGCTATTACTGCTACAGCCATGAGTATGCAGAATCCGATGAATATTGCTATCAGTTTGAACCCGTCGGAGGAGAACACATCACTGTTGACATCGAAATTGAATTCCAGGGTCTTAAGCGAGCTATCCGATGGAACGAGACGCACCTGATAATGTCCGTCAGCTAGATTGACCAGTACTTTCGAATCATTGGTGATCGTGACGCTCTTGCGGTCCGAAGATATGGAGACCTTCGTATCATGCGTGATCTCATCCCACTGCTTCGACGAATCCTTTTCGTGCTCCACGTAGATGTATGCCGACCATTGCGAATCAGCGATCGCTTCCTGCGGATGCACAGTTATCGTTCCGTTCGAGCTATCGTACGATACATCCTCGCTCGCTGGATTGGCGGTCACAACTATGATTATGGCACCGGTTATCATGACTACGGTGGCTATAGCGAAAATCATCTTGCTAAGGGTAAATGCCATAGTTTCCCTCGGTATCGAATCATTTCGGATGTATAAAGCAGATGCGGAGTAATGCGAACACCGTCTGAACTGAACTGCCGTCGACTCAACTTCCAGAGTTGAGACGATGGGACAGACACATGTCGAGTTTAGAAAGACAGCACAGCTGAACGAATACGGGACCGACCACGATGAGCAGGAAGACATTGCATTCGTGGGAGGGTTCTCACAGGATCGCCCGATGCCCGAAGAGAGATTCGTATTCCGCTTCGAGCCCGTACCCAATGTTTTGCAGGCGGTTATAAACTATATTTAACATTGATGAATTTTCGGAAAAATTATTGATGATTTTTCGGATACTTTGATAGCATCATTTCGGCAATATTCTTAAGCCTCGCCTACGACATAATGACTGGAAAGACTGTAAATCAGCAGAATAATAGCAAGGATATGCTTGACAAACAATGAGAGAAATGGATTTGACCCGGCTGAATCCAGCCGGTAAATGGGTTCACTTCTGATCGTTGATCATGATGACATGGTAGCCGAATTCCGTCTTTACGGGACCGACGACCTGTCCCTTCTGTCCTTCGAAGCATGCCTTCTCGAACTCGGGGACCATCTCGCCCTTGGAGAACCATCCGAGGTTGCCTCCCTTGGACTTGCTGGGGCATTTGGAGAATCTCTTTGCGAGCTGTGCGAAGTCCTCTCCCTTGGAGAGGCGGATCATGATTCCCTCCGCATCCCTGGCGTTGGACACGAGGATGTGCGATGCGTTTACTGATTTGACCATGCTATCCCGATTCCGTTCACATATATCATGGCGACGGGATGGTCTCCGTCAGTTTCTTGTCCACATGGTCCACGATCCACCATACCGGCCTCATCGCCGATGCGGATTCGATACCGTGGGAGCTCACAGAGAAGTACTTCACCTCGGAGAACAGGGATTCCACTATCTTCACGAAATCCTCCTCACCGTTATCGATCAGGTACTGCCTCACATCCTCGTCCTTCATCTTGGGGCTGCAGATGTCCGCCTTCGTGGCCACTATTGCGAAGGGCATGTCCACGACCTTGGAGGGGCTGGTGCGCCTGACCGTGGTGAACATGTAGTGGAAGGAGTCGAACACCTCGTGTGGCATGTCCTTCTTCACGCCTCTGTTGAACGACATGGGGTCGAACGTGAAGATAATGCCGTTGGTGTAGTTGTAGTACTCCTCGAAGATTACCTTCTCCATATCCGGCTGGAATTCCGAACCGGAGATGTCGTTGAATACGATCTCCCTGTCCTGCATCCTCATCGACTTCAGGAAGAGGATCTGGGATTCAAGCTCTCCGGGCACGGTGGGGCTCACGTATTCCCTTGCCGCGATCGCATCCTTGGACAGCGACGATGACGGCGAATCCGCGGTGACATCCACGATCCTGGCCTGCTGCGTGATGGTATCGGCAGCGGCGAGCATCAGGGAGGTCTTTCCAGAACCCATCGCTCCGACGAGGGAGATCGTTATGGGGAGGGCTTCTCTGGTCTGGATCTCCGTGTCGCAGTAGGGGCATATGGTGGTGAGCTCAGACCTCTTTCCGCTCAGGCAGGGTATGTCGTGCCCCTTGTTGCATGTGTGATATTTGTAACCGTAGATGCTGGGCACCGGGTAGTCCAGGATGAGCCCGCATCTGCATTTGACCTTGGGCCTGTCGAACTCCCTCTTACAGTTGGGGCAGACACCGTGGTCGGTGTTCCTGCTGTAAGCGGCCTCCTCCTTCTTCGCCGCCGACTTGATGTTGTGACCGATGACTGCCTTCACAAGAAGGAAGGGTATGATCAGGAATAGCGTGGTCATGATGGACCATGGCGCGTAGAGCGGCAGGAGTATTATGGGGAATATGACCAGGACAGGGTGCTTTCCCCATGCTGCGGTTATGAGTCCCCAGGGCAGGGAAAGGCACTTGAGAAGGGCCTTGGGCCTGTGGGTCCAGAGGTATTCCGCAGGGTTGGTCTGACCGGTCACGTCGTTGGACACCTTGGAACCGAATCCGAGGATGGTCAGGAAGAATCCCGCGATGATGAGCAGCTCCTTCATGGTCGCCGACATGTTCTGCAGCTGGCAGAGCTCGATGATCTTCTCGAGGAACTGGTCGTAGTAGTTGAAGATGTTCGCTATCGCCTCGGGAGCGCTTTCAGTGAGGTTTATCCCGAGGTTGCCGTCGATGGGGAAGAAGAGGAAGAAATCCACCGGATTCCCCGTCGTGGACATGCAGTGGTCCAGGCTCAAGAAGAAGCACAGACCCGCATATAAGAGTGCTATTGCCGAGACGACCATCCTGATCGTCTTGTTCATCCCATTCATGCTTGACGGTAAGGTACTGTTCGTTTATAATTTGAGCGAGCGCGCACGCGGGATGACGTTGTTCAGGGAGTCTCTACGGTTCCGTCCTTGCGGTGCAGCTCCCTGCCCATATCGATGGGATTCGTACGGTCCATGATCTCCCAGGGCCACTCCTGGAACTCCTTGATCCTGATCTCGTCCATCCCTGCGCGGACCTCCTTCAGATCCTTCAGGATTACGGGTCCGAACCTGGCCTGCTTCTCGTCTATGGGCTTGCCTTCCAGGATCCAGAACTCCGCAGGCTCCTCGCCGTTCGTAATGACGGTGTTGACGGACTGCTTCATCTTGAACCTGAGGTTGGGCTTGACGACTGTACCGTCCATGTCGGCGGAAGCACCGGATACGAAGAATATGTTCCTGTTAACATCCGCAGGCACCCTGTCAAGCTTGAACACCGCACCGGGCTGGAGCTCGACCTTCATTATCCTCACGGAGTTCTCCGCCTTGGCGTAGGAGCCCTCGTTGGGAGAGTAGATGCTCTGTCCCTCGTACTCCCCGCAGTAGAGTGTCACCTTGTAGGAATCGTTCTCGAACACAGGGATGTTCTCCGACCAAACGTTGTTCACGCGGTTCTCCCTGTTCTTCCTTTCCAGAGGGAGGTTTATTGCTATCTGTGTGATGTGCACGGGGTTATCGTTCTCCTGATCGAGCAGGGGATACATCTCGCAGTGCTCGTACCTGCTGGATGCAAGGGTCCACTGCATGTCCCCGTTGCCGTACCTTCCGTTGTTACCCTCGGTGTCGAAGTGGTCCACGAACCCCTTCTCGGCTATGGTGACCGTCTCGTATCCCCAATGGGCATGCATGGGGAATCCGGGGACGACCCTTCCGTGGTACATCCTGAATCCGAACCTCTCCTGATAGTCCCTTCCAAGGTTCCTTCCTCTGATCAGCTCCAGCGGAGGCGCCATCTGGGCATTACCCTTGGGATACTGGTCGTGGTGGTGCGATATGAACGTGAACGGATCGTCCGCCGACCAGTGGATGTTGATATCGACTATCTTGGCAACGGTCTTGGGTTTCTTGGAAAGTAAGAACATCGGATTTGGGATTGATACGGAGTATTTATCGGTGACTGGGATTAGTTCAGACCGGTTGGAAACGCATCACTGGGGCGGATCTAGAAGGTAGTAGGTCCTTCTGCCGTCGGTGTTGATCTGCTCCAGCCCCATCTTCCTGTCTATTTCATCCAAGATGTCCACCAGGCTCTGCCTGTCATCGGTCTCGGTGGCCAGCCTCAGGCGGTACTCCCTGCACCTGTGGCATCCGGAGACGAACTTTGGAGCTATGCTCCTCAGCTTCCTGACGGCGCATTCCTCTCCCTTCTCCTCTATCAGCATATCGGCCAGCTGGATGCACCATTCTATCTGCTGGTGAACTGTGGGGTTGGGAAGCTTCTTCCCGGTGCGGAAGTACTCGTCTATCTGAGTGCACAGATACGGATTTCCTACGCCTCCTCTGGCGACCATAACCGCTGACGCCTTGGTGATGTCCATCGCATCAATCGCATCCTCGAGGGAGTAGATGTTCCCCGATACAATCAGCGGTACGGACATCTCCTTCTGGAGACCTTCGATCACGTCGTAATGGGGATATCCGGAATAGTTCTGGTCCTTGGTCCTGGCATGGACGGTGATGGCATCGACCTCTGCGGACTGCAGCTCCTCGATGACATCCATGTAATTCATGTGGTTAGGGTCGGAACCCAGGCGGATCTTGGCAGTAACGGGTCTGTCGGTGCTCCTCTTGACTGAACGGACTATCTCCCCGCAGAGTTTGGGATCCTTCATCAGCACGGAGCCCGCCCCGCTCCTGAGTATCTTGTGCACCGGGCAGCCCATGTTGATGTCGAAGAAATCTATGTTGTCGTTGAATGTGAGCGACTTGGCGGCTGCTTTGGCGATATCATCGGCGGAATGTCCGAACAGCTGGAGTCCGGTGGGAAAGTTCCTGTCGAACATCACGTAGTCCGCTGTCTTCGCATCGGAATTCAGTATACCGACTGCGGATGTCATCTCCGTAACGGAGACTGCAACGCCGAAGGGCTTCATGAAGTCCCTGTAGCTCCTCGACGTGTATCCCGACATCGGGCCCGAGACGACGGTCCCTTCGATGCCTATGTCGCCTATCCTCCACATCTTATCAGTTTCTGCTGAAGCGTGTGAATCCGGAGCAGGGTATTACCTCGATACCCTCCCTCTCCCAGATGTCGCAGATCAGATTGACTCCGATGGAATCCGAGGCCATGTGCCCAGAGATGATGAGATTGATCCCGGCCTCCTTTGCTGCATCGAAATGGTCGTCCGGATAGTGCATGGCGATGATGGTCTTCACACCGGAATCCGCTAGCGCTTTGTAGGTCTCTTTGGAGAACGATGTTCCTCCGTTCATCTTGACCATGACCTTCCCGCATTCATCCTCAGGATTTCCGACGAGTATTATCGGAGGGCTGTTGCTCTTCGCTGCCATACGGACCTCGGGTTCGCTGTAGAGTGAATCGATGATGTCCTGCAGCGTGCTGGGCTGTACCTCCTTCATCTTCCTGAGCATGAACTCCTCCACCATGTTGTCGGCAGGGGCGTGTATATTGAACAGAGGGATGTCAAGCATCCTTGCGGCATCGGCGGTCTGATTGTAGTTGTATCCCTGCATTCCGCGGAGGACCTTCTCCATCCTCTCGCGTACCAACTCCTCTGCCTTCTCGGGCTCCATGCCCATGTTGCTGAACATGGCCGTCATCTGCATCATGACCTCGGGGAACGGCGTCTTGGATGTCCCGTTGGGGTGGTGGGCGATGACCGCATCGATCCTCTCGCCCTTCTCCCTGAGCCTGTCGGCCAGGAGCATCTCCGAAGGAGTGATGTCTATGCCCCACATGAAGCGTTCCGCATCGAGCTCCTTCGCCTTCTCGGCACCGTAAGAGAAACGTGAGTCGGCGTATGGATTCCACAGCCTCTCCTCATCGAAAAGCTCCTTCCTGTCATCAGGAAGCGAGTCGTAAGCGGCCTTGAATCCTTCGAGAATAGCCTTTACCTCCGACTGGGGGCGGAGGTCCCTTTTCATGCCTTCCTCGATAGCGAGCCTGTAGGCATCATAGATCTTCATGCCAAGCCTATCGGGCAGGGTTACTATTATTCTTTGTGTCGCAGCGGCGGTGAAGATGTTCACTGGGAGAAGATGTCCTCGACATCATCTTCAGGTATGTAGATGGTGTTTCCGCCGGGGCAGTAGGGACTGTTGATCAGCGTCTGCAGATCTGTCTCCCCGAGCACAGACCAGTCCTCAGAGAAGGTCTTGCTGGCGCTCAGCTTGGGTGTGAATATCCCCTCCGAGGAGCAGTCGTAGCTGTCCATGGCATCGGCTATGCCGTCTATACTCTCGTCCGTCCTGTTGATATCGATCCGGTACTGGCCGAATCTCTCCAACCATTTCATATGCATCCCGTTAACCATATCGCACTTCGAAGATTTATATGCTGGCTATGGTGGGTAACACTTCTGAATCCAATAGTGTTACCTACCTATCCGAGGTTAGGCACAAATAGCACCCCGATGATTCTATCTGCATGGACCTGATGGAGATTTGGTACAAGATCAACCATTTCCACTTCAAGGTCAGCCATAGCACCACCATCCTTCTCGGGGTAGTTATGACCATGCTGCTCATGGCATACTGCGTCACAGGAATCATACAGTTCCTAGTCATGGATGCGATGCATCCCGAGCTGTTCATCACCGCCTACTGCCTCTGGCTGGTCATCGGTGCCATATTCCTGGTGTTCTATGCGGAAAGACCCCTCGTTTTCCTCGGATTGTACATGATAGTCATCGCCGCGGACCGTCTCATAACCCTGTACATAATAGCGTTCGATATCGGCATCGACACGATCGACTATGTAGAGGTGGTGTTCGCTGTCATCATGATGGTCAACGGTATCAGATGGTGCCTCGGAAGGGTGAGGACGAAGATATTCGCCCTGATCTCGGCAACGTTCTTCCTGCTCACCGATATCGATTTCGTATTCGAGGCGATCGATTACCTCGAATTCGACGAGACCCTGCTGTTCATCACCACCACGGCGCTGCTCCAGTCGTTCTACGCGATGATGATAATCATGCTGCTGTGCAACGACATAACCGGCGAGGACACCAAGATCGCCGATCTGAATCTGAAATGAGATAATCTCATTCAATCTCATTTTACACCTATTATTCAGGGTTCTCCTTTATATGATAAGAAGGAAGTCACACGTGCATAGTCCACATTATAGAAGTGGAGGAACCTAAAATGAGGTCATTGGAATACATCGACAGGCCCGTATCCGCTGAGGTACTCGACCGTATCGCAGGGGTCATCGGGGCAGACAAGATCAAGACAGAGGACGGACGCACCGTCGTCGTCCCCGCAAGCACCGAGGATGTCAGCGCCGCAGTCAAGGCAATCATCGCCGCGAAGGGCGCCGTCAACACCAAGAACGCCAAGCACTGCGGAGACAACGAGGTCCTCTTCGACTTCCAGAACATGAAGGCCATCGAGTTCATCGACACCGTCAACATGACCGTCAAGGTCCAGGTAGGATGCAAGTTCGCAGACCTGGCAGCGGCAGTCGCAGAGAAGGGATTCATGATCGGAACCAGGCCCGCAGGAAAGGACGCAACCGTAGAGGACTTCGTGTACAGCGAGCTCCCCGGAGTCGGATCCTACAAGTACGGAACCATCAAGGACAACGTCTTCAACGTTATCGCGGTCGACTGCAACGGAGGCTGCATCGAGACAGGTTACGACATCCTCGGATACTACATGTCCGGATTCAACCTCACCCAGACCCTCGTCGCATCATCAGGCAGGGTCGGACTCATCACAGCCGTCACACTCAAGATCGTCCCCACCGGAGCGGTCAAGTCAGCCGTTTACGAGTTCGCCGACGCATCAGCTATGCAGGCAGCCCTCGCCAAGCTCGCACAGGAGCCCTCCGTCAAGCCCCTTCACATCTCCTTCAACGAGAACAGGATGGTCCTCGCATTCCAGGGCGACGAGGAGTTCGTCGACCTCGACATCTCAGCGATGGATGCAATCTGCGAGGGAGCCACCAAGTCAGAGGACGACCTCTGGACCGGCATCGAGGGAGCAGAGTGCATGTGCCCCAAGAGGCCCACCTTCTACATCCCTGTCAAGAACTTCTGCGCATTCGTCACAGCAGCGAAGGAAGCTGGATTCTCAGTAGCAGGAAACGTCCCCGACTGCACGACAGTCGCAGTCAAGATCAGGGACGGACCCGAGACCTTCGAAGACCTCGTCGCAAAGGCAGAGGAGCTCGGAGGAAGGTACGCCGGAAAGTGCAGCAGCAAGTACCGCACAGAGGAGACCAACGAGTTCGTCAAGAGGATCACAGAGGGATTCCTCGGACTCAAGCCCAAAGAGCACAACTTCAACAGGAAGGTCACACCCGCCATCATCGAACTCCTGAAGGAGGCTGTCGGCGCAAAGAACGTCAACGTCAACGGAATGGACAGAGTCATCTACTGCCACGACCTCGCACCCCTCCCCAAGGAGGCAGGAGTAGCATTCAACTGCATCCCCGATGTCA
>Ga0265298_10005198_pt1 | contig 16420 bp, 15 predicted proteins | sample AusTroGonzalo_MG_3_FD_193486 | JGI IMG/M metagenome (GOLD analysis project Ga0265298, IMG submission 193486) | Bovine rumen microbial communities from tropical cattle in Woodstock, Queensland, Australia - Gonzalo_01 | ecosystem: Host-associated > Mammals > Digestive system > Stomach > Rumen ... | reverse complement strand
ATGGCACTATCGTCTATGAGCCTTTGGGCACAACACAACACCTGGGAGAAAGCAGAGGTGGAAGATACCGAAGTAAAGAAAGTAGTGAAAGATGCCAAATACCTGAAAGGCGCTGTGACGGAAGTGGATGGAAAGGTGGTGTTCAGTACAACCATCGATGCTTCTGGTAAAACAGTTGACGAGGTTTATGACATTGTCAAAGCCTATCTCCAGAAAATGACCGGCGAGAAGAACCAGCAAGATGCACGCATTGTTGTCGACGACAAAGAGAAGCACGAGTTAGGGGCTACGTTCAATGAGTGGTTGGTATTCAAGTCGACCCCTCTCATGCTAGACCAGACACGTATGCTCTATGTTCTCAAGGTGAGTTGCATGGATGGCAAGGCAAATATCACGATGTCAAACATCCGCTATATCTATGAAGAGAACCGCAAGCCCCAGCACTATACTGCCGAGGAGTGGATTAGCGACAAGGAGGCACTGAACAAGAAGGGAACCCGTCTGTTGCCATTGTCTGGCAAGTTCCGTCGCAAGACTATTGACCGCAAAGACTTCCTGTTCAACAAATTCGAGAGCCTGCTGAAATGAGTCTAAAGGTGATTCGTAACTGGCTGAACCTCATCTTTATACTTGGTGCAGCGATAGGTATGTACATCTACTATACCGGCAACCGCGAGACGGGAACATATATTATTCTGGCCTCCATGATTATCAAGTTCATCGAGTCGGGACTGAGAATGATTAAATCAACATGAGTAAAAGACGAAACATACTATACCTCCTGCTGGCAGCCTGCATGACCACCATGCAGGCGCAAGTGTTTCAAGAGCTGGATGCTAACGGTAACGTCAGACAGAGCTATAATGCTGACGGCACCACTAACGGCAACTTCAACCCTAACCGTCGCGACTCCTTAGGCAGCAACAAAGAGATTCCTAAGGGTGTGTGGGCATGGACTGTGGACCGCCGATTTGGCGACATCACCCCCTGCGAATTGGACACGATGCCCCACCTCTATCAGAACTCCATTTACAACACTGGACTCTATGGTGAGTATAACTCGCTGGGCAGCAACTATACAACACGCCTAAGTCGTATTTTTATTGACCGCCAGTCACTTAGCGAGTTCTACTTTGTCGATGGCTATGACTACATGCGCAAAGAGCCCAACCAGTTTCACTTCTTGAACACGTTATCGCCCTACACCAATATCAGCTACGACAACTGTGGCAACAAGCAGGACGGTGAGGACCATATAGATGCAAAATTTGCCGTGAATGCCAACAAACGGCTGGGCTTCGGCTTCGATCTGGACTACTACTATGCCCGTGGCTACTACCAGAACCAGAGCCAGTCGCACTTCCGCGGTACGCTGTTTGGCTCATATCGTGGTGACCGTTACCAGATGCACATCTTGGCCTCGGCCTATCAGCATAAAGCCACCGAAAATGGCGGTATTACCAACGATAACTATATCACGCATCCAGAGTTGTATACTGAACAGTTCTCTGAGAATGAAATACCTACAGTGTTGTCGAAGAACTGGAACCGTAATAAGTCGCAGCACCTCTTCCTGACTCATCGTTACAACATCGGTTTCTACCGCAAAGTCAAAATGACAGATGAAGAAATCAAGGCCCGCCAGTTTGCCGCAGCATCGGCCAAACAGCATGCAAAGGATAGCAAGCTGGACAAGGATGACGAAGAAGCTCCCAAAGGAAGAAGAGATGGAAAGATTGCCGGTGACGCCCCTACAGGACGTCCTGCTGACGCCAAGATTATGGGTAATGAACCCGATACCAATATAGACGACAAGCAACAAGCAGATACCACACGTATTAAGATTGACTCTACTGAATCGCTCGACAGCGTGCTGGCCGTACATCACGAACAGGACAGTTTGGAAGCCAATATGAAGCGTGAATACGTGCCCGTTACTAGCTTCATCCATACCCTTGACATTAACAACTATGACCGCATCTATCAGGCTTATTCCTCGCCCGAGAACTATTATGCCAATACCTATTATGATTTGGACTATGAAGGCGAATATGCTGGTACGGCCATCTACGACAAATATAAATTCACCAGCATCAAAAACACCTTTTCGCTGGCATTGCTAGAAGGCTTTAACAAGTATATGAAAGCGGGTCTAAAAGGCTTTATTGCCTACGAGCAGCGTAACTACCAGATGCCTAACATAGAGAACGGAGCTACAGCCTACCACATAGACCGCCAGTCGGAGTACGACCTAACGGTGGGTGGCCTGCTGTCAAAGACACAAGGCCACACGTTCCACTTCAATGTGGGTGCAGAGATCGGAGTTGCTGGTGCCGACCCTGGTATGCTGGATTTGAACTTTAGCACCGACCTGAATTTCCCGTTGTTTGGTGACACTGTCAGACTTGCAGCTAAGGCAAACTTTACCCGTAAAACACCTGTCTACTTTGTGAGGAACTATCACTCAAAGCACCTCTGGTGGGAGAATGCGCTGAGCCCCGAGACACATACACACATAGAAGGTATCTTCGGCTACGATAAGACACGAACAAGTGTGCGTGTAGCTATTGACGAAATTCAGAACTACACCTACTTCGGCATGAGTTATGAATACAATGAGAAAGGCCGTACAGCACTGACGGGCGGCATTTTCCAAGAGGCCACAAACATCAATGTACTGACGCTGCAGCTGAAGCAGGACTTTACATTGGGACCGCTGAACTGGGAAAACGTGGTAACCTACCAGAATGCCAGCATGAAAAGCGTGCTGCCACTACCCACGCTGAACCTGTTTTCAAACCTTTATCTAAAGTTCAAGATAGCTCGTGTATTAAGCGTAGAACTAGGAGGTTGCATGACCTACTTTACAGCCTATGAGGCTCCTGACTATCTGCCACAGATCGGCCAGTTTGCCGTACAGACTAATGGCAACAGCACGGTAAGAATCGGTAACTACCCATTCGTTGATGTCTATGCTAACATGCACCTAAAGCGTGCCCGCTTCTTCATCGCTATGAATCATGTGAATGCCAGCAGTGGTTCAAAGGACTATTTCCTAACACCCCATTATCCGACCAACACACGTGTACTACGAGTCGGTGTTTCATGGAACTTTTATAATTAGGAGTTAAGTATTAAGAGTTTAGAGATATGATGACTAATAATCCTTCACTCGACTTGGTGGAATTTGTTGAAACGCAGATTCTGCCTCAGTATGCAGCCTTCGACAAGGCGCACAACATGGAGCATGTGACGCGTGTTATCCGTCGCTCTTTAGACCTGGCGCGTAAGACAGGAGCTGACATGAATATGGCATATACCATTGCAGCCTATCACGACTTGGGATTGTCTGGTCCTAGAGCGATTCATCACTTGACTAGCGGAAAAATCCTCATTGCTGATGCTCGCCTGAAACGTTGGTTCTCTACTGAACAACTACAGCTGATGAAGGAAGCAGTGGAAGACCATCGTGCTTCAGCATCACGTGCTCCCCGCAGCATCTACGGTAAGATTGTGGCTGAGGCTGATCGTGACATAGAACCAGAAACTGTTATCCGTCGCACTATCCAGTATGGTTTGGCCAACTATCCACAGTTAGACGTGGAGGGACATTGGCAGCGTTTCATGCAGCACATGGATGAGAAATACTCTGTAAACGGATATATCCGCCTTTGGATTCAGGGCTCAGAGAATGAACGTAAACTCAACGAGCTTCGCCAGCTCATAGCAGAGCCAACCAAGATGCGCCCTGTGTTTGACAGACTCTGGGCGGAAGAACAGATCTCAAAATAATGAATTGTTAAAAAACTCAATGAAAGAAGAGAACGTCATACAAGACTCACTGAAAGCATGGTTGCTTGCTGCCCGTCCGAAAACGCTGACGGGTGCTGCCGTACCTGTACTGATTGGTCTGGCACTGGCATGGGTTGACTCACGCGACTTCGTCAGCAATACTTTCAGCTGGACGGCTGCTCTGCTATGTATGGCCTTTGCACTACTTATGCAAATTGATGCTAACTTCATCAACGACTTCTTCGACTATGCCCGTGGCAACGATGACAGCGACCGCAGACTGGGACCACTGAGAGCCTGTACACAGGGATGGGTAAAGATAGAGTCCATGAAGCGAGCTATTGCTGTGACGACATGTGCAGCTTGTGCAGTAGGACTGCCACTCGTCTGGTTTGGTGGTATGGAGATGATTATGATAGGCATCCTCTGCGTTGTGTTCTGCTTCCTCTACACCACACACCTATCTTATATTGGAATGGGCGACGTGCTGGTCATCATCTTTTTCGGCATCGTTCCTGTATGCATCACCTATTATATACAGTTGCACACCTGTACATGGCAGGTATTCATCGCTTCGCTAGCTTGTGGACTGGTGATTGACGGCTTGCTCGTTATCAACAACTATCGGGATAGAGACAACGACCGTGAGGACGGCAAGAAAACACTGGTGGTGGAGATTGGTGAAGAGGCAGCAGAATGGCTATACCTATCGCTGGGCATCGTCTCCGTACTGGCAGGTGTCGTCTTCTGGATAAACGGTCATGTGCTGGCTTTTATACTGCCTTTTCTCTACCTGCTGCTACATGTGCTGACGTGGCAAAAGATGAAGCGCATCAATCATGGCAGACAGTTGAATGAATGTCTGGGAGAAACTGCTCGCAACATGTTGGTCTACGGACTCTGCGTAGCTATAGGACTATTGCTTATCTAAGGAAATAATAGTAGATTGCCACGCCAAGCGCAATCAGTATCAGCGTGATAATGGTCTTCACCAGACATGAAGCGATGCGCTTGACGACAAGCACACCGATAATAATGAGTGCCAGGATGGCTAGATAATAAGTAAAATTACCTCCAATCATTTGAATAAGTGTTTAAATGGTGCGGGGATAGTGGTTTCAAACTCCATTGGCTGATGGGTCCAGGGATGCTCAAAACACAACAGCCAAGCATGCAGGCACAAGCGGTGCAACGGATCGTCGCCATTACCGTATTTCACATCGCCACAGACAGGGTGTCCCATATCAGCAGCATGTACACGAATCTGGTTCTTACGCCCTGTCTCCAACTTAAACTCCACAAGCGAATGATCGGTGGTGCGGTCTAGCACGTGGAAGTGGGTAATAGCCAGCTTGCCACCATTGTCGACAGGCGAAGAATAGGTGACATAGGCCTTGTTGTCCTTGAGCCAGTTCTCGATAGTGCCGTCATCTTGTTCCATCTCGCCAGAGAGTACAGCGACATAACGGCGGTCGTAGACAATCTGGTGCCAGTTATGCTCCAGCACCTGCTCAGTCTCCATATCCTTGGCATAGACCATCAGTCCAGAGGTGTCACGATCCAGACGGTGTACTACATGAGCTGTACATTTCTGGCGCGACTTCTTGAAATAGTCGTCAAGCACTGTTTTGACATTCAACGACGAGTGACCGCCTGCCATCGACAGAATGCCTGGCTGCTTCTCAATGACGATGAGCCAACGGTCTTCGTAGACGATACGCACATAACGGCTACGGAAGGGTTGCTGGTTGCGCTTGGTTTTCGAGAAGGCAACCTTCATACCTGGTTGCAGCAGGTAGTCGAACTGTGTCACCGTCTTGCCATTCACCTTTACGCCCTGCCCTTGCAGCGTCAACTTAACCTTATTCTTCGTCTGCTTGACATTAGCCAACAAGAACTCCAACAGAGGCTGTTCCTCTGTCACCTGATAATGGTCGTATTCACCTTGTGTATTTGTGCTGTATCTCATATCAACAGGCAAAGGTACAAATAAGATATTAAAAAAGCAAATATATTTTGTTATTTCGCGTACTAATTTGTACCTTTGCACCCGAAATTACGCTAGACTCATCTTTTTAATGTCTAATCACTCTCTGAAAAAACAGTTGAAAGTGCTCACCATCCCGGTATTCATCGAGATGGCGTTGGTTATGCTGTTGGGTGCTGTCGACACCGTCATGCTGAGTCGCTATAGTGACAATAGCGTGGCAGCGGTAGGGCTTGACAACCAACTCATCTCATTGGTATTCCTGGTATATCAGTTCTTCTCGATGGGTGCTGCCATCCTCTGTGCACAGTATATCGGTGCAGGACTTAGAAAACGATTGGTACAGGTGGTGGGAATGGCTTTGGTGGTCAATCTGGTGCTCGGTTTGGTGGTTAGCGCCCTACTCTTTTTCTATGCAGAGCAGCTACTACAGCTGATGGGACTGCGACCAGAGCTAATGGACGACGGACTAGTGTATCTGCGACTGACTGGTGCACTGTCATTTTTTCAGGCTTTGTCGCTAACGTTCTCTGCCTCATTGCGTAGTGCCGACAAGGTGATCTATCCGATGGTAGTGACAGGCATTGTCAATATCATCAACATCTTTGGCAACTATGCCCTAATCTTCGGACGTTGGGGCTGTCCACAGATGGGTGTCGAGGGTGCTGCAATTGCCACAGCAGCCAGCCGCGCTGTATCCATGCTACTGCTGGGTGCCATCCATTTCAAGGTACATATTCCACGTTTCCCACTCAGCTACTTCCGTCCACTTCCTTGGCAGGAACTGAAGAATCTGTTACATATTGGAATTCCTGCCATGAGTGAGAATATATCGTATAGTCTCTCACAGGTTGTCATCACTTATTTCATCAACCAGATCAGCAATGAGGCATTGGCAGCAAGAACCTACTGCTTCAATGTCATCATGTTTGTCTTCCTCTTCTGCCTCAGTATCACACAGGGTGGAGACATACTTGTTGGGCATCTGGTAGGTCAGCGACGCCATCAGGCAGCCTATGTGCTGGGCAACTATTTCTACCGTTGGTCGATGATTATCACCTTGACAGGTTCTGCGATACTAGCACTTTCTGGACACACTATTCTCAGCGCCTTTACCGATAATCAGGAAATCATCGCCATGGGTGTGTGGGTTTTTGTTGTCGACTTATTCCTAGAGATTGGTCGTACGTCGAACATCTTTGCCGGCAGCACGCTACGCGCTACGGGTGACATTGTATATCCCTTTGTTGTCGGTGTCATTTTCCAATGGAGTATCGCTGTAGGTCTGAGCTATTTCATAGGTATCCCCCTTGGCTATGGCCTTGTAGGTATGTGGATTGGTTTCGCTCTTGACGAAAACATCCGTGGCGTCATTCTCGTGCGCCGATGGCGATCAGGGAAGTGGCGAACAAAAGGATTTGTCAGGGACCATGATATCAAGAGGTAATAGGCTGTTAGCCTATCACTTCCTGACAATTACACTACCGCTGGCCTGATGCGTAGCAAGTATCAGGACCTCGGCAATCTGTACATGCTCTGGAGCGTTGGCTGCATAAACTGCAACATCGGCAATATCCTCACCAGTCAGAGGTTTAATACCTGTATATAATTTAGCAGCACGCTCGGTGTCACCATGAAAGCGGACATTACTAAAGTTGGTTTCCACCAATCCTGGCTTCAAGTTGGTTACACGGATAGCAGTATTGGCCACATCAATACGCAGACCGTCAGAAAGTGCCTTGACAGCTGCCTTAGTGGCACAGTAAACATTACCTCCTGCATAGGCAGCATCGCCAGCAACAGAACCAATATTGATGATATGTCCATGATTGCGATCCACCATGCCAGGCACCACCAGACGTGTCATCGTCAGTAGACCTTTGATGTTCGTATCTATCATAGTCTCCCAGTCTTCAAGACTTCCCTCATATTCAGGCTCAAGACCAAGAGCTAAACCTGCATTATTCACCAAGACGTCAATAGCTCGCCATTCAGTAGGTAAGTTGTTGATACACTTCTTAGCGGCCTCGCGGTCTCTGACATCAAAAGTAAGAGTCATCACCTTTGTGCCTTTATCACTAAGTTCTTGGCTAATCTCTGCTAACCGTTGTTCATTGCGACCAGTAAGAATAAGACGGTCACCATTTTCTGCGAACTTACGTGCACATCCGAGTCCGATGCCACTTGTCGCTCCTGTTATAAGTACTAATTTATTCATAATGTTATGTGTTGAAAATCTCTTCGATTAGAATGTAACGGCCAAATAATCTGACCAAACAGTTGATAGCTGTTAAGTAATGTGCGATGCGGACGTGGCGTGATGCCTGCATAGCGCTGACCATGAACGGTAAAATGATAGCGTGACTCGTTGCCCTGGTAGTCACGCAAGACGTAGGTGAGCCGATAAGGACGTTCTTCAGAGAAGCAGACAACACCTTGTTCGAAGTTGGTATGCAGAATGGGCAGTCGCATGCCTGGCTCACGGAACGACTTCATATACCAGATGCGCTTGTGGCGCCAGTGGTCGTAGTCACCCCACAGGTTGACCTCTGGCTGACAGCTGATGGGGATGCTGTCGACATCGCTATGGAACACCTCCTGACCATCAACCAGCAACTGGGTATAGCGGATGCCATAGTGATTGTAGGTCTTCTCGCTATAGTCATCAGCCCAAAGAGCAAAGCCTACCCTGCCCCACGCCGTGAATTCGCGGTTCAGCGTCCATTCGCTGTGTTGCACCTTGGTGTCTGGTTGTCCGAAGCCGAAGGTCTGCTTGGTAAAGCCACCATTGAAGACGCCCTCGCCATCCTGGGGATAGGCCATAAAGGAGTGAGCCTGCGGAGCAACGGTGTCAGCAATAATGCTGGCCAGCTTCATCAGCGGGTCGCGCAACGCCCACGTCTTGGTGTCATGCAGTTCCAGATGCAGATGAGGACCTGTGGAGTGGCCCGTATTGCCACTGATGGCAATGAGTTCGCCAGCCTTGACGGGGAATTGTTCCGATGGAAAAACCATTGACAACGTGTCTTTGCCTGTGCGTTGCAACAGCGCTTCGTACTTATCGTCGAAACGCTTCAGGTGGCAATAGACGCTGGTATTGCCATCTGGATGAGCCACATAGATGGCATTACCGAAGCCATACATATTGATGGTCAGGCGACTGACATAGCCGTCGGCAATGGAATAGATGAGCTTGCCCTCCTGATTGTCGGTCTTGACATCCAAGCCACCATGAAAATGGAACGGACGTGGCTCACCAAAATTGCCCGCAAGGACTATCTCGTAGTCGACGGGCGATTGATAAGCGACATCATGAATGCCGACAGGCTCGGATTCATCAGAACCACAGCCTGTCAGCAATAGCACACAGCATAGAAGAAATGTGACTCTTAGCATGCTTTGAATGACATGTCAAGTCCCTTGACAGAGTGTGTCAGCGCACCAACGCTGATGAAGTCAACACCCTGCTCGGCATAGTCACGAATGGTATCGAAGGTGATGCCACCAGAGGACTCCGTCTCATAGCGACCGTTGATTTTGTCAACGGCAATTTTTGTGTCAGGCACAGAGAAGTTGTCAAGCATGATGCGGTCTACACCACCGTGGTCGAGCACCTGCTGCAGCTCGTCGAACGAGCGTACCTCAATCTCTATCTTCAGGTCTAGGCCTTTCTCTTTGAGATATGCGTGACAGCGGTCGATGGCATTGACGATGCCACCAGCGAAGTCGACGTGGTTGTCCTTGAGCAGGATCATGTCGAACAATCCAATGCGATGGTTGCAGCCACCACCAATCTTCACAGCTTGCTTCTCCAGCATGCGCATGCCAGGAGTGGTCTTGCGAGTGTCGAGCACACGAGTCTTGGTGCCCTTCAGGTGCTGCACATATTTGTCGGTCATCGTGGCGATACCACTCATGCGCTGCATGATATTCAGCATCAGGCGCTCGGTCTGCAACAGCGAACGGGTCTTACCAGTAACAATCATGGCAATGTCGCCCTTCTTGACGCGGGCACCATCCTGCATCAGCACCTCCACATGCATGGTGGGGTCGAAACGGTGGAACACCTCTTTGGCGACCTCTACACCAGCCAAGATGCCGTCTTCCTTGATGAGCAGGTGTGACTTACCCATCGCATCCTCAGGAATACAACACAAAGTGGTGTGGTCACCATCACCAATATCCTCAGCAAAAGAGAGGTCAATCAGCCTGTCTACGAGTTCCTTGACATCCATGTCGTAGTTGGGCCTGTAGAAATCAATACTTAACATATGCTACTATTATTTTATTTGATGATTTTAATTTCTTTACGATACCAAAGGACAAACCAAATACAGGCAACAACCAGACAGACAAGGCCAAAGATATAGCCAGTATCATTCAGTCCAAGCATCTGCTTCGATACGAAGAAGTAGGTAGAGCAGACGGTGGTCATCAGCAAGGCAGGAATAAGCGTCACCCAGAAGCACTTCTTGTTGCGTACCAGATAAACTGTCAGCGTCCATAAGGTGAATACAGACAATGCCTGATTGCTCCAACCGAAATACTGCCAGATGGTGTTGAAGCCATCAGGATTCTCTATCTGCCAAACAAGCATAGCTATCGACACACCAAACATCGGGATACAGATCATCAGGCGCTTGGCAATGGGGCGCTGGTTCATCTTCAACCACTCTGCAACAATCAGTCTACCAGAGCGGAAAGCAGTATCACCACTGGTAATAGGTGCAGCAACGACACCCAGCATTGCGAGGATGGCTCCCACAACACCCAACCAGTCGTTGCAAACGAGGTTGACAACAGCAGGAGCAGAGGTATAGAAACCTTTCTCAGCACCAGCAATCAGCTCGTAACCTGGTGTGGGGTCACCATAGAAGAACCACATGGAAACAGTAGCCCAGATGAGTGCTACCATGCCCTCGGTAATCATAGCACCATAGAAAATGGGGCGTCCCATCTTCTCGCTCTTCACACAGCGGGCCATGAGTGGGCTCTGTGTAGCATGGAAGCCAGAGATAGCACCACAAGCAATCGTGATAAACAAGGCAGGGAAGATGGCATCCGTCCATTTCTCAGGCTGTGCTTCCTTACCCATATTGTAGAAATTCGTCCACAACTCTGGCAGGTGCGGCATCTTGATAAAGAGTACGATCATCAGGGCTGCAGCCATGAAGAGCAGCGAGAAGGCAAATAATGGATATATCTTACCTATTATCTTATCGATAGGAAGCATCGTCGCGATGATGTAATAGACAAAGATAATGCCTACCCACATCATGGTCTCGCCACCCATCGTGTGCAAGATCTCAGCAGGTGAATAAACGAACACCGTACCCACCATAATAAGCAGCAACACAGTAAATACTAGCATGATAGCTTTTGTCGTCTTACCCAGATACTTACCAATCAGTTCTGGTAAACTGGCACCATCATGGCGCATAGACAGCATGCCACTGAGATAGTCGTGAGTGGCTCCCGCAAAGATGCAACCGAGAACAATCCACAAATAAGCTACTGGACCGAACTTAGCACCCATAATGGCACCAAAGATTGGTCCTGTACCTGCAATGTTCAGAAACTGAATCATGAAAACCTTCCAGTTGGGAAGAACAATGTAGTCAACCCCGTCAGCTTTTGCTACAGCGGGAGTAACACGGTCGTCAGGGCCAAACATGTGGGATACAAAACGACCATAAAACAGATAACCCAGAATAAGAGCTACAAAACTCAAAGAAAAAGTAATCATTTTTTCGGTGTTAGTTATGTAAAACGTTGCAAAGGTACGAATAATTATGAATTATGAATTATGAATTATGAAATATTTTGTACCTTTGCAGGCAAAAAGTTGAAAATTGAAAAGATTTCTTTACATATTCCTTATATTCTGTGTGCTTTCTATGGCTGCCCAACCGAAACATGAGGTGCGAGCGGTATGGCTGACAACCCTCGGTGGACTGGACTGGCCCAAGAATTATGCACACGACGGCATGGGCATCCAGCGACAGCAGGAAGATCTCTGCAGGATGCTCGACCAGTTGAAGGCCATCAACGTCAATACGGTGTTGTTTCAGACACGTGTTCGTGCCACTACCGCCTACCAATCTGATCTAGAGCCGTGGGAGGGCAGCTTTTCTGGCGTGCCAGGAAAGACACCTGGCTACGACGTGCTACAGTTTGCCATCGACGAGTGCCACCGACGTGGTATGGAGATACATGCCTGGGTAGTGGCTATCCCCATTGGTAAATGGAACACGGCAGGCTGCAAATGGGTGCGCCGACGCTATCCGTCACTGGTAAAGCGTATCGGTGAGGAGGGTTACATGAATCCTGAGGCCTACGGAACGGCAGACTATATCGCCAACATTTGTGAGGAGATTACCACACGCTATGACATCGATGGCATCCACCTGGACTATATCCGTTATCCGGAAACGTGGCGCGGCAGGATGTATCATGAGAATATTACCCGTATTGTCCGTCGCGTCAACGAACGGGTCAAGCGACACAAGCCATGGGTAAAGATGAGCTGTTCACCCATTGGCAAATTTGGTAACTTGTCGCGTTATCGCTCAAATGGCTGGGATGCCTACAACCGCGTAGCACAGGATGCACAGGGTTGGCTGCGCGATGGACTGATGGATCAGCTCTACCCGATGATGTACTTCTCGGGCAACAACTTCTACCCATTTGCCATCGACTGGCAGGAGCAGAGCTGCGGACGCACCATCGTGTCAGGATTGGGAACCTACATGCTACATCCGACAGAGCGCAACTGGCCACTGGCAGAGGTGAAACGACAACTCTGCGTTACCCGTCAGTTGGGGATAGGTCATTGCCATTTCCGTACGAAATTCCTGTTAGACAACGTGAAAGGAGTCTATGACCTCATGCTCCAGACAGACCGCCATCCTGCACTTACACCACCTATGACATGGGCACAGAGCATCGCCCCGACAGCCCCCACACAACTGAATGTGGAGCACACACAAGGAGGCGACAACCTCTCGTGGAGCGGTGCTATAGACCGCAGCGACAGTCCTTACCTATTATATAATATATATGCCTCAACGGAAGAGCCTGTTGACATCACACGACCTGAGAACCTCATTGCCATACGCCATGCAGAACAACAGATAAGCATTCGTCGCACAGCCAACAAGCCCATGCTGCACTATGCTGTCACAGCCCTCGACCGCTACGGCAACGAGAGTGCGCCCATCCGCTATGTGGAAACGACGGCACCCATTGTCCAGACGAAGCTATTACCTAACAATGGCCGTCTGCTCAACGTGCCACAGCGCAACCTTTTCGATGCCGACCTGCTCATGGTCTGCGACTTGAAAGGACGTACGCTGCAGACCTTCACTAATCGTCAGCAGATTAACATCAGTCGTCTGCCAGAAGGCATGTATATTCTCAAGTCACTCCACAAGAAAGGACATCTTCACCGTTTGGGATTCTTTAGCATCAAACGAAAGTAATGCCCATTTTATTTGGTGTTTTACACAAATAACACTACCTTTGCCAACGTAATGGAAAAAGTGATATTGGGCATAGACCCTGGAACGAACATCATGGGATATGGCGTCATCAAGGTGCAAGGCAACAAAGCAGAGATGGTGACGATGGGCGTCATCGACCTGCGCAAGTTTGGTGACGGCTACCTGAAGTTGGGACATATCTTCGAGCGTGTAACAGGCATCATCGAGGGGTATCTGCCCGATGAGATGGCTATTGAGGCACCATTCCTTAACAAGAACGTGCAGACCACGCTGAAACTGGGACGTGCCCAGGGTACTGCCATAGCCGCAGCCATCCAGCGAGGCGTTCCCGTCCATGAGTATGCACCTATGAAAATCAAAATGGCTATTACGGGCAATGGTGCTGCCTCGAAGGAACAAGTGGCTGGCATGCTGCAACGCATGCTGAAGTTCGACAAGGATGCACTATCAAAGTTTATGGATGCCACTGACGCCCTGGGTGCCGCCTACTGTCACTTCATGCAGATGAATCGCCCAGAGTCACAGGCTCACTATAAGGGTTGGAAGGACTTTATCGTCAAGAACAAGGACAAAGTTAGCAAGACATGTCAAAAATAACCGCCATAGCAGGATGCAACGGCAGTGGTAAGACACTGTATGTAGACCAGCTGAGAAAACAGTTGGCCTCAGACAAGGTGCGCTATATCGCCTTTACCGACTCGTATGGTGTGAACGTTGACGGACAATACTATCTGCAACTACGCTGGAACCAGCACGATATTGACCACGAGACGCCCACCGTTGGCGAACTGTTGCAACGGGCCTACCTGCTGGCAGGTGAGGATACGGCGGAGCGCCGCAAACTGCGCGACCAACTGTATGAGTTGTTCCACATGGAGGAATTCCTGGATAAGTATATCATCACCCTGTCAAGTGGTGAACTGCGCAAGTTCCAGTTGACGAAGACACTCTTTGCCGACCCAAAACTACTCATCATGGACAACCCGTTCATCGGCCTCGATGCAGAGACGCGCGACCAGCTGAGAGACCTGTTGAAGCTGTTGGCAGAGGAGCGGGATATGGACATCATGCTCGTCATGTCGAAGACAGATGATATACCATCGTTTGTCAGCGAAGTTAAATGGATGGGCACACAAGAACCCGTCCCACCTCATGTATTGTCGCCTTCTCAGCAGGAAGCAATTCTGTCACTTCCCTATACAGACAACGACTACGACTGTCAGCACGTCATAGACATGAAAAATGTCTCTATACGTTATGGCGAACGCACCATTCTGAAAGACCTCAACTGGACGGTACGCAATGGTGAGCGTTGGGCACTCTCTGGACAGAACGGTAGTGGCAAGTCGACACTGCTGTCGCTGGTATGTGCCGACAACCCTCAAAGCTATGCCTGTGATATTACCCTCTTTGATCGTCCACGTGGTTCGGGTGAGAGCATCTGGGACATCAAGAAACATATCGGCTACGTGTCACCTGAGATGCATCGTAGCTACAAGCGCAACCTGCCAGCCATCCGCATCGTCGCCAGTGGACTTATGGACTCTATCGGACTCTATGCCGTGCCCAATCCGCAAGACTATGACAAGTGTCGCTGGTGGCTTGACATGTTTGGCATCGGAGACTTAGCTGACAAGCCATTTTTACAGCTCTCTAGTGGAGAACAGCGACTGGTATTGCTGGCACGAGCCTTTGTGAAAGACCCGCAACTGCTGATACTCGACGAGCCCCTGCATGGTCTGGATCTCTGGAACCGCAGGCTAACGAAAGACATCATTGAGACATTTTGTCAGCGTCGAGGCAAGACGCTCATCATGGTGACTCACTATCAGGTGGAGTTGCCCAACGTTATTACAAACAACCTATTCTTAAAGAAACAGATATGAAGAAATGGATATTATTTGCACTGCTGGCCATCGCCACCACTGCACAAGGACAAGAAGCTTATAACCAATTGCGTCAGAAAGCCAAGGCTACTGTTAGTGACCCTAAAACCAACAGCGTAGTGAAACAAATCAGCCAGTTCAAGCTCGACGCACTGAACTACATGGCTATCAAGATGCAAGAGGAGATGCCTGACTCTAGCGTGCTCTTCCTTGACAAACAGGCCATCGCCATGGACAACTTCGTCAACTTCTACGTGGAGAAACTCATTGAGTCGACCGCCAAGCCCAACGTACAGCAAGTGAAGATGATTAAGATGTTCATGGATGCCAGTTACTCGAATCCGCTGTTCAACGATAAGGATACAGAACTCGTACTCAGCTACTACAATAGTGCTGACAGTATGACACGTTTTTCGCTTGATACCGACTGGAGAAGGGCGGTGGCAGCGCTGGCTCATCTCTATGGCCTCGATAAGAAATAGTGTTGGCACGATGTTTGCCATCTTGAAAATTGTCAAATAGTAAATTGTCAAATACAAAAATATAGTGACTAGTCAATTTTCATCCAAGGTATCTGAGGTCCTCGCCTTCTCACGTGAGGAAGCTACCCGTCTGGCTAGCCGCAGCGTAGGACCAGAGCATCTGTTGCTCGGTCTGATGCGTAGCAAAGATGGGCCTGTGCTTAACGTGTTCCAGCGACTCGACATCAATCCGCAGTCCGTCAAGACCGCGTTAGAGACAAAGGTGCGCGAGGACGAATTAGGAATACCCATCACTACCTCTGAACTGGTACTCAACGAGAAGGCAAGCAACATCCTGAAGCTGGCTGTCCTCGAAGCACGCCTACAGCGCACGACGAGAGTCGACGAGCAACACCTGTTGCTGGCCATCCTGCATGATCAGGCAGAGAATGGTGCCAAACAAGTATTGGAATTTAACAACATGAACTACGAAGACGTACTGACGCTATTCAGCGTGAAAGATAATGTGAACAACGGTATCGGTATGCCCGAAGAGGACTACGAAGAAGAGGAGAGCCCTGCAGACAGCAATAGTGTGTCCAGTGGTTCAGCCGCTGGAAAATCGACCACGACCCAGCAGCAGAAGACCAAGTCGAAGACCCCAGTACTCGATAATTTCGGTACTAATCTGACGGAGAGTGCCGCATTAGGTAAGCTCGACCCCTGTATTGGTCGTGAGAATGAGATACAACGTGTTATCGAAATTCTGGGGCGTAGAAAGAAGAACAACCC
>Ga0265298_10005197_pt1 | contig 16422 bp, 12 predicted proteins | sample AusTroGonzalo_MG_3_FD_193486 | JGI IMG/M metagenome (GOLD analysis project Ga0265298, IMG submission 193486) | Bovine rumen microbial communities from tropical cattle in Woodstock, Queensland, Australia - Gonzalo_01 | ecosystem: Host-associated > Mammals > Digestive system > Stomach > Rumen ... | reverse complement strand
AGGACTACGAGAACATCAGCGGTTACGACACGCTGAAGGTAGCATTCTCCAGGATGTTCAGCGGACTGACGTGAAACTCAAAACAGAGGGGGTGCGGTGCTGATAGCATCCCCTCTCTGAAACCCTTTTCTTCTTTTGAATCACTTGAGGATGGTATAGATGTTCCTCAGATACTGCTCCGCTTTGTCGTAATCAGGGAACTGATGCTCCCATGAGCGGAACTGTGCGTTATGGGGGCGGTGGTGCTTCGAGGTATCCTGGCGCAGATGGAGCGTCTCGTGATAGACGACGTAATCCACTATCTCATCCGGAACATGGTCGTCATCAAGGATAGGATTGACAGTAACGACACGGAAGGTCTGGTTGCACTGTCCGAAGCGGTATTTGGCCATGTGATCCGCCCAAGTATAGTACGAGTTGCGGATGTCGTCATCCTCCACCAGACCGGCCTCCATGAGCCTCTCCACCGAATCTATGAGGTTCTTGCAGCGCCCCTGCTGCGTCAGCATCAGAGAACGGCACCTCTTGAGATACTTGGGCCTGCTGCTGACGATGAATTCGGGAGTGCGGACGTACTGTGAGAGGGATTCGGGAGAAACATACCTCCTGCCTCTGGACCAGGCGACTATCGATTTGCAGGTATCCCTGATGACAACATCCGGGGCATCCTGGAGATAGTCCGAGAGCACCACCTAGATGCATCCCTTATCGATGCTGTATGCGTAGTGGAGATGTGCGGTGGCCTTCAGAGTGACCTTGTACTCGTCGTACGGATCCATGTCGTTGGGATGGACCCTGTAGGTGACATCGATGCTTCGCATCCTTACGTCTCACCACCTGGTATTTCTGATCTATCTTCCTCTTCAGATCGTGCTCCGAGAACACCTGTATGCCGTCCATATCCTTTCCGGAATGATAGATGGCGGTAGATACAGTGGACGGTGTAGGGGTGAAGATCTGGACCTGCTCTGGGCTCATCTTCAGCTCATTCTGGCAGAACCTTGCCAGGTCCTGCATGTCTGATTTCTGACAGCCGGGATGGGCCGCGATGAAATAGTACGTGAGATAGAGGTCCTTTCCGCAAGATTCGGAGCATCTGTAGAACCTGTCCTTGAACTCCTTGAGCTTCTCGGGACCGGGTTTACCCATTATCCTCAATACCCTTCTGGACACGTGCTCGGGAGCGATCTTCATCTGACCGGACACGTGGTGCTTGACCAGCGTCCTCAGATAATCGTCTCCTCTCGTCTTATCGGCCAGTATCATGTCGTATCTGATGCCTGAGTTGACGAAGACCTTCTTCACTCCGTCCACATTGCGGATCCTGTTCAGCAGGCCTATCTGTCTGGAGTGATCGATGCGGAGCTTCGGGCAAGGCTTGTCTCCGAGACAGGATCTGTCCTTGCAGGCGCCTATCTTCTGCTTCTGAAGGCATTCTATGCCATACATGTTCGCAGTCGGGCCGCCTACATCCTGTATGAATCCGTTGAAACCGGGTCTTGAAGCATAATGCTGCACCTCTCTGATGATGGAGTCCTCCGAGCGCGATACCACGGTCCTCCCCTGATGCATTGCGATGGCACAGAACGAGCAATTGCCGTAGCACCCTCTGTGGGTCGTCACTGAGTTGCGTATCGTGTTCATAGCTTTTACAGGCCCGTCTTTGAGGTAATACGGATGGACGGCGTTCTCGAAGTCCATCTCGTACACAGAATCTAGCTCCTCAGACGTGAGAAGCCTCGAAGGAGCGTTCTGAATCAGATAGCGGTCGCCGTGCTTCTGCATGAGCCCTTTCGCGGTCATCGGATCGCAGTTGTCCCTGAAGACCTTGAACGCTTCCATGAACGCATCCTTATCTTTGGAGCAGTCCTCGTAGGAGGGTATCTCCAGATATCCGACCACGGGTGCGTTCGATATGTAGCATATGCCGGGGACATCCTTCCAGTCCCTCCCGTCCTTCATGCACTCAGCTAAGGACAAGCAGCTGAGCTCGGACATACCGTAGGTGATAGCATCGGCCTTGGAATCGAAGAGGATGGATCTGCGGATGGAATCCGACCAGTAATCGTAATGCGCTATGCGCCTGAGGCTGGCCTCGATGCCTCCCAGGATGATGGGTTTGCCTTTGGCGTGTTTCTTGATGAGATTGGAATAAGCGATGCATGCCCTGTCCGGACGCCTGTTGTTGATCCCGCCGGGGGTGAAGTCATCGTCCTTCCTGAACTTCTTCACCGCGGTGTAATTCGCTACCATGGAATCGACGCAGCCTGCGGATACGGACCAGAACAGCTCGGGCATCCCGAGACGGGTTATGTCATCTCCTGATTCGATGTTAGGCTGGGCGATGATACCGACACGGAAACCGTGATCGATTAGCCAATGTCCGATGAGCGCGGTACCGTTGTAGGAATTGTCCGTATAGGTATCGCCGGAGACCAGGATGACGTCCAGAGAATCCCATCCCCTCGAGAGAACTTCCTCTTTCGTGGTAGGGATGAACATGGGGATCAATCAGGACATTGCATCCCAGATATAACCGTTGATGCCGTCAGAAGCGGCGTTCCATGATGTAATCGTTCATCTCGAAGCCCTGACCGATGGGGTTGTCCACCTTCTCGACAATGACGAATCCTTCGCTCTGGTATGCCGCAATAGCGGTCTTGTTCTCCCTGTTGACGGTGAGATACATGCTCTTGAGGCCGTTGCCCTTGGAGATGGATTCGATGAAGTCCAGGATGCGGTCAAGTAGGCCCAATCCGCGGTAGTGCTTGATCAGATAGAGCTTGGATACGAACATCCTGTCCTCCTCAGGGGCAATTCCGATGTAGCCTATGTCCTCCCCATCGTACTGTATTGCGTAGTAGAGGTAGCCCTCATCGATGTACTTGGCGATGGCATCGCGGGACTGGAACTTGCCTATCATGTACTCGATCATATCCTTATCAAGGAAATCGTACGCCTCCGGCCAGATCTTGGCGGCCATGCCTGCGATACGCAGAAGGACCTTCTCGTCCGTGGCCAGCTCGTATGTGAGTCCCTTGGACATCACGCTGACCTGCCTCTGCAGCTTGCCGAGACCCTCTTCGAAATCCACTCCGTACCTGACGTCGGCTCCCGATTTGACCGTCCTGATGATGGACCCTACGGTGAAATCCACAGCGATCCTGACGGAATCCCTCAGTGATATGCCTGATTCCAGAGCCCCAACTAGAGCGGATCCGAATACATCGCCTGTTCCGTGGAAGTAGCCTTCGATCCTGTCCCTCATCACCTGGCCGGACTCGCCTGTCTCGTAATCCTTGTAGACGGCCCCGACCTTATCTTCCTCGAAGCTGACGCCTGTGATGACCAGCTTCCTGAGGCCGAATACCTCGGATTCTTTGAATATGCTCTCGATGTAATCCCATGTGTACGGACCCTCTTTGTATTCCAGATCCAGCATGAAGCACAGCTCGGTGAGGTTGGGCATAAGGACATCTGCCTTCTCGCAGAGCTTGCGCATTCCCTTGGGGAACGTCTCGTCGAATACGGAATAGAGCTTTCCGGCATCCGCCATGACGGGATCCACGTAAACTGTGGTGCCTTTCTCGGACAGGTCGGCAATCAGATCCTTGACCAGATCGATCTGCTCGAAGGATCCCAGGAATCCGGTGTAGAATCCCGAGAAATGGAGCCCCAGGGATTCCCAATGCTTCTGGATGGGGACTATGTCCTCAGTGAGGTCCCTGTAGGTGAACCCGGTGAACCCTCCGGTATGGGTTGAGAGCACCGCGGTCGGGAGGACCGAGCATTCCAGCCCCACCGCCGATATTATGGGCAGGGCAACGGTCAGAGAGCATCTACCGACACAGGATATGTCGTGTACAGCCAGGATTCTTCCATGGGTCATTGAGCCTGCATCATATCCCTTGAAAAAAACATTTTCTATATGGTCCTAATACTCAGGTCCATGGACGTATCCGAGATTCACCTCGAGAAGGCTTTGGAGGAGTACAACGAGAAGGTCAACCGTCTCGAGAACGAAGGCGACGTCCAGGACCTCATAGAGGCATATGTCAACAGGGGCAGCGTCCTGTACATGCTGGGATACAACACCTCTGCCATGGAGGACCTCACCACGGCGTCCGAGCTCATCGATGAACTGTCAGAGAAGGGTGAGGTCACCGATGCGGGCACCTATGTGAAGGCACATGCCACCATGGGCGCGATTCTCTTCGAGCAGAACTCCGATTCGTCAGGAGAATACTCCAAAGCACTGAAGAGGCTCCCCCAGCTCAGGACCGATTCACGCCATTTCGATCTTTCCGGCATCATACGTATGTGCGTCGAATCCGCCGAGAACCTTCTGGACGATAACGATCCTGAGAATGCGATGAGCTTCGTCGATAAGGCCCTGTCCATCCTCAAAGGCAAGGAAGACCGCTGGTCCGGCAACCGCAGGATGGAGCTGTACACCCTTCAGGGAGAATGCTATCTTGCCATGCAGGACTTCAACTCCGCTATCGAATCATATTCCGAGGCCATCGCCATCGGGACCGATTTGGTCGACAGATCCATGATCGAAGATATGGAGGAGCTCGTAGTGCCCATCATCTCAAGGTCCCAATGCGAATCCGAGCTCGGACTGGATGACATGTACATCTCAGACATCGAGCTAGCCATAAACCTCCTTGAGGAGATGGAGCGTTCCAACAGGCTATCTGATGTGGAGGTGCTCGTGAACCTTCACCATGACGCCGCATCCTTCCTGATGTCCAAGGGCAGGATGGCTGATGCGGAGAAACATCTCCTTCACGCTGTCTCGATGGGTGTCAACGGTGCCAAGGACTACCTGAGGAACCAGACCAACACTCAGCTATGAGCGTATTTAATTCTGTTTTCAATTTATTTAATTAATGTATCAGCTTAACTAATTACAGATAAAACTTTATCGTTTTAAATTATCAAATAATTAGTGGAACAACAAAGTTACTTCATCGTCTAAGGACTCGAGACTTTGCAAAACGAAGATAGCTCAATCATCATTATATGGGCGTTGTTAATCAGGTAACCTATGCAAGGGATGTTCTGTATGAGATGCAAGAGTCTGATGCCTCCAGGCAGCAAAAGGTGTATTTCATGCGGAGCCGATATCAATCCCGAATGGATCAGCAACCAATCCTCCCTCGACGGAATAGGGCCCAAGAAGAAAACGGTCGAATACGTCGCAGAGGAGAACAAGGATGCACCTTATCTTCCATATGCCCCCCGCGGATGCCAGATGGACATCATCAGCGACATCCGCAACGCACTCAACGAGGGACGCCACATCATTATCGAATCAGGTACCGGTACAGGTAAGACCATCGTTTCTTTGGCCGCCGGACTGGAGCATGCCAAGATGACTGGAAAGAAGATCGTCTATCTCACCAGGACCATCTCCCAGAGCGACCAGGTCATGAGGGAGCTCAAGGCGATCTCCAGATTGAAGAACGTGTCCGGCCTGACGGTCACGGGCCGTAACAAATCATGCCCTCTGTTCAGGGGCACCAAGGACTTCGAGAACATCTCCCCCAAGGTGCTGTCGATGATGTGCGACGAGAAGCGCTCCCGCAGCATCAAGAACCAGGCCGGGGGATGCCGCTACTTCGACAGGATCAAGACGGAAGTGGACAATGTACAGAACTTCATCCTGAAGCAGTTCCCCACATCCGATGAGCTGGACAAATACTGCGAGAGGATTGGCGTCTGTCCCTATGAGATGAAGAAGCAGCTGATGAAGTCCGTCGATGTCGTAGCCGTCCCGTACGTGCACATACTCTCTTCGGACATCCGCGAGAACCTGCTGAACAATCTCGGGCTCGAAGGGGATCCCAAAGGGATACTGCTGATAGTCGATGAGGCACATAACCTGGTGGATGCCGCAAGGGACGAGGAGAGCTTCAGGATCGACCGCGATCTCATCGACAACGCCATAGACGAATGCTCCACCATGGTCGGGAATCCCACTGTGTGGATGGAAGTCGAGCTTAAGGAATTCCTGACCTACTTCAAGAGCTGCATGAGGAGTGTGGCCGTCGAGAAGCTGGGGCTGAACGAGAAGGAGGTAGTTCTAGATGGGGATTACATCGAGGAACGCATCATGAAGAAGTACTCCATGAAGCCTCAGGACCTCGAGTTCGCGATCGATAGGATCATCGACTTCGGAGAGGCCAGGACGGAGCTTCTGATGGAGAGGGGCGAGAACAGGGTCTCAGACATCCAGACACTAGGAGTGGCAATGAACGACTGGTGCTCATCGGCCTCCAACAGATTCGTCAGATCATTAAAGATCGACGAGGATGCCGAATACCTCAGCGCCAAATGCATCGATCCGTACGAGATATCGCTGTTCCTCAACGAGATCCCGGGCGCCATTCACATGTCCGGTACCCTGCAGCCTCTAGACCAATACGCACGCGTCCTGGGGCTCAAAGGCAATCCCAGGTTCAGGGTGTACCCGTCGCCCTTCCCTCCCGAGAACAAGAGCGTCCTGTACGTCAACGACGTCACCACCCTGTACAGGGAGATGAAGCAGGATCCCAGCATGCAGAGGAGGATCGAGCAGTACATCTCGATGCTTTGCAATTCCGTGGATAAGAACACGCTTGTTTTCTTCACATCCTACAACAACATGCGCTCCATGAGGCCTTACCTTGAAACGCACATCCTGAAGAACCTCTATTGGGAGGAGTCCCGTAACCAGAGGCGCACCATGGAGAACCTGGCAGCCTTCCGCAACGGCAGGAACGGGGTGTTCTTCAGCGTCATGGGCGGCTCCGTCGCCGAGGGAATGGACTTCCCCGGGGATGAGTTATGCTTCGCCATCATAGTCGGCATACCCTACCCACCGCCATCTTCAGAGCAGAAGGCGATGTCTGCAATGTTCGACCAGAGATATGGTCCCGGCAAAGGTTGGTTATATACGAGCGAGGTCCCTGCCCTCAGGAAGATCAAACAGGCCATCGGCCGTCTCATAAGGACGGAGACCGACAGAGGCATGGCGGTCATCCTGGATTACAGAGCGTCCAAGTACGTCAAACAGCTCGAAGCGAAGCTGAGCGACGACCCGGCGGGCGAGGCGGCGAGGTTCTTCAGATGAATCGGATATTCGATGTGAAGGTCTGGATAGTCCTGGGTATCATTCTGGGACTGGTGATAGGCTTCGACCACCCAGATGCCCCCACCATGCTCATCATAACACTGATGATTCAGATGACACTCGCCCTGCAGGGTCTCAAATTCGACTTTTCTGATATGTCTGAGAACAGGAAGGGTGTCCTTCTCTGTCTGATCCTGTGCTTCGTGCTGAATACCGGGATAACCCTGGTAACAGGACTTCTCTTCATCGATGACGAGGCCCTCTGGTACGGATGGGTTATGCTGGCCTCTGTGCCCTGCGCCATATCGGTGATGACCACCGCATTCTATCTGAAAGGGGACATGAAGCTCTCGATGCTTTCCTTCTCCATGATCTATCTCGTGGCGATAGTCTTCACACCCGTCATGACCCATGTACTGATGGGCGAGGCCGCCGACTGGACCAAGATCCTGGAATACGTCCTGCTATTCGTCATCGTGCCTCTTCTGGCCGACATCCCGCTGAACAGGATAACCATCCCCCCGAAGATCAAGATAATGGTCATGAACGTGGTCCTCCTGATCATGGTCTTCATCAGCGTCGGGTTCAGAAGGGATTACATCATAGACAACCCCGACGTGGCCCTCTGGCTCCTGCTGGCCAACGTCGTCAGGATATTCGTTCCCTGCTACCTCCTGCTGTTCCTGCTCAGGAGGATCGGGTGCAGGAAGGACCGCGGTGTGGTGTACTGTGCTATGGCCACATGGAGGAATTCCGGTCTGGCCGCTACCCTGTGCATCATAATGTTCTCATCCACTTTCCCGAATGCGCTCCTGCCTGCGGTACTGTCTCTGATGGTGGAGAACCTCTGGTTCGTCATCTTCCAGGGTACTTTCGACAGGATTTGGCCGTCCGAAGAACCGACCGAGGGTTGAGTTCATATAGTATTTCTACAATCGGCATCACAAGCGGAGGTAGCCAAGCGGCCTACGGCGCCGGTCTTGAAAACCGGTGGAGCATCTCCTCGAGGGTTCAAATCCCTTCCTCCGCGCTCTTTTGTTCTAACCTTACTTCCTATGATGATGATTGTACTTGTAATCTGACGTGTTGTAGCCATTTATGGTTTCAAATCCTTCATCATCAGATTTATCAGAACGTCCGAATCCTCATACAGATAGAGATCTTTCAAGTGAAATTCCTCTCTATTGCGAAAACAGCAGTTTCATAATCAATCTGTCCTGTAGCCAATAAGTGGATTATCTTTTGATTTTCTGGAGATACCTCACCGTTCCCACCGGTAGATTCTATTGCTTCAGCCAATCTTTCGGCTTCTGTTTGAGCCTCAGTTACTTCTACACTGAATGGAAGGCCGTTCCTCATTATAACCTGATTAAGAAAGATCGACACAGCATAGGACATATTCAATCCCAATCTCTTGAGCACTATCTCAGACTGTTCTTTGACATCTGGATCGATGCGTATGTGTATCAAATCGGTCTTAGTCATGTGTATCAATTGTAATACATATCAGACGTTAATAAGGTGTCGAAGTCTGTTATCCGTTATATCATCAAGCGCGGCAACTATGATGCAGAAGGCTGATTTTATGGGTAAAAATAAGGAGGTGCGGATAAAGGATCTTAGTATGACTGTCCGTAAATAATACAGAACGGATGCATTCATACTCACTCTTCTGAACAAGGTAATGGGGGTGCTGTTTTTCCTCAGCCTTTTTTCTCGCTTCTTCTGACGTTAGTTCAGTAATACAATTGTCTGTAGTGCCGCCTCCACAAATTGATAGCAAAAAATCGAAACGTCAACCTTCGAAACGAAAGCTACGAATCAAACTTCAGAGCGGCCTTAATCCCCCGGCCAAGACTTAATTCGGCTACCTAAAACCCATAACAGCACATTCGAACATCTATTCAGCGATATGAATTAGATCTCTCTGAAGACCCTTCAAGGTATTTGATAGCTATTTTATGCATATCTACAGATATCATCTTTTCACAGAACTTATTACATGTTGAACAAACTGCATATCTGAATACCGGATCCGGATGGTACTCCTTGAAGTGGAACCGACGCAGATCTGCATCCTGATCGACACCGATCGGGTCATCCAGGCGGATGTTGAAGCGGTCCAGCTCCAAACCCAATCCGGCCCCCAAGGCCTTGAGGAAGCTCTCCTTGAGGGTCCAAAAACGGTAGAATGAATCGTATTTCAATCCTGCAGGGGCAACTGCTATGATTGAGTATTCCTCATCGGTAAAATTCATTCTAGCAATATCGATATCTGTTGGCTTGACCTCCTCGACATCGCAGCCCACATCCTCCGGTGCTACCGAACACATGACGCGATTGCCCGAATGGGAGAGGTTGAAACAAACGTCACGACCTTTCAGGAACGGTTTGCCGTTTACCCCCTCGATCACTTCGTATTCTGTGATGCCGAGATCGCTTAGTGCATTGAAAAGAAGAAGTTCCACACCGATCGATAGGGCCCTGTCCCTGTCAAAAACATACCCAGCAGCCTTAGCCCTCCTGTACGGAGGCACTTCCCTGATGAGTCTGGCCAGGAGGCCATCCTGCATAAGCGCATCCGTATCGGAATAGTACGTGATAACTTCGCTGCATTTCGTGATCCTTCATCACCACGACTATCTGATTCAATACAGGTTTATAGATACTGGGTGTACATCTGGTATTCCGCAGGTTTATCTATTACGAAAAGTTTTGAAACCTGGGTCACAGCCATGAAAACGTTCAGAGCGGAGTTGGGAGAGATCATTTGCACCAGCGACCGCAATGAATGGCGCTGCTGGCTTCAGGATAACTTCGAGACATCCGAAGAAGCCTGGCTGTCCTTCCCCACCAAGAGCTCGGGAGAACCGGGCATCACGTACAACGATGCCGTCGAGGAGGCCCTCTGCTTCGGCTGGATAGACAGCATCACCAAGAATCTCGACGAGAATCATCATGTCAAACGCTTCACGCCCAGGAGGAAAGGCAGCTCCTATTCCAGACCGAACATCGAGCGCCTCATCTGGCTAGACTCAAAGGGGATGATACACCCCTCCGTCAGGGAACAGGTGGAACCCATTCTGAAGGAGAAGTACGTCTTCCCGAAGGATATCATCCGCAGGCTGAAGAAGGATGAGACGGTCTGGCAGAACTTCCAGTCCTTCTCCGATTCGTACAAGAGGATCAGAGTCGATTACATCGATGCCGCCAGGGACCGCCCGGAAGAGTTCAAGAAACGCCTGGACAACTTCATCACCAAGACCCGCGAGAACAAACTGATAGTGGGCTACGGCGGAGTCGACAAGTATTACTGACCGCAAATCCGTCCTAATCTCAGTCATATTTGTTTGACTATCGTCATTCGACGGAGAATCTCGACGATAGCCAGTGAACATTAATCGGGTTGCTGTCAACTCTTTTATTAATTATAATAGCCATGCCCAACCATCTAAGGAGGCTATATCCTGAAAATGAAAATGATGATTTTGGCCCTAGTAATAGCGGCCGCATTCGTCGTTCCCGCCTCTTTCATCGCCAATTCGGATTCGGCCGATGGAACAGAAGATGCCAGTTTACTGCTGGCTGAGAACGATGACAGCCTGGAGTCCAGCTACTTGCTGGCCTCCAACGAAAGAACGGAGTATGTACTCCCGATGAACATCACAGAGACCATAGTTATCCCTGAGGACAAGTACGTTGTCTTCAAGAACAACTACGTCATGTCCGAGAACGCTTGGATCTTCTTCGAGGAAGGCTCAGAGCTTAGATTTGACATAACCGAGCAGTTCTCCATCGTAGCGAGAGAGAACTGCGGTATCGGCATGCAGGAGGGTTCCTACATTACCGCCGTCTACGGCGACTACGAGTACGAGACCCCCGTAGAAGAGGATACCTTCGTCGGATTCACCGGTCAGCTGGATTATATCGTGAGCCTCGTTGTCATCCCCGATATCAAGTTCACCATGACCCTCAGGATCCTGGACACTTCTACGGTCATCTATGAGGGAGTATCCATGTATTTCAACGGCGACCTCGACTTTAAGGCAGAGTTCTACATCGACGGCGACCTTTCCACCATCCAGGAAGGATTCGATAAGGCCAACTTCCTTGCTGAGGGAAAGCTCACAGCGGAATGCGGAGAGATCGATCTGGAGATGATGGGAATGAAGGGTTCTGTCACGAAGCTCGCATACCTTTACGACGTCACCTTCGCCACTCCCAAATACCTCGGTACCGACTACGCCGAGCTCAGGGTCGTAGGTTCCGATGGTTTCAACATCAATTCCGTCGGACTCAGCACACAGATCGCCGACAGCGCGACCCTCAAGATCAGGATGACCATCGACGATGACGCCTCTCTGGCCGACATCGACATATCCGGAACCGCTGACTCTCAGATCTTGATCACGGATCTGGATGCGACCGACTTTATCGTCGTCAAGGATGCAGCGATCACCAACACCTTCGATTTCAACGAGGGTGCACAGCTGACGACATTCATCCACATCGGATACCTTGAGGTACCTTACACAATCGAAGATGAGAACGGCGTATTGATCATCCAGGACTTCGATGTACAGTCATCCTGCGTCCTCGAGCTCAACACCCTCGCCGAGATATTCTCCTACCAGAACCTGGTGAACATCTACTCATACCTTACAGAGCACTTCGACGCTGAAGAGTCCGGACAGTACATCTACGACTACTTCTATCCCCAGCTCATAGTCTACTACCCCGACAGCCACGAGATGGTCGACGATCTGCTCAACACCCTCATCGAGGAGATGCCTGAGGAGTCCGTTGTGCCTATGGGTGCAATTCTCGGATACTTCAACTACATGGCTTCCGAGAAGATGATCAACCTCGAGATGCAGTACAAGAACATCCTCAGCAATGTCGAGGACAATGACTTCATCCAGTACTTCATCGGCTGCCAGAAATACATGCTCAGTGTCGGATTCGGCTACGAGGTATTCGTACCCCCGGCCCTCGAACTCAATACCGTGATGACCATCGGTGCTGTGATCTACACCGACGGATACGACTACGCACGTGTGGACGGATTCTCCTGCTCAATGGAAGCTACCGTCATCAACGACGACGTGGACACATGTTTCAAGATCGGATACGAGGATGCATTCTGCAACATGCACGACTTCGGAAGGGAAGTGAACGTGAGTCTGCCCGCAGCCTCCCTCACCTTCAAGTCTGAGGGCCTAAACGTTGACCTCACGGTTGACATCGAGGGCGACTACAAGTACGAGAACGAACTTCTCGAGAGGTACCTGCACGCAGAGGACATCAACGCCAGATTACATATCGCCGAGAGCCTCGGCCACTTCGGCATCACCGTCGTCCTCGAGGTAGACCACGTCTTCGGTAAGAACGACGTCAACTACATTCACATCGACGATCTGATCGTCATCGACCACTCGAGCATCGACATCCCCATAGATTCCGTCAATGACTTGTTCGCGATCTACTTCGCCATAGCCGAGCACGAGTTCCCAGGTATCCCTACGGACCCCTTCGAAGTATTCGCCATCATGGACGACTACGCGAAAACCATCGCAGACGCCATCAACTGTGATGTCAAGGACATCACTTGCGTGAGCACATTCGACCTTACCTTCGACCATTTCGGATTCAGGATGAACAACGAGCAGTTCGGTGAGGCCGTGATCGATGGATTCAGCGGAACCTTCAACTTCGGAATCGCCGACGGAGAAAACGTCTGCCTGGCCGATGTCCGCATGAAATCTGCAGAGCTCGACCACCACAGCTCCGTCATCTCCAACCACATGGATATCGAGAACTTCCACGCCTACCTGAAGCTCTTGGCCGACAACCATATGATCTTCGATGTCGACGGTTCATTCGTTTACGGAGACGGTGTTACCACAGATATAGAGCAGGTAGCCGTTCTGGACAAGGTCGAACTGAAGATGGACATCTATCCCGATGCCTTCGGAACAGTCTACGAGATCCAGCACCTCGACGGAAAGCTCAAGATGTACGACAGGGGAGTCATGGCCGATTTCGGAAACGTCTCCTACAACACCGAGACCGGTGATGTGAAGGCAGGAAACGTCAAGATCTCCGGATGCGACGCATACCACGGATCCACCATGAAATCAGTCAGCGGAACCGTCTATGACGTGACCATCTACTTCGAGGACGGCGTGAAGTTCACCTGCACCGGTTACGATCTGGAAATGGAGATGCACCACGGTTCCGTACACATGAAGGTCAACAATGCCAAATCCGGCGAAGCTACCATGGATGTCAAAGGTACCGTCAGTCTTGAAGACTGCCAGAGGAACCTGCTCCTGAACGACCTCATGTACCTGACCGGATCCCAGGTCATGCTCATAGTCGATGTCAAGGGCGACGGAATGCTCCACACCTCCGTGCTCACATCATTCGTACCCTACACCGGCGTTCTTTACGCCACCGAGGGATTTGTCGGCTCGGAGTACGTCCTTGGACTCGATGTGCACCACTGTGCATTCGGTTTCGAGGGCGACAAGGTCACCCTCAGGGCCTATGACGGATACACACTGGACCCCGATTCCTTCGCAGGATTCACTATCAAGGACGGAGAGGTCATCATCGACCCCGCCATCCTCGAGGCCAAATCCGGAATCCTCTCTGCCAGGGCTTACGGCGATGCCAGGGAGGTCACCGTCGACGGCGAGAAGTACAGCGTCACCAAAGGAACCACCTTCGAGCTGGCTGTTGGTCCTAACGTCCTGTATATGGCGGACAAGCACGGAAACCAGTGGGGAATCGTCGAGAACGGAGTATGGTACCTGCACTACATCTACGACCATGACCTCAGCGTCACATCCGTCGTGGGCAAGACCGTCACACCTCTTGTGGACGCTACCACCTACGCTCCTGTGAACGATATCATCTTCTGGATGCCTCTCGAGTACAACTACGTGGAGTTCAAGCTGCCCTGCGGAGCCATTGTCGTCTACGAGGACCAGGACCTTGCAGGATCGCTTGTATGGTTCAGTGTTAGGGAAAGGACATACGACGGAAACGCTGCTTACGAGATCGTCAGCAACGCCACCATGTATGTATACCTGCCCATCGACAACACTGAGGTAACGATGTATCATGTCGTCAACCACACCGGCATCCCCGTACAGGGAAGCTACTACGTGGATGAGGACGGCAAACTCATGTACCTGACAGAGCTCACCAGCTACTCCACCTACTACTTCGATAGCGACAAGAAGTACAGCGACGGATACGTATACGGAGCAAGCTTCGTAATCGTCCTGATCCTTGTCCTCGTGCTGGGCGGACACTTCGTCTGGAAGAGCAGGAAGTCCCATTAAACCTGAAAGCCCGAAGGTTCACCCCTTCGGGCCCTAAACCGTTTATGATTTCTTTTTTCGCTTCTTTCAAGGGATCGATAGAGTAACACGATTATCCATTTCGTGTTACAAAGGTTCATAGTTGCCTGCACCGAACTCCCGACAGCCTCAAAAATAGCTAGGAAGTTTTAGACACCTCTCGACCGAATAGAACCCATATCCGGACTATTCTGAATGTCTGGATGTTGACGACTCAATAATTTAGGAGATACTCAATCACATAATTCTTTTAAACGTGCAAATAATCCCTGGTCATAGTTTCCTACCAATATACGGATGGATTATATATCCATAGATGATTAGAGGAAACATGCAGCCTATAACTCGGGAAGAGTTATTGGACGTGATTGCAGACAATCCGATGATTTGCACGCGTGCAATAGTGAAGAGGCTCCGTCCGACAGAGTTTCACGACCCCGAATGTTACAGGATGTACCTGGACGAGCTAAAACCGATGCTCTTCGATCTCTGGCAGGACGGAGTGATCGTATCGTCGAAGGTACAGTGTTGCACCTTTAACCTAAAACAATGGCAGCTCGTAGAGAACTGACATGTCTTCTGTTGATGCATACAAACACATTAAGATTGGCCTCCGGGCCACTTCTCTTCTGTTTCGTTAAGAATGGTAAAGTGACAGGCAAGAGCCTGTCATTTTAAGGTTAACAGTACTTCTTTATCGCGAAGTATAGTGCGACAACGATAATCCATGCCATCAATGCAAAGATGAAATTCATCGTTAATGCAAAAACTACTCCTGCGACACCGATAGATGTTATCATAAATCCGAAGACATAAGCTGAATCGGATTCAGAAGTTCCATACCTGTCAGGCTGCTTGCTCCTAGTCGCTGATGCCAAGATCAGGAAGACACCGATGGCCAGGACACCCACGAATATAGCTAACAGCCAGGATTTGGTTAGATAGCCGAATAGAAGACATGCGGCAATGACCAGCAGAACAACTACAATGGTCATGTTCCCTCCACTCTTCTTCTGCTTCTCTTCCTCGCTCATGGGACGGTAATATACTTCAGCATAAAAGAAATTGATTGTAGTCAGGGCCGATACCGCCTGACATGGCTTACTCGGTACACGCAGAAAACCATCCAGCAGAATCTGTTTTATCCGAATGTTGCAATCACGTCTCGGAACAGACCGGATGATGATTAACCTTGGCTGACCGATGATGAGCCCTATGAGTTCTGACGGTGTTCCGCTCAATCATCCAAGGAGTAATCCGACATCCCCACATATCTGATCAGATCAGACAGCTTCATACCGTTCTCCCAGCGCATTATGTAATTGCCGTTGTTGGAGGTATCGAAGCACGGTATGCGGCGGTACAGAAGGGCGTTGCGTCCCTTGAATCTGTGATCCGTCGGTATTGTGAACACCCTCCACGGGTCTCCGCGGTAGGACTTCAGGCGATATGCATAGATCGGAACCAGATGGGATTGTATGCAGACGTCCAGCATATCATTGGCCTGATCTATCAGACGGGCACTCTTGCTGAAATGGAGAACTTCTTCTGAGGAGCTTTTGACCTCGATGGGAAACGAGAAGTCCCACCTCATGGCCACTAGGTCTATTCCGAGAGAGCCTGCAGCCCGTGTAACCAGGAACGGGTTCTCCAGCATCATCCTGTATCCTTCCTTCTCTGTCTCGCTGCAGGTCTTTAGCATCTTGGCGATAGCCTTCTCATCGCCAGACAGAAGTCCTTTCAATTCCCTCTCATACGGTTCGCCCGGTGCGGCCATTTTGCATCCCATTGACTAGACCGTGAAGAAAGTATAAAAACGGAACAAAGGGGGAGGTGGCCGAATTCGCCGAAAGTGTAGCACGGGGCGGTGCCCCGTGAATGAGTTTCAAGGTGAGAGTCTGCTCGGGTCCCTGGGGAAGAGGATAGCTTCCC